>Ga0179591_1271159_pt1 | contig 17830 bp, 21 predicted proteins | sample CZOMad2_1_08_16f_FD_182891 | JGI IMG/M metagenome (GOLD analysis project Ga0179591, IMG submission 182891) | Vadose zone soil fungal communities from Angelo Coast Range Reserve, California, USA - CZOMad2_1_08_16fungal (PacBio error correction) | ecosystem: Environmental > Terrestrial > Soil >... | reverse complement strand
CCCTTCGACCAAAAATCCCCCCTCAGATCCCTTCTCTCCCCAACTTGCATCACTCAATTTGTTTCCCCAAAGCCTAGTGATTTCGTAACTTTTTTGACCCGTTTATTTTCCATACTCTCTTTTTAGTGGTTTCTTTGGGTGACGTCACCTCTTAGTTCTCAGAGTTCCCTTTTTTTCTGTTGTGTTAACTTCCCTGGCTTACATTCCGTCCCGAACCCTTCTCGTTTTATCCTTTCCGCCCCTCCCTTCACAGAAGTAATTTTTTCTTCCTTTCCGTTTGTTTTGTTCCCTTTTCCTTTTTGTTTTTTTAGTGTGATGACCCCCCAGAATAGTTACCCTTTTGACTTTAGGAGCTCACTTGAATTATTCTTTGTCCTATTCTTTCTGGCCCCATATTCGCCAAAACGCCACGTTACACTTTTGGCGAGCTGTTGAAGAGGAATGTGACGCCCGGATGTTGACGTAGCACCATTTAACTCTGATTTAACGATCGGGCATGCCCTTAGCTCAACCGACGAATTTTCTTTTTGCGGTGTCAACTTTATTTGACATATTCAATTATTTCTTATTTTTTCTTAAGTCCTCTACCCCTGGTATCACCCCCGGAGTCAGGTTTTTTTTTGTATATGCATTGCTTTACTTCTGGCCTTTGACACAATACCTCCGTTAGGTGTCTACTTTTTACTTTCTCTTTAGGACTGTATTTAAAAAGCGGGCTTTTTCCCCGTGTTTAAGAGTTTATCCTAACTTTTACTATTCCCTTGACCTAATTTCTTTGTTTTATCTCCCCCCATACAGTTTTGAATGCAGTTGTGTATGTTATTGTTTTCACTTAACGCCCAACATCTCTTTAACCCATCTCTTACCGTTCTCAAGTACCTTTGCTTCTAGCCGGTTGATTTACATGATTATGGACCTCCCCCTCCTTACAGGCCTCCCCTCCCATTGGGCCCCAGATTGAGTATCGCCGTGAACCCAGATTTCTTCATTTTCTTGCACAGTCCCCGACTACTGTTTCCCCCTCTGTTTTACGTGTTTGAGCTAACCCCTTGTTGACAATAGTTTTCTTCGTCGCTTAACTGGCTTTTCCATATGTAACTAATTTGTTTCATGATCCTCCCTCCCAAAGGCCGTTTAGCGTGGTATAATTTGACTATGTTTTTCCTGTTTGTATCTTAATTCCTCTTGGGTTGACACGTTTATCTCATCGCGAACAAGGATATGCTGTCCTTCTCCCGCACCCCTATGTATTGGCTCCTTTGTTCAGTCTTTTGCTTTCTCCCTTTCGCATCGGTTCGTTCTCAAGGCATTTTTTTTTCTTTCAACCTCTGGTACCTTTTTTGAATAATTTTTCTTGTCACGTAGTCACCATCAGAATGGTAATCTTCCAGGACCCAATGATCCCTCTTGTCTTCCCTTAGGACAAAAGTTTGAATCTTTGCCCCACAGCACGTACCCGTGCTTTCTCTTTTTGTTCCAGCGTCCTCGTTTTTTGGGCACCCAATTGCCACATTGCTCGCCCGGGTAATGATAACTCTTTCACACTTTGAACGCATCTACGTCTTTATTACCTACGCAGATTTTGATTCCTTTTTAATATCCTCTTCTTTGCTAGCTGAGTGTTCCCCAAACCCTCTTTTTTCTGCAGCTTCCTGCTTTAAAATTTGCTGTCTTATTCCCCCCCGGAGAAAGTGTTTCCCATCGGTCTGTTTGGGTCAATCTTTTTTTCTCCTTTTCCGTTTTTGCCATCCTTCTCAGGGCTTTGATGGTTTTCCAGTCTATCTTTTTGAACTTTCTGACTCGCTTCGGTCTCTCTCTTTGCTCTGTTTTTTTGTCTTTTTTTTTCTTCTCAAAGGAATCCCAGCTCTAATAACTGTAGTTCCCAAGTATGTTTTAACGCGCCCTTTCGTCCATTGTCGGATCAAAACGGCCCTACTAAGTAGTTGAACCATCTGCACTTTTTCTGGACTTCGTACTTTTAGCATTTTAAAAGTTTTGTCTTGCTGCAGATGAATGATTTCCTTTTGTCACCAGCCCACTCATCTTCAACCTCCTTAGCATATAGCTTACCAATCCCCTCCTTCTCCAGTATAACCCCTATGTCCGTTCTCCTGTTCAATTTGAATCTGGGAATAGCTTTCTCTTCCCCTTTGTTATTCATTTAATTGTTCACCCCAACTAGCCCCGTGGAAAACCTTTTAAGCAACCCCCCGTTCTCACTCTTTTGATCTTTAGGCCCTTACTTCCACTTTTTCCATCTGCCGGATAATGTTCCTTTTGCATTTTCCTGAAGCGGATTTGATCCTCTTTCAACATTTTTTCCCCAAAAATCCCTAGATTCTTCAACAAAACAATATTAAGATTGGTCTTTTCAAAATGATGAACGTTGCCCGCCTCCGAAATCAGGATTGTAGTCTCTTCCCAAGATGGCAAAATCCGCAATCTCTTGAATTCTTTCATCACCCTTTCGTATCTTTTTTCGCAATGGTGTTTTAAAACTACGCAAGATCCTCTACTCCTTTTTTGACCTTTCCCAAACCGCACAGGCTACTATAATTTGGTATACCGTCCGCTCCTCTTTATTCTCTTAAACTTCCCGCAATTTTAATCCAAGTGTACCTTACAGCCCCTACGCTTTCAAGCTTTTCCGGGTCAGACCCCCTGTTCAAGCTCGACCTCTTAAACATATTTAACAGTCTCTTAACACTGAAGCACCGGCGATACCCCCTCGAGAAATCTGGTCTTCACGCAAAATTAATACGGCGTGGGGCGGTCCCCTTTCCTAGGTTTATGTATCACCTGTCCCCTAGAAGCCAAGCCTTGTCCGAAGAACTAAGCAAAGGAAATAATTTCCTTAAATCCCACTGCAGATATTTTTTAAATGAATTTATTTAAAGGTTACCCTCTTGCTTTTTTTTCCCCCTTATTGGAAGGCCAAACCCAACCCCTATATCTTTCTTTTTCCAGATTTAACTTTGTAGACCGGCTTAAAGTTGCGGAGTTCCCCCTGCCCCGCTTTTCCCACTCACCGTTTCCCCAAACCGAGAAATCACACACCCAACTCCCCCCTTAAAGTGGCTTTTTTTTTCCCGGCTCTCCAGCTATGCAAATGCATAATCCCCGTCTTTTGTCTAACAATTTATCTACCAAATCTTTTTCCTTCCTTGCTATTTTTATATTTATTAGGCACCTTCCCTTTTATCGTTTTGATCTTTTTCCTGGCCCATTTCCCGATCTTATCTTCTGTTTCTCTCATGATCGTCACTCCCTTTTCAACCCCCCGCCTAGGGCTCCAGTTCCGTTCCTATTTGGCGATATTTTTTTTTCATTTAACCCGAATATTTCTTTGTCTCTATTCGGGTACCTTTTTAGGTTGCTCTCCCCTCATCGACCACGTTCTTATTTCAACAGTTTTCCTTCCATTAGAAATAATCTAAGTTCGGATCCCCTTCTCACCAGACTCCACACTTGTATCAATGGTGACTTCTGACCGAAACTTCTTGCTCCCCCATTTTCTTTCTTTTCAACCTGTTTTATTCAACCCTCCCCCTCCCCAGTTTTTCCTGAGTCTTGACCCTGCCTAATGGTTTCATTTCGGATACCTTAAGGGAGGTTCTTGCTGGTATCTTACCGTTCTCTCATCTTTCTGCCCCACCAAGCATCTCCTCTTATTATCCCCGTGTCCTGTCTTTTTAATTTCTTTTCTACGTTCATTGCCACCGATGTCCTCTTTTAATAGGTAACGTTTTCTTTGGATTGGCAGGCTTTTGCATTCGTTTCAAGTATACGTACAATCCGTGGCCTGGGTCTTTTTTAGTTTTGTGCCTCGGGGAAGGACGGGTGAAGTAGCTCTTTTTTTGGCCTTACTTTCTTCTGGCGATCAGCCGCTCCCGCCTAAGCAGCTAACAGCAAAACCCTTCCACCGTTTTTTTAGTTTTCTTTCCATAGAGTCTACTCATGACAACTGACCTTTGTCTTTCATAGGGCCTGGTCCCTTAGTCATCCCTTCCTGAACCTTTTTTTTCTCCCCCTTATGGTGCATTGTCCTTAGCCCCCTCTTTTCCCCTCTTTTGTGAGATAATGTGTAAAACCCCTGCACCCAATTCCTTCGCAGTTTCCGGTTCCGCTTTCTTGTGATGCTTAGCCGCTGAGTGCACAAGACCCATTTTCAATTCCCTTTCTCTATTCATTCGCATCTTCTAAACTCTAAATAGATTTTTTCTTTATCGTCTTTTTAATATACTTTTTTTCCCGGCGCTACTCCCCCCTCCCCCCAGTTGCTACTCACTTTTCCAACTAGAACCTTACTAAAAGAATGAATATCCCTGTTTTCTACTAGCTAAAGTTCTCCGTCTCCACCCTGGACCCACTATTACCCAATATTGCTCTTGATTTCCTGTTATTAAGTGGTTTTCTATAATTACACAGTCCCAAACCCTTTCCAGACCAATTGAAAGACTTGATTTTTGTCGTCAGAAGATCTGGCGTGAACTTGTCACCCTGAAAAAAGAAACTGCCCTGTCTTTATTCCCCCACTGGTACACGTTTCGTTAACATCCTCCGGAGTTATTGTTTTTCTGCTTTTTATTTACCATGCTGGAACAAGAGGGAGTCGTAGGTGTGGGAGACCCGCCAGCTATTCCTCTTTTTGAAGCGGGGTTTTTCATGATTTGGTTCTTTGAGTAATACATGTTTCCCATAAGTAAAAGTATTTTTTTATACGTTCGCCCATGAAGATCCTCATTTTTTTAATGAAAGTTCCGGTTGTTTTGTTTTTTCTTTTCTTTACTGGGGATATCCCTTCGATCCCCCCAGGTGTGATGATTGCCCAGCCTCGTACATTCTCTGAGCCATATTCGCCAATAAGAGTTCTAACGGTAAGTTTGTTGCCTCTGGTGCCTTGTTTTTTGATCTGACTTTTTACTGGAAGTATCAGATTTCTCACCCTTCCACACCGGCTTTTCAAGCTTTTCGGGCATTCTTTCCCTTCCCCCACCCCGATCCTTTAATACGGCAAATTGTTTTCCTTCTTCACACCTTCATTTTTTTTTACCCCTCAGAAGTACCCCGAATTTTCGCACACAGGATTTGTGGTTTTTCTAGATTTGCCGTTTCCTATTAGAATGCTGAAAACTATTGTCTATTTTTGGGTATTACCCGTATGTTCCTTTTTTTACTCTTCTTCTAATTGGATTTTCCCAACCGGCGATTTTCCATCGTTGGATTACTCCAGTTTATCTTTCAAAAGTTGATCCTATAAGTTTTTGTTCTCGCCTTTCCATCCATTTTTCTTGTGCCTGATGTTTATCAAAATTGTAGTCTGCTTTACCCCGGGTGGTTTCCTTCATTTTTCTAAAAGTTCCTTTTTGCTTAGGTATACCGTTACCATGACTCCTCATCCTGTCACCCGCCCTTATTCTGCTCTGCCCTATTGGCCTTTTCTTTTCTATCTGGGAAATCTATTTAAAGTTTCCCTACTGTCCTTGTTTCCTTTTGGTACGCCCCTTGTAGCACACTGAGCTCTTGACTGACTGCTTCCCTTTAACTTGGCCTTTAGCCTCTCATCCTCCCCACGTTTTGTCGAAAGGCGTTTGTTGGTAGAGCTGATACCACTTGTTTTAGAATTTTCACTGAGGTTCGGTTTCCCCTTTTCGTTTTTGCCTTGTTGTTTAGACACACTTTCTCCACTTCTAACGTTTCCCCAATTTTTTTCAAAGCATTTGGTCTTTTGTATGGATCTTTTGAGGGTTCATACTTTGATTTTTATCTTGTTTCCCAAGTCATCCCCTTTTCTTTTTTGTCCTCTGTAACCTTTCCCATTTCTTCTACCATAATGGAGTTTCACACCCCCTTTATCCCTTTTGATCACCTAAGAAGTCACTTTCCAAGAAATTTCTCTCTTTTTGCTTCTCAAAGTTGACCCACGTCCTGCGCACGCCCCCTCCAGTGAGTTTTCTTCTTGTTTCCCTAGTTATAGTTTTTGTCTTGCCACACTTGCTTCCTGCCATTCCTATAGTAATTTTTCTCCTTCCTGCTTGAGAAACGTATTTTGATTTCACTACTGCAGATTTTAACTAGTTAATCCTTTTGATAGATTGTGTTTTTAATTCTTATTTTCCGTTTCCTTTTTTTAATGTTCCTCTGCAGAAGTTGTCTTTTTAAAAGATTGGCTCTGCTTTCCCAATCATTCTTTCCCCTCCTTTGGGCCTTTTCTTTTGACTCAAGGCATGACTTGGAATCTTTTTATATGTTAAGATTCCTTTCCCCCTTTGCCTCTTTTTACCCTCTTTTTTTTTTCTGCTTCTCTTAAATTAACGTAAAGCCTTGTATATCAACAAAAACCAAAAAACAACAGGCACAGTCATGAGTATCACCGGCATGCACCTTCTTGCAACCTCTTCCTCTTTCTATCTTTGACCCTCTTCGCCCTTTTTAAGCAATTCTTCGTAATCTCTTTTAACAATTGAACGACTTGCCTTTTTGATGACCATTAAAAGGCACTCTCTACCCCCTCATATGTACCCAATCCCCCCCCTTCCCGTCGCAAAAAATAGGTCTGTAGACATTTTTTCCAATTCTTGATGGACATAGCCTCCCATTACCTGGCGGTACGCCCCTTTTTTTGGTTTAAACACCCACCCCCTATAACGCTGGACCCCACCTAACTAAGCAGCTTTTTCAGTGCTTGTTCGTGGCCTGCATCGTTCCACTTGATTCCCCTCAAAAGCTCATTTTTTTTTCCCCCCGGCCTTTGCTTCGATCATCTAAGGTTGTGCCCACTAACAAATCAGAGCTGTTCAAATATATAGAGGTACGAAGAACCCAATACCTGTCACTTGTGTTAAAAATCCCCGCCCATTTCCCTTCCCCCCTTCCATTTATCTGCCATTACCCCGCCATACACTATTGAAGCTTGCTTATCCATTGTTCGTGTCTGCCTGTTTTAACCCCCGGTTCCACGCTCCCCACTTCAAGTAAAAAATAAGGCATTCATTGATTTCATGATCGTGGCTTTCCTCACACGCATTTTAGAGGAATTATCCGCTTGTTATAGGGCTTTCCCGCCCATTAAGCAATTGCATTCCAAGTTTGAGTTTGTCAAGAGTCTCTCCTATTTTCTTTAACTTCTCAGTTCTTCACTTTGCCCACAACTTCCGTCAAGCCAAATTTATTTTTTTTCTGTTATCAATCACACCTTTTTCTTGATAGTTTCTCGTATTATCTTCTTATCTGATTCGTACATATCTGTTATAATTATCACTTACTAGAAGCCCTTACCCTGAATTTTAGAAGACCCCAGTTTTGTGTTCAAGACTTGCCAGTCTATTTTCAAAGCGTCAGAACTTCTCTCTCCATTCAGAAGAATGGTCACCACATTCAAAGGCCACATCCTTATTTCTCTCCCCTTTTCACTAAAACAACCCTCTCTCTACAGGCTTACAACAGGGGGTGGATGGCGACAGTTTTAATCCATTAAAAACCTCGACACCCCTATACCACAAAAATACCAGTTTCAAAAACCCCCCCCTTGGCATCTCTTTTTTCATTTTGCTTATATAAGAAAAACCCCGGAAACCTTTTTTCCACACACCCCTCAATCCACAAATACTGATGTATTTTCTTGTTCCCACTCCTCCAGTCCTTTGCTTGTGGCTTTACGCGTGCCATTCTGATTCCCTATCCTGGGGTATAAAGTTTGTTCTTAGGCTGATAAATCTCAAATTCTTCCCCAAAAGTGGTCCTTTCTTACCTATTGAGGGAATATGGCCCCTCTTATTTCTTCTTCAATAATAATTTGATCTTAAGTCACCAGGGTTTCCCTATAAGCTCTCCCCCCCTTGCCCCCCCCCCCAAACCGTTTTATTTTTTTGTAAAAATCCTCTTTCTTCTGACACCCCATTAATAAGTTTACTTCGTATGCTGTATACACCCCCATACCAGCTATCCCCCTCGTGCCCCCCTTCCACCATACCTCATTTTCTGCCCCCCTATTGTTTAAAGTAAACCTGTCATCACCGCAGCAAACACAGGTCCCTGCGTATTTTTTCCCACTGTACCCGATTGCGTTGGTTACCATGTTTTTCCTACTGAATTTTCTTTTGCCTTTATAATTTTCCGGAATATGTCATCATTTCTTCTGAATTTATGGTCACTTTGGGTCTTTTAACGTTTTTCGTTCCATAAGTACGTACCACCCCGATGGCACCCCTTTCTTGACATTTTCTCTCCCTTCATCTTTTTGCAGCTTTAGCTCAGTCCCCGTAACAGTTCCGTCGTATTTCCTCTTTCCCTTTTCGTTTTGCCGTTTTAATTTGTTGACTGGTAGCGCCGTTTTTCCTTGCTTATGTCTTTTGCTTTTTGGTACCAGCCCTAAGAAGACCTCAAAACTTTCCACCCCTTTTTTTCGCTTCCTTGAAACCTTTTTCCTCCTCTTACCCAGCATCTCATCTTTGGTCTGTTACCTCTACCGAAATTCTTCCCCTGTCTCCGCATCAAAGTTATTTTTCTTTTTCCAGCGGTTATTTACTCTTCTTTTTCCTCCCTCCTTTTTTTTTGCGCTTTTTGTGAAACCGAAACTCAAGTTCTTGCTGCAGTCGGCATGTTCAGAATTTTTTCGTACAATTTTTTAGCCGCCCCCTTTTTCCCTCCCCTCGATTTACCTTAATTCCTCTCACCCTTTCCCCAATTTAAAAAGCATTTCCCATATTTTTTTATGTTATTTTCCTTTTTCGTGAGACGCACGACAAGGCCTACCTTTCTCCTTCAAAATTCTTTTTCCCCCGTGTTTCTTTTTTTCTAGCACGGTTCCAAGGTCTAAAAACTCTTCCCACCCTCCCGGTCCTGTACTTATAAAGTCCCCCCCTCTTCCTCCACACTACCTCTTCTCCCTACACAAGGTATTCATCTTTTCGGCGTTCCCCTGCATGTTATCCCCAAACGCCAGTTTACCCCCTCACTCGCTTAGGATGCTTTTTTTTTTCCCTCTTTTTTTTTTTTTGGGTTCATGAACCAGGGAAACACATCCCCCACCTTCTCAGCGATGAACCCCTGTACACCTTTTCCCTTTTTTTCCCCCTCCCGGATTAGCCTCAGCTTTGTTTTCTGTGGTTGAGGACATCCCCACACAATATTGTCCAGTAGCAAAGAATGTTGCTTTTTCTTTTCTCTGTTGCTACTATTTTTTTTGTGTGCAATCTTTTGGTGTTCCACCCCATTTCACGATGCCCCTAAACTAGCTGTTTTAAGTTCAGAATCAGCGTTCCCTTCCAACAGTCCCGTGTTTTGGTCCCTATGGGTGATAGCTCTCCCAATCCGTGCCCCACCCAAGGGTGTTCCTTAGGTCTCGAATTACTTTTTTTTGCTGTCCCCTATCCTGATATGAGTCCCCCACTCTTAATACGTTGGCTTTTCCTTAGACTTTGTTAATCCCCCTTATGCAGGTTTCCGTAGTGTTTTGAATTGAAAGTAGGTTTTGTTCTTGACGTATTTTTTCCCGTGCACCTGTAACCCCCCATCGAGTCCATTAGTTTCCGATCAATCTTCCTTCCCATTATGTGGTGCACATCTTCCCTTCTTGCAGGATTGTTGTTTTCTTCTAAAAATTGTTCGACCCCCCCCCCGCTTTCTGGTTTTCTTTCTTTATTGCAGTGGCGGCCATCTTCTTCCTTGCCGTTGTTTCCAAATAAACACGTTTAAGTGTCCATGAGGTTATGTCGTTGTTTTACGGCTATTGGATTAACTTTTCGTGATTTTTTCGCCCAGGTTTCCGTGTATACTCCCTGTTTACCTTTGCAAAAGGATCTTCATTCTTTTCGAGGGAACATAGGTGGTCACTCCCCAGGAATTTGTCCAGCTCTGAGGGGACTGACGTCATTTCTCACTCGATTGTGGGGGTAACACAAAGGGTGTTTCTACTTCTTCAATCAAGGGAAGGAGGGTGCGTGGGTGTGTATTCTCTATACATTCTTCTTTCTTCTATATGATGCTTATTATGATTTATGTGCTCCCCTCAGGGCCAATTTAGCGGTTAAACCCTATTTCTTTTGACATCCCCCTTTCCTACTAATATGTTTAAGCTTGTATACCTTTTATTCCGTGACACTTTCCCTCCCTTGAAGAGGGTGGGTTTCTTCCTTTTAAGGGAGCCCTTCCTTATAACCGTATTCTGTAATTTTCCCTCTAAACTGCGTTTTTTTCTTCGGGTGACATCTTTACTTGGCAAAATTCCCCCCTCATTACATTTGTTACTTTTACCCTCTAATTCGTTTTTTCCTCTGCGGTTCCCCCCACCCCGTTTTCCCGCCACTTGCAGCCACAGTTCTTAACTTGCTTTCCACTGGGTCCAAAGCATTCCCTTGTTGGTACAGATCTTTTGGCAATTTCCTTTTCACGTGTTTCTTTCCATCAAGTTCGATTTTTCTAGTTCTTCTTTAAATAAGTTTTTTTTCTACCATCTAGTATTTTTCTTTTGTCAAACCTTCCTTCCCCATCTTCCTTTAACCAGGCCCCGGAACCCCACTGCCTTTTCTTTTTTCTCTGTACCACAATGGAACCCGTCATTCGGCAACGCCCAACCACTGCATTTCTTTTCCAGAGTTTTTCCTCTCTTTTTTTTGTTTGAAAGCCCCCTTGCTTACTCAGGTACCATATAATTTTCCCTTCCTAATTGGAACTCATACATTCCTATTTTGGATTTATAAGATTTCACTTTATCCCCTCTCTTCAGGGTCGATTCTTCCCTTAACTCTTATAATGCAGTTTCTCCCTTTTAACCGACATAAAGAAAGATCTCCCGTCTTTCCTATGGTTCACTTCTTCATTAAGTCCGTTTGTGCCATTGGATGGGCCTTTGCCATTAGATTTGATCTCCAGCTTTGAATTCCTTTTTAATATTATTCTCGGCCTCTTTGTCTGATCTCTCTTTTCCTCTTTTTGTTTTTCGAGACACCCCCTTCCCTTTTCCTTTCGAGCTTCCTCTCCCCCATAAGTTAAAAGGATGCACTGTTGCGCTACACTTCGCAATTGCCCTTCCGTAAGGATTGCAAACTGTTTTCATTTCAGCGCCAATCTTTTTTCAAACACCGGCCATTCCTTCCGTTACTCAGATTCCCCCTGCCTTATCTGCAATAAGATGGAAACTGTAAAACCCTTCCAACTCTTGCCCCTTTAATGTCCATCCATAGCCCAGTATCACTCCCCAAATAGTTTTGATTTCGTTCTCCAGTCTGTCCTCTTTTACCAGCTGCTGACTATTCCCCCCTGGCGGGAAGCCCAGGTTGTGCAATGTTGCCAACACCAAAGATCCCCTTTGACCCGCTGGAAGAGCCTCGGCGGTGCTTTGGACGTGGCGCCCCGTCCACTTGCTTACGGCAAATACGAATTGTACTTGAAATTCTTCCCCTTGATCACCTCAAAGGTGGTGACCAGAAAAATCAGAGTTCCTCCCCAAATGTTACTCTTTTCACGATGCCCAAGAACAAAGCCCAAGGCTGCATGGTAAACGCAGCGATTGAACCCTTTGAAATTCCAACAATGCCAATCCCCACATCTGCAAAACCCTGGCTTTTCTAACTCCCATTCCTTGGGAAGTTATGTGTTGCAATGTGTTTGTTTGCCTGCTGTCCTGAATAAGTAAAGTAAACACTCAACCGGCATTATGCTTCCCTGAACGGGCGACATGCCCCAACACGCCTTTCGGAATACCGTCCCTTCGTTTGCGGCTTAACGTTTCTTAAAGCGGCTAGCTAAAGTGTATTGCAGAGCAGTGTCCATCCGCCCTTCAACCTCTACCCTTTTAAAACATTCTTTCCGTTTTAGGACTCCCCTGTTTTCCGGATACCCTTCCCCCAACTTGTTGGTTAGCTTCAGCGCCTTCCCCTCCAGGTCCGGGAGGGGCAATTTGTCCACGTCACCTAATTTTACCCCCTCCACGGTACCTTCTCCGACGCCTCGCACATCAGGTATGGTCCGCCCGACTGTAACTGATTACATTACAAACCCATCATGCGGACACCTAGACTAATCCTGGAAAACTTATGGGTCCTTCCCGATCCTTCAGAATTTTCTTGAATTTTTAGTACCCCCCTCGCTTCAACAACACATATGGCTTTACTCCTGCACCCGTTCCCCTTATCGTGCCCAAAACGAGGACCCCTCTCAATCCCCTTACCCGTGGCTTTACTTTATTCTCCGTGATTCGTCTGCATATTAGAAACCCCCCCGCCCCCGGGTTCTCACCCCCCCTTTCTTCTTCTTAAAACCCAAAACCTAGGCTCTTTTCTCTTTTTATCATAATGGATTTACTTTCATGGCCCTGATCTTTACCTCCCCTTTTAGCAAGTTGCTATCTACGCCGTTAAAACTTATTTCACTTTTCTTTCCAAGTCATGATCAATTTCCTCCCGTACTTCGGATTTTTGCCGTTATATTGCCTCACGTAGTAACCTCCTCTACCCCCAAGAAGTCCCCCCCTGTGGTTTCCAATATATTAAGTTAGCTATACCCGTATTCGCCCCCCACGCCCCCACCGCCTTTCTTTCCTTCCAACATCTAGTCTTCCTTCTGACCCCTTAAAAGAACATAAGTTTTCCTCGTACGCATTTTTACACCCCCAATGCACACCCAGGCCCCCCTAGGATAACTGAACTGAACCTTTTTGCTATTGTAAAGGAGTGTACCCCTTTCATCAAGTTTTCCCCCCTGTTACCACCGCGCACCTCTCTCCTTTATCTTTTTTGTCCACAAAATTGGAAATCTTCCTTTTCCCCTTAGTCCTCCCCTCGACTTCCTCTTTTTTTTCTCAATTCCTTCCTGATCGGCATGAACCACTCATCATATCTCTCAATTGTCTTCCCCCCTTTTTCCCTTTTAAAAGTAGGGTTTCTCCGCTCAAAGTCAAAGGATTGCATACCTTTGCTCTTCCTTCTATTTGTTCCCTTAAGTCTTGTTTTGAAGCTTTCTCTAAGTTATCGACCAGGAGCCGTTTTCTTTTTTCCCCTTCCCTAGGTCTTGGTCGCCCATGTCCACCCATGGTTTCTCTTAGATGGCTGGTCTTCTTTTGCCGTCTCGCTCTCGTTTTTAAGCCCCCTCGATTCCCAAAACAAACCACCCCCTGATTTTTCAGTATATCGGTTTTTAATAATGATTGATTTACCAATCTCTGCTTTGTTTCCGGCTGAAGCATCAAAATCCCCATTCTTGCCCCAGTTCTCCCTTCTTTCTCAATCTTAATTGTGATTTTTTCTCTTCTCCTTTTTTCTCCTCTGTGTTTAGATCTTGTAAACAGTACCCACCTCCCCACTTAGCTTGTCATCTACTCTTCCCTGTTAAGTCTTTCGTTTAGTTGTAAAAATGGGCCCTGATGTCACGAACCTTCTTGTAAATCTGCCTCGTTTCACTAATATCCATCTCTTACCCGCTGTTTTCAAGATTTTTTTGTGTATCTGCTTAGGTACCTAGAGACCTCACAGAAGATTCGGTCCACTAGGATCCCAACCTTGTCTGCCCATTCCTTCAACTTGATTAAAAACGGTCCCCACAAGGTTTTCCACCTCCCCGTTCCATCCCGCCAACTTTCCCGGTCCGTGCCTTGCTCCTGTCCCCCATTTTCCTCAACAAGCCGTTACCTTTTTTCCCATGTTTGCATATTCCCCTCGGATGACCGCGGTTCTCGCAGACCCCTTCCTTCCAGAACATTCCCTGCTGGCCCTATTAAACGTAAGAGTTCTTATGCCTGGTTCCCGGCAAGATCTGGGTGTTTACATTGATACTTCTAAACCTCCCTTCCGTTTTCAGCTTCATTCCTACACTTTTACAAAGAGTCCTTCCCTTTTGTTCATCAACCAGGATAGGCCTTCAACGGTGCTTGAACTTTTTTTCCTCTTTACCACAATCTTTTCGTTCTAGTTGCAGTTTCTTCCCCCATTCGTTCATTTTTTCCCCTTCTTTTTTCAGATTGTGTACTACATGCTTTTACCGAGTCTTTTATTCCGTTTCCCGCTCAAGTCAGAAGTTTTTTTTCTACCTCAGTTTTTTTGTTTCCTTTTCGTCTTCCTTTTTAAAAGCCTCTTCCCCCAGGGTGTTGCTTAGAGAATCAGAATGTTTTTCTATCATGAGATTGCCCCTTTTCCTCCCCTTATTTCTCTGTTTTAAGCCCTTTGCCCCGAGGTAGCTTTGAAGATGTTTCTCCAGTTTCGGCTTTTTCTCCCTTAAGTCTATTCAGGCACCTTGTAACCCTTCCTTCCCCCGAAGTCGGGCCTTCTTTCTCCCTCTCCCCGCCTTTACCTCCTTCGGTTATTATAACTGAGCAATTCAATTCGACCAGGATTTTTGGGCTGTTCTATTCAGTTATAACCCTTATAGAAACTTTCCTGTTGTTTTGTTTATCGCAGTTGGTCATAATATGGTGTTTGACCCAACCTACCTTAAGGTGTACTGACACGATCTCTATTGTCTCCGGTTTTCGGATATTGGATTTATGGCCCCGGCTTTCCATACCCCTTGTTTTTTCATCCTTTAATCCAAGTTCTTTCCCTTTCCACAACCTTATCCTATAAGGCTATTTGTTTTAGCTTTTCTCCAGTTGTTCAATTTCTCTTGCGTTGTTAAGCATGTTTGACTTAATAGCGCTCTTATTTCCACCTTTCTTTTCCTCTCTTTCTTGATTTCCCTTGTTATGTCTTCTTCTACGTTATAAACCCTTCCCCCCCTTACGCGTATTATTCGGCATTTCCTTTCCTGATTTGAGTCCTCTCCCGTAACCAAAGATTTCTTTTTCCTCCATTTGCATTTCCTTATACAGTCCCTATGTTTAAGTGGTTCGGTTTTTTGGTCTTCCACGAGTATTGTCTTCCCCCCTTTTTTTTCTCAGGCGCTTTACACTGTACTGCACCTATTATACTCTGGGTTAATGCTTTTCTTCCCTCCCCTCCGTTCGTTGTAGCGCTTTCCCCTTTCTTCTTTCACGCAAATCCTCTGCTCTGTTTTACTTTAAACCCACTAGTATTCTGACTCTTTTTGGACCGCTTTCTTTAAATGACCCCCATGCAGGGACACAGATACCTCTTTTTTTGGGTTTCCCTCTTACCGGATTGGCATCTTTTGTCTGAAAGATAACTTTGAAGCTGGTTTATACTTCTTTTCTTTTTTAATCTTCTGTTTTCTTCCCTGGGTTCCTCCTTTATTTATTTTCTTCAGTCTCTTTAACTCCTTTTTTTTCCCTTGACAGCTCTACTACTTTTTCTTTTCCCACCAAGTGGGTGACCTTTCCTTACTCACAGTCAGGTTTTCCTAATTTTCACAGGACCCCAATGATATTTTGTTCGCTTTCACAAGTGTTAGTAATTGCCAAGAAAGTACTCCGCTTTGTACGCTGTTTTCATCGTGTTTAGTTTTTTTTTGAACCCCCCCTTTGAACCTTGCTTCCCTTAGGAATTTAATCCTTTCTTCTTTTGAGTTTTTCTTCCCAAGTTTTGGTACTCTCATCTTGGGTTCACTCTTTAATCTCTTTGCCTATTTTGCCTTGTCAAACCTCTTACATGATGCATGCAGCTCATCTTTTTAAAATGCTTCCCTCAAAGAGCTTTTTTTACTATTTCCTCGTTAACGAGGATTATAATCTTCCTCCTTTTTCTTAGACGTGGAATGGGTTCCATTTAGTCCGAGGTCTCCTTTCGACTTTGATTCCCCTTTTCCATATTTTCTTTGTAATTGAACCTGTGTTCTCCTCTCTGTTTTTTTTTATCAGCGCTGTCCATCCCTATAAAATCTTCAACAGTCTTTAGCCCTTCAATTGCACCATGCGATTCTGGGCCACGTTTCTTATACCTGAAGTTTGCTTCTTAAAGGCCCTTCTTTCCCGTTATTCAAGCATTTTTCCCCCTGTCCTGAAGCTGCTCCAAGATCTTTAACTAGTTTTCACTTCTTCAACCTCTTTTTCGAGGCTCCTCTTCTTACTAAACTTCGTACATCCCATGTTTTTCTACTTCTGACTTTTCACCTAGCTCTATCACCTTACAGGGCGGCCCGGTTGCCAATGTTCCACAAACCTAAGTTTTCACACAGGGTCTAACCCTTGCGTTCCCCTCCTTTTTGGTTCGCCCTCCTGTTCACTTGCGTACGCCCAAGCGATCTGTTGTTTGATTCCTTTATGTCTAATAACTCTTTCTAATTTTACTACCCATCTTTCCTCGCTCAGAAAAACTGTCCCATAATCTGGAACTGAATTTTTACCAGAACCCCCTTTCTGACCCCCCTTCTCGTCCGTCGATGAAAAATTCCCTGTTATAGTCTGCCCCAACCCGATTTCCCCCTTACAAATACCCTTGTTGACCTTCCCCTTTTATCAACTATTCCCCTTGCCCTCTTGTTTGCATAACCGGTCCCCCGGTCAAAGAGCCCTCACCCCCTTTAGTTTTTTAAAAAACCTCAAAAGGTTATTTGTTCCATGAAAGAAGTTTCTACGCCTACACCTCCTTTTAGGCGACTCTCCCCCCTCCCCCCCCTCCTTATATTTTTGTAAGGCCATCCCGTGCCTTACAAAAGTCTTCCTGAGCTAAGGTTTCCATCCTTCCCAGACTCTTACCACATTTCCATAGCGGACCTTTCTCCAAAAGCAAATTTCCCGGTCTACTCAATCGTCTAAAATTCCTTTTTCTGTCGTTACATAATACGTTTTAGTTTAGTCCATTTCATCCTAACGTACACTTAGTACCTGCAAAGATTTTCTCCATCCCTCTAGACTCCTCCCCTTATTCGTAAAGCCTTCCCTGATCTTACCTCATTTCATCTTCCTTTTCCCCTCCCCCAGTCTACACTTCGAACCTTTTGGAACAATTCTTGAAAGGAAGAAACCCCTTCCTTATATCCCAATCGTACCCCTTTTAGCCCGGCTTACCCCACCTTTCTTTTAAATCCCCCCCCCCGGTTTACAGCTCCCTCAATATCCTATCACCCCCGCTCACCCCCTAACATAAGTTCCCCCCAATACCTCAGTTTTTTTTTCCCCGGCAATTTTCTCCTTTAGAGTCCCCGAAATATCAATCAACCCTCCTTCCCTTGGTTTTTTTTCTAAATTTATCTTCTTAATAATTCCACCCCTCTGTATTGGATGTCTCGCCCTGTACTCCTCCCTTTGAATTTGAGCTTTCTCTTACTTTTCTGTGACACTCAGAGGTGTATCCTTTGATTCTTACGTCTAACTTCTCCCCCCCCTTTTCTTGAACATGTTACCTTTTCCCCCAGTGCGTACGTTATCCCCTTTTCTCTCCTGCTATCTCATGGATTAACCCCTCAGATTCTCCTTAGTCACCTGGGTGTCCCACTATCTTTAAGCGTTTCCCAGAGGCGTCCCCCAAAACCACGTTAAAGGGCTTTCTCAAAATTCCTTCTTATCTTTAAAATTTTATTGTTATTTTAAGCTTCCACCCCCCCATCTTCCCCAGCGGATCAAACTTTTTCAGGCCTTCCCACGGCAACTTTATTGATAATCCCAGTCCTTAGTAAACTTCATCAACCTGCTCCCAACCATCTACTGCGTCTCGGTGATTTTTTCCCCACTTGAAATTCGTTTTTCCCTCTCTCTAACTTAAGGGGTTTTTTTCCTGTTATCCCCCTTAACAGCCTCATCTGCCGGACCCACATGTATCCTACCTCTTATGCACAGTGGCCTGTCTTCGTCTCGGTTTCGACAGACATTTATTTCCCTATTTCCCTTCCTATTCCTTTTTAGTTGGAGCGGTCCGTTGCGGAATCTTTAGCTCATTTTCAGCCCCAGGTACCGTGGGCTTTTTGTTGTTTTTTTCTCCTTTTTTGCTTTTGAAGGAAGCTTTGC
>Ga0179591_1375090_pt1 | contig 17832 bp, 14 predicted proteins | sample CZOMad2_1_08_16f_FD_182891 | JGI IMG/M metagenome (GOLD analysis project Ga0179591, IMG submission 182891) | Vadose zone soil fungal communities from Angelo Coast Range Reserve, California, USA - CZOMad2_1_08_16fungal (PacBio error correction) | ecosystem: Environmental > Terrestrial > Soil >... | reverse complement strand
GGTTGACGCCAGTTTAGAAGAACCAATTCCCCCCTCTTTTTTTTTCCTAAATTTTTTTCATGCTTTTTTCCTTCCCTTCATCCGCTCCCCTTCACAGTTCAGTATTTCCCATCCGTGAAAGATGTTCCAAAATCTCTTCCCTAATCCTTATAAGGTATTTACTTTTGATTCCAATAGTGACTAAAGAGACCTAGTCACCCGCAGTATTTCTCCCCCCCATGCCTGCACATTAATTTAATTTTTTTATTTACGATCGTTTTCGTTTTATGAAGGCGAGCGGAGAGCACCTGACCTCTCAGTCACACACATACAGTAGATCACTGTAGGACCTTTGATCCCCAGTGTTTTTCCAAGCGATAGCTTTTTTTCTCTTTTGCTCCTTTTCGGCCCCCCTACCCGAATCCCCTCGCAGAGCATGCGCTCGTCTTCCGTGCCTTTGGTCTCCCCCGAGCTCTGGTAATTTTCCCCCCCCCTCTTTTCCTTGCTTCTTCTAAGTAGTATCCATCGTTATTGACGATCCAGTTTGTCCGGGTCGGGCTACGGGGTAGAAATCGTTGGTCAACGAAACTATTTAAAACCCCCCCCCCCCCCCACCCAAACCACCCCCCAAAAACCCCCCACCCAAACACCCCCCACCCCCCACCCCCCCCAAAAAACCACCCCCCACCAACCCCACACCCCCCACACCCACCCCCCCCCCAACCCCCCCCAAAAAACAACCCCCCAAACCCCCCCCCCCCCCACAAAAACAACCCAACACCAAACACCCATGGCGTTTAACGCACCATTTTCCCGCACTTTCCTTTGTTACGCTTGTGGTAGACGATGTTTGTTGCTGAAGAAGACATGCTTTAAGTAGGGACTCGGGAACAACTACTTCTTTTGTCTCCAATATGGTTATTAGAAAAAGGTCCCCTGCCACCTCTAGCCTCCGGTTGGATGGTCCGTGGTATCTTAAGAAGATATCCCGACCCAGTAAGATTTTCTAATGCGTTTCTCCCTATGATTGGAGAATATGTGTCTCGTCCAAGTGCGTATGTCTCACGAGATTCGGCGGCGGGGAGCGTTATCCTCTTTTCTCCGAAGCTTGACTGACCAACCCTCACCCCCCCTACGGCTTGAACAACATGTCCGGGAGTCTCCCATCTCTCCCTTTTCTCCCTTTCGTAAAGACGTTGTTACCGTGCATACGTTCAAATGTACTGACAACACCAAGGTTAAGTGGGCCCCTTTTCAACATTTTAGGCGGTGTTGAAGGTGCGCAAGTCCTTCGAGTTTACGTTTGATCGGAGGACAATTTAACTGCATACCCTTTTCCTTTGCTTCGCGAGGACTCCCTGGCCCGCAAGGATTTAATAAGGGCAATATTCCCCCATGTATGGGGATTTCTTTTGGTAGCTTCACGTTCGATGATTCTTCAGCTTGACCGCCTCTTCCATATGGCGTTGACCATTAAATCTTGAAGTACCTAGTGAAGAAAGAGCCCAGTTTTCCTTGCCCTTAAGTCTCCCCCCTTTTCCCACCGTTTTAATCATGCCTTTTTATTGCCCCACCGCAAAAACCGCGTTTCCCAAAGCCCCCCCAAACCCTTAACTCTCCTTTTTTTTCTCCTGGCCTTTAGGCTTTTCACGTGCCGAGATCAAACTATCTAACTGTCTTTTCGATTACTGTTCCAGCAAAGAAACGCCCCCCATTTCGAATTTCTCCTTTTTTTTGATGCGGGGATCGGTTGGGTGAGTCCGACACGGCGCTTTGAGCAATAATCATCCCCCCCCTCTAGACGTCAGCTTTCTTTTTCCCCATAGAGGCTGATTAGGAAGCGTTTTGGAACCTCACAGTTCCTCCAAAGGAGTAATATAAGGAGGTGTTTACGCCTTTATTTCCTGTGCTCGGGAGATGCCGACGGCGGTTTCGGCCACAAACCAACACCCCCCCAGACTCACCACTGTTTAGACCTGACCCTCACAACGAACGCAACATCTTCTGATAGATTTTTTTTTTCTTTCTCATTGCGACGATCCCGCGGAAGCCATAATTGGCTAGCCCTTCTGATCCGCTGAGGAAGTCAAATTTTTTTGGGAGGTAGAAGTAACAGTACCTCTTTTCTTTTTGACCGACTACCCTTCTTTTCAGCTCGACCAAATGAGGCACGTTACGGGATGTGCCCCCCACCCTCCCCAAATGATCTCCGGCAGACTTAAAGGTCAACCCCTCTCGCTACCCCCTTTTTTTTTTTTTCCTCCGTACCCCCCCCTTTGAAAAGCCCCCTTTCAAGTGATTCCCAGAGTGACGCGTCCTTTCCTTGGGAAGTTCAGAGCGAGATAGCGCATTGTACCCCCTTTCCGAGTCACGAAGGAAGGAGATGTCTTCCCTGGTTCCGGTAGCCACCTTTTTAAGTGACGAAGCCTGAGGAGCTTCTATTGTCTAACTTTTGGGCGGCGAACTATGAGATCTTTTTCCTCTAAGAGCGGACTTATACATTTTGCTTCCCCATCCAACCCTCCCCCGGGTTCCTTCGTTTGTGCTGTGTCCACAGATTTTTTTGTAGACCTGCACCCAATTTCTCATAAGCTATTTTCCCCCACCTTTTTTTCGGCGTGTGTTCAGGCCCCAATTCGTCCTAGGGTACGACGAAGGACAGACCTTCCCCCCTTTTTCCCTCACGGTTATCAATCCGCAAACTGCCAGCAACTTGCGTGCTGTTCCCTCAAGATTTATGCCCTTCTCACAAGGTTATTGTTGAGAATTTTTTCCTCTTTTCCTTCTATTAAGACTCCCAAGTCCGCTTTCGAAGGGGGATGGCTCCGCCGAGTTCTTTTTTACTCTTGACTTCCTTCCCTTACCTCTCATATGCTTTTCTTCGATAATGCATACCCTCGCCATTCGCGGAGATGGTTCGCCCTGCGCTCCGTCCCCCTACATTCCTGCGGCGCTGTCGTCCGACACTTTATGGCTTTGGTCGTCCCGCACGCCTCCATGACCTTTTTTTTGGTCTTTTTTAACGGAAACTATCCCTATCCGTGGCGGTGTTTTGTTTTTGAAAATCATCGTCCACTCGGACCACCTTCTTTCAATCCCTTCTAGAAGGCAATATCTTTTCATGAACCACATTTTTTTTTTTTTTTTTGTCCCATCCTATATCTTTCTCATCCCTCCCCCCCCCCCTTTTTTATCTCCTATGTCGTTGTTGTTAGGTAGTATTAATCAGATTCGTCGCAGGATTTGTATTTTTTCAGTTCCTCGCTGTTCCGCCAGTAAGTCTTTTCCAGAGGTTAATCATTTCAGAAGAAAGTCCTGCAGAAGACGAGTCCTTCCCCCCTTTGCTTTAAACGCCATCGCCACTTGTTAGGTGACCTGCACGCTCCCCGTGAGATGTCCGGCGTAAGAAGAATTACTAACTCCGCCTCATGTCCTACGAGCCGGCGAGTTATTCTTCTCGATCCTCCAGCCGACCTAAAGAATCAATTTTCTGCCGTTTTTCTCGGGGCGTCCATCCACTCGCGGTAGTAATCCATTCCCCGAATATTCCCTTTCTATCCAAGTAATTTCCATTAGACCCCTTCCAAACAACCCTTTGGAGGCTCTTTCGCCTCTCCTATGAAAAAAAGGTTAAAGCGAACCCCCTGTGCTTTGCCTGAGCTCTTGTGTTCGGTCTTGAGAACTTTTTAGCCTTTCGTTTTGGGAAGACTGGTCCTTCAGCGTCCGCTCCTTTCCCGTTCTCCCTGGATCACACACCGCCGATCCTTTTAATAGAGTTCCTTTCCCTGCCGCTACTGTGCATAAAAACCTCCACGTGGGCTCCAGTTCCACCAGTTTTTTTAGCAAGAACACCGGTTTGATTTGCGCTGGAGAATCAACGGCTCCTTTTCTTTTCTCGTCCATCTAAATCTCTTGAATCAGACAATGCTTGGCCCATCGATTTTTTTTTCCGCGCGCGTCTTCTGCGACTTCTGACCTCTCCCCTTGCACGATGTACGCCAGTCCGTGCTCGTCAGGATCGTCCGACAGACTTCTCATCGACCCCGTCGCGCATGTTTCTAGCCTCGTACATGGAGCAAATAAAATTTTGTTCGTCAAAGATCCGACTCGGTGTTCCAGTTTGCGTCTTACTAGAAAGAGAGTTTTTTTTAACTCCAGGACTTTTCCCAGTTGTTCTCAGATTAGGAATGAGGGAGTCTACACCCCCAGATGAGTTAAGTAGAGAAGCTGACCGCACAGTCTCTTTCTTTTTGAAGGTCTTTGCTGTGGAGGACAGATAAAACAGGCTGGCGTCCTATTAGTTCTCCATGTAGATGCCCCTCCCCTCCCCTGTTTTGTTTCTGCGCGGTTCACCGTGCCATTCCCCCCGCCCATGATTTGGCTTCGGAGGCCTGGAACCCCTCTTTTCTACACCTCGTCAGGTCCTCATTTGCCTCCATCCCCCCTCTCCCACTTATCGTCCGTCAGTTGTGAGCCCGAACTGGCCCCCTAAAATCTTTATGAGCCAGGTCGAGCTCCCCACCTGATTCTACTTCCTTTTTTTTTCTTGATTGGTATATTTTCTCCCTTGTGCGTCGGCTCACCCAACGATCCACGCTTCCCAAAGGCCCCCTACGCTTGGCGGGTTCCTCCAGAGGAAATCGTCCCTCAGTTTCCTCCTTGAGGACCTTGAAGAGCCCTCCCTTCCTATTGCCCTAGTGTTTCCCTCGCGATGGGATTGCCCCGGTTGTAATTCTCAGAATCTGGTCCCCTGTTTTTCTCTTTCGCGTCTAAAACCGGACATGTTTGAAAGCAGGACTGAGTGACGGGTCCGACTTCCTGTTCGACGATAAATTTATGAGCTACCATAGAGTCCTCCCTCACTTCCCCGTTCCCTCCCCCTATATCCCCGCACCCCGCCACTCAAATTCTTGTCCTTATGTTCAAGTCATTTTTTCCATCTTTGAGAGTCAGCTCTCTTCGCCCTTGCCCGACGAGCCAAAGACTTCGTGTCTACTCGGCCTTCACACCCGTCACTTGTTCCCCACCAGCGTTCTAAGACTTGTTTTTTCGTTCCTAATGATGACTTACGTTGGGATAAACAAGATTATTCGGCCTTCTTCTGACCTCCTTGTGCGGACTCCGCAACCGGGGACCTTTCCCCCCACGGGTTGATTTCCGGTCGTTCGTGTCCCCTTCTTAAGCTCTAAGCAGTAACGACAGACCTGAGACGTTGTGACCAGACAGGAAAGGACTTCCCACCACTCCTGCCCTAGTTTCCTTGGTATACCACTACGTCGGCGAGATCCCTTAGCCCCCTTCGACCGTACTCTAATCGGGACGGTGCAGCAATGTTGGCGGTTTCCCCTCCAATTTTCCTCTTTTCCCCTATAAACTCGCACGGTCTGTTGGCCCGTTGAGGAACCGGCGGTCTTCCTGGCGATGTTCACCAGCATCTGCTACAAATCTTTTTCCTCTCGTTTGGATTTACTTCAAGCCACTTCTGTCGTTTAACCCTCCTTTTTCAGACACAGTATTCGACGACTGACCCCTTCCGACTCCTTCCGGCTGAAGGGATTAGATCTTCCTTACCCCAGAGTCTGCTAGGTGTTTTTCTACCCCCTCTTTTTTTTTTATTGTCGGCCGTAGACTTTCCAGCTTGCTGAGTAGTGTCTCTCCGTATATTTCGCAGAAAGTGACTCATATCTTTCCTTTCGTGTCCCCCCAAAACCTCCGAGTGGTCTCCTAGCCGACTGTTTTGGTGTACACTCCTTCCATTCATCTTTTGGTCTCCTCCACTCTCCGGTTTTTTGCGTTTAATTTCCCCTCCCCGACTTCCCCCAAACAAAAAGCATAGTGCGTTTCATTTTATCTCCGCGAAGTTTTATTTGAGGGAGCAATACCGGAAGTAAATAGGCGGCTTGGAAAGGTCTTTCTTGTTTTCCAAAGGCTTTCCCCTTTATGGGCCCCTTTCCCTTTTGTGACGCTGATCTCTAAAGGACGTGAAGGAACCTGACTCCTGGAAAGTTGCTGGAACGAGGTCCTGCCCCGCACTTTCTTGGTTCCTTTTTTTTTCCATTTCTTCCTCCCCAAGGTCATTGCTGAGGTTACCTTGCGACGGCCTTGTTTGATTCCAAAGCGGTTTGACCTGTTTCGGTAAATTGCGATCTTTTCGGAACCTCAAGCTTTTTTCCCTCTTTTTTTCCTGTTTTCGTGTTATTGAACTCCCCAACTGACCCCCTCCATGGGGGCCCTCCCACTGGCTTTGACCTTTTATTTTTCCCTCTTTCTTGGACCGCGAGTTCCTCATGTACGCTTCCCCCCGCGTCCTCTCCCGACGGATGCGATTCCCCGTCCTCCTTCCTTGCCCTTTCCCGGGTCGTGCGGCCTCCGCTGTTCTTCCGCGTAGTCTTCCGTTCCCACTCTCCCCGCTTCGTTTGAACCAGACCCTACCCTGGCGAACCCGCGTCACGTCCTTTCTCTTTCTTCCAAAGCTTTACGTTACTCTGCTCCCCGCATTCTTCCAAGCCCAAATGTGAGGAGTCTTCCGTCTTCCACTGTGAGTACCGTGCCTCCGGCGTCGACAAACAACCCCTCCGTCCTTTTAGTACTTTTCAGTTTTTTTTTCCTTAAATCTGTGCTGATGCACGTTCAGGGTCGGTAACTCTTTTTTCACTTCCCTGGAACCGTTCAAGATTCAGTTTTGGTCGGCGGGAAATAGTTCAGTCTTAGAATCCGTTTTAATACCTTTTTTTCGGTCCCGCGCACTTGCTACCTGTTAAATCACCGGTTCTAGTCGGCCTTAATTTTCTTTTGTTGAGAGAGTTACTCCGACGCTATTCAACAGGGTGATTCTTCGGGTCCCTGTTTCTTCTTATGCCCCCTCCCTTTTCCTGGATCTCTTCGATCTTTGGAGCATACGCTTTTTCCGACCAAAGAAACGGACCCTTTACTTTTCGTCATTATGAGTTTTCAACGAACAGACCGTTCCCTACTTCCTCTTTGACTCCGTCCCCCCTTTTTCGTCCAAATCCCCATCGATTGTGGCTCCGTAGGAGCGGTCCCCCCCCCTCTTTGACCCCCTCCACTTTTCCGTACCGTATACTTGGGATTGTCAGCGAATTAGGTCTCATAATTTTCCCTTTTTTCTTTTTTTTTCTTCACTTTTCTTTTCCCGGCGCGAAAGGCGTGCTTTTTTTCACGCGGGCTTTTTTTCCATTTCACCGGGTATCTTTTGCCCCTCGAGACGCGAAGAACCTCCGGTTAGCCGCCCAATAACTTTTTTTTTTTCTTGGCAAGCCCTTCGTTGATTCTTTTCAATCGCGCCCTTGGATGAAGTTTTTTTTTCTCGCCGTACATTGAGGAACCGTTTTTAGAATACATCAGCTGCTGCATTCCCCCTGCTGTTTTTGAACTCAACCGACGGGCGGGGTCAGTTGTTTGGCCACATCCCCAGCAATAACCTAAAAACATTTACCTTGTTGATTCCTTGCGCTCGGCTTTTCGCATACAAGAATTCGTTTTTTTTCCCCCCCTAATCCCCCCCTTGAGGTAACAGATTAAACGTGAAAGGACATTGCGCCCCCTCAACTTTTTCTTCTGTAAACCACTCGGCTTTTGATGCTCCTCCCACACTTCCCATATTTCAGCAATTCGGTTATTAACTTGCCGTTTTTTTTCCCGATCACTTTTCAACCGTTTCCTTTTTCTCCTCCATTGTTCTTTCCCCAACCGCGCCGAATATGGCCCCTCTTTTCAGTTTGTTGACCCATCGTGCTCAATTTTTCCGCCGTCCCCCCCCTTCGTTCGCTTTAAAACTCTTTGATTTCGATCGGCGGTTTCGGCCCGACGGCCGGCTATTCTGCTCGAGAAGACGTACACCCAGCCGCTTTCGATCGACTTTTCGTTCCTTTCCTTCAGTGTTTTTTGTCTTTTTAATCGCGTGTTGCGCGTTAGGCTCACCTATCAGACCCTCAGGCCGTGAAGACGTCTGGGGCAAAGTGTTGCGGACGGAGACAAGACCGCGTTCCCGATCTTCAACCCCCCCCCCCTTTTTTGAGTGACGCCTTTAGGGGAATTTCCTATCTTCGTACTTCCCTGCGAAGTTGACGGTTACTAAGGGGTAGAACCCCGGTTTGAAATTCATTTTACCCTGGGCTGTCTTCCAACGAAAAGTCTAGGTTAGCTGCTTGAACCACTCGCCGGAAGGAAAGACCCCCGGGTACGTCTCCGCCCTTTTCCTTTCTAATTCGATAGTTGAAATTTTGTCCTTTTTTCTTGTTTTTATTAGAACAGCCACCCCATGAGGAAAAGGGATCCTTTACAGTTCGACTTTGATGGGTCCTACCTGGCTGTTCGACTTTGAAGCAGAGATTGTTATCCATCTCGATCCTCTTCAACTTTTCTTTTAGTTGGAAGTTCAAAGCGCCCCTTTCGGTCTCCCCCGTTTTGCTCTTCTTGCGAGTCGATACGTTGACTATCCCTGAAACCACCCCGAAGGACATGTCTTCCTTCTTTTTTTCGTGCGCCCAATATAGAAGGGGACCCTTGCCCCGGTAAAGACGCTTTTTTGCTCCCCTTACCCCCTTCAAAGGACGTCAAACACGGCGGAATGGTGTACACGGTCCTACATTTTTTTTTCAGACAGTCGGGATCCCACTCATAGCAGTCGTCCAAGGACAATGCAGAAGATAGAGGACGACTATTCCCCTCTTCTTTTTTCAAGCATGGAACCTGGCCTGTCCGGGCCAAGCTTTCCCGATTTTCTTTATCTGGGTTCTGAGACGGGTGAGACTTTTTCCGGAAGTTTTGCGCTCAAGAAAGCTCGCTGCTATGTCACATTTCTGACCTGACCTCATCCAGCTTTTCCCCCCCAAAGTTCCGACTTTGGATTAAGACGACCAGGCCTGAGCCCCCCGATTTTACACCGTACACAAATCCGAGTAGTCACTCAAGTTACTTTTCTACTCTTAACGGAGAGGGGGTGGGGGCTTGTTTTAGTGGTGGCGGGGGGGGCGTTGGGGTTTAAATGGCTTTTTGGGGGGGGGGGGGGGGGGTTTGGTGGGGTTGTTGGGATTCCTGCTCGTTCTCCCTATCTCTCAGATACCTGAGATGTTTTCCTCTTTCCTCCAAGCCACTCCTTCTCGAACATGATTCGTTTGTTTACCGCCCGTATCTGTTGTTTTCCTCCTCCCCCCCCGGTTCCTCAGAACCCCCAAACCGTTAGACGCCGGTTTTTACACTTTCCTTCCGGCTATTCTTGACCCGGGCCAGTGCGTACCTTCCCCCCTGTCTCCTACTTCTTTTCTGACTGTTTTTTCTTGTCCGAATTATCTGACCGGACGGTGGTAGCAGACTTCCCGCCAACCTCCCTGTGTGAGACAAGAAATGCAACACTCTTCCTCAAAGACGCTCTTAGACTTTTTGTGCTTTGACCTTCTAACTGCGCGACGACTTTTAAGAGCTGTGCCGACGGCCCTCCTTCCAACGAGGCAGGAATTACACCTTTTAATTTTTCAATTTTTTTTGTTCGATTTTCTTCTCGTAAAGTACCTCTGAATTTTCCGCACCTAAGCGCTCCCCCCTGGCCCCTTTGAAAGGCGTTGACCAGACCCTGCCCCTTTCCTATGAACTGGCCCGCCGACCCGCCGTAATCCCTCTGCATCAAAAGGGTGAAACCGCCAACCCCCTTGCCTCCGTGATGTACTATGGCCGCGTTATGCGTTCGATGGCTTATCGATTCGCTTTTTCGTCCTCTGTTTTTTTTACCCCATAATTTCACTTGCGCGTGCAGTTAACCTTTGGGACGACGGTCAGTCGCGTATAAGAGGCGCCTAGTCCTTCGATCTTTACCAGGTTTGGCCGGCCAATCCATTTGGCTTAGATCTATCCGGCTGCAGCTTACCAACCGGAGACGGATTACGATTCTCCATCTCACCTTCCCCCCCTTTGTTCTTTCCCGTCCCGTTTTTGGTAAACGATCTTTCTACTTCCACGGTTCACATTCTCTGTTGTCCTCCACCGAGGAGTCCCTTCGTTGTTGTGTTTCGGCCCCGAGACCCGCTCGGACGCGAAGGACAAAGACCTTCCTTTCCTGTAACTAAGACAATCTAGGCAGCCAAAAAGTGTCCCGTTTCCTTGTTTTTATGCCTTATTTACCCAATCCCCCTTTATTGTTGGCGACGTGTTCGACCGGGAAAGATTTTACCTTAGTAGAGGTGAATCCGTCGGGATGGATTACGCTAGGTTGTCTATGTTTTTTTCCCTAACCATTTACCTATAAAATTGAGGTTTAGTGCTGAGCTCTCTAGCATTCCCTTAGTGTAAGAGATTAGTGGAGTTCATGAAGGTTGACCAATGACATTCTTAGGTCCCTCTTTTTTCTCCAACTACCTTTTCTCCATGGATCTGTACTAACAGCACGCCTTAAAGGTTTCCTGTGTTGTGCTTATTCTGTTTTTTTTTTTTTTTTTGCGGCTGTTCGTCTCGCGAGCCCCAACCGCGGTCCCTCCAGTCGCCTGCGGAACCCCTAGACCCTACCACCAAAACTAACCCCAACCACAACCAACCCGGAAACCCGGAAGAAAACTGAGCCCTTGAAGGCATACTCCTTTCCCCAAACAAACTGATCTCCCGAAGACCTCTTTGTTTTTTGAGCGAGATGGCGTTTGTCCCCTTGGAGGTAAAGATCCCTTCTCTCGTCTTCGTAACCCTCTTTTTAGCGTTCCGGACCCCCTTCAGTTGAAGAACATTATTCGAGCAATACTTCCCCTTCCGGTTTCTTTCAGGTGCGTCCCCAACCATCGCTAGACAATTTCTGCCCCCTTTTCTTGCAGCCCGAATGGGTCCGGGGTGCTAGATAAGGAAAGGGACGTCCTTAAGAGAAGGTCGTTTCTTTCTGGAGAGAGAGACTCGAAGCCCACATCCTCAAGACATTTGATGTGTTCTCGTTTCCTCGGAAATCCATCCGAGGCCTCCTTCGTCAATTCACCGCGACTCTTTTTACCCTCCTTCGACACGTCGCCCAAAACACCCCCTTTTTTCTTGTCTTCCTCTCAGTGGACAGTCCAAAGGTACTACCATTTTCTGTCCCTAGTAGCGGTTCCTCTCACCGTGGGATCTTCGAAGGCGTGCTGCAGTTTTCCTTAGCTGTCCGTCCTTTCCTTGAATTTTCTCACACAACAACAGCCGTCTATTCTCCTCGGGGTTCTGTCTGGATAAAACCCGCACTCTTGGACCCGGCACCAATTTTTTTTTTAGTAAGAACACTGTTGCCCTGCACGCGATGGAGACCCGGCTACGTTTAGCATTCATCTACCTTTTAATTTCTCCAATGATTGTAGATAATCCTTCCTCCAGACTTCGGCGCAACGGAGAATTAGAAGAAATGCGAACTCTCCCCCATCTCCAGTGCCTGTTAAAGACCATCCTTTCCATCTCGAGATCAGGTACTCAGTTGTCCGAGAGTTAGTCATAATCTTTAGTGTCACATTTTTTTTGAAAAGAATTCCTGCTATAGGGCTCATTTCTCTTTCCTCTATGTTAAGAGCGCGGCGTGTAAAGAATTTTCTTACTCCTTCCTAGATAGTATGATTTAACTCTCTTTTCTCCCGTGAGTTAGGGACTATTTCCTCCTTCAAACTTTTTTATGGGTCCCCTTTCTAATTTTTGCCGAGTCGTGGTTCCTCTTTCCCCCCATTCTGTGCTTCCCTTCTCCTCTCTATTTTTTCCTTTTCTATCAGGCAAAAAAGTAGATACGCTTTTTTTCAGATGCCTCTTCACTCTTTAAAGGTATAGAACCGGTGTAGGTTTTGGAGTATCTCCTTGGAAAATTTCTCCCCCACGCGTTGGCATCCCTTCCCCTTCCCCCCCGCCACAGGTGATGGACACCGCCTCTTGACTTTTTTGTGAGTGCTCTCACGTCACAGCCCTCCGGCATGACTAAGAATCGATTCTAACCCCCCCCCCCCCCTTATTCTTGAGAGGAGAGTACCTCGCAAGGTTGGTCGCCTTCTCCCCCCCCCTCTCCCCCCCATCTTCAATGGCCGCCTCAGTCCTCGTGCGGGTTGACGAGGAAGTGGGTGAAGGCATCCCCTCTCAATTCGCGTTCTGATCTTGTTGACCCGAGTCCCCTGACTTGACCGCTTAGCACTTGCCTTGCGGTTTTTTCTCTTCTTTTTGTTTTTCTTTCAACAGCAGCTTCCGACCGGACATTGGAGGAGGCCGTCACCCCTTTTGAACCCCAGGGGCTTACTCTATGTCCCTAAGGGGATTTTTTTCGAAATTATTGATCTCCCATATAAGCCACTCTTGATACGCCCAGCTACCCCCGAACCACCTCATAGTTGACCCTCCTTGCCTTCTCTTTCAGCATTCAGGTATTGTCAACTCCGGCCTTTTAGTATATTATTCTTTAATGTAGTCTCCCCCCGTGACTGGCAAAGTCGCCTCCTAACTACACCAGAGAAGGACCGTTGCACCCCCCCTTAAGACAGTTGTTGTGTAATTTTGTGAGGGGGATTGCCTTCCCCCCCCACCTTTTTTAATTCCTTCGAGTGAGGTTAGCTCCCCCAGCCCTCCAACCGGGGACCTTGACCATTCCGTGGTTTTGTACCCCCGTAGTATTTTGTTTTATTTTGATCGACTAGCGAAGCGCAGACCAAGAATCGCCCCATTTTTCTTTTCCCTGGGATTCCAAATATTCTCCCTCAGTTCATATGCCCCTCGCCCCTTGAAAAATATACTAGGAGTCGAAAGACAATCTAGAAATCCACCTCTGATCTCAGGATAGGCCCGGTTGCCCCTCCCCCGGCGAACGATTTTCAACATTTTTAGTTTTTCTTTTTTTTTTAAAATATCCTCTCCCCCCGGCTTTCCAAAGGCGATAAAGACCTCCCTGGAGGTCTTCCCTTCTCTCCCTGTCAAAGCTTCTCCCAACCAGCGACCCGGCCTTTCCGGAAAAGCCGGTTTACCCGTATTGTCTGTTCCCCAAAGAGTTACGACCCCGTATTTCTCTAATTTTTATTTTGAGTCCAGCTTTAGAGACGACTGGCCCCCTCTCCCTCCCATCAAAATTCTTGAAAGATTTTTTTTCCCAAATACTTCTCCCCCCACGGTTCCGGACGATTCAGCGGGGTCTCTTCGGCTTTCCCCCCGGAACTCAACCGCGTTATCCTTCAAAAAACCTCGCCTTTTATCATCGTGCGCCTAGACGCGGTCGGGTTTGTACATCGTAAAACTTCATGTTTGCCCCCCCCCTCAGAGCTTCTTCGTTCTCCCCACACGCCGATCAAAAGAGAAAAAGTTAAAGGCCTTTTAGAGTTTCATGGGGATTGAAGGTGTTGACTGCTGTCTTTTTCCTATGGTTTTACTCAAACTTAAATAGGAGTCTGTCCCTCCGGGCTTCGCCCCATAAGCCAGGAAAACTTCTTTCTGAAGTCAAACGGTTTTTACGAGTCAGAGTGCCCGTTCCGGCGTTCCTGAACACATCGCTTTAAAAAACAAAGATGGGAAGTTGTCCCTTCTCCCCCCGACGGTATCAAAAGACGTGCCTTTTTTCTCCTTTTGATGGAGCCAAGATTCATTCCTCTCTGACCATGGAGTGAGGGACTTTGCACATCCCCCCCCCTTGTTTTTTTTTTCCAAATATTTCCGGCAACAACCGAGCTGTCGGTTGTTTCTGGTTATTGACCCAGCCCCCCCCCTGAACACCTTTTTGAGTCTTTCCCCAGAACAACATTGACCTCAAGATGGATTCGCAAAACTTGAGTCCCTAAATGTACCTTACCACGCGGCCCCCCCCCCTTCCACACCACGGATTATTCCACGCTTCATAAGGAGAAGGCGGCCCTTCCCCCCAAAATGGTTCTTTCCAACGAGTAGCGTTAGAGTCTGACCCCCCTCCCCTTTTGAAATCTTTTGCCCACGAAACTCCTCCCGAGGTGCCGACCCTGTCACTCGCCTTGAATATCTTCAACTGCTTCGGTCCACGTTAATCGTCTGATCCCCCAGTCGCTCAAGCCCACTTTTCTTCTTTCGATCTTAGTGCCCTTCTTTGGTACCGCATCCGTCGCAAACATTCTTAAGGTTTACGCCTCCAAGGTGTTCCGTGTCCGTCCCAGCGCGAGCCGGTAAGGGGTCAGTTTACCTAATTTTTTCTTGGAGCTTGGCCAAGTTTTTTCTTTTTGCGGCTGGGGTCCCATGTCTCTTGAAAGTTGGGTACGTTAAATTTCGGAGTTCCCGGTTTCTTATAATCGCTCACCTTGCCCCTCACTTTCCACCCCTTTTTTTCGTTTCATCTCTCTCTTTTCCATCGTTTGTTTTTTTCAGTGATTTGTCACCGGGTGATCCTTTCGGCCAGTGCCGAATGAACCGAACTCCGGAAAACTTTCCTAATTAACGCGTCGTTAACTTTTCTTCCTCTCCCCTCCCAACGACGAATTCCCTTTGCCGGTTCTTGCGAAGAGGACCCTGGCCTACTTCCTGTAAGTGCATCCGGCGGGACGTTGGAAGTCACTCCTAGAGTACTACCCATTCCCCTCCTCTTTCGACTTCTTGCGGTCCCCCTTTGATGTCCCTAGAAGACCCCTATTTTCCCATCTTGCGCTTTAATCTGTCATAAGATAACGTGGATCCTGTCCCTTTTTCTCTCGTCCCCGCACTGACGTGATGCAGGGTGCGCCCCGGGCGGTTGGCTTAAACGCTTTCCCCGGTATCTTGTTACCGCTCCTTAGAGACGATCCCCCCCCCCCCTTTCGGCCGCCAAACTACCGGTGTTCTTCTGGCCTCTCCGGTATTGTCTCGTTCCGCGCCGTCTTTTTTGGACGTGGAGTCCTATTTTGTCCTTACCAGGATCTTTTAGCGCCCGAATCACTTTTTCCGGCTCTTCCCCCTTTTATTTGGCCCGCCCAACGAGGCATCGCAGTTGGTTCCTTTCTCCCCTTATTCCCCCTTCGCTTTTCTTCTATGAGATCGGTTACGACATTTTCACCCCCCTCAGGACTTCAGGCGGTCCGAATTGCAGCAATGGACATTTGAGCCCTCAAATTGACACTTTGCGTCCCCCCCACCTCCCCCGACGTTACCGAGTTCGCCCTGAAAACTAAAAGAGGGTTTCCTATTTGGTGTTTTTCCTGCACGGACCTGGCCGTGCCTCCCAAGGCGTTTTCGGCAATTGACCCGTGGACTATTTCAACCTCCCTTCCCTCCTCAAGTCCGCCGATGGGTTCATGCCCGACTCCCTAGCCCGCCCCAAACCCTTTTCCTGCAACATCTTCCCTTCCTTGCCTTTCTTCTTGCGAGCTGGTGTTTGTTTCAGAACCCGCGGCGCGAGTGTCTCCCCCCCCTTCTTGGCCTTCCTTTTACAAGAGGTCACCCGATCGGCCGATGTAGACCCGTCGGAGTTTTTTTAGGAATTTCTCCCCCTGCAGCTTTTCGTTAGGCCTCCCCCGATATTACCTTAAATTCCCCTCGCTGGCAAAAGTGTGAGGCCGCAAGCACTTCCGTTCCTTGCCCAACAGCGTTGCCCCCTCCACAGGAGAGCTTCATCCAGTCTACTGCCCCTTAGTTCCCCGTTCTGAGGACTAGGGTATCAGTTTGAAAGCAAGAAGTAAAAAAGTGATTTCTTCCTTCCCCATACTTCATAAAGTCGATTTTTAGCTGTTTCCCCGCTGGTGAAACAAGTCTTGCCGAACCAGAACTCGCTAGGTCGCCCGGGCCCCCCCCCGAAGAAATATGTTCTCCTAGGGTTTATCCCCCCCCCCGGGTCAGGGCCTTTCCTTAGAGCGACCGTTTTGGATGTGCCCCGTTTTCCCGGCAAGCCCGCCGACGGATTTGTTTATGCGGATCGCATATGCCTGGCATAGTGGCAATGGCCGTCCCTTTCAAACCGTCGCTTTTTGCGGTTTCTTCTTTTTAGAGCCGCCGAAGAGGGACCCATTCCCTTTTTGACCCCTCCCCCGTCCTGCAATGTAGGACCCGTGTTGGAGCGTCCGCACAAGATTCCCCTTGGGGGCCTAAAGCCCGGAAATCCTTTTGTTGCATCCGCCTTCAAAAGCAGCCCACCCAATGCGGACGGGCCCTTGTGGAAACACCCACGTCTCTTTAAGTACCCCCTTGAGAATTTACGAATATCTTTTTCTTTCTTCAACTTCCGACCTCTCGCGGAAGTCCCCGATCACTTTTGATTTTGCCACCCCTGGCGGAGCGCCGGGCCAAGATGGTCGCTGGACTGGTTCTTCCTGGCACACAGTCAACAGCTGCGGGAGGACCGAGCTTCCCCATCCCCGGTTTCGACCCGCGCCACAATTCTTAAAAGCCCGCTGCAAACACTGCTGAGGGTCCCGGCTACCAGTCCCAACGCCATCCTGAGGTCGTGTCCCCCCCGGAAGTAACCATATCTTTTCTTTTTCCCTGCCAGGGACACCGCGGCCCTCTCAAGTCGATAGGAGCTGTCAAGGAAGAGATCCCTCCTGAGCTCATGGAAGATCCGGAACCTGAAACGTCCAACGCCCCCTGTTGGCTAAGACTTTCTTTGGATTTTTGAAGGTCCTCCAAAATGGCGCGGCAGAACTCCTCAGCCCGAGAAGCATGTGTAGAATCAGGCTGATTCAGGCCGGCTAGGTTCGAATGGCCAGTTTATGCTCCCCCCCTTTTTCCCCCGTAAGGCTCCGGATGTACCCCCTTTTCGAAGGCTTTATGACTTATCTTTCCCGGCTTTTTTTTTCGTCACAAAGGAGAGCCAACAATCCACCCCTAGAGTCCCCTTTCTTTCCAACTAGCATCAACCTCCTCAGGACTCCCCTTGGTGAGTACTCTATAGAGATGAATAGAGGTAAGCCCCCCGATTGGGAAAGAATCTGTCCCTCCCCTCGGCGAATGCCATAAGAAGTCTTGAAATTCGGTTCCTCTCCGCTTTATGTTGGGCGAAATACTAACTCATGCCGAAGTCTAAACTCTTCCCTAACAGGGCCAAAGTATGTCCCTCTCGATGTTCTAGACTCCTGTCCGACGCCCAGACCCGCAGCGACGTCTCTTCCCTAAAAAGTCCCCCCTTTTTCGCATCTTCAGAGGACTCCTTTTACGTGGAAGTTACTCTCAAGATCGATTCGCTGAACGACATTCTTGTGTGTGCCGCAGGCACTGCGCTGCGTACCCGTCTTCACCGGGACTTCAGTTCGCTGAACTACGCTTCTATTCTTTATTCTTCTCATTCCCGGGCTAACAATTCCTTTCTTTAGAGCTGAAACGACACGTACAGGATGTATTCTCCATTCCTTTTCAGCACCGCAACCTGTGTTCCCTTTCTGTCGTTTCCCCCTCGTCAACGATTGCGGTAAAGGAAGATGGCCAACCCTTCCCATCCGCGCTGGCCGGTTGGGGTAGACAAGAGCCCGCCCGAGCGGGCCCTCTAGGACAAGACGGGGCCCCCCCTTAGCTCATCACGGCCTTCAACTCCCTCCCCCCCCCGCTCCCGTTTAAAAAGGGTTTCTCTTCTCCGTTACTCTCTCGCCATCCTAAGCCCCAGGTTCGTTTTGGATTTTCCCCCGAAGGGTTGACTTTTACGAGACTTCCGTGAAGATGTTGCTTAAGCTCCCTCGTGGTCCTCATTTCCGTCCCTTCGACTCATTTGCGCGTATTGTCATATCTCGATCCTGCGAACTCGACTGGAGGACGATGTTTCTCTTCGTTCTTTTGTAGTCGTACTCTCACGGCGGAGAGCATTTCGCCAAGTTGAGAAGATGGCTTTAGTCCCCCGTTGTATTTCCGTTCTTGCTCGCGCAACTTTGCAAAAAAAGCGATTGCCTTTTTCTTTTCACCCTATGAGGCCCCTCCGAACAGAAGTTCAGAAGGAAAGTTACCCTACTTCCTCCCCGA
>Ga0179591_1359176_pt1 | contig 17835 bp, 14 predicted proteins | sample CZOMad2_1_08_16f_FD_182891 | JGI IMG/M metagenome (GOLD analysis project Ga0179591, IMG submission 182891) | Vadose zone soil fungal communities from Angelo Coast Range Reserve, California, USA - CZOMad2_1_08_16fungal (PacBio error correction) | ecosystem: Environmental > Terrestrial > Soil >... | reverse complement strand
ATCGTGACGAGCCTTTCCCGCGTCTTTTTCTCCTTTCTCGTGCTTATTACTCTCCCTGTTGAACCCTTACGTAGAAAAGAGTGTCCTCCTGAGGGTCGGGAGACATAACTGAGTCCTGCGTTCGAGTCTCGGTGTCTACCAGGAAACGCTGAAGTTCTTCCCCCGAGGTCTTTTCCTAGGTCTTTCCCTTGACGGGGATAAGTTTTCTCTTCTCCTCCAAGGAGGCCGACCCTTTCTCTCTGAGTTGCTGCATTCGCATTGAGTTCTCCGCGATCCCGAAGAGTTTTCTGTTTCCGCTGTTTTTTATCCATTTCCTTTGCCGCAAAGCGAATCTTGCACTTTTGACCACTGTAGAGGAAGGCAAAAGCAGTCGTTTGATTGATGGAGTCCCCCGGCGTACCACAATTCTCCCTGTTGTCTGCCCCCGCTGCATCAACTTCCCCGCGAGCAACGTTCGTTTTTTCAGGGATAAGAGGTCCTCACCCTCAAAGTACATTAGGTTTCCGCCCCGCGCGCGAGAGCCCGCCCAAGCCCCCCAACTTCCCCCTGCCATATCCCTTGACCCTCGTTTCCAATTTAGTAGAGACGACCCTGTGCCTTTAAGACGGGACTCCAGGCATATTACCTGACGGCCTGGCCCCCAGGTCGGGAATCCGGATTCTTTTCCCCCCCAACGGGATTCGTTTCTCGACAACTCATTCCCCTGGGATCTTTGAACCAAGATTCGGAGAAAGATATTTCCTAAGCGAGATTTCCTTGATTGGCGGGCTCGTTTTTGAGAGCGACTTTAAATTCTCTGGGCACTTCCGAGTTGTGGTCATTTATTGAGACTCACCATATAGTGAAAATCCACTACTTTTTCCTCTTTTGTCCGCAGGTGCCCGCATGACTCAGATTTACTCCCCGGTCGACATTGTCCCCCAGTTCCCGGCGCCCTCGAGACCCGTCGCAGTCGAAACGATCAGTCGTCGTTGGACCGAACGATCCGGACGTCCTTGCCTTTAGCATCCAGCATTTGGACCCGCATCAAAGGCCGTGAATCCTCTTACCCCCGTGAGCATTGAAATCTATAGTAGTCAGGAGATGTTACTACGAGCCGGTCGGTGGTTGCATTTTTCCCGTCGCCGGTTGACAACCAGCGAGGGCTCCAGCCTTCCCCTTCTTCAAACTGTTCGCTGGAAAATTCACCGGTGGGGGAGAATCTCTTTTCTTTTTTGAGTGATTTGCGTGTCTTGGTGATCGTTTACCGACATTCTTTGACCTTTCGCCATCCCCCCCGTCTGGTTGGCCCCCCTCTCCTTTCCTATCAGGCCGGCCCGAACCTTTTTCTAGAACGCGCGCGCAAAAGACGTAGTCGTAGTTTTTGCGACTGCCGGGCGTGCCCCGTTTCCGACATCCTCACCTCGGAATTTTTTTCCCGCTTTTTGATGAAGATTCTTCGAACCGTAGACGGTATATTCTCTCTCAGTCTAGTCCCGCAGTTAGACTTTTCATCTTGTCGCGCGCATTGGCCCTATTTTTCGCAGCGGCGATCCAGCCAGTTTAACCCCCCTCTCCCTAGTAGACCCCGCCTCCTCCTGGGGCCCGTGATTATGGGCTTTTTTGTGGGTGCGGGCTTTTTTTGCCGCGCCAGCGGTTGGAGTTTCGTTTTTTAGTATTACTAGGCAGGCTTTCCTATTGGTGTGGGACGCAGCCCTTGATCAGTTCACCCCTTTCCTATCACGATGAGCGGTCGCTTCCCCCTATACGGCGACCCTGCTAATGCCACAATAGGATAAAGGATATGAGACGTAGTCTAAGTACTCGCGGGCAGCATTTTTTTGCGACCATCCCCCACCACCCTGCACTCGCCCTTTAGCACCCTCCACCTCCACTCAGTCACGCCCGGCCTCTCACACACCCCCCTAACCCCCCCCCCCGCCCCCCCCCCCCACCCCCCCCCCCCCCCCCGTCCCACCCCCACCCCGCAGAGTTCGCCCCCTCTTCAAGCGCCACCGTCCTTTTGCGTCACTGAGTTTCTCTCCGACCAATGCGAGTTTCCCCCCAGAAGGGAGAAGCCCCTCAGTCCCATGGTCACGACGTGCGCAGGTGCTCGTCCCGTTGTCTGACGTACATAAGTACAGATGGCCGTTTTTTTTAGTTTCTCCGAGTGACTCTTCCTTCCCCCCGCATAAGCTCCACGTAACAACACGGACATAAACACTTTCCCCTCGTGCACTAGACCGACCCAGAATGGACGGTCTCGTCCGATGTCACCGAACCGCGGGCCGGCCTCCGTTTGGCGACCGGGCCAGCCCGCGAATGAGATAGTGGATGCGGCGTGGCCCGCCCCCCCACGGCGCTTAGGGCCCGTGGGGGCGACCCGTGCCTCCCTTCAGCCGGTTCCAGAGGCGCCCTCCCCTCGCCTCTCCCCTCGGGAACCCCTAGATCCCATTCCCTCCCTCCCTCCGACGGTGTGCGCTGTCGTTGTGCGTTCTGCAAGTGTGGATCTTGGGCCGTCTTCCCGGGAACACTTCCGGCTCCTGTCATCCACCAAGATTGGGCTCAGTGGCCCCCGCCGCTCTGCGTTGCCGACATGCGACTGCGCCCCCACTCACTCCGCTTCCGCGCCCAGAAGACCTGGCCGATTTTCGCTTGCTCACGCCCCACCTTGCGCGGTGTCGTGCTTAGGGGGAGTATTTCTACGTGTTGGTGGTCTTTTGTGTTGAGCCCGTGGTCTTGCGGTGGCGTTCGAGGGGCCCGTTGGGGGGCCCTCTACGTTAGTCCAGTTCTGGGGGCCCACGTCTGTATCCGTACGGTGACTGTCGTTCTCGGAGCGGAGGGTACTTGTTTGTAAGAGGGTTGCGGGGGGGAGTTTGGGTTTGGGGCGTGCGTTTTGTTTTCGATTTTTTTTTTTTTTTACCGCGCTCGGTTAAAGTTTCTTCTTCTTTCGTCAGGTTGGTGTACTGCCCCGTCTTAGTCTCCACGATAAGCAAATCCGTGATTTTTGATAGTGGCCAACTATCTGATCCGCGCTCGAGGGTTTAAATCTCTTTCAAGGAGTTGGGCGCCCCCCCTTCGACTATGTTCAGAAGAATGCCGTATTAACTCGCAGTATCTTGGCAACGTCCTCTCGTCGCGCCCCCTCTCTTAGGGCAAATTTTTCGTCAGGCGAGGTAGATGTCGCGACCCGCTCAGCCTCCAATCACGCGTTCGACGTACTTAGGAGCGAAACCTCCCCGTGCTCGTCTTCTTAAAGCGGGCTTTTTTTCGGCCGTTCCCCCCCCTTCTCCCCGCTCCGGTGACGAATCCGGTCTCCTTATCCCCCGTCTCGAAGGCCCCCTCTTTTTTTCGCACTTTCGTCTTCTTTGCACGCCCTTGCGAGTCCTTGTGGGCGAAGCTTCTTTCGAATGGTCCGAATTCGAACCTTTCCGGACGGCACGTTATCCTCCTTTTTTCACTTCGTGAGCGTCCTTACTCCCGCGATCGTGTGATCCTCCCCCGTCCGTCCTGGCTCTCTCCTCTTCTCTCATCTGTTTTCACCGTTTTTTTTTTAGAAGTTTCTATAGCCCCACCGGACCTTTATTTGGTTCAGACGGCACGATCAGTTCCCTGAGATAGGGGATTAACCACCCGCCATTTGGTGTGCCCCTAGGTTGATCAGAGAGGCCCCGACCATAGATCGCAGATGATCTCAGTCCTCAACTTCCGTCTTACTGGTGGATGAGGTCCCCATTAGATGTTTTAGACACTTCCTCCCTCCTGTTCCTTCTAGCCATCGTCCACAGTAGCACGATTCTTTACTGCAGCCGTCGAGCCAGGATTCACCTTTTCCTGGGAGTGGTCTTCTTCGATACTGATGACCATCTTATACTCCACATCCCTCGTGGTGCGGTCTTTGTCTCCCGTCTGTCCCTTCTCCGCCGAGATTACTGGCCCCCCCGAGACTGTTTCCGTTCGAGCGTCAGATTTTCGACTTTTGAGAATTGGGGTTTTTTGCTTCGGATGAGAATTACTTCTTCCGTTCCCTCACAGCCTCTGTCCTCCCCATTGGTCTCGTTACCCTCGATCTGCCGTGTCGGCAACCGATCGATCGCGCTCGTTTTTTTGCGCGGGAAGGAAGGACGCTTCTTCCCCTAAGGCCCCCCCCGAGGCCTTATGCAATGGCAACGCAGATGGAATTGCAGGAGTTCCTCGTTCTGGGGATCGCTGCTCGTGTCCAACTGGCTCCAATCTGACGTGCTTTTTTTCCCCCTGCGACGGTCAACGTCTCGCGTCGTTACTGGACCCGCGTGTTGGATCTGCCGATCGCCGCTGATTCTCACAGATAACGGGTTTTTTTTTGTACTGTCGACGACCTTTCCCGGAAGTTTCCTTCTTTCCTTCCTTTAGTGACCGAGAGTAGGCTCCCCCCCCCCTACTGTCCAGTAAAGATTACGCGACGTTTTATCAGTTTGAGGCCCCCGGAGGCTGCCGCCGTTGATTTTTTTGATCGACATGAGAGATCCTGTCCTTCTTTACCGGTTTTTTCTGAGAGAGGGGTTCCCCTCCCGTTTGGCCTGCGTTCATTTTTTATCTTGACCGCTTTGTGCCTTGATCGTTCCTTAGTCCACCCCCTGATGACGGAACTCTACGGTTCCGAAATTGAGAAGCCGGCCGGTCGAAAACGCGAAGCCTTTTTGCGCTTTTGAGCTTTCCTCTCATCCGTCGGACTCTTACTTTTCGTTGTTTTTGTCGACCTCTGAGACTTAGTTTTCTTTTCCTTGGGCGGTCTTTAACTTACTAGTCTTCTTTATCGCAACCCAATTCCCGTCACTGGAGTTGTGAACCCCAGTCTTAGCTGGTAGTCGTCCCGGTCAGACCCGACCCTTGTTTTCCGCAGTTCGTCCCATCGTTCCCTTCCCGCACGTGCTTGAGCACTGGCGGATGAATTCGTAGGGTTCGCAGATGTCGGTGATCGGCCCGTCGCGTCCCGAGGAGACGCCCTTTTCTTTTGGACAGCAGATGTCTACCCCTGTCGGGCTCGCTTGACCCCTTCTTCCGGGCCCCACACCTCAATTTTCCCCCCCTGATGGGCAATCTGTCACCTCTAAAAAAGCCCCTCCCCCGCACATACCTTTCCCACCTTTAGGATGATACAAATTTTTTTTAGAAAGGTTTCACAGTCCTTTTTCCCTTTTTCCATTCGACGGGGTGACCGCGGATTTGCTCAACACCTTCCCTCCTTGCGGAAGACCAACAAGTCCCCAACCACCGACGCGAGGTCCATAGTTGAAAAGCCATCGGAGAGGAGTTCGACGCACCGGCCTCGGTTTGAATTTGGTTTTTTCGGTCAGTGTCCCCCCTGCCTTTTCTTCTCCCGGAAGGCTTGGCGGATCGGTCTCCGGTAGCAGAGTCTCTTTATCGGCTGACGTCTACCTTTGCGTCTCGTCTTAATTTCCCCCTTTCGCACCCTGTCGCCCCCCCGCTCTTTTCCTTCTAATTATTCGGCAACGGGTCCTTCATTCCCCTGCCCGACACGGACTTGCTTTATCAACCGTGGGCGGTACCGGAAAGAATCTCGGCCCGACCGCGTTTGCAGAAGTTTTCTTCTCCCAGACAGTTCCCCCTTTTCCCGCTTTGTCACGAAGCCCCCCATGAGCTAGGGGCTGTGACTGGGCACTTGCTTTTGACTCCCCCGAAGTGCTCGGCGTTGATTCTGCAAGAAGAAATCCTTCCTTGTCCGGCTTTCCAACTCCCTCCGTTTTTTTCTAAGGAGTGTTATTTCGGAACGGAAAACGCCGTTCCGACGCACATCTAGGGAGTTTTTAGAGTCTTTTTTTTACGTGCTTGGTCCTAGTTGGTTTACTTTTCACAGTCTGCTTCGAAGTAGCGATGTGAGTAGGCTTTTTCTCACCGACATCGGTTAGAGTGAGGCTTTCCTGGGGCACCGACCTTGCATCTAACTTTCGAGCGAGTGACGAGAGATTTTTTCGGGACCCAGGTCGACCGTGGGGTCCTCTGTATAACAGTGAAGATTTTGAGTCCCCCTTCCCCTTCCCTTGACCCGGCTGTCAGGGTGAAGTTACTCACGCCTTGGTAGTTCTAGGATCGAGGCGTACCGCGCCTTTTTTTCGCATTTTTCTTCCCCTTCCCCCTCTGACCTAATAACTCCCCGGATTGTCGCACTCGGGTTCGTATCAAAAATAGCTTCCCCCAGAGTTCAGCGACGAGTTCAGCGGTGAAGACCTTCATTCTTTTATTTCACGAAGAGGCGCAGTTCTTCGGCTTCTTTCGTCCCGACCCCTCTTCTGAAGACGTTCAAGACTGTCTGCCCCCGGCGCTTTCGATCCCGGCACGGTCGATCCTTTGACATCACTGCACTTTTCGTCACGATTTTTCCCCCCCAACCTCCTTGTTCTCTCTCTTCGTGAGTTCGGTGATGTCAACGTCTTGAGGGACGCGGCTTCTCTCCTGTTCTCCCCCCTGACTTGCCTCTTTGTAGGTTGCTAACACGACTGCCCCCTAATTTCTTTCCGCTGCGTTCAGCCAGTTGACCCCTCTTTCGCTTCTTCACTTTTTTCCTAGGTGAAATAGTCGGACTTTCGCGTGTCGCGTACCGATGCGACACTTTCGTGAGTTGCTGCACGGGTCCTCCTTGACAGCCTGCGCTCTTTATTGAGCGCGGACTTCTGCTCGTAGAAACATTCCCGGGAAAGGCTGGTAGAGCACTCCCTGTTCCCAGGACTGACGATCCGCCGAACCTCGACCTTGGCCTGATTTCCCTGTTCACGGTCGTACCCCCCCTTTCGTAGACATGGGTCTTCCTAAGCTTCTCTAAATAGCCGCTTAATACAGGTGTACTTTCTGGGCGTCCATCTTTGTGTACCGGAATGTGCTTCTTCGACTCCCCGTGAAGAACATCTATGACCGCGAATCCCTGCGACCACCCTCTCCCTCCTTCCCTTTCAATAGTCCCTATCCGGCCGAGATTTGTATTCTTTGGGCGTTCGGCATAACGCGATCTGACCCCTTTCCCCCCGGCGCCCGAGGTCAGTGCCTCTTATAATCTATCCCACTGGGTTCGGGCCCCTTTTTGCACTCGCGCAGCATGCACTTCGCCAGTGGGAAAGGATACCGATTAGGAATCAGGGGGGACCCGGGGAGGAGGGAGGACCGTGCCCAAGACAAGTAGAGACTGAAGATGCTCTAAGTCGGCGAGATCTGCGCTTCCTTAGATCAACTAACCAGCCCCCATCATCCCCTCCAACCGCGACCTCCCCCACCCGGCCCCCACCATCCACCCACGCCACTCTCCCCCCCCTTCCCCCCCAGCCCTCCAACTTTTTCTCTCTTTTTCTTTTTTAACCCCTCACCAAACAAACAAAGCTCCTCACCTAACACTCAACACCCCCCCACCCCTCCCCCCACACGCCCCCCTCCCAACCTCATCCCCCCTATACAACTCTAAAAACCCCTAACCAACCCAATAAACCAAAACCAAAAAAAAAACCCCCACAACCCCCCAACTGGGAGGCTTCTTTTTGCCGCGGACCCCCATTTTCCTGACCCCTCCATTCGTGTCGGGTCTTGAAAGTCGGGGAGCCAGCCCTTCAGAAGGAACACCGCCCCTTGGCCCTTTGCATCTTGAACTCCCCGTCGTCGTCGACCGAGTAATAGCTACTGCCTTTCTTCGTATCCGCCAGGTCTCATCAGCAAAGGGCCCATTTTTGACCCCCCCACACCAGAAGATGAAGCAGGCTCCTTTCGGCCCTACTCGATTCTTTTGAACGATGTTCCCCCTCCCGCTTTTTTTTTTGTGGCTGTTTTTTTGTGCCCTCTTTTTCGGTGACGTTTGGCCCACAGCAGCTGAAACTTGCTCCAGCGAACAAATTTCTCCCCTTCTCGAAAACCGGATGTTGCCTTTTTTTTTTTTTGGTCGGACGAGGGGAGTTTTGAGTTTTTTGGTGATCGAGGAGCCAGTCGACCCTCAAGTCGCCCTCCGGGGGGAGGGTATGGCTTAGCTTTGCGCTGAAGTTACTACTTTTTTTTCAAAAACCCTCCTTTTCTTAGTCTCGCCCCTTACATGCCTTCGTTACCCTGAGGACGCATCTTCTCCACCCTCTGTCGCCTGTTGTCCCCGTGGCATTCCTTTTTTGCGGCCTGGACGGTTTTTCTCTTTTGTCGAAGGTATCGGTTGCTAGCCAGACTTTACTAAATCGTCCATTTCGACTCCCTTCTCGTAGAGCATTGGACGATCGCCACGTTTAAGTCGAATCCCCCTTTCCCCGCACCGCAGATCCTTGTAACTGCGCTACGGAGATCCTTCTTAGGGGACGCTTCGCTTCGCCGAAGGAGGTGCGGTTTTCTGCTGCTCTGATTTAGCAGGGTCGTTATTTTAGAGAATCGATGCTGATGTGATCAGCCGATAAACCGTAAAAGCATAACGTTCTTTTCCGTTGCGGGCCCCCTTCTTCGACCCCCTCCCCGATCATCGACCCCTTCATCATGTCTAAATGATGGTCTCCTCTGTCGATCAGACCTTTGCGCGCAGAATGCGCCTAAACCTTCTCCCCTTTTTTATCGCTTTCGCTTCCCTTTGACTTTCCCCCGTCTCGCGACCCAACGACGTCAATCTTTGGTCATGGACTAGAAAGCGTCTATAGTTCCCCTCCTCCGAGCGGTCCCCTTACGCCCGGTTCAGCCAGGCCCCCCCTAATACGTCTAGGTGATCGACTCCTCCTTTTTTTTAGACCCGTGTTCGCTCCGTTCTAACGAACGTTTAGTCTCCTCTATCCGAAAGCACGATCAACCATTTCTTAATGCTTTCCTCGATAGTCACCCTTTTGACTATCATCGTGCTCGGGTGTTTTCCTCCTAAGGTTCGCGGACTTCGTCCCTTCCGAAACGAGTGTCACTAGACTTTCCAACTAAACACCCTTCCTCCCCGCTCGTTAACATACTACCGAGGAAATGCCTGCCGAGTCGCTTTGTTCTCCAAAGTGTCATTGCTAGCCCTTCAATTCCACCAGATGTCACCCTATTTTCGGCACGCTTGCACGTGCAGCCTTTGAGGTACTTTGATCTTCCCCTGAATTGCTTCTTTTCGAACGCTAAACGCCACGCAGCGTTTAGGCCCTGGAGGGTCCAAGGACTACTCATCGGAGTTTTAACGCGTTTTGCAGCCCTGTTTTTCCCCCTCCTTTTTTTCGGCTAGTTCGTCCTAGCAGGAAGGTGACAGGCATCATCTCGAAACTCTGCGGATCCGATCGGCATCGAAGAAGTCCCGGACATTCCCTTCTCTGTTCCTCTCTTCAACTTCCGGTAGAGCGATGTTTTTCGAGACCTCGTTTATACAGAGAGCAATCTGTAGCTGGACGCTCTCGTTACTTTTCGAAGTTCTCCCCCTGACTCCCAGATCCCCCTTACCGGTCGTTTTTGAGAGAGGACGATCTCCTATTTTACCAGTTTTGTTGTTGTTGGGTATACAACTGCCGTATTGTGTCCAGATAGCCGTAAGTATGGCCCTCAGGTAACGAATCCCAAAGAGAAGTTTTAATGTCTGTCAGACAGACTTTTGACAAGTACTCGACTTTAGACAGAGTCGACACCTTCCCCCGCAGCCCCTTCTAGAGGAACTCTTTTTCCGACTTCTCTCCGAATGTGAGTTTTCCAATGATTCAAAAGTCTCTTTTCCTCCCCTATTCATGCAAGTTAGAGCGGCCCACTCGGGGATTGATGCGACTCTTAGCCTCCTCCTTCTAAGGAGTCTTCCATTATTTAGGGAGGTCTTGGATATTGAACGCGTTCCTTAGAAGCTTCTACTTTTTACACCCTCCCAGGACGTTTCCCTCGATGAGTCGATCTCTTGAGAACATTTGTCCCCCGGGACCCTTGCCGGTGCGTCTAGGCTTTTCGGACTTTTTCGAAAAAATAGCTTCTAAGGTTTTTCCCCCAAATTTGCCTTTTGGACATCGAGCGCGCCGTTTTTTCTTTTTAGGTGGCCCACCTCCCTAAGACGCAGGTTTTTTTTTCCAGTTTTAAGTACCCGTCTTTCCTAGCAACTCTTCCCGCTCGGCCATGGCCCCGAGAGAGAGAGTCTTCTTTTTCATCTGTTTTTTATGCGGCTTCCTTGATTTAACGGAAATGAGCTCCCTTGCTTTTTTTCGCTACCTTTCTGCCTCCTTGCTCTGAGACAGTAGTGACCTTTCGATTTCACGGGCGGCGCCGCGAGGCGGTTTTTTAACCTTTGATGACGAAGTGGAGCAACTTTAACGTTACACGCATTGACGGCTCATTTTCCTTTTTTTAAGAGTTTCCCCGCTCCTGAATCCTCCCTAAGAGGAGCTTAGCTTCTGTTGCTTTCAGAAAGGATGCTGCGTAAGGAGTCTGGATGAGAAATGATTACAATCTCCGAGTAGGATTGCGTTTCGGCGGCGGTGACGGCTTTGGCTTACTAATTAGTTTCGTGACCCCTGGTGGTTGAAAGGATATTCTGCAAAACACCAGATAGCTTTCATTCCCTCTCCGGTGCGACCTTGCAGAAAGAGGATTTCGTCAACACGAACTTAATTTTTCCCCCCCTTTTTAGAGAGATAGAGCCATTTTTTCCCAAGGCAGGCCTACGGCTCCCGAGGGGTTTCCCCTTTGCCTTGTAGCACGGGCTCGTCTTAAGGTGCTCGCGCGCAACGATCGAAGTCTGGCTTTTGACGTCGAACGTGTTTCGTTTTGTCAGAGCCCGAGAAAACTGGTTACCATCGTTCCGCGTTTCTCATTCTCCAGTCTTGTCTGCGGCAAAACCTTAGTTTTTGGCGCAAGATGGTCGCGCTGAAAGCCCCTGTAAGGTTTTCACTAAGGTTGGGCAGGACTTCGGTAGAGACCCTCTGCGTGTCCCTCTTCTTTTCGACGGCCTCAAAGACCTCTTTTCTTTTCCCGACCCTTTTCGAATCTGTCTTCCTGGTAGCTCCACAGACACCTCATCTTGGTAAAGACCCTCCAATGAGGATGCCCCCTCCCTTGACCAAGGGTTTCCAAAGATAAATGCCGATTGAATAGGCCGGTGGTCTTCTCACCTTGACCCGCTTTTCCTGTTACACCCCCCCCACAGAATCCTTAGCCCGACCCGTTCTCCCCCGACTCGGATCGGAGACCGGCTAGGATAAGTCGATCTTTTTTCGAGGAACTTCTTTCTGCGGAGGCGTTATCTTCATTTTTCTCGGATTTGTCGACGACGGCCTTCTCGACGTTCAAGGGACAGGGCCCGGGCGAAGCCTCTTTTTTCAGTGCTGCTTCACCGTCCGTCCAGAATTCAAGGACTGATGGGTTCTTTCCCGCCCCCTTGGTAACTTCCTTCCCAGAATTCTTTCCCTTTTGCCCTACTCAACCCCCCCCCCTTCCCTGGCCTCGAAGGCCTCATTCGGTACTTTTCCCCGTCACCTGCGCCGCCTACTGCCCCTTCACATGCGAGTCGCTTTTTCGCACTAATGCCGGGATCTCATTTTCATGGCCCAGAATTTTACAGGCCCTTGGCGACCAAGCGACTGCCCTTCCTCTTTCAATCCCCGACCCTTCCCTGTTTCTTTTCTAAGGCCTTGATGCCGAAAGGAAAATTTCTCTCTCCTGCCAATATAGGTCGGTTTTCTCCGCGTTAGAGCGCGTGGTTTTTCGTATTAGTTTTATTGCCCTTTCTCCTTCCGACTGGACTAATGTATCGGGCTCCCCCCCTTATCGCGCTATCTTTCATCAAGATTTACTCCCTTCCCCGTCCCCACCGGCGCTCCAAATTCGTCTCTCGAGAATCGAGGCATTTCCTCTCCCAAGTGCCAGTTGGGTTCCTCCGTAAGAATAATTGAAAGGAAAGTATTCACTTGACGTCTATCGTTGCATGTAGTCCCTTGGGTCTCTACCGGTGTAGAAGGTTCGCCCTTTTCTCCCCTGTTATACGGATGTCCTTTTCGAAAATTAGATTAGGAGTCTTCACGTTGACCGACGTTGCCAGCCATAAAAGACGCGCTTCACCGGCCCCCCTCAACCTAGACAAAAACTTTTAATTATTAGACCACATTCAGGTTTCCTCTTTTAATATTGAAGTTCCCTTGGAGTCAAATCTTCTGAATGCGGCGCTCGGGTCTTTTAGTCCTTAAGAAGGCTCACCTTCCCCGTTGGAGATTTCAAAAGGTCCTTCCAGGAAAGTCGATCCTCTTTTCTCCCTTTTTCGAACCTCGAAACGATATCTCTCTTCCTTTTTCATTCTGAGAACTTTTTCTCTCCTCCGGTGCTGTAGTTCATCTGGATTCCCTGTGCCGCGTCTCCCCCGAAGGGTACCACGCCCGTCCCTAACCTTTCCGTGAACCTTAGCAAAAAAGCCCACCCCCCCCCCCTGGGACACGCCCCTGCCAGAGAGCGATGCTCAGTTACCCTCTTCCATATTCTTAAATGCCCCTTTTTAGTCACTTAGTCTGAATTTTCTCCTATGTTTTTCGTCGCGTACTCTTTCCCTACTCCCCCGGCCGTTCGTTTGTCAGTGGTGTTCAAGTGATGTCCCTCCCTCCTGAGACTTTTTGATATTCGGTTACTCAGCTCTAACTTGAAATTCGTCCCCCCTTCGACCCTCCTTCACCTGGAAATCCCCTGTTTCCGCCCCGGCAAAGATGTATAGTTTTGCTTCCCTCTTTCTTTAGTTTCCCCACAAAGGTTCGCTTTTTTTAGACGAACGGGACTTATGTCACTCTTTTCTACCGCCGTGTCCCGATTTGTTCGTCCGATCCTCCTTCCCTTCCCCCTCCTTTCTAGATCCGAGACTTTTTTTTTTGTCCCCCTGCTCGATATCGGCACTACTACGACACCGACGCAACGCGCATCCCACCCCACTCGCGATCCCTAAAGGATGTGAGCTTTCCTTTTTTCCCTTTCGGCAGCTTTCTCTCGGGGACCGGAGCGAGCACTTGGCTGGGACTTCTCTCATACCTCGGCCCTGGGATCGGGGAAGTCACTGATCCCTGCCCGCCCTGCATTCGAATCCAGTCCCCCTTGATCGGTAATGCCTTCGGGGTTTCACGTCCCAGCACCTGTTTCGACTACTCTTTCCGGACCACGCGTTTTGTCGGTTCCGAGATTTTTTTGCTCGAGTACCCCCCCAATGTTGCTCTTTCCCTAAATTTCTTTCTGATAGTTGGAATCGTGGACGCCCCCCGTTTCCACCTTTCTATCTTTTGAGTTTTCGCCCCTTGTTGAAAGTGAAGCGCCTGACCCCTTGAACTCTTAGTAGTAGACGACTTCTTCCCTATCTAAATCTTTCAATCCCCGCCCCGTGTGTGCCCAAATCACACATTTCAACCCTCCGACACTACACCAGTACCTCCTCCCCCTGGCCGATGAGGATGATGTTCCCCCTCCGATTTGTGCCTTCTCATCGTCTGGTTGTGGTTTGTCAGTGCTTAGGTTTTTTTTTACGTGGTTTCCTTCGCGCTTTTGGAATTTTGTCAAAGCGACCCTTGAACTGCTCCTCAAAACTAGGGTTGGTCGCTTTTGTTTCGTGTACCACTGAGGGTTGTCGGGTCTGGTGATCGGTCACCTTTAGATGTTTCCCCCCCTCCAGTCGCCTCAGGTATGAGGCGGGTTATGCAGCCAGATTTAGACGCCTTCCCGAAGGCGGCCACCGCGCTAAAACGTTTTCTCCCCTCCCCCTTCTACCTCTGCCAAGGAGAAGTCCCTCGCTCCCCACGAAGTTTTGTTATGCCCCCATTCTTTCGCCCAAGGTAGTAAGACCTAGTCAAGGTTCTTTATTTCCGGTCCCGGAATACCCGCGTAGCTCTTCTCTTCCTCTTCGAGCCGTGCTCGTCTCCCTTCTGCCGGCGATCCGCCCCCTATCACCCTCGTATAGAGTCTAAACCGCTCTCCGTGCTGAATTTTGCACTGAGGATAGACTCTCGCCCCCCCCCAACCCGATTTCGTTTTTTTGCTCGGCTCCTTAGTTTCTCTTCTGAAAGTCGGATCATCTTTAGACTGTTTTTGTACCTACCCCGTCACCAAGAGCACACACGCCCCCCTTTGAGTGACCCGCTTTCTTCCAGTACACTACCCCGTAGTTCCAAAATACGGCTACATTTATTATCCTCTCCCCTCCGAAGCGTTGGTACCGAATTTCCCTAACTTTCGGCTCCCCAATTCCTTTAATAGACTTCTTGGTAGATGAGTCAATAGCGGTCCCACGTCCTTACGTCGTTCCTCTCCCAGGCTTGTCCCCGGGAGTCAGTCCTTCAGGGCTTTAGAAAATAGTTCCCTTCATCGTCGCCCCGAGCCTCTAAGCCCTAGTCATTCGGAACACTCCAGGGCACGAATCGAGCTTCCCGAAAGTTTTTTTGACAGTTCGCCAACCCGTATGCCCGAGAAGTTCCTTTTGATTCCTTCAGCTAAGGTCCTAGCCCAGAAAGATCCCACGTTCCGTCCAACCCTCCACCCCTCCCTCCGATATGATTTTTTTTGGACCGGCTTACTTCGGATCGTCGGTTGGGTGACGTACCCTTCGTCAACCTGAGCCCTTTAATCCCTCCTTTCACCCTTAATAGGTGGTCAAAACAACGAACGCTCCCGCTATCTTTGCCCGAGCTTGCGTCCCCTGAGAATCTCTTCGACCGAAGCGTTCCCCCGGCCATGTCGGGCCCCCCCCAAAGTCGTCAAGAGTTCTCAAAGTCTCCCCTTGGGCCACACACACCCCAATCGATTCCCGGAGCGCTCGCGCCCCAGATCATTCCCTCTCAGGTCCACACCGCTCCCCACGCCACCCCTTCACGAGTCCCTGAGACCGGCGCCAGCGGAGCGGTTGCACCACGCGATAATAAAGCTCTGCCCGCCCTCATGGCTCGAACAGCGTCTAATCGTAATTACTAATAATTTTCCTCTCCCCCTCCGGAGATAGACTTTGCCCCCGAAGTGTCCGCTTGACCAAAAGGTTTCAAGGCGGTCCGCGCTTATATTCGTTAGCTTTCCCTCGCACCTCGAGACCCCCGCCCCCCAAAGTCTTTTCGGGTGGAAAGCGTGAAGGAGAGTTCACGCGATCGTTTTAATTCCACTACCTTTCCGGTGCCTACGACTGCTTTCTTCTCTCCCCCAAGAAGTGTGTGTTGATTCGTTCTTTTTAAACCTACGCGGACACGATGGAGATCATCGGGACGCCCGACTTCCAAACTCCCATCCTTTTGGACTTCTGAGAGTTGGAGCCCGGTCCGTACTGATCGAATAGACGACAGCTGCGCCCTCCCGTCCCGAAATCCGTGGGTCCCCCGAGCCGCTTTAAAGGAGCTGAAGATCCTCCTCGGCCTATTTGTGATCGTTTCAACTTCTTTCACTCTTTTGGTCGAAAGAATGCGAGATGATTGAACTGGTCATCTTAGGATCGATTTTTCGTAGCCCTGCCCTTTCTTGTATCTTCACCCCGTCTTCGGTTCTTTCGAGCTGCGCCAGTTGGCTACTCCCTCGATTCCGAATACCCACGCCCCCCCCTTTTTTTTAGCCCGGAGCAGTCTGTGACTCGGTCCACCGTCATGGCTCGTAAATTGGTCGCTTCTTTAGAAAAGTTTGCTCTCCCGGGTTTACCCACACCCTCTTTCGTTCTTACCCTCGACAGCTCTTTGAGGTTTTTCCAAGATCTATTGACTGACCGTTTTCCTCTTGGATAAGGAAGCTCTTCGACTTAATTCAAATAGTAGAGGCCCCCTTTCCCCGATCGACTCTTCTCTCCCAAGGCTAGTTGTTTTTTTTTTCTTGTTTGAGTTCGATCATGCTCGTAGTAATGACCGAGTTTTATGAGTTGAGTGTCTCTACCCGTTTCATTAGGCGATTTCAGAGAACTCTTTCACGCCGTTGTTACCCTTTTAGTTTCCCTTTATACCGAGACTACGGTTAGATGAGTCGCGCACTCCGCTTGATCCTTTTCCCTTCGTCTCCGGTTGACCGGGACCCCTAGGTGAGCCCCTCTCCCTAAGAGCCAGGAAGGCTCGCTCCTGGTTCGGACGTGATTCGCGACGCGGTTTTTATTGTCGGATCGTTCTCGACCTTTACCTTAAACCTGGTTTTGATGAGAGGGCCCGCATCTTGCACAGCTCCTATTCATATTGGCCCCCGTTTTGACCGCTCAAAACGCTCGACGATCTTCTGCCCAATCCTTAATGGGACGACCCTTCTACTACAGAAGTAGGTTTTCCCCCCCTGACAGGACGTTAGCTCTTTTAGATATCTTATCCCCCCGGCAGGCGCCAGTCCTCTATGGGTTATCCTCCCCGCTTCTCCCCGGTGAAGTGTCCAGGTTGATCGAAGGCTTCTCATAGGTAATCCCCGTATTGACCCCCTCTGCTTTACGTTTCCCAGTCGATTTAGTCTCGCGCCCTCCGTTAGTAAGAGTACCCTTCTTCGCTTGAAACTTGACTTTTCCCGCGGAGCTGTCCCCAACTTCGTCCTCTTTTGTTTGCGCTTTTCACTGTACCTCCAGTGCCACTAACTTAAGTTCGCGCGGGGACAACGTATTAGTTGTTTTCCCTCGCGCCGTCGACGTCGGCCTTCGATCTCCCCTCTCTGGACCTTCCCCCCGCTCTTAAAGATGGCGACATGTTTTGGAATCCTGGTCGCCCCCTATCACCCAAGACAAGCAACGTTTTTACCTCTTCCCCCTCTTTGAGGATGCCCGTTCCCCTGGTTTCCCAGATAAAGGTTTTCCCTCCCTTTGGATAGAAGTCCGGAAAGCGGATGGGGGAGCTACCCGTAAAAGTCTTTACTCGTCCCGGAAGACACCCCCCCCACTCCCATCCTAGTTCTCTGTGAATCCCCTTTCGTGTAGAGCAAGTTCCACAGGATTTCAAGATGTGTCTGATTCTTTTCGTGGCCCTTGAGGATTCTCCGTGGCGCGTGATCCCTGAGGAAAGCATTGGTAGACTCCCATTCTTTCTTGGTTCCCCGACCGACCTGAGGCTGTTTTTCAAGGGCTAAGCCTTTTTACCACGCTCGGTCTTCGGGACACACTTTAGCACAGAAGGCACGGCCCCCCCGAATGGCTGGACCCCTCCCAACAAGTGGTTGGAGAATTAGTCCCCCCGACCTAACTAAGCGCAGAAGGCGGACGCGTGACTTACCAGGCGGCACTCCTTTCACGTTCGAAGAAAAGTCCCCCCCTGTTGGAATTAGACATCGATAGATCTCTTCTTTTTGCCCCCCTCAGTGAAGACGTGGACTTCCTATCAAAAGATCCACGTGCCCCCAGGTATACCGTTTAGCCGCCCTTGACAGTTTCAGAAAGTTCCCGGCGGCAATGTGATAGACAATACTTTCTTATAGACTTGGTCTTTCTTTTTATTTTCGTGGGGAATCTTGGTTGTTTGATCGTAGGTTCCCTTCGGTTCTTCGCTCGGGTCTCTGAGTCTCTATCACATTCCTACCTCCAGGGAAAGAAAGGCCTCGACTTTCCCCCAGGAGCGACCTCGTCTTAGACAGTCGTTTCTTACAGGGACTACGACGTTGGTGTAGCCGGTGTACCCTCCCTTTTCCCCGTGAATCCGCACTTTACCTTTTGCGTTTTGACAGGTTCTTCGGGGTCTCTTTCCTCTACGTTTCCATGTCACGTACCCGGTTCGATTAGTACTACACCTCGGCCCCGCCTTCTGACTTCATAAAAGAGTGACTCCTCAAGAAATTCGCCGGGTCGAGAAACCGCCCCATCTGATAGTTAATTCCCAGAAGACGAAGGGGCTCCTCTCAGGCTTCATTTTGTACCTTCTCCTCTTCGTAGGTAGTGTTCGTTCCCGCCCTTTTTCGCAAGGTTTTTCGTGTTCCCTGAGCGGCTTTAGCATAATCTCTTCGGAAAATCACAAAATTTTTTTCTCTTCACGA
>Ga0179591_1310715_pt1 | contig 17835 bp, 35 predicted proteins | sample CZOMad2_1_08_16f_FD_182891 | JGI IMG/M metagenome (GOLD analysis project Ga0179591, IMG submission 182891) | Vadose zone soil fungal communities from Angelo Coast Range Reserve, California, USA - CZOMad2_1_08_16fungal (PacBio error correction) | ecosystem: Environmental > Terrestrial > Soil >... | reverse complement strand
CGGGCTGTATTTTTTCCTCTTTCCGTTGTTTTTTACACCCTTTTTTCCCTCATCGCCGTACTTTCCCCTTTTTTTCTGGACCAAGAAGTTTTTCTTAAGGCCCCTATTTTACCCATCAGATTCTTTGACCCACCCTATGCTTCGGATAACTGGTTTCTCTTCCTTTCCCTTCTTTTTTCCCACTTCCCTTTCCCTCCTGACTTTAACTTTTTAAGTGTGCATCCCCGGATTCTTATGGACCTGCTTTTGTTTTAGTCACGTTTTCTTTAAACCCTTCGTTTTTCTCACCAGTATATCCCACAAACCCAAGATTTCCCACAAGAACTATCTGGTGTTGGACCTTTTTTTATGCTGTTGAATACTTCCATCTGTGGCCCCTGCATGATACCCTGTTCCAGCCCCGGGAATGTTCCCATCCCCCTTGTCCAGCAGCGATTCTTTTTTCAAACCCCCCCCCCGTCGGGTTCAAACACTCCCGGTCCTCAGGTGCCCACCCCCTTCCAAAGGTTCTTGTCACAGAGAATTTTTTTTGCCTTTCTTCTTCCCACAGGTTCAGGTTCCTTTTTCCAAGCCCCTGCATGTTCTCCAATAATACCCTTTTTTTTTTTGAGGCTCCTCGTTGGTTTTTTTCCCTTTCAACAGGTTTTTTGCATTAAACAAAGCTTTGTTGGGATCAGTCCCGGGCACAAGCTAGACCCTCCTGAAAAAGCACAAACCCCCACCCTGTTTTTTTTCGCTTTCGTATGCACTTTTTTCTGTTCCTTGTTTTATCTTCAACGGGGTTAACGGCCCCCATGATTGCATTGGTCTTTTTCCCCCAAAGCTTCTTTGGGTGTTCACTCTCTTTTTTATACCCCAGGACCACCCCCTTCCTTTCAGTGGTTTATGTTTTTTTGTTCCTTCCCCACCCCCTTTTTTCACGGTTCTAATTTACTTTTTCTGTACACTCCCACCCACGAGGTCCCTTCTGTCTCCCACTTGGAGTTAGGTTTTGGTGGCAAAATATCTGTTCTCTCTTCTTCCCCCCCAATCGGTCTTTTTTTGATGTTTGCTGTACCCGTTTCCCCTCCCCCAGTTTTTTACCCATCAAAAATGTTCCCATTTTTTTTTATTCGTTCCAAGTTTTTCCTGAGTGACCCCCCCCCCTCGAAAGGCTCTTTTGTTGTTTTTCCCTTCTTTCTTCCCATTGCCTGATTTGCTGATCCTACCCCCTGAAAAACCTTCTTTTCCATACCGCTCGGCACGGCCCCCTTCTTCCTTTTCAATATAAGGTCTCTTTTTTTCCTCTACCATTCCCTTCTTGTGTTACGGGCTAACGGCCCCTAAACCACCCCCATATGATGTTTTCACCCCCCAGAGTTTTCCCCGTTTGCCCCTTCTTGTCAAGCGTATTTTTTCCCTGTTTTTCTCTTCCTCAGACCATTAACGGTACATCAGGCGTCCTTCTAATTTGTTCTCAGGTAAAGTTTGTCTTGCTTTCCTTATTATTAATTCCCTCCCATGACCCCCATTGTTAGCCCGGACTTATCCTTTTCAATTTTTATTCCTATTTTAATTCCCCTCCGTCTTTCTCCCATGACCCCGTCTTAGAAGTCTTGTTCTTGAAGGGTTTTCTATTATATTTAACTTATTTTATCCCCCCCCGCTTCCATTATTTTTTCACTATGCTTTTTCCTGACCCCCCCTTATTTTCTCCTTGCGGCCATTTAACGCTGATTTTCCTTGTTGTCTTATTCCTTCCTTTTGGCAACCCCCCCGCGGCCCAGTTTCTTCAGTCCCAAGATTCACCTTTCTTGGCTGCCTGCCCTTTTTAACCTTCTTTTTTGTCTCTTGGGGTTCTATATTTTTTTTTTTTTCCTTAATTGTTCCTTACTGGTTTGGTTTTTTTTGTTTTTACTTTTTTGTGAATGAAACGTTCCACTTTTGACCGTTCCATCATTTGTACCAAAAGACAATTTAGGACCCCCTCCACCCCCCTTCAATATTTTTCCAATATTTTTATCCTCTCCCCATAACATGATTCTAACCTTGACCCCTTGTCCCCGCCGTTGCCCGGCACTTTATGTTTTGAAGACTTGACCCCTTTTACGCCATTTGGTTTCTTCCCCAGCGTTGCCCTGCCTTTGTTTTAGTATTCTTGCAAACATCTCATCCTTTTTTTTTTTCACGACAGATTTAGTGCCGTTTTCCCGTTTTTCTGGGTCCCTCACCAAAAACCCCTTCGGTGATAAAGTACCTTTCTTTTTTCAAACACTCACCCCCTCCCACGAACCTCTAATTTTTTATGGTTTTTTCTGTTAATGGTGTTTTTTCCCCCCCGCATACAGGTGTTACTTTTCTTCCAACCAAGTGTTTTCTTACTATCCCTCTGAATTCAATGACTAATTTCTTTGTTGTTCTTGCCAACCCCCAATCTGTACCCGATTCGCTCCCCCACCAATCACTTTTTTTTTACAACACATGCTCGCTCCCCTTTTTGATGAACGCCGTTTTTGCAACGTTATTCTGCTCTAACTTTTTTTTCTTCCGAATTACCCCTTGCCTGGAACCCTTGACACCTCCCCACAAAACTGTTCTCTTTCCCTTTTTTTAAAGTTTATTTTTCTCATCGCACCATTTCTTTGTGCTTTTTCTGCTTTCTTCACAGTTATTCCTGGGCCCTTTTTATAAGATTTTAGCCGGTAAAAACTTTACCGGACATCCCCTCGCCGGTTGAATCTTCCTCCCTGATGTTTTTTTTCCCCGGGTACTTTCCCTCCCTCGTTTTCCAAGAAGATTTCAGCCCCAATTTTGCCTTTTTTTCCCCCCCTTTCTTCAAGATGGAAGCTTCGCCTTTTTTTTTTGTTTCTTCCGGATGATTAGATTCACATACCCCCTCCGGACCCTGTTTAGTTATCCCAACTTTTTGCTTTTGCACCTTGTTCAAATGTGTACCCCCCCAATCCCGTGTTGTCTTATTGTGGAAACCCTGATTTTTGATTTTTTCACCTGTCGAAACCACCATCAGTTTTAGTTAGTAGACCGTTCTTGTCGTTTTCCCCAAACACACCCACGTCACATATTTCCCTCTGTTAACCACAGGCCTGTTGTTAGATTTCCACCACCCTCCCCCCTTTCCTTTGGTTTCCCCTGTCCTTTGGGCCTTTTCATTAGTACCCACTTGCCACTTTTTTACGGTGTTTCAGCTCCCAACTTTTACACTGTAAACCTTTGCACTCCCTGGTCTCCTCAAAAGTCTTGTCAGTTTACTGTATACCTGGAACTCCAACCGCCACCTTTTTCTTCTCCATTAAATGAAACTGCACCCCTCCTGCGTTCGCTGTGATGGGCCGGACTTTTGCTTTCCGCCTCCCCCCCCTGTGTTCTGCCCTTTCCTTCTTTTCATTGCCAATGTTTTTAAACGACCTTTGTTGTTATGAGCTGTCCTTCTTCCCCTGAAAAACTGGCAGCTCTGAATTTCAGCCTAGTGGCCGTCTGTTTTCATTTTGGACCTTTTTTTTGTTTCTAGATGCTGGAACATCCCTGACAATGTTTTCCTTTGCGTGTTTTGCTTGCACTTTCCCCCTTCAATTTTTTACCCCTACCGGGCCATTAATGGCTGCCTGCTTCTTCAGTATGCTGGTCTTTTTTCAGGCCAGGGGTTTTTTTTATCGTTTTTTCACCACACTTTCCGTTGCTCGTCTTTTCCAAACCCCCGATATCACTTTCCCCCTTTCCCAACCCTGGTCGTTAACCAGAAAAAGAGAGCCCTTCTTTTGAGTCTTCCTCATTACTTTCCCCCCCTATCTCCTTCACTGTCCTTCTCCTACCCGTTTTTTGTTCTGTTTATGAGGCCCCTACACTATAGCAAAAGACCCCACTTTCCTCTTTATTTTACGCCCTCTTTTTGTTGACTTTTTGAAACCGAGATCTTGTGGTTTTTCCAAATCCTCTTTCCGATTTTTTGTCCTTCCCCCTCGATACAACAATACTGTCCCCCTGAACCAATTCCTTTTATGTACTCCGCAGCACTTTTCCCATTTTAATATGGTGATTCGGTGGTTTCCTTTTTTTAATTCTGCCTAGTGTCCCATTTTCGTGGCCATTTCCCTCTTAGCTTCAACACCCCTGTTCAAACATTCAGGGTTCCCTCCCGGCCCTCTCCGTCAACGTGCTCCGTCCCCCCCCCTGCCTTCCCCCGACCTTTGGGAAACAACACCTTGCAAGGGCCATTTCCCTGGTTTCTTTTTTTGCCCCGTGCAAAAATTCCTGGTTCCTCAGGCGAACGCCTTTCTTTTTTGGCTTTCTTGCTTCCCTTTCTCTCCCCATTTTCGGTGGGATTATGAAATTTCTCCGGTTTAATCACCCTCTGCCGTTACAGTGCTTTTGTCTGTTTACCCCTTTTTCGTTCTCTTAAAAACCCTGTTAACCTTATTGTTATGGACTTTACCAATTTCCCGGCTGTTTTTCCCCTTATTTGGTTTTTCACCTGACTTTTTTTTCCACATCTTGTCACACTATTTCTTTTTTGTTTTTTGTTAAACTGCCATCCCGTGTTATACCCTACCTCACCCCTTCGTTTTTGCCTGCTTGCATTTTTTCCATTTTTTTAAACTCCTGGCAACCCCCCCTCTCCTGTAAATCTGGCGTTGGAAAGATTTTCGTACCTCCCCTTGTTTCATTTCTTTGTTAGTTAGTTTCTTCCCTTTCCCCCCTGGTTGTTCTCCCCCCACCTCTTAATCCCCCCCCCCTCTGCCCGGTGACTATGAGTTTCCCCAAGATGCATCCGGTTTTTTGCTTGTATTACCCAGGCTGTTCTTTTCCCTTTTGTCCCTTTTTTTCCCCCCGTTACAATCTTCTTTCCAAGTTACCCCTTCCCTCCATATACCGCTTTTTTTCCCGAGGTTTTCTTGGAAATACTACCATTCTCTCAAAGTTGTGTGTCTGTTTCAGTTTTTCGTGTAATTTTCGCATACCCTTTTTCCTGCGCCTAATGAACCCACCCCCGGAGTTCAATCAGTCTCATTTTTTGAAACCAACCCCCCCACTGTCTTTTGATTTTTTTCCAGATTTTTTTTTGTTTTCTTTTTTCCCTTTCAGTGCAAATTTTCATCTTCTCTCTCCTAAAGTATTCCCTCCTTGTTATTTTCACCTTCCCCCCCTCCCCGTCCCCACGCAAATCCCCCCCCCATTCCCATTTCTTGGTCGTTTTTAGTGGTGAACTTCATTTCTGCCTTTTTTCTTTTTAGTACCCCCCGAAAAACCTTGTCCAGGTTACCCCTGTCTAATCTGTTTAGTTCTTCCTGTCTACCACCGTCCCCCCCCTGCTTTGCGCCCCCCCTTTGCTTGTTTTGGCCTCTTCACACCCCATGTACAGGCGTTTACAATTGGTCCAGTTATCCAGACTTCCTTGATCTCACCTTCCCTTCCCACGTGGGTGTCCTTTTTTCTTGCACCTGTTCTCTTTTTTAATTTTTTTTCCTTTGTGCATACTTTTCCCACTGTTCTTTAATCTTTCCACCTCCCTTACCCCAGGGTCCGAAACCTCGCCCAACCCCTGCTCTCCCCCCCCACGCTGTCTTTTTCACGCGGTGTCTCCCATGCCTTTTATTCATCTGCATTTTTTTCCCCTTGTTCCTGGGGTTGCCATATGTCCTATTCCCCCAATTTCAAATTTTTTTTCTTTCAGCTGCCTCCCGAAAAGATCTTTCCCTGTCAATTTCTGTTCTTGATGCTTTCCACCCTCTCAGGTCATTAATTACTTTCCATACAAAAAGATAAACCCCCTCCTCCCGCAATCTCCATGTGTCTTCTTAACTCATGTGAGACTCCAATAATTTTTATTCGGCTTGATTTACTGCACGGCTTCCTTTTTTTTCGTTTGCGTTTACTTTCCCCCCTAACCGCCATTTTTTTTAGTTACCACGGTCTTCTGAATCCTCCCTCATTTGCCTGCTGCGATGGCCCAGGTTTCTTTCTATATTAGATTCCCCCCCCCCCCCTAACCATATTTTTCTTTTTTCTTCTTTGCCGGAATACTCCCCCTGTTAAAACTGATTCCATTTCCTTTTTTTTTATTTCCCTTGTACCAACCCTCCATTTACCTGTCTAGACATGCACCTTCCTTTCACCTTTTTTTTTTTTTCATTGTAATAATTTTTGTCTTTTCCTCGGTTAGATATTTGTTATTTTCACTTTTTCGGCCAACCCTTCCTCCCCCCCCGGTCCAGCCTACCGACCAACCTTGCACACAGTCCTATGGTGTTTTTCTGGCGGCCCCCGGCGCCCATTTACCCCAACCCCCCGTTTCCTTTTCTTACATTGGTCTTCCCTCGTACAGCCCCCCTATACAGACTCTTGATTATATAGCGACGCTCATTTTGCCCCCCCCCCCCCTAGTCAGTCTCTTTTCTTCAGTCATTTTGTCCCCCTTCCCCTTTTTCCGACCTGGTCACGATCTCAGAACTACAAAAAGGGGTCCCCCATTCACAACAAATAAATCCCCCCCTTTTTGTCCTACTTTTAAGGCCCCTTTTCCGTCCGTGTCCCAATATCTCCTTGAATTTTCTTTTCGCCCCTGTTCCTCACCCCACTTTCCCTTGAACCTTTCCTTTTTTAACCCAAAAAACCAAACCACCCGGTTGTTGTCCTCCGTGTTCTACGACATGCACCGGGGCTCTTTCAACCTTTTTTTTTGAAACATTCTTCTGCCCAAAACCCTCTTTTCTTGTCAAGTTTATTATTTTAGTTTTGCCTCCCTTCTTTCTGTTGATTACTTTCCCTTCACCCTCTTTTGCGCCACAAGCTCTTCCCCCTTTTCTCTGTTGAAAACTTCCCCCTTGGCCCCCCGGTGTGTCTTTTTTTTTTTTATGTTTTTTTTGAACCAGAACCTTTTTTTTTTTCCTCAACTTCCTGTATGTTGTCCTTTGCCCTTTTTGCTCCCCTGTTGTTTTTGTCCTGATTTTTGTGTCTTGTCCCCCCCGTTGCCATTTTTCCCCCCCCAAAGGTTACCTCCCTCCCCCCACGTCCCCCCCACCCCCCCCTATGGCTTGAGTGCGTTTTCTCTCCTTGATTTTTCAATCAACACCGTTCCCCCCCAGTTTTCCTGTGATTCCCCTTTCCCAAAACCGCTCTTCCCCCTCCTTTTTGGCACCAAAACGATCCCCAGCCCCCCTCGGCTTCCTCTTTTTTTTCCCTTTCCCTTGTTTACAGTCTTCCCTACGCCCCTTAAATTGCACAGGGACCCCTTCTTTTTCATCTCACTTATTTCTTATTTTTCATGTCAATTGTACCGTCGTTGATCCCCAATACCTTTTTCCCTCTTGCCCCTCCCCTCTTTGTTTTGTTGTTGTCCCGAGGGAGATGTGACTTATTTTTCTCTCCGGTCCCCACCATTTTTTCCCTTCGCCCATACTTTATTTCCCCCTGACTTAGTAATGATTACCGCGTCTCAGTATTTACCCCAAATACCTCTTTTTTTCTTGGGAAACCTGACCCTCTCCCGGTTTCATCGTGTTCTATGCAACTTCCTTGCCTTCAGTTTTATTTTTCCGTTTTCCCCAGAAACGCTGGGGTATTTTACCCCCTTTTTTTCTTTAAAACCAACCCCTCGTGTTACATTTTATATCAACCAGTCCCCTTTTTTCACACCCCCCTTGTTTTTGGGGTCCGTGGTGAAGAGTCACCCTTGTGTTTTTGGCCCTTCCCTTCCCTTCTTTTTCCGTCAAGGATTTTTTCCCCAAAAAATTGTTTTTTTTACGTTTTGCCTTTTTTCAACCTCCCTTGAGATAATTGATCAACACAATTTCTGTTCAACCCCCCCCCCCAATGTCCAGGGGCATTTCCTAGAAACCCACTTCCCACTTGTCCTTTCAAACAGATCATTTCCCCGCTCTTTTTGCAACCTAGTCTCGTTTTCATTTGTTTCATCCGAGGTCTACCTTGCGGTTTTTTCTTACCCTACATCCTTGAGGTACTTATTTTTTGCAAATATTACTCTCAAGTGAGCTTGTATATTCCCAATGCAACCGCTCTTTCCCTTGCTTCCATCCCCAACCCCTTTTTTTTTAACCTGAATCCTTCGTGTTTCCCTTTTGTTACGACCGTTTCGCCCTCTCATTGTTCAACTTTTTTTTTTTTTTTTTTTTTGCTGGAGAATGGGTCTTTCCAGGTTCGCTCGCCACACCCCCCCGTTGGCTTTTTTTGTGTGACGTGCCCCCCAACTTTCCAGGTATTTATATTACCTGTTTTTCGTTTCCGATTATCTTTTTTTTCCTTGTTGATCCCTCTTTCCTCCTTTCCAACCCCCCCCAATGGGGACCTTAGGGTGGTTTTTCGGTGCCCATTCTCTTCTTTTAATTATTATCCACCCTTCTCCTTTTTTTTATATGAGTTGGTTCCCCCTGGTCCTTTCTCCCCCTCCCCCCAACTGTTTCTTTTTCCACTTTTCGCTTCCCGGTGAAAATCCGATTTTTACGTTGTGGGTTTATATTTCCCCTGGCCGTCCCTTTAGTTTCCAACTTTTTTTCTTTTTTTTTTCGGATACCCCCTGTTTCCCCCCCCCTCAACCTACTTCTCTTTCCCCCGGCTAGTGGAAGTCCCCCAAAAAATTATCACTCTTTGGTCAATTTTTTCAGGATCTTTTCTCTTCCGTTGTTTTTTAAATTATTTTCCCTGGTTTTACAAGTTGATCTCCCCGCACACAACTGAACCCTAACTCCGGGTTTTTTTACCCCTTTTTATTATCCCGTTCCCCCTTTGCTTTTTTTTTTCCCCCCCCTCTTTTCGTGGTCTCTTCCAACCTTCTAAACGTACAAGCGTGCCCTTAATTTTCCTCCCTTAGTGCCCCCTACCGTTTGTCTTATTTATTTACTTTCCCGCATCCAACCCTGGGAAGCTCTTGTTTGCTTCATTCTTTTCCCTCATAAATATTATATTTAATACTACTCCCTCTCGAAGGTCCTTCTCCTTCTTTGGGTTTTTTTTTCCGTTTGCGTTTATTCCTTTTTTTCTCTTTATTTTACTTCGTCCCTTACTTCTGTGTTAAGGCATCCGCCTCACCTTTCCTGGAGTGCTCTTTTTTTCCCCCTTGTTGGCCAATCTCTTACGCTTTTTTTTCCTTGTTCTCTGCCTTGGCAAACCCCCCTCCGGTTAAACCCTGAATTTTTTAATGATCCCTTTCACCAGAATCAAACTGTAATTGCCCTTTTTTCCCCACCTGCCCCTCTTTTTGTGATCCCCCTTCTTGGTTCCCCCCTTTGCGTTTTTTCCCCCATGTTTATTTCGGTTACCTTCCCTCAAATGACCATTTTCCCATTACTTGGACCCCCAAGAAAACTCGGGCCGTTCGACCCACAACCCTTCTATGACGGTTGTCTCCTTTATATTCCCCTCCTTCTATACAAATTTTCCCACCATGCTTCCCCATTCCCGGGGCACTTTTTTCCCCCATGGCCCACCCCCCTCCTCAACTGGTTGGGCCGTCCTGGTTTTCTGACCTGGGGTTTTATCCCCTCGCCAGACTTTGAATAATTTTTCTTTTCACCGTTTTCTGGAGCCTCGTTTTAACTTACCAAAAACTTGTTCTTGCATTTCAATTACTTTCAACCCTTCCACCCACGCCCCGTCCCTTTTTTCCTTTTTGGGGTTTCTTTCACGCTTGGTGCCTTTACGTATAAACGGTGTACGGTTTCATAACCCCTTTGCTTACTCTGTCACAACGGCTGCCCTCGCTGATGAATTTGCCCCCCCCCCCCAAAACCCAGCTTTTTCCTCTGTGCATCCCCCCCCCCAATTACACCCGTTTTTTATCCAAACCTTTCTTCCCTATACTTTGAAGCCAACGCCTTTTCACCTTGTCTTTTCTCCTTAGGGCCTCCCCTTTTTTTCTTCTTTTCTACTTCTTCAGGAACAGACTAAACATTTCTCCATGAAGTACTTTTTATTCCGTCCACATGAGGCTGTTTCTTTTTTTGATAATTCTCTCCTTACTTTTCATTCCTTCGATGACGTCTTTAAACACTTGGACGAAGCGTTGTCTGTTTTCTTATCCCTCTATTACCCCCTTATTTTCGCTGCGTTTTTCCCGTCCCTCCTTGAACGGACCAGCCACCTTGACCTCCCCCTTATTCCTGATCTTTTCTTTAGGCTCAATTGTGCTCCTTGTACTTTTGATTTTTCACCCGCCCCTCCCCCAAGGCTGAAACCCCCAGGTATTTTCTCCCACTGCACCCCCCCCCACTAAGGCATTGAAAAAGCCGGTTTGAAGGTTTTTCTTATTGTTTTTCCCCTTTTATTTTTTCCGCACTCCGCACCAAGGGCCCCCCCCCCCAATACAGTTATTGTTTAGTATGATACCGGTATTAAACACCTGACCCCCCACACCACCAACCCTTTGCAAGCGTTTCCACACCATTTCTTATTCCCCGCACCTACCGGTTTTTCCAAGGTCTTTGGGACTCCTTCCCTTACCCCTCACTCAACCTTTTTTTTATTGTTTTAATGCTTGCCCCCTTGTTTACAGGGACCTTGCACAGACGTTCCCCCAAGGCAGGCGTTTTTTTCTTTTCCCGTAGATAATCTCCAAACATTCAACATTCCCCCTTTTACCCCTTGCACTCTTTCCAAACACCCAGCTCTCCGTTTGTCTTTTGCCCCTTCTTTGCTTGACCTCCTCCCCCAAGGGTGGACTATGGTCATTGCCCAATAAAGTTTTCCTAATGGGGTTTTCTTTCAGTCTTCCTTGAGGCCTTTCACCCTGCCCCACTTTTAGGATGACTTTCTCTCCCTCGTGGCGTTGTCCCTGGTTTTGCTCCCTTTCATATGTCAAATGGCCCCTCCCCCTGGCTTTTTCGGTCTCCCTTTCCTTTTGCAAATAACAGTACCCCCCCTCCAGTAAACCTTCCTTTGTTGCCCTTCTTGTTCCTGCTTTCCCTCATCACTTCCTTTATTTTTTTTTTTTTTGTTTCGGGTTTTTTTTTTTTTTTACTTTTTCTTCACCACCTTTGATCTTTTCTGCCAACACATCTCATTTCACCCCTTATTCAACCCAAGGGCGTACCGCCCCTCGAGGGCCATGGTCTTTACTCTATCTCTCAACCAAACCAACTCTTTTCCTCCCTTCTTTTTTGTGAGCTATCCTTTTTTTGTTGAATACTTACAAAAGCCCCATGGGGTCACTTTTGCATTTTTTCCCTTCCCTGAGTCTGTTGTGGTGAATTCCCTGTTCGGCCAACCTGTTTTTTGGCATCAATCGCTGAACCCCCCTTTCTTCCTCCATTCCCAAGCTCTTCTTTCCTTCCTCCCCTCCTAGTACTGGACTCGGGTCCTTTTTCCCTTTCTGCCAAAGCAGTTTTCTCTCCAGCCATTTTAATTCGCGCTGAAGCAACCCCCAGGGAAAACCTTTTTTTTTTTTAAAAAGTCCCCCTCGACTGGCCCTTTGAGCCCCGTCCAGATCACCATGTCCGTTAACTTTTTTGGGCACCATGGCCATATTCAAAGGTTTTTTTTCTGCAAAGCCCACATTCTGTTGTCCCCCCCTCCCCGCATTTGCTTTGGCTTGTACCTTTTTCTAACCTTTTAGTGCCTGGGATCTTCTTCTAGTAACACCCACTGGAAACACGCTTGCTTTCCCCAAGCTGTTCCCCCGTACCAGTTGTTGCCAAACATGTCCCATTTGGTTTCCTGCTTGCAAAGTTCTTACTTTTCCCTGCCTGTTTTGTTTCACTCTGCCTGTTAACTCTTTTCCCAAATTTTTTGTTTTTGTTTTTCTTTGGGACGCAAAGTAAGGTTCTACTCCTCCCCTGTGGCTTTCTTTTGCTGACTCCAAAAGTATTTTCACAATACGTTCCCCACCAACTTACTGATTGTTCCCATTTTTTTCCCTTTGGCGGTTTGACATCCGGTTTCGTCCCCCTGGTTTCTGATGGTTTTTTGGTACTAATTTCCATTTCTCTGCTATCTTAACTAGTGAGGACCTTTCCTGCATGTTTTTCCAAACGTCTGCAGTTCACTAACCTGGGTGGTTTCAGCTTTATCATATTCCTTCTGTTCCTTTCCCGTTACCCCCTGTTCACTCTTAAAACTTTCCTTATATCCTTTCTCCGCTCTTTTGCTTCTTTGACTAAACTCCTTATCCAAGTTGTGTTCTTCGTCTTCCACGGGACCTTTTTTTCTGTCTAAAATGCTTCATATTTCAACGGGCTTTTTTCCCCCCTTCAGCTCATTGTTTGTTCTTTTTTCAACACCTTTCTTTTTGGTAGTATCTCCGCTTTTGGTTTTCCCCCCCCACTTTCCTCTATTGTTTCCCCTTTCAGTCGATAAAGTCCTTTCCCTTTCCCACTTTGGCCGTACATACGTTAAATGTCCCGATTACCTCCCCTTCTTGGAGTTTTCTTCCCAGAAAGTTCGACCTTCCCCCAGGTTGGAAGTCCCCCTAACCTTGCCTTTTTCTTTTAAATGTGAATAGGGTTCTCTGCTAACACCGCCCCCCCGCTGCGCCCCCCCCATTTCGCTGTGGCTTGCTTCAACAATTCCCCACTGCCCGGCCTGTTCCCAATTGCCCTTTATGACTATTTTTTTCTCTTCCTCACTCCCCCGTATATTGTTGAAAATGGTCTCGAATTCTTTTCTTACATTACTTGGCCACTTTTTTCCCCCCTTTTCAGTATTTCACCCAAAGACAACTCCCCCCCCCCCTCTTATCCACCCCCCCCCCCTCCCCCGATCCACTGCTTTCGTTTCCACCCCATCTTCTCTCTTTTCTGTATTTTTTTTTTTTCCTTGAACTATTCCTTTAATGCTGTTTCCCCCTTTCCATACTTCCCACCCCTTGAAATTGTACAGGCCTCTACACGATATTTCCTGGAAAATTTCTTTGTTTAACATAAGTACCGTGTGTCGACCTCCCATTCCGGTTCCCTTCCCCCAAAGATACCGTGTTCCCGCAATTCACCCCCCTGGGCATAATACCTTGCGGTTCTTTAATTTCATAATTTATGGATGGACCCAGTGATACTTTCAGGCTTCCTTTTTGACGGCCAATTAAACCCTTAACAGTCAGTTACAGGTGCTTACCGTACCCTTTTTTTCTAAGTGCCGTTTTGATGTACAATTTTATTGGTCTCTATAGCTCCCCCATGTTGCACAAAGGTTCCCTTGACCTTGCAGGGCCAGGTCTAAATAACCTGGTTTTAAAACTGGTCTTTACTGTCTGTTTGAAATGGATCCAAACCCTTACCCCGGTTTTTATCCCCCCTTCCTGTACAATGACCAGGTGACCTTATTTAAATCCCTTTTTTTCTAGATTCATTCGCTCTTAACTTTTTTTAGCGACCCCCCCACTGGCCCTTTATATATTCAAAAAACCCCTGTCCCCACTCGGCCCCCTTTGACCTCCCAACCTTTCCCCTACCCCCCCCTCCTTTTAAATTTTGACAAACATTTTCTACAAACTTGTTCCCCGCCTCTCATACAGGACGTTTAATAGAAGTAGCTCTTTGCCACCCCCCCCCCACCCGGCAATGTTTGCTGCCGCTTTTTCAGATTCCCAATTCTCTTAAGCCCCAAATCTCTGAAAGACCCTGCCCCAGTTTTCCCCCCATAAGGAACAAATTTTTTTTTTTTGGCTCTGAGATCTGCAAGCCCAAGTTGTCCCCACATTAGAAACCCCTTTTTTGCGCTTTTGCCTCGGTGTCCCACTACAAGCCTTCTTTACCCTTCCATAAGTTTTGTTCTTGACTCCCCCCAGGATTCCTTTTGGTTCTACCCCTACTGACCAGCTTTCAATGCCACCCCCCCCATATTTGTTCCTTCCATTTTTATTATGTGCATTTGCATTTTAGCCGGCTTTTTCCCCCATCCTTTTTTTTTCGAAAATTGATGGGCAATATCTGTGAACCCGGTCCACTTCGTGTTTTTTCCCTGTGGTTTTACCGCACCTTTGGCCTATCCCTTCCACTGGTCTTTTTTCTTTTGTATTTGCCCCTTTCCGACAGGTTTTTGCTTGCCGGTCCCCCCAAGAGGTGGTGACTCCCCCCCACACCACCCTTGTTAATTTCCTCCCCAAACCAACAGTTTTGTCCCCTTTTTTTTGATGCTTTTTTGAATATCCTTTTTTCACTCCTCAACGGACACCCCGTTTCCCTACACGCTCTGCCCTAAAAACCTCCCTCTTCCCCTTTTTTCTGCTTGCGTCACCCCCCACGAACCCCCTTCCCCCCCCGGAATCTATCCCTAAACTTTTTATGGTAAGCTGACACGCATTTTGTTCCTAATTGATGGCCCTCTTTACATAGTTTTGAACTCTCGGGAGATTTTTCAACCTTTTTACCCTCTGCAACCCCCCTAAATTTCCCCATCTCTTTTTTTTTCCCTTTTTTCCTTCCTCCCGTTGTTTTTGTTTAGATCTGCTTTTTCATTTCTTTTCCTCCCGTGTTTTTTCACAACATCCTTCCCATACTTCTTTGACAGTCATTTTCATTATCACTTCTGGATAGCTCCTCCAGATTTCTAGGCCAAAATTCTTGGTTTCCCGTGTTTCCTGTTCGTTGTTTTTTTCGCCCACTTTTTTTCCTTTGGTCGGTTACCACTGGGCCCTTGGCGGTTACTGGTTATTTTTTTTACATTGGGAGGAACACTCTGTTCGTTTTTTCTTTAACACCCTGTTGACATGATATTTATCCGATCAACCCCGGCATATCTGGTTTTTGGACCCGTCTCTCGTTTCACCTTGGCCGTAGACAGGACCCCCCTTACCGCAGCTTTACCACCTTGTCCCCCACCTTGTGCTTTTTTCTTCAAAACATCAGGTCCTCTTACCTGCTCCAACCCCATTTTTTCCCCCCAACGTCTGGTTGACCCCCCCTTCCCAAAAAATTTGTCCTTTAAAAGATAACTGCCCCGCTTTTTCGCCCCATCGGCCTGTTAAATCAAGCTGCTACGTTTTCTTCTCCCAATCCTTTCCTTTGCGGATCCATATTGTTGGTTGCCTCCACTATTTTTCCGCTTTTTTCCAGTAATGGTTTTATCCTTTAAACTTCTATCTCCCCCCCCGTTGTTAATCCTTTTGGTAGGCATTTCCCGGTTTTTTTTTTCACTTGAAACCGGTCGCCCCGGAGTCAAAGTTTTGAACCCCTCTACACCCCATCCCTGTGCATAGCCCCAGATTTTGTGCATGCCCCTTTTCTCCTTATTAACCGTTTTCTTCTTCGAACTTTCTGTTTGCACTCTTATCCCCCCCCATAATGCTTTTTTTCCTGGGTGTTTGGTGGGTTTGTTTTTCATCTATTATATCTCACACATCCGTTGTGTATTAGAGGCTGTTTAGGGCCTTTCTTTTCCCCCACCCTCCCCCCTGCCTGTTTTAGAAATTTTTTCGTTCCCATCTAACAAGAGGTTTTCAGGTTGTTCGTATTTTATACCCGGTCCGTTGTTTGAGCCTTTCCACCCACGTGCACCTCCCGCCCCCCGCCAACCCAGGATGACCAATTTTCCCTTTTCAATTGATTCGGACTTTTATACCTTTGTTTTTCCTAATGAGGTTTGTTCCACCCTTTTTATGATCCCTGGAAGAATCCCTACCCTTTCCGTTTTTTTTTTAACTGTTCTTCCTGTGCCCTGCTTGGTTTCTCCGTTTTATTCTATTATCTACCCCTCCCCTTCTTACTCCAGGCGCCTTATTTAATGTTCTTTCGGCCCCATGTTTACCGGTGTTATTATTCCATTTACCTTGCCTCACCAACCACTGGAATCCGTCCCCGCCCTTCCTAAATTTCTCACCCTTTCTATAAATCCCCACCGGACGGCTTTGCGGTTGCCGGTGTTTTCTATTCCTTCTTTTTCGCCTTACTTCTGTTTCCCGTATCCCCTCCGGACAATTCAGTGAACAGAAAATTTCCAGGGGTTCCTTTTTTTTATTACGTTGTTAGGTGCAGGTTTTGCTCTGCAGAAACACCCTGCGAGTAAAAATTCTTATTTCTCCCCGAAAAAGAACTTTATGCCAACTCCTTTCCCCCAAGTCCTCCCTCTTTTTGTGGTTTCTCCTATTTCTTTTTATTTGCGGTCCCCCCTAAAGTGACTTCCCAGTGGTCCCCTTTTAGGTCCGCCAACCCTTTGTCTCCTTTTTCAATATCACTCCGTCCGGTGATCCCCCTTGAACTGATACCCTTGCCATGTCAGAAGGGTTTTTTTTTAATTTTTTTGCAGCAGGACCCCCTCATGTGCCAATTGTTTTGCGCCAGTGTTTGTTCTGTTTAGGGCAGGTCACCGTCATCATTTTCTTTTTCCCCACTTCTCGGTGAACTCCGTTCGGGTACTACCCCCCCAAACTGTCCTTTTTTCACCCTTTCAAACACTAACAACCTCCAAGTTTATTTCCAAGCGGTGTTTGTGTTACATGGACCTGTCTTACCAACGTCTTACTTGACATTTCAAAACCTTTAAAAGATTGTTGGGTGGTTGGTGTTTTCCCACTTACGGATGATTGGAAGGACAGACAACCCCCCCCCCCCCACCTCGTCCTTCAAGACACATCCAGTTTTTCTTTTTTCACACATGAGGATGAATTTGAAGACGCCCCGCTATCGTTTTCCGCCGATCCCCTTTTATGGTGATACTGAAACCATTAACCACTAGTAATTCCCCGTCAGCCCCCCCCAAAATTGATTCTAACTTGTTTGACACTTTATTTTTTCGACCTGATTTGCTGTGCTTTAACAATGAGATCTGGACTTTTTTTTTTTAAACCGAGTGTCCAGTGTTTGTTTTTTCAAAAACTGTCCGGCAACCGCAGGCGCGTGTTCCCCGTCGGGGGATGTTTGTGTGCCAAACTGTGTCTCGCCCTGCGCTTTTTACTGTTCCAGCCACGGGGCCCCCTTATTTGAGATTTGATGCATCCCCCTCGGGTGACCTTTCCCCCCCCCCTGTTCACTGCCAACCCCCCCTCTTCTCAGGGACCCCTTCCCAGGTTTTTGTCCCCCCCCCGCTCCAACCGCATTAACATTTACCCCCAGACCTGCTGGGAAGTGTTTTGTCCCTTTTATTGTGTACAAAGTTTTTTTGCCCCCCCATCCCTGCAAAAAACCCACCATTTACCTTGGTAGTTAGATAACCTTTATTTCTTGGCCCCACTTCCACCCACACCCCCCCCCCCCCCACCGCCTTTGCCACTGCTTAAGCCGATGTAGATCCCACCACCCCGTTGTGCACCCCCGTTTGTGCACCTTTGCCTGGTTTGCCTTTCCCCCTAACCCCTTTTTTGGGTTTTACACATGTTTTTTCCTGCTCGAACCTTTGTTACTGGAACCGTTTCATCCTGTGTTGTTCCAACTGTAATCAGTTTTCCTGTTTAAAGTCGAATGGTAATTCACCCCCCCTCAAATGCTGATCTCCATCCTTGTTTTCTCTGGGGATGGCACCATTCTTGCTTTTACCCGAAGTCCACCCGGGAAAATTTGCCCTTTTCCCCCCCCCCCCCCAACCCTGAAATGGGTTTTTTCTATTGAACGCTGCCGGGATTTTGGCCGTTCACGTTTTCCCCCCCACCTGGCAGTTCCCTTACAGAGACAACCGTCTCTTGAACCCCCCCCGGTGAATCTATTTCTGAAATGCCCGAAATGTACCTGGCTGCTACCCTTGTTTGCTTTTCCCCCAAACTTACACAACTTAGTAACCCGAACATAACTTTTGCCTTTAATGCTGATAGCTCCCTTAATATGGGCGATTTGGCTTTTCCTCCGGGGTTATCGTTACAAAAACCCCCTTTCCGGTTTCCGATTCTTGCACCCGATATTGCTTTTTTTTCCCCACAGGGCGTCCCCAAGAACGTGAGATTGCCTCTAATGATTACATTAACAAAAA
>Ga0179591_1258819_pt1 | contig 17835 bp, 16 predicted proteins | sample CZOMad2_1_08_16f_FD_182891 | JGI IMG/M metagenome (GOLD analysis project Ga0179591, IMG submission 182891) | Vadose zone soil fungal communities from Angelo Coast Range Reserve, California, USA - CZOMad2_1_08_16fungal (PacBio error correction) | ecosystem: Environmental > Terrestrial > Soil >... | reverse complement strand
GAATAGAGCGTACTACGACTTCCGTCCCCCCTGGGGAAACGGGGCGGCCCTCCGTTTCGCCCCCTGCCTCAGAGCCTGACGAACGTGCAGTGACTTCTTGGACAGTACTCACCCAACCACGCCGTTCTTGACCATTGCTGCAAGTACGTAGAGAAGGGCTGTTGCCACCCCGACGGTCCGCTGCAGCTTCATTGCCGCCGTTCTTTGGATCTGCGCGCAACTCGCTGAGCGGTCCTACTTCTTCCTATGTTTTCCCCGAGCTGCTTTCCTCCCTCGTTCCGTCGCCTGCAGCGGCCTAGTCAAGACGCATGCGCCCCTGAGCGATCACATAGCCGCGCTCTGCGCGGAGACACCCGTTTTCTACACGTGCCCGCGTGATTGCGATGCGCTGCGCGATGCCCTTCCTCCCTCGATTGCCCGGTGAATTAACCAGCGTGTCTACGATTTTGGGCGGTTCTTGTTTCACTTTCGTATGACAGTACGGTGATTTTATATCTATTTATCAGTGTTTTTCTCAACCCCTCTTTTGAAAATAATGTCCCCTTTGGGCCCTTGTTTGTTAAACTGGTCGCCTACTTTACATGTTGGGGCGGTTGTGGCAAATGATCTCCCCGCTTTCCCAGCCCAGAGCCCTTTTCGGATCTCGAAGATCTTTCTTCCGGTCTCCTGTGACCCCTGCTGGCAGAGCTTCGTGGTAGGCGTCAACTGCACCATTGATTATGGGCTCCCCTTCTCTGGTCCCCCCTTTTCAATTCGTTTTTTGTGCCCGGTTCGTCCTCTTTCTTCATGCGCCGTCACGATGCGGAGATTCGCACACCTTGCCTTCCAAAGGAGACACAAGCCCACGGGACCTCGAAGTGTGGTAGTCGGACCTGACGAGCAAGTGTCCTTTTTGATAGAGGAGCCCGCGGACCAACCGGTGTTCCCGATGAATAGAATGTTTTTTCTCACTTTCCCCCAGTTGAGACAATGACCGCGCGGGGCGCGATGGCTCTTCATCCCCCCAAGGACGGTCAGTTTGGGAACTTTTGAACGTGCGTCCCCGACCCCTTTGCATAGATAACTTTCCGACGGCGTCAGATAGGATTTTTCCCCCCGAGCTGGCGCGCTTCCAAATTTCAAATCGGAGTGATTGGCTCCACACAATCGCAGCCCACCCAACCCCTGCGGCAGAAATGTTAGCGAACAGCCGTGCTACCCAAGATATGGTTTCCTTGCTGCCAGTCTTTGGATAGGTTCTTTTTCTTTTGGCACTGACAAGTTTTTTTCCGACCGTTTGGAACTCACTGTTTCTGGACCCTATGTGTTAACCCACCCGTCCGGCCCTTCTTCACCCCTGATTTTTGCATCCCTCAGCTTTCAAGCCCAACAGCGTTTGATGTTGTTTTAGCCCTGATTCCTGGCGTGGCGTGTTGTTTTTTTTCAACCTGTACCTGACTCCCCCCCCATATCTCCCCGGTGAGTGACTTTTTTTTCCCAACTCCGACTACCAGCCCACAAATGCCGTGTGAGCACGCCCGTTCGTGTGTTGACGCTGAACACTGTGCAAAGTGTTTTTGTTGTTTCAGCCGCCCTTGCCAGCCCGGCATACCCCTTGCACCCCCCTACCCTTTGAGTCCCAAAGTCCTCCCCGGCGTCTCAGTTCAGGCTCTTCTTCTTGTCTTTGTCGAGTTGCGTTTGTCTGCCACTTTTTGGTGTGAAGAGGGCCGAGGTCTTTTCAAGCCACTTGCGCTCCGTCCACCTTCTGCATGCTTTTTTTTTCCTTTTAACCGCGTTGGCTTTGGTTTCCGCCTTGAACCTGACCCCCAGCTCCCTGCGGTAGAACTCTGCCCCCCCTAGTTTCCTCCCGGGATGGACGAGCGGCCAAGCTCAGCACGTCAGAACCCAAGGAGGTTCCGTGCCCCTCCCACTCCATCTGGAAGCGTTGTGCCATTTCGAGCGCTTTCGTGGAACGCGATACTTGAAACAGCGTAGCTACTTCTTGGTGTTACCCCCCCTTGCGTCGCGGCTTCCGATCAGGGTGCTGGACGCATCGCTGTCTTCGGGTCGTCCCTGATGTAACTTAGAGGCGGGCGCCGCGGACGCGCCGCGTGCTATCTGACGCACTCCGTATTCATCGTGCCCCCCCCGAATCATGGTTTTCATGAACAAATTCCGACCCCGTGCAGATCCCTCGCGCAAACAGATGCTGAAAAGTTTCATTCCTCTTTTCAGATTCCCTCTTCTGCGGCTCTAGCGACGGGCCACGGCGGCGTGCCAAGGACCTTATTTTACCTGTTTTTGTATGTGCTAATCTTTTACAACGCCCCCCGATAGTGGAATACAGTCGTCCCCTCTGACGAATGCCAGAGCATTTTAAAAACAATCTCTTTTCTCCTCCTTTTTTGTGGGGTCTTGAGAATCTGTGGCTCCCGTGAGTCAGCGGAATGCTGTGCCTCGTTGACCGAAGTGGTCTCGTTCACGGCCTATCGTTGTCGTATCGAAACAGGCAGTCTGAGGTAGTGCCCCGCTCTTTAGATGATTGGCCTTTCCACGAGACCCGTGCTCCCAGCGTCGCAGATAAGCAGGCTTTTTCCCTTTGGTCATCCCCCTAGTTGATCGTACCCCCCGAGTTCAGTCTTTTTTGTTTCCCGGAGGCTGACCGGTTTCCTCTTCAAACGCGTGCCCCTTTAGACCTCTTCGTTTCCTGAGTTAAGCACTTACCACCGTGAGCAGCCAGGTCTCGCTTAGACCTCCTACGCCTTATTCGTCCTTTCAATTAGCGAAGGACGCCGCAAAAATTGCGCGGGCGTTGGCGATGCACGCCCCCGCGTCCCATAGTGCCTAAGTTTTTATCGAGTTCCCCCCCCTTTTGCCCGTCAGCCTAAAGAATGGAGTGGAACGACCCAATCTTATTCGACGCGCGAGCTTTGCGCCCCCGCCTCTCTCCTTCTTCTCTCCACTGGTAAAGTTCAAGCTTTATGGATGTCGTTCAGTTGCCCGCAAACCCCTAAGCTGCGTCGTTTTGTTACCCTTCAATCTCGCCCTGATTTCTCCCGCCGGGCTGCCTCCCCGCGAACGAGGACTTGTTCCCTCCAAACACCAATGGTTTTCGCGTCTTTTTGTTCGCCAGCTCGTGGGCAATTCAGCCTCGCCTTGCCCCGACGCCCCGACTGTACGCGTTTTTTTTCCGACCTTGATAGTTTCCGTTGATGTTCGGCTTTCGCCAATCGCTTCTACAACAACACTTTTGATGCCGTTTTCACCCTTGCGGGCGTCCACTGACTGCTTGTTTGGCTTTTTCGTCGTGTGGTAAGCCCAGCACTTTTCGTTCATTTCCCCGATTTTCTTTTCCGCGCCATCCTCGCCCAATCCATTCTGCGGTCAGCGCAGTCAGCATTCCGGACAGCCATTCCAAACGTTCTGTTTGGTTGGCTTTCTGTTTTTCAAATGCGGTGACCCCTCCGCCGCCGGGTCGTGTGCCCCCTTTTTGGGGTCCCAGACCGTTTGCCCCTCCCGGACGTGGTTTCTTGAGGAGTGCAGAACCACCAATCACAAGCCCCGCTTCCCCCCCGACCAGCCTTTGCATCTTCGGGAAGCAAGGTGTTCGCACAATTTCGCCGCTTTCTCTGTTTCTTATTTGGTTTTCCCCCCAGTCCAATATGGGGCCACGTTTGAGCGCTTTCCCCCGTTTTTTTCCTTTCGTTTCATGACGAGTTCGGTCTTTTCGAGCTTTCGGCGCATTCCCAACCCGTCAGGCTGGCCATTCCCCGCCTCTTTTGTTTTTTCATGACTGCCCCCCTTTCGCCGTTCAGGTTGCGGTCCCGGCGGCCCAGCTTGCGAGCTCGTTCCAACCCCCAGTTTGGGGTTTTTTTACTCACGATCGCCAAGACCCTTTTTGCGTTTCGCCCCATCGATTTACGTGGGCTTTTTTTCTTTTTTTGACCCCTGTTGTCCCCCTCCATTACGGTGATCAGATTAACGAACTCCCGCGACTAAACCTGCGTTTTTTTTTCCACCCGCTGTGCATGGTTTTTCCCGCACGGATCCCCATTAGTGACAGTGTTTTCCATTTTGACCCATCCTAGGGCGGTCGTTTAGGCGCGATTCAGATCGAGGACACTTCTCTCAGCTCCCCCCCCCCCTCTTTCCGACCAGATATTTTCCTTTACCGCGTCTTTTCATGGAAGCCTCCGCAACACGGGGCCCAGCGTTCCGTCATCTTCACATCTTTTCTGCCGGGCATTCTTTTTTTCAAGGAAACACTTCTCCACGTAGAACTCACTTGCCCATGCTCAGTAATTTTATTACCGTGGAAACATCTTCGGGAACTTCTAGTTGCCGCAACGGACTTCAGCCCACGCGACACGCAATGCCGATCGCCGGCATCCCATCCTTTCGGACGATTAGACTCTGTGTCGCCAGAGCATTTACTACACCCCACAAACCTACACCACAACCCAATAAAAAACCCGATACGGGGAGCGCGAGTTTTCTTGCATTATGTTCCCGAGGTCGCTTGCTTCGACTTTTCCACTTGAACGCGAGGTTTGTCAACGCCGGTTCGGCCTCTAGTCAGTTGGCCGATTAATTTGCGACCGCGGATTGCTCCGGAACAACCGTTAGAATTAAACGCCGGGACCTTTCCTGTAGTTGAAGCGGGCGGTCAGGGGATGGAATGAGATACTCTTCATGTACGAGACCTTTAGGCATAAAAGCCCGCTTGAGTAGGAATGCGGGGACAGTTTCTCACCGAGGGCACATACACTACAAGCGCTCCAAAGGAAATGTCTCTGCCGCTCTTCAAGGTACCGTAGTGATGTCTAGGAGATAACACCATGTGACGTCGTTCAGGTCGGCCGTTGACCGAGCGCTCTGTTTTTGGACTATCCCAATTGTTTATTCTTTTGAGACATCTGAAGGTACCGCGCGTTCACCCGTCGCCCTTGGAAAAAGAGGGCTCAGCCCACTAGCCAGTAGGTACTTCACAAGCCACTCAAATGTGCTGAAAAGTGAATGATAATGACGCCCTCCATTGACCCCCCTCTCACCACCGCTGGAAAGTTCCGTCAGCGGCGAGATGAGACCCCTTGGGAGCACTGCCCCCCACTAAAAATCGAAGCTAGATTATTCCCATACAGTTGACGTGAACGCCGTCACAGAGCTAAGGCCCCACCAGGAGCCAGGATCTCAGCTCTCCAGAACGACGATAGTTTTATAAATTAAAAACCTGCCAGTGGATGGCCCCCGCCCAGAGCCGCCAGAAGTGCTCCGTCCTAGGCCGCAGCTGGGGAGGCCCACGGACCTGAGATGCACACGAGATGAAGAGGACAGCTGCAACATCGTCCTGACACATTTTCAGAAGCCTGATTTTCTATGTAAACAACATGAGCTGGTCACAACGAGGGTAACGCAGGAGGGCTCCCACAAGGTGTTTTGAAAGACCGCATTTATGATAATGCGCTGGAACTGAGCCGAGAGGATTTCACCGACGCCCCCAAGGGGCACGAGGCCTATCAATGGTTAAAGTGTGAGTGCCTGCGTTTGTTAATTCGTGATCCGGCGTGTTTACGCCTCTGGCAGAAGCGCTGCCCCCGGTGCTGCAAAAGTCAGCTGGTCGCTCCTGTGGCCGGTTCACGTCTAGACGTCGAGCCCCTAATCCATTGATTCTCTAACCTCTTTCAACATCTGTTGCCGTCAGATTGGCCCATTTTTCTCTTGACTCGTAAGAGGGCGCGTTCCCCCTCCTTCAGCCACATGCTCCATTCCTCCGTCATTTCATTCGAGCGCGGATCGTCTGACCCCTTTTCTTCGGTTTGACCTTTGCTGTGCTGCTGGGGCGCTCGATCTTGTTTCCGGGGTTGGACAAGGAAGACTTAGTGTGTCTTTTCGAACTTGCACAAATCGGCAGAGGGGGACAACCGTCCACAAACCGCGGAACTAGCCAGCGGGCGGGAGCTGCGCGACCGGCTTGCGGTATATTAGGAGCGGGCGAGGTTAGTGAAGACGATACTTTTCTATGAGGGAACAAAAGTTTCTTGAGAGAATGGACATCCCCAAGACAAATGCCAAGAGCAGTTTGAAGGCCGGTCATGTTGCACAGCCTGTTTCGGTACCACGGGATGGAAGATACAAAGCTGTGGGGAGCTGCGCATCGATTTTCAAAAGTGCCTTGTGGCACCTCTCTCCCCTCGAGGGGCGACCTTAATAACCCAATTTTAGGCAGCTTGCTGAGCGTTCACAGTTCTCTAGTCGTGTCTCTTTCAGTGGCCCCGCTTCGCACTTGCGCGCTTCCCTTGGCCCCAATCTTGTCTTTTTCCCCACCAATACGATCCAGCCTCACCGTCCGAATCGCAATTTCTCGTCCACCCTAGGACGCACCTTGGGGGATGATTTATTGAGGGGGAGAGGGAGGGGGGGATGTTGGTCTTGCCCCGAATACCCAGAACCTCGACGAAGGGTGGTCACACAGCCGTTAGACCCACAATCACGTTTTTTAAACCAGCCAACTGCCGGCGTCTTCCCCCCACACTCTCCCTTCCGCCCACCGTTTGTGCGCGTCCGGCGGATTTTTTCATTATCTGTTGGTCGTGGCCTTCTGCGCAGTTGCGACATCCCTAAATGCTCGTGTCCACCATCCCGCCACCCCCAGTCTTGTCCAGTGCGAGCGCCGAGTTGTTTTTTAAGCGCCCGTTCTTCGTAAGCGCTATCGAACCCACACCGCGGCTCACGTACGGGCCGCTTCGGATGTACACTGTACTACTAGTCTGGCGCAGTTTTTTGAGGAGTATGATGGCCCGCGAGTCCCGTCTCGTCGTCTTTCCCCTAGCGCCACTGCGTTGTTTTGTCCTTTCCCCTCAGAGTTTGCATCATACGCAATTGCCTCTTACACCGGAGGTCATGTCCTGTTTGGGTACCACCCTCTCCCGTGCCGGTGTGCCCCCATACCGTCGCGTTCGACCATAGGGGGCACTGTTCGCCCGTCTGTCTTGAGTTTTGAGGAAAGCTTCGATGCCGATGTGGGTGCCTCCACGCATGCGAAGCGGTTCAGTGGTCCTTCCACCCATAACGGCAAAAGACCGTCGTAGCGACGCTCCTGGATAAGCCATCCCCCCCGCGTCCGTCCTCCTTTTCCCGCGCTGGTGCTTGACATCGCGTTGAGGTCGCTCCGACTGCCTATGGAGTGCTTCTTTCTCTGATTCGGCGCTCCTATTTCGACGCACGCCTCGTATGATCCCACACCTACGAGAAACCTCCCTCCATTCTATCAGTCCGATGTCAAGTCCCTCATCCTGACCCTTCACGCCCGACCGGCACTGCTCGATTTTCCGGCCAAGCCCCCGCGGCGTCGCCCGTCCCCGCGGCTCCTGGTGCTAGATCCCAGCCTTGTGAGACAAGCTCTTTTTCTGGCCCGGCCTCCCGATGAAAGCTTTCCCTCTTGGTTTGAGAATCTTGTCATCGGTGCCCTTGCTGCTCGTAGGACTAGTCTTGTCGAGGCACCGCTGATAGCACCCTGGCCAGTCCCTCCTTTCTTCCCTTTAATACTCGTCCTTTCGGCCGGCCCGGGCGGGTTGGCCTACTCCCGATGCATCGGGCGACTTCCCCAGGGCAGAGTTGGCGCATCGCGTGCGAGATCCGTCGTTTCATTTCGGCCCTGCCTTCTTGTTGCCTTGATAATCTTCCTCAGTTCGGCGAGTAATCTTGAGGGCCCACTACCAATTACAGTTTTCAAAGTGCTTTTAGCCCTCTTTTGGCCAGCCCCCTCGCGCGTTACGATGCGGTCTTTGCGACTCGAGTTAGAGCCTCGGCTTTTGCTAAGCTTTTACCCTCCCCTCTCGACGTCGTGTCTGCAGCCACGATTACAATTTGCAACTGGGTGTGGGCACGACATCTGCGTTTCCTTAGGTACGCCTTAGTCCATCCATCACTATCGACAACCTTTCATCGGATAGAGCAAGCTGCCGTGCTTGCTGTTCAGACTTCCACTAAGCCGTTTGTACCTCGGCATGCCCGCAGGGGCTCCCGCAAGTTCCTCTGATGCGGACCCTTCCGTGCCCCTCTTCACACCAACTCCTTGGCCGCTAGCCTTACGCACCCGGTTCGTGACTCGGCACGCGCCATCGCAGTTCATTCTTTCGCCAACTGTGTCATCTGCAGCAGTCCCTTTCCCCTTGCTCCCCCTCCCGGTATGCCTTTTTATGATCCACCTTCGACTTGGTCAGAAAAACACCTGCCTTCCGTTCTTTAAAAATCCTGGCGCGTTGTGCTGTTCGTGCTGGTTTCAACAAGTAGCGATGATTGGCGCGTCCACAGTCCCCACGGCCCAGCGCTCTCTCTCCCTTCAGCATTTTTTTCGACCTGCCACACAGCGGTTTGCGTGCTTCTCTTTCCTGGAACTGCCGGTACTCCCTTAACGTAATTGTCCAGAACTTTTTGTCCCCCTTAAGTACCGATGTTGAGTCTTTGTCAGCCCCATTCCGACCCTCCCAGTCTTTTCCCCGGGTACCCCCATTCGTCCTAAGCACTTGTGCGCGCCCTTTCCACCTGGTGGTGGCTTCGTATTGTCGGCCCGGCAAGTCCGATTGGTGGCCAGTGCTCTTTGCCCCATTATGCCGTAGGTGTAATGGGGATGTTCGTGCGCACTTTCTCGTTGGCCTTCTCTCGTTGTTATCTGCCCCCTCTGCCGCTTTCATAGTCTTAAAATTGTTTTGAATTCTTGACCCCTGGACAGCGATCTGACCCCCCCCCTTCCCTTTTGTTCGTTCCCCTGACACAACCGCGCTCTCCTCCCACTTCGATTTCCGTGGTTTCCGTTGGCTCTCCGTTTGGTGCCGTACTTTTTTCTCCCCGCTTCCTCATCAACGACAACCCCCTAAAACTGGCTCACCAGCCTTCGTGCTGTTTTTTTTGCACTTTTGTCTGCAATCCACCGCGTCCTTGGACGCCTCTTTTTCCCATAGTAGCGGGGGCCACTTACCGCTTGTCATTCGCCGTCCCTGCTCGATTTTAAGGCTGCAATGAGAGGCCCTGAGGAGTAGGATGAGCATGGCCCGCCTGCCACCAACGATGCGGCGCGCCTCCCCCCTTCGCCCTTGTGCCTCCTCCTTCAACCAGATGTTTGTAGAATGGCCAATTGGGAAAGGACATCCTTGCCTGGTATCAATTAATAGTATTGGACATTCTGAAAAGGGGAGGTATCTAGGAATGACTCTCTTTTGCACTGACCGCGCTTCCTCGAGTTCCTCCGGCCCTTCCTTGGACGAAGTAGTTGCGAGATTCTCTGCGTGTTCTGCGCTCGTGAGCGCAGCGTTTTTCCGTATTTCTTTTGCTCGCATGGCTGAGACGCCTCCTGTCGTTCTCAGATTTGGCCTATCGGCAGTAGTACTTCCGCTTCTCTTTGTGCCTCGCTAAGAACTCCTATTTTTTTTTTAACTGCTTGCTGACCGATGCCCCCCTCAAGCGCCTGGCCGGTTACCTTTTTTATCCAGTTAGGAATAGCCTGTTTTTTGAAACATCGATGTTAATAAGAGTGGGGGAATCCGCCCTCTTCCAGCAGTCGGTCACTGAACTGCTACAGTCTTCTGCGAAACGGTTCGACGGGCTCGAGCCTTGTTTTTTCAGCCCTTAGTCCCACTTCGTGAAGCGCTTCCCCTAGAGACAGGTTCTTACATTTTGTGGTTGATAGAGACCAAACCTTCACTTTTAAATCTCGTTACTCTACCTGACGGCAACGAGGGCTCGATACCTGTGCGCCTTTGCTTTCTCGATCCAGTCCCCCTTGACCGCGTTCCCATGATGACCACCGACGGGACCCTTTCCTTCTTTCGAACCCTTCATCGGCCCGATGTCGCGCTACACGAACCCCGCCACGCGGAAGGAAAGTGTGGTCGGCCGCTTTCTCTTTTCCCTTACGGTCGAGCGCCCCAAACCTATATGAGCATAAAGCTCGTTTGAAGTTCCTAACGATGATTGACGAAATTCGCGTACCGAGTGCCCTGCGAAGACGCCGAGAATCTTAGTCTGACTGAACCACCTTTGATGACATTCCTCATCTGCGGCGACACCTACGTCAATTGCGTTCCTGGAGGCCTTTGAGTGCTCTTTGCTCCGATGCGTCAGGACGATTTGGCCGGCCCCCCCGCGCATTTTTTCTGATAAGGGTTCCTACGACGACTGCAAGTTCGTCATCATTTGTTTACTCTCTACTATGTTGTTCCCCTTCATAAATGGCAACATAGGCGATGTGAAGCGGTTCCGGTTGGGCCCTTTTTTTCCGTGCCTGCTGTTCCATGCTTCCCCTTCCCGGCGTCAAGAACTGTCCAGTTTCTGATCCTGTCTATGTTCTGTACTGACAAGTCTACTGTGCACGGCTGGTTTGCTCGATCCTTTTGTAGCGTTTGTCCCTCACTCGCTGCGGGGCCACGTTTCCCCCCCCACCCTGAAGCGCTTTTTTTTTATGTCGTTTTCGCGAGTGCGTTGTCCGCCCGACGCGACCCCCGGTTAACCACACTTTTTTTTCGCGCAACGCCTCTCACTCATCCCGACGTGGGAGGCGGAAATATTTCGGTTTTTTTGGTCTCTACCCCTGGGGTGGTTCCCTTAGTCTCCATCAAGAAGTACCGTGTTTCCCGGCAGCCCTCCCCCCTACTCGGTTTCTCTATTCACAACAACCCCTTCAAGCCGCACGCTAGACTTTTGTTTTTTCGCCTCCCCCTCATAGCTTCGACGCGGTACGGGGAAAGGTAGACTTGCGCTTTTCAGTGGCCACCCCCCCTTCTGGACGTTTTTCCCGCACCAAATACGCAGCGAGGATGGTTCGTTCCTTTTTTTTTTCGCGTGTTGCCTTGTGCAGTCTGGATCTGGCTTGATGTTTTTCTCCACGATCTTTTCCCTCCCATCTTCTTAGTTTGGACCAACTGAGTTCTGGGACCCCCGTTTCACTACCTGAACGGTTACACCCCTGCTGATCATCAACCCCGGCACGACCAACCGCGTTTGTGCTGCTTGTTGTCCGCGACTGATGTTCCTCTCTTTTCAGTTTTGTTCTTTCTTTTTTTTGACCAACTAGCACATGTTTTGTTGACTTTTTTTTGCCAACCCATTCCTTGACGAAAAAGCACAAACGTCCGCAGTTCTTTCTTGCGCACGCTTTTCCTTCCGGTGGAACGTTGCCCAAGTCCGTGTTTTTTCTTCTAGCCAGCCGACAAGACGGAATACCCCCTCGTTCACCTCCCTCGGGACTGGAAAAATCGAAAAGTCCCCCCATGACAGTGAGCGCCGTGTGTTAGTGATGGAAAGGAGAGCTCTTTTTCGCGTAGGATACTGGAGCGCAAATTGTTTTGTGCCATTGGGCTCTCGGTCGTTTTAATAAGAAATTTTCTCCTATGTCCCCGGCTTCATGTTTGATGTTATTCCGGAGTTTCCCTTTGGCCAATATTGAACGCCCCCCGTTGCTCGCGTACAATGTGGTCCCTTTCCCTGATCCTGGCTTATGGCCTGACGGGCCAATTCTCGAGCAAAGTAAACTGGCCTTTCTTTTAACAACCCTAGGATGAGTGGTCTCGACGTCGATCTGTCCGTTTTTCACGCGATACTTCTTGGGCACAAGCAGAGTTCGCGCCGCTTTGCCTAAACGAGTTGACATTTGCGCCTCTCTCGGTGATGACGAATGGCGTTACACTCGAGCTCCCCGATGGTATCGTCCCCGGTGTCCGCGATTGCTTTTGAGTGCTATTGAGTCCCTCCGTATGATTTTCATAAATGGGCCCCTGACTAAAACGCCTCTTTTCTTTGATCGCTTTTACCAGTTCTGCGCGTCCTGGAGCCTTTTCAATTCAGCTCCCCCATCGATCCGGCAGCGATTAGTCGGGAATTTGAGGAGGCAAGTCTAGTCCCTGCGGACCTGCCCTGGGCTCGCTACTTGCTTCTCGTTGACGACCCCTTCGGTTCTCGCTGCCTAGCAAGGCCGCACCGACACTTGCCCCCCTTCCCCTTTGTTTGTTGAGAGAGCTGTGTCATAGTGGCGGTTTTAGTTGACCGAGAGTGGTCTTCACGCTTCCTTTTTCCTGTCGATCGATCCAGGGAGGTCGCGCCGTCGCTATCGCGCCGCCTCCGTGGCCCGATCACCGCGATCTCTGCGATCCCCTAGGTTTGTTGCAGCATGCGTTTTTTTTTTCCGCGCTTGCCAGTGTCGTTTCAGGTTTCCCCCGGGTTTGCCGATGATCATACTGATCCCCCTCCCCTCTCTTGCGAGTGAAGGTCGAACCTACCTTCCACAAGAGAGTACGACCCGGAGGCCTTGATTCGTTTTTTTTTTTTTTTTCCCCCCTCATTTGCGGAAGTGCCGCAATTGATTCGGTCGTGGGCTTTGCTGCATCATTATCCAATTTGTTTTGTTGTCCACTGGTTCGCGTTCACCTCTATATTAACACGTCGAGTTCCGCCCACCGCTTCCAAGATGCTTGTTCGGGCCCTCCCCCCTGAGGTAGGGGCCGCTAGTTTTTTCACCCGCATCCGTCCATCCCGCATAATGTATCGAACTTTTTCACCTATGTTACATACGAGTAACGCGGCTTGGCCTTCGTTTCTGTTCCATGACGTGGGAAAGCATTAGAAGCGCGTTGTGGTTTTCACCCCTCCCCTCCGATGATGAAAGCTTTTGTACCTGCTAACGTCCCCCGTGATTGTTTTTCTACGTCCCCCTCTTCCCCCCAGGTTGGCGCGAGCCGCGCAGACTCGCGGCGGGCAAGACTGCGGCAATCTCCACAGCGCCGGTCATGTCTTGAACGCGTGCATAGGAATGATCGGTAGTTTTTTTCTTCGACGCCCCCCTCGCTTCAAGAACTTTCTCCTTTTTCATCACGTTCACCCCTGCGGGCGTCTGGCACTGACAAATCAACTTTTCGCTTTTGTTTTTCTGAGGGGTGCAACCAATCCATGCACGGTTCGATCATTGCTCGTGGCAGTTCCGCTCTCCTCGTCACACCACGGCCACCCCCCCCCTAGCGAGTATTCTGTCATGTCCCAGTCCAGCACCAAACGACGGTTTTTGCTTGCCTCTTTCCCGTTGAGTCAATGCATGCGTTTTTGACCCTCCCCGCCCGTTCGGGTCGTTGTTCCCACAGGACTGTCCTCCTCGAGGGGTGGTAAGTACGGCCCGCGGGCTTTCCTTTTTTTTTCTCCAGCACCCGACCCCTCCCCCTTCTCCCCTCCCAGCACGGTTCACCATTTTCGCGACAGCAGGATTTCGCAACTTTCCTCGTGTGATTCTTTTTGCTATTCTTAAGAAGTCCCCTTTTTGTTCATTTGAAGTTCTCATTTTTCTACTCCTTTCGAGAGAAGTCGTTTACCTCTTTTCTTCTTTAGGTCGCAATTTCACCCCTAAGAGGGAGCCTGGCCTGCTTTGATGACTTAGAACTCCCCCTCGCTTCGTTCAGGCTCTTAACCTTAGTTGTACCTTCCTTCCCCTCTCTGTCATCTTCGTGACAACCGCGTTGGGGGCGTGTCCATCAAGTATCGAAAAGACCTGCTCGCAATGTGGGATTTTTTCTATTTGTCCACTGAAGTGTTTTGAAACGGCTTTTCTGGCTTCGCACCTCACAACTCTCCGACGAACCCCTGCAGATAAAACAGAGGTTGCGTAGTTCGGTTTAGTTTTGCCTCCGTTTCTTCCCCTCCCCTCGAGTGCGTGGACGTTGACCCCCCGATATGTAGCGCTCCTGACAGGTGCACCTGCGACTTGCCTTACTCCGCTCTCTTCAGGCTCCTATACCGCAAAGCCTGTCCCCTTCTTTAACTTTCGGACTGGATGCCTGGCCACATCATCCCTCCACAGGGGCCTGATTGGGCTCGCTGGCTTCTCGATGGGAACCTTTACGTTTTTCAAGGTTTTGTCTGACCCCCCTTCTTCCTTTTATGATAGGCAACCGATACCTGGGTGTTCTTCTCGACTGTGCCAACAGTCGTCGAACAAGCGCTTTTAGCCCCGGCCACTCTAGCCTTCCCTTTCCTGAAAGACTCTTCCTCACATGCCTCTCTCACTCCCCTGCCCATGCCATTCCTCTTCTTTGTCTCTTTTTTTCGCCTGCAGCAGCTATTGCGATTTTTGCCTTCGCTTCGCGCAATGCGTTGCCCTTCGGCGCGCGGCTCCGTCATGGAAACGCGAATTTTTGTCACAGGTCGGCAGATTCAGCTTTCCTCCCTTACCTTGAAAGATCCCTGCTTTGAGTTTTCGTTCTCGACTCAGCACCCAGTCCGAAGCAGACCTTTTCCCCCACCTTTTAGTGTTTGAAGCGAAGGAGGTGTTTTCGGTCTCGCTTTTCCCTTCTTCTCCCCTCTCTGTGCCCCCCGTGAGACTCCTTGAGTTCTATCCGTGCGTTTTTGAGAATCAGGAACTTTCAGATCCCGTCACTCCTTTGACGCTGTAGCGTACCCCGTTCGATGACCGCGCGTTCGTACACCTTTTTTCCTTCTTAGCGTCTTTTGACGAGCTTCCCTTTCCAGCTCGAGGTTGTATACTCTTCCACGTTGTGTTGTTGTAGCTGATCCAAAATTTCTCTTCGGTCTGCGCGTACTTTCTCTTCCTCCCTTACCTGTGGCTCTTCTGACGCCTTTCGTTTTGAAATACTGTGCGTGCGACGCGCTTCTCCCAGTGACGTGACGGGGCCGTTCTTGGGGGGAAAGATGATTCCCACCCCTTTCCGCTCCCTTCTTGGGTCCACAGCCCGGATCGTCGCCGTAGTTCCCTCGGCCCCTAACCCCGCCTTCGCTTCGCCCCGCGTTTTTGCAGGCAAGTCCTTTCCTGCTTCCTGTTGATGATGTTCTGCTCTCGCACCTCATGATCCGTACCGTGTCCCTCCTTTCTGTCAGCTGCCCGCCCGCGCTGATGGACCCCCCCTCCCGCCCATTTTTCCCGCGTCTCCAGAGCCCTTCGAGACTCGTTTTCTTCAGTGAAGACTCATGGCGCGACCTGCTACTCTGACCCTCGCCGTCTCTTTTTTCGGCGACCACTACGTCCATTCGGTCATTTTCCTGGCATGGAGGACCTTGTTTTTCGCTCTTCGTGCCTTCAGTGTCCTGGACTCTCTTTTACCGGTCACCCCTATCGTTTGAAGCCTTTCCCGGTTTCACGTCGACACGTCTTTCAGTCTCAGGTGATTTTTTTTCCCTATTTATTTTTTTTACAAATTTAAAACGTCGAAGACCTGGCCCATATCTCCCGATGTGAAGGAGAGGCTCTGCCCGTTCCCCAGTTTTTCTGCAGGATGTGGCCATTGATCATTCCTACGTCCCGGCCCTCCAGAGTCTTCTTGTCGATTTGATGTCTGATTGAGGTTGAATGACCCCTTAGCCTTTGCACCCGGCTCTTGTCGGCTCGTTATTCGGTGGTTCTCGGCGTCACTCTCGATTTCTCCCATTCTTAAAACCTTTTCCCGTGAAGCCTTTGTGTTCGCGGTCATTTGGCGTCGCGATTTTTCGATGCTTTCTGCCCGCGGAGATTCCGTTTTGAACCTCTACAAATTTGAAGACAAGCCCACGGTCCCTCTAAGGGATTTTTTTTTCTCTCAATTGTTTCTCTTGTGGCGATAATTCTGCACGCGACACCCAAAAGCGGTTTTTTCCCTCTCGCGTGTCATCGCCTGTTGGTCCTCCTTTTTTCAAATATTTTTCCTCGTAGTCCCTCCCGACGCGGGCTCTTGCCTTCCGTCTTTCCCACCCCCCCCATTTCTGCATGCCGCTGTTTTTCCGTGTTCTGAAATTGAAAGACCTTCTTTCGCCTTTCCGTCTTTTCCGGTCTTTCTCCATCTTGTCTCAACTTTTTGAGCGATTCAATTTGCCACCCACTCTTTCCTTTGGTTTGGCAGAAATACCTCAGCCACCGCAGCTCACCAATGGCTGAATGTTCGTAAACAAGTCTTTGCTTCCGACAAGATGGTTTTCTTGTCCTTTTTTTTTCTCTGGGCGTGGTGGGCGTCTGGTGGTGCTGCCTTAAATCCTTTCTCCTCGCCTGTGGGGGGTCCCACCTATTTTTCCTCGGTACCCCCTTCTTTTTCCCGACCGTGACGGACTCCTTTCACCTGGCCTTTTCCCAGAACCCGCGGAATCGTAAACCTTTCGTTTTGCTTGCTTTATCCTGACTCTTTCTTCTCTTTCGTCCGGTGGCGTGGGACGTGGTGTCCTCTGCTGTTTCCTTTGCCACTATCACCATTAGTCCGTGATGGCACTTTTCCAAAACCCCGCTTCCCCCCGCCCCAACGCGCAAGTTGAATTTTCAGTGCTCCCCCCCCTGCATCCTTGTATTTTCTGACCACAATCTTCCCGTGATCGTCAAGTGAGCTCATTCCCGCCCCTGTCATCCGCGGCGTAAAATCCCTTTCCGCCTTTTTCCCCCTAACACCTTTACAGTATCCCTTCTTCCTCTTGCCTATTTTTCTGCTTTTTCCCTCCTTTCCGCTCTCCTTTTGTTCCGCGACCACTGCGTTGGTGGTTTCCGAGGGCAAGCCTTGTTCGCCATTCTAAAGCACGCTCGCCGCACGTGCTTTCCTCATTCTCCGTCCTTCCACAACGCGCTTGGATTCTTGTGAGGGACAGGTCCTTCACCCTCCCCCCGCAAATGCTTAACTTGTTGAACTGGTCCCCTTCCTCCGGGATGGGACGTCCCCTACGACCTTTCGCCACGATTTTTTCCACGCCCTTTCTTGGAAGCGTGGCTGAATTTCAGTTGTCGATTCTTTTGTTGTTGCTGTGTTACAATATACACTTAGGGCGATTTGCGCCTTCCCTTCTGGCCTTCCTTCCTCGCGCTTTCGCACTTCCTATAGATTTATTGGATTAATTGCCGGGCGCACCTATCTCCTTTGCTTCGGCGGGCTGAGTCTTTTCCCCTCTCCTCTATTTTCTGCGTCACTGCCTTAGTATGTCTTTTTAACTGCAAACACAGTCCCCCTCCCTTGAGTACATGCTGGCCGATCGGCTTTCCCGTTTGCAATGGTCGCCTGACTTTTCCTCTTTTCTCTTCTCACCTGGCTTTCGAGGGTCCAAGTCCCCGCGCCGAGTCCACGGCATGGCCCCGATAGCGACTTCGCGGCCCTTACGGTGTCTCTTCAACGTACTTTCGCACTCTCTATTTCCTCCCTGCCCGCCCTTTCTTTTTCCCCCTCATCCTCTCTTTTCCTCCTCGTTGTTGAGAGGTGGTTTGAGATCTGTGTAATGTTGAGGCCCTCAGCTGAGCTAGCGGTCATCTCTCGGTCCTTTAGGTTTTTTCAGGTCGCATCTCAATTGTGCGCGTGGACGCTACAATGCTCCTGGAGCGCGGAATTCAGGCAGGCCTGCAGTTTTTTTTTGCTCTTCTGCTCGTTGGGTTATCGGTCGCCCTGATCTTTTTGCAGATTCTAATACGAGGCGTGCGGTAGAAGAACGAGGATTTGAGTATAGATCTGCGCGGCCAATTTTTTTGACGTTGAGCCGAAGTTTCGAGTCCTTTCCCGCTAATAAGAGACCAGTCCTCTTATCCCTCAGTTCGGGGATGATTTGAGTTGGAGATGTAATCGGAGTAGATTTGCAGAATTTCTTGCGTCCCAAACCCTTAACTCTAGCCAGCCCCTCCTCCCAGTTTACCTTCCATTTAAGTAGTCGCGGTCCTCCCCTTTAAGACCTTCTCACCGGTCTACCCGTGCCCATTTTTTCTCCCCGATTCTAAGAGGAGGCGGTATGTCCTTGATTTTCCCAGTCACTGAAGCCCCGCGCTTTTGTCCCGTCACATCTCCTCTTCCTTTGCCCTCTGGTCCTGCCCATCTTTCCTTCGGACATAGGAGGAACTCTTCAACCCCCAGCAGTTTTTGCGTGCGAGAGCCTTTA
>Ga0179591_1312274_pt1 | contig 17836 bp, 14 predicted proteins | sample CZOMad2_1_08_16f_FD_182891 | JGI IMG/M metagenome (GOLD analysis project Ga0179591, IMG submission 182891) | Vadose zone soil fungal communities from Angelo Coast Range Reserve, California, USA - CZOMad2_1_08_16fungal (PacBio error correction) | ecosystem: Environmental > Terrestrial > Soil >... | reverse complement strand
TTCTCAAGTCTACTCCTATTGCGATTTCCCCACGTCAAGCTCGGCCCTACTGAGTGGCGGCATCTTTCTCTTCCCCCCCTCCTCCTCTGGGTTTTCGCTTGCTTTTTTACCCCTTCCGGGTCACAGCATCGGCCGCGCTTAAAACCCTTGTCTGCTCTGAAGGCACAGCGTTGACGTTTTACGTCCGGGGCGGATGCCTATCCTTTTCCAGAGAAAGTAATGTTCATTTGTTTAGTGCCTCTTTTCTTCAGCGGTCAAAAAAATGTCCCGGCGCAAAAACCCTTTGACCTCCCTTGAGCCTCCCTTTTGGAAGGGTAGCTACGACCCCGGCTCAGGAACGCCCCTTACAACCCCTCGGCTCTCCCCCTCCACAAAAGTCCTTTTTCCCTGTTTTTAAAGGACAAAGGCCCCGAGGTACGTGTCCTTAAGTCCTCAAATTGAAACCACTCAAGACTCGAACCTTAGAACACTTCTTTTTAGTGAGTGTATTCCGCTTTTTTATCATTCCTTTGATTTTTTCTTTTTCCTTGACATACAATTGTAAAATATGTACTGTACATCAGAGCCAGTCGATGATCAGTTCGGTAACAAAACTTCTTTCCAGTTGTCCCCCCCTTTCCTTTCAAGATTAAGAGCCCAAGTGCACGCCGACATTTCTTCATTTTCTCAGTAGATTTCGAATTCCTCTGGAACAAGGAGTAGACTCGTTACCACATCTCTCATCTCTCCCTAGAATTACTCCCCCCTTTTTCTGCGAGTCTATCCGATCGGGGCAAAGCGGAGGGGGCCCCTCTGATTTCGCCCCTTTCCCCTTAGACACTTTCACGATGTAGGCTTTGTTCGGTGTTTTATTTTTTTTTTCAACAAGACGATACGGATTTTTTCGTTTTTTTTGTTGACCCCGGACGACTTCGCCTTCCTTTCCCCCATCGGGTTACCCTCCCGAATTTTCGCCAACGATCTCTCCTCTGAACATCTCAAGAGTCGTCTTTGTCATAGCTCTGTTAAGAGACGGGGCCCTTTACAACCCCTCTTTCCAGGCTCACCCTGCTTCTAATTCTTCTCCCGACAATAGACGTTCATGATCCAACCTCCTCTCAAGAGATTCTCGGATCACACTTTTTTTTTCCTGATTGAGTTTCCGAACGAGAACGATTTTGACCCTCCCCTGTATAGAAATCGAAATGGCTCTGTGCACTGGAGTGTTTTCCTGCACCCGAAAGATATCCCGTTATTTCCTTTACTTGCCAGAGAGTAGTCGTTTTTCTCATCTTCCTTGGAAGGTAGAAGCTCTCAAATACGCCCACTTCTTCCTGAGACTTTTTCTACGGCTTCAGCCGGGCATTTTTTCTTTCTCCACGCGTATCAACCACGAGGCCATCGATCCGGAACCGGCACCTTCCTTTTCAACTTCAAAGAAGATTACAACTCGATGAGATTTGATCTTTTTTCTCTTTCCCACTCTTTTCCTGCCAGGGATGTACTATGCCTCCTCTCCTATCCACAAGTGTTATTGTCGTGAGTATGCATAGGGAAGTCGTGACGTGGAAGCCTTCTCTTTTCTGGAGAGCCCCTCCGCCTCTCGTAGCATACTTGGATATGATTTCAATTCGTCCTCTCCGGGAAGAATTCGACTTAGAGAGTCATTTGAACCCGAGGTTTGAATCCGTTTCCCTTTTTTCCCGCGATGGTCCCTTCTTAAGACTGATGCTTCCGAATAAAAGAGGAAATTTTTCTTTTCCTCACTAGGCCTTTGGCCTTCTTTTTAAAGTGTTCCTTCTCCCCCTTTCCGTATATTACTCGCGTGCACCCCGTTTTTTTCTTCGCTCCACTCAATAGATAAATCCTTTCTGACAGAGTGTGTTGTCTCCTTAAGGCATGGATGTAACTTGGCAGGCGTCTTGTTCAGCTTTCCATGAGTACGAGCCCGTAAATCACAAGGCATCTTTTTCCGGATTTCCCGTTTTTTCACTTTATGGCGTACGTTTTAGAAAAAAGTTACGATATCCCACTTTTTTCCGCGATGATTTCCTCTCCGGAAGAGTTCTTCTATCGTTTTAATCCCTCATATTAGACCCCGCTTTCCCTAGCTCACTAGGGATTTAGTCTTCCCGTTGTCCTCTTTCCCCCCTCGAAGTGTGCTCGCCTTGATGTAAGCTAGACATGCTCCCGCACTTATCCTGATGCGTTTTCTCCTCTTATCATTAACGTTTTTAGGTTGCTTTCTTCTCCCTCCTAACCGACCATTCGCTTCTCCGACTGAAAGACCCCCTTTCTCATGCGCGGCCAGCTTGGACTTTTTAGCTAGAGCCTCAAGCACAGAAGATTCTACTGATATCCGCCCCGTCCGCAGCATATCCTACAATGCTCCTTCGCTCGAGCGGCCTCGCCTTTTCACAGCTAGCCCCTTCAGAAAGGGCCCCTTGATTCCAGCGTGGAGGCACGGCTCCGATGCTTAAGTCCCAGTTCAATCCGTTTGACCAGAAAAAAGACCAAAAACTGCTTTTCTTGAAGATATCTTTGGAATTTTGTAGCTTTCGAGGTTCATCTACAGTGGGGGTGCAGTTTGTTGTGGATTCCCCCGCTCCCAGTGGTCCGGGACCATCTCATCGCGCCGAGCGACGCGCTGGCGTATCCCTATTGTCGATTCCTGCTCGAGTGAAGGCGCGTCCCGCGCGACGTTCCTTTTGCCGTGCTTGTATATGCTAATGAGGCCCACTTCTCGCCGGGTACTTTTTTCTTGAGTATCCTCTTTCCCGACGAACTACCTCCCCACGGAAAAGTTCACTTCTTAGCTTCTCGGCGAGAATCTTTAGTGTATGATCTCTAACACATTTGCTACCGGACTTTCTTCAGATCTTACTTGCACCACCTTCTGCCTGGGAGCAGGTCGAGCACATCAGCTAAAAAGTCACCGCAGTAGGATATGTAACTTTCCCAGAGGTCCCTCCAGAAGAGATTAGTTATGGAATTAATCGATTTTTTCCTAAGATCGATTCGTAGCCGAATCCATCAGCCAGCCCTCCTCTGACTCAGAACGTTCTCTTAACAGTTTCTTCAATGACAAGACGTTATCGCACTAACCTGCATGACTCCCAGTAGCATCCTTCAGTAGATTCATCCTTAAAAAAACCATCCAAGCACCGGTTCTAGTTTCGAACTAGCTCTTTCCCCCGCGATGTGCCGGCACGGCCCCTGGACCTTTAAAGAACGATCTCGGGATAGCGTATTGCCCCATCTTATACAAGAACCCACCCTTCCTTTCCTCCGCGTGAGATATTCGAGTGCCCCCAGCCCTTCCGACTGCCGATGTAGAGAAAATCGTTCCCGTATTTTTTTTTTTTCACTCAAACGTCTTTACGTGGCTGTCTCCAAGCCGCGTAGAGTGGTCACCCCCTTTCCCAACTCACGGGCCCTCCTTCGGAACCGGACTTCGCAGTGGTTTTTCAATCTATAATATGAACTCAGGCGATCCTCCACATGTCCTTTACCCCCTCAAGCCAGCCAGCGTCCGAGGTTACTCCCTAGACAAACGTGTATTGAGGTCAGAGTGAAGAACTCAATATCTTGGCCCCCGCCCCTAGTATTCCAGGCGGTAGGGTACCTTTTACCGATCGTGCACTCCTGTTTCTTTGGAAAACTGTTTTCTATAAGAGTTTGGGTCTTACCTTTTTCTGTGAGCAGCCTGGCGGAGGGCCGGATGACGATGCCGATCATATCCTTCGAGACATCCACGGAAAGGTCACGCAACAGTACGTAGCCAGAATCTAAGAAGGGCTTAGTAGCTATCTCCCAGCCCGTTCTCTCCCCCTTCCGGTCGACGGTTAGATACTTTTTATCTTAGTGATCTCTCGGTTTTTCCCCGGGTTTTCACGTTTTTTCCTTTCAATCTGAGTGATCATTCTCCCCCGCCCGAGGTTGGCGCGCAATGAAAGAGTAGGCTTGCCACACCGACGCTCGGTCCCCTCCCCCCGATGATGGTTTTTTCCCCTTTTTTCCTTTCCCAAGGGTCCTCCGAATAGTCGAGTTTCAGGATGGTGTGACCTCTTCCATCTCGTTTATCCTCTATCGCCAAGTCAGGTCAGAGTACACCCCCCGTCGGTTTTCCCCCTTTTCCCCACCGCCTCCGCTGACGGAACATCGGCAGTGCGGCTTTTAGAAAGACTTTCTCCCGCGTAGGCCCTCTGAGCAGCCTGGCTCCTCCCAGTTGAAGGTCTGAGACCATAGCCGCTTGGTCGATTTTTCTGCATTTCCCCCCTAGTTAGGAATGAGTGAGACCCCCATGCTAGCCGTTCCTTGTCTTGTTATCCTAGTTGTAACAGTTTCCTTCCCTCGGAATGCAAGGTAGCAGCGATTTGAACGATTTTACCTCTTCTGGAGTCCCTGGTCCAGATGATTTCGGAAGGCCCAGCATCCCGGCTATTTTAACCGAGCGCGGGCACCGTTCCGTCGGTTGGCCATAACCTATTTACCTCACAAATTCCGGACAAGAATCAAGAAGGTCAAGAACGGAAGACCCTCCCCCTCCCAAGCAGCTTCGACTTTTTCACCGTTTTGAGTTTTCTTTTCTGATTTCTGTGTTCCTTTGTTCTGCTTATACTTGCCCTCTTGCAGTAGTTCTGTAGGTTCAGCGTCTTGAGGGATAGGGGTATTGGTGATCGACTTCCTTCTCATTCTTTTTACCTTTACTTCGAGACCTTAACTTTCGGGGTCATGGTCGGAGGCATTTGTGTCCAATAGTTAGTCCTTTTTGAAATACTTCCCCTCATCTCAGGATTCAACCCCGTCCTCCCGCCCTCAGCGTCACCTCGCTCTTATTTTCTCCTCTTCCAAATAGTATCTCCGAAAGCACCGTTTCAGCGTTTCTATTTGAACCCTTTTTTCTCTCTCCTTTCGGTGTGTTCGCCCCCTCGCTTCCTTCCCCTTCTCCCTTAGTTGCGCTGGCTGCGATTCAGAGAGTGGTGTCCAACCTCCCCCGGTGAACGAATAACCTTTCTTTTACTCCCTACTTTTGACTTGACTAAGTATTTTCTCACCACGAGAATGAGTTCCAAATCGCCTCTCTTGCGGTCCCTGCCTTTCTGTAGACCCCTCCCCCAGGCAGCGGGACTCGCGTACACTGGCTTGGGTGTCTCATAGACCTCAGGAGCGCAAAGACGGTGGGCGGAGGTATGCCGATTTCACCCCCCCGAAGATTAGGTGTCTTTTTTTTTACTGCTTCTTCCCCCCGAAGCGTCCACGTTTTGGATCATCTTTGGTTCAGTGTACGTTTGAGGAGTCTCTTTCAACCGCACCATTGGAGAAAGAAACCACGAAGGAAGTGTGGGTTCCTTCTCGAATTTTCCCTTTCGCCCTCGGACCCTCCTTCACGAAGTACGACGGCAACTCCCCTCTCTCCCTGCAGTCAAAAGGACCACCGGAACCACAGGCCAGGGAGACGCACTACGAAATTTACCCCCTCCTTAAAACCACCGCGAGATATACCACCCCCCACAATCCTTCTTTTTAGGGAAGTCTTTTGATCCCTGTGTCGTGGTACTCCTTACATTGTACCACCTTTCAACCTATGGCCACGTAGACGCGCGATGCCGGTCGAACTTTCCCCCCGGCGAATAATGTGGAGAGACCTTTCCGTAAGTCGATTGACGCCCCCATAGAGTTATGTACCTAGCCCCCTCCCCTGTAAATCTGGGACCTGCCGCAACACCGGCGTCGAACCACTTTACTCCTCTCGACGATTCTAGCACACGTCTAGAGTACAGACGATGGGGAAGCCCGATTCTTCCTACCTCCTGGTCTAGAGATTCATTTTTCCGCCCTTTGCCCGCTCCGCCTTTCTTGCGGCTTGAAGACCGTGCCGCCATTAAACTCCTCCCCTCCGGCCTTCGTACAGCAGGTTGCCAAATTCATACGTTTCTCATTTAAGGATCTTTTTGACCTCTCCCTTCCCTATCTGCGTATTTACCCCTGAAACGCCTCAGACTTATTGTTTCACCGCATAGTTTCCCCAGTTTGGCCTCCAATGGAACACAGTTTGCGAGCCTTCTGGAATAGGCGGATCTAGTTCATTTCCCGCTGCCCCCTTCTCTCATCATTCCACGCCCGACGGAAGAACCCCGGAGGCACTGCTCGTCCTCCTCGTTCGAAGATCCCTTTGCACGAGAGTGGACCGCCCCATCTCCCTCCCCTCAATGAGACCCCTGAGCCTTTCATCTCCTTTCTTTTTTCAGACCCCCTTACGCACGACGCGTGTGATCTCTGTCGAAGGCTCCCCCTACGGATCGGCTCCTAAATGGCGTGACGTCTTATACCGAATCAAATACCCCCCTTCCCTTTGTTTCGTGCCCCCTGCGCAACGCCCTGACGCCGCCTGAACGCTTATATAACCACAACTGCACGGGTCGACCGTAACGTTTTCACTCCTTTCACCCATCTGGTTTTGGGAAAATATTCTTGGATGATACGCCCTCCCTTCGTCCCCCGCCTTTTCCGCGTGCTGCCTAGTCCCAGAGACTCGGTTAATACCGGTTTGGCCTTTCTTTTTTCGTTGAGGAATCTTGGTTTTGCGGTGATGATTCCACTCTCTCAGGGCGCTGGAGGGAAGCTTTTTTTATCCTCTTCATATAAGCGCCTCTTGTAGATCCCCCTGCAAATTGACCCCATGACGCGTCTTCGGCTGAGAGCGTTCGACCTTATAGCTTTTAACGCATTTACGCATTCAGTCCACTTGTCTTCCTCTTGAGACCGTCGGACCTCTCCTTCCAGCCTAGAGTCATTTTCTCCCTCCAGTCGTTACCTCTCGTTTTTCCTTTCTTTCCCCTCCCTGGAAGAGCTAGACGCGGCATCGTCCCTTTTTTTCTGTGTATTCCGAGACTGGCTCCGGATAACTAGATGACCAAACAGACTCTCCCCTGGAATTCCCTCTCCTTTCTTTTTTTCCGTGTTGGCGGTGTCTCGAAGAGTGGCCCCCCTCACCTGTTAAATTTTCAATGATGGTGCACTCCGACCGTCCTGCTTCTAGTGGCGTAAGTGCTTTCTCTCCCCCTTAGGTTTACGACCACAACCCAACGTTCTGCTACATCCTATCGCGCGGCTCGATGCTTTCCCTCGACCTCAGACGTCCGATCCCATGACTGTAAAGCTATTCTTTCAACTTACGGAAAGTCAGTATCCTTAAGTGTTGCCCTCTCTGATCTCTCCCTGACCACAGTACTCAGTATCGAGCCTTTTTTTTTGACGTTTAGAACTGGCACTGAAGTTCAGTCGAGTTCTGCGAGCCCGAGTTCGATGGCCTACTGTGCCTGCGCGAGATCCCGTATCGTAGTCCCCTTTTCGTCTGTAGGGAAAAGGATGAGCCCCCCGACTCCTGCCGGCTCGACACGCCGTCAGGACTTATCCCCTTCTCGCCCGGATTGAAGTAGTCACGAGCCGCACTACCCTAGAAGATGTTCCCCCCCACTCGTCAGCGCTGGAGGCTAGAGCCGATGATGCATCAGGAAAGAGAAGTCCCCGATCACGTTAGCCCCCACCCACTGTCTGTACCTATACTCCCACCCCCTTCTTTTTCCTTGAGAGATTTTTCCTCTAACAGTGGGGGCTTCTTTTTGGAGTTGATCAAGATTTTTAGGGTGTGGACTGCCCACGGCTCCTCTCCTGACTGCTTTCAGATTTTTTTGATCAGTCTTACGACGGTATCGACGTCATTTCTTCAAGCGACGGCGCTCCTATTGTTTCCTGCTCCTTTTTCCCCGTGCGAGCGTAGGATACGTGGCCCCCTAATTTCCGATCCCCTCCCGACCCAACGCACCCCTTGACGAGAATCGCGTCTCACCCCTTCCTTTCTCATCTTGCTGACTAACATTCCAGGCTTTCCCAGGAGCTGAACGATTTTTCGACCTATGCCCCATCCAGCTCGTTTTTTACTGATTACCTTCTCAGGCGATACGACGAAGCCCCTGACCCTACTCTTCACTGATAGGCCCCCGTGCGCCTACAGAGGAGATTGCCCTCCTCCCGAAGTTCCCCCCCCGACCTCATGAGTTTCTTCATCCCGAATGAGCTTCACAGCTCTCGGGCTTTCCCCCTCGCCGGTAACCCCCGGTGGCTGAGAATGACCGAATTCTTCCCCTCAAGGCCAATCATGAAGCCTGATCGAATTCAAGTGACTTGAAAGTTTACAAGGTTTAGTTCCCTCGCTCTCCTTCGTTAAATCATCCATCTTTTTTCGGCCCCCCTCTTGCCTTCCCGAAGTTAGTTACTTCTTGATACTCAGGATTCCCATCATAGGACCCACCCCCAACGCCACGGTTGTTCCCCTTCGAGATTTCGCGGGCGTATGACAGAGTTGAAACTAGGAACTTTTATTGCTTACTGGACGGTGTCTATCTAATCCCCCCCTAGGTGATGGTAGAAAGATTCGAACCTCTCTTTCGAGCCCTGTCTTACCCCCCTGAGTTCAACGCTCTTCCGATAGCCGTTCAGAGCCACCGGATCCGAGCGCAGTTTCCTTCATATCAAGGAGCGACGCGCTTCCGGAGCCTAGAACTCTGAATAGTCCCTAGCACAGACACTCGTAAAGGTATGTCCAGTCGCAACCCAGCCTAAGTCGTAGTATACTAGTCTGCTCGTTGCCCGAAGCTCCTGCATTGGACTCTTGCTTTAAGCAGGCTCCCTAGTTGTACCCCTGCTGGCCGTAAGACAAGTTCTTTCCTTTTAGACTTGAGACCGCGTGAAGGGAGTCAAGCCCGTGAGAAAGCCCTATTTCTTTCTCCAGAGCTAGCTCGTTGAGTCTCTGGACAACTTAAACGGTTTCGCGGCTCCTCGAGGTGGTCTTCAAAGCGACTACGACTCTGGGCGTTCTCTCTTTTGATCTGACGCCTCAGTGCATAGAGAAAAACATCGTATTTTGCCTCCCCTTTCGATTGAGTCTCCTGTGTGTATCCTTCGTGCTATTCCCCTTGAAAGATCCTTTCTTTCACGCGCTTTCTCCCCTAAGGGTATCCCCGCTCGTTTGATACTCCCCCCCTGTCGAGGTAATATCTCCCCTACCGAGGTTTGATTCGGAGCCGATTAACGACTCTCAATGGTTCAGAGTGTCTTCTTCCTCCCCCTTTGAGATTGAACCGAGTTCGCCGGACTCGTTGAGGATTTCATGGATTTTATTTTTCCATCGCGGGAAAGATTGTTGTTCGTATTAACACGATATTTCGTTGCTATCTGTAGTACGGCCCCTTTCGCGCGGAAGCAATTGCAGGCGGCGTCCCTCGGACGTTTCAGGAAAGATCCCAAGAAGTGGTCAACTGAGAACCTCTTCGTTCCCCTCTTGACCTGCCTTTTGAAACTTTTCTTCGAATCTCCGCGTGGCTGAGAGGCTTCTCGAGATATTCAGTTCTTTCACGTGGCAGGCGGAAGCATTGCACGTCCTCCCGAGTTAAGAGTTATTGCCCCTCCTCATGGTTGCGCTGGACGTTTTTTTCTACCCCCCCTTCTTCTCCCTTGGTTTGAAACAGTTTCCCGCACTCGCGTGGCAATACATCCCCCCATGGTACAATTTTAGCACTTCCCCCCCCTAACTCTTTCCCTAAGGATCACGAACTACCTCCCCCTACCGAAAAGACCGAAACCCCCCTTCCCAGTTTTTCTACGCTCTGGCTTTCTTGGTTGGTTAATTCCGTCGGCATATCCTCCCCTTTCTTTCCGTACGTTGTTCTTCTTTTCGGATAGTTCCTCTGGGCTTTTCGAGTCCCTTATGGAATTTTCCTTCGTAATTGTCTTCAGACCCCCTTTTTACCCACCCCCCTTGTGCTCTTCGTTTGTTTTCGAGTGCGACGGTTTTCTTCTTTTTCCCCCCTCTTTTTCCTGAAGTCCAATCCAACCCTCTGTCCAGCGCTGCTTCTACTTCTTCTTACTCTCCAGGCAAAGTCCCAGTAAAACTTTATTGACGAATTAGTAATACGTCCCCCCGAATAGTTTTTCCCCCCCCACAGAGTTCGATTCTTTCTGAACCCCCCCAGCTCGAGCCCTGAGCGGCTCGTCGGTTTGTTCTTCCCCCCGATGCAGAATCAGTCCTCTTTGTTTTGGCTGGGGGATTCAAGTCTACTTTCGAGTTTCGCTTCCACCAATAATCGCTTCACCTCCTCCCTTTCTTTTTTTCCTGTTTTCGCTTCTATTCTGAGACTTTGGCATCCCCGCCCGTTTTTGTCCTTCCCCCCCCCTCCCCCCCCGATACGAGTTTTTTCTTTTCTTCGGGGTGGTGATCCTACGAGAGGAAACAGGACTTTTCAGAGAATAGAATCGGCTGACTTCAAAAAGTTGCTTTAGATGAGTCTTCCCCCCCCCATCCTCCAACTTCCCGCGCGCGGTGAAGCCCGGCGGCGGCTGAGAGTTTTTGATCCTCCCCTTCTTTGAGAGATTTTGTCATTTGAGTCCGATTTTTCGACCGAGTCAAATGCCGGCTAGAAAAACCATGCCCAACTCTCTTCCTTTTTTTGTCCTACAATTTACCCTCCCCGTCCTTCAGTCAGTAAAATCCGTACGAGCACCCCCAGCCCCCCTCTGACTCGACCTGTAAAAGACGAAGGCCGAAATTCCAGCCAGGGTCAGACCTCCCTCAAAGTTTTCCCACACAACGAAAAAGACCGTACTCCCTCTCAAGTCGACTACTCTTTTTGAGTGAGTTTAGTATGCCGTTTAGTTTACTTATTGATCTTTTTTATTTCCCCTCCACTTACCACCCCTATGTATAACTAGATGGTATGGCGAGAAGAGACGATCCTCCCCTCCTGTTAAAAAAGGTCTAACCCCCCGGCCCCCAGTAAGAGCCGGGGCGTCCGCCTAGTCCCCCTTCCCTCGTCCGAATGTCTCCCCCTCATTTTCTCGCGGACCGCCCACAACGGAGCTGAAACGATGAAACTTCCCCCTATATCACTAGAGATCGCGTCCCTCGAGTACGAAGAATAGGAAAGCATCGGCTTCACCGACCAGAGGTAGACATGGCCTTCCCATCCCCGATGACGCCTCTTCTTTCCAGTGCAGATCGGGTCCCCTGCAGATGTGTTAGTATTCTTTGCTTGTGTGCGTCTTCCCCCCTACCAGTAAGTCCCACGCGCTTCCGGCATCGGGGTTCGACCCGCGAAGTCTCCCCCCTCTCCTTCTAAGATTCACCCCTCTTTTCTCAACGCATTCCTTCGCTCTTCTGTTTCCTCGCCGCGGTCTTTAGGGAAGGCACCCACCTCTTTTCCCCTTTGCCCGTTTTCTTCCCCGGGCCTGACCATCGCCGCGTTAATGTTCATGCCACCCCCTGATCGGTCCCATTCTACCTGAAGACGGTCAGGCCCCAGAGCTTACTTGATTTTTTTAGAGATAAAGTTAAGAGCCGCTTCCCTCCCCTCCGACCTCGAAATGAGCCGATGTTTCCTGAACTCTGTTTTCCCCCACAGCAACACGAAAGACCCGATTTAGAATCAATTTGATGAGCTTTTCTGAAGCAGGGCCGTGGCCCTTTTTTTTCTTCCCAACGATTGACATGCATAGGCATCGACGAATCCCCCCTTGTGCTCCCGCCCTCCCTGGACCCCAGCCTCACCCATCGCGGCGCAAATCTTTTGAAAAGGAAACTCTCCCCCCTTCCTCCGCTCACCCTCGTCGTGTATCAGATATCTCAAGTCTCATGCTTTGAGAAAGAGGCCCCTGCATATGGCTATAAACGTTGCTTATCATACTTGTCTTCTTTACGAGTGCTGGTTTCAGTCCTAGGCCCTTAGGGAGAGCCAGTTAGAGTATCTCAGGGGATAGACGTGCGCCTGCATTTCCCTTTCTATCTTGCAGACGTACGGATCCGTGACCTCCTGGGGTTGAACGAATCCTTTTCTCGACGAAGCGTCGGCGGAAAGGATGTTTTTGTATGACCGCTACCCATCCCCTCCTTCTACTCCCTTCAAGGTTCATGAGTGGGCGTATAGAGGGAAAAGACTGGATAGAGTCGCGAATAGTCCGTTTTTTCTTGTTGGTGGTTGGGGATGGCGGTGTATCTTCTGGGCACTGACTATCCAGATCTACCTGTCGGGCTTCTGATGGAAGGTCCGGCGACAGTGGTTGAGTCTTCCCGTCTGAACCAGACTTTTTTTGTGAGTGTTACTGGTAATGCTTCTTCCCTCATTGCGTAAGAGCTCATTCCCCCCTTTCTTTTTCCTGTCACCTTCCCCTGTTCTTGACTCATAGTCAGGCTTGTTTGATGCCAGCCTGGTCCCCTCCCCTCTAATTGGAATGTCCCTCTTTTTCTCAATTCCCCGGGGACAGATTTTCTATAACTTCCTCTTTGTGCTACTTGATTATCCAGATTGACTCATCCTCGATCCGCTCCTCTTGTTGCAAGTGCTGAAATCGTCGGTCTTTTTGTTAGAGATACAGAACGCTTCTGAACGACCGCCGCGTCCCTCGGTACCGGGTTCTCCGGTTTCCTAGTCTTCCCCTTCTCCTCTTCCCCTCCCTCGATCCTCCTCTCGAAATTTTTAAGCAGGACAAGGCGGCCTGTTCGAAGTACGCCTGCTTCGACCCCCCCCCACTTTCGACCGAACTACGCTCACATAGATGATCTTATTGCTGGAGGTTATCCCTTCGCCACATTCCCCTCGCCTTCTTGAGCCACGACCACCTACCCATCTTCCAGCTTTTTCTTTTTTCTAATCTCCCTGTTTGCCTTCCAAGCTGGGGGTTCTTGAGTTTGTCTGGGATACTGGACTGCCTCTTTTTTTCTTTTACTTCACCCGGTCAGAACCGCAAGCGGTAGAAAGTATTGGATGCCTGCCAGCCCCCTTTGGGTCCGGGGCGTTCCGAGACGGCTTTCCCTGTTGTATTTCTCATTCTGCCGTCTACCGACTTGATCTCGTGGGAAGAATTTTTTTCAGTCTTTACTCCCCTCCCGAAAACCTTTTATCGTCCGTCGGCGTGCATTCACGGGTCAGCGCACCGCTCTTTTTTGATAGTTTCCCCATAAAAACTTCCCAGGAATTTGCCTTGCTCATGTCCCACGCATCGCTCCCTAATGGTAGAATTTTATCTTCAATACCTGACGCCGCGCTTTTTGCACTTTTTATCTTTTTGAATGGCAGGTTTAAAGCCCTCTCGTTTTTGGTCCTTCAAGAGCTTCTTGCATTCGATCGTTGCAGCTTCAGCGGATCCTGCGATCCCTTTTAAATTTTTTTTTTTTTTTTTTTTTTCTTCGTTTTTCTTCTCCCGACCTGTATAGTGGACAATAAGCCTCTTCCAGCAGGAAGTACTTTCGTGCCCAGAACGCCGGTTAGTTTCTCTGGTCGGGGCGACTTTTCCCCCTACAAACAGCATTCCTTCCATATTGCTTTTTAAAGATGCGATCTCTCCTTTTTTTATTTTAGACGGTTCCCTCGAGTTCAATACCCCGCCAAAAAGGGGACCTCTGAGATAGATCGTAGCTCTGTCTTTCCCTCTACCGCTTCCGTGAAATTCCGAGGGTAGAGCCTTTTCCCGCTACCCTTAGTTTAGTCATACCAGTCAGAAGGTTGGAACATTATAGTGAGAACATTTAGTCTGGTACTTTCACACACGGAGTCTCACTATTCTCGTTTATCAAAGTATCCTTAGATTCCCCCGGTCCTTTTCTCCCTGGCTTACGGATGCCCCGAGATTCCGGGTCCAGGAAGCCCGCCCGCCCGTTTCCCTCCACATTCCCCTGCAGCTCCCTTTCCCTGACCCTACCGAACCGCCCTCCCGTTGTTAGTCCAGATTGAAGGAAGGCACCTTATGCTCTTGAGATGCTCTTAAAGGGACCGGTTTTTTTGTTGAAGATGTTTTTTGCTTTCCAGGCTCGATTGGCTACCGCGTTGTGATAGCAGCGAGTTTTTCTTTAAGGTCTTCTAAGCTTCTTTCTTCCTATGAAGATTTAATATTCCCAGTTTCCTTCTAGACCGCCAACGTCAAGGGCGGTCAGTCCCTTTAGCCGAGTTTCCTCTGCATCAGACCGAGACAGTTCGTAGTTCTCACCATTTTTTCATACCCGGAAGAACAACTGAGCCCGATGATCCTGGTCGTTTATCCCACCTTATCTTCGTCAATCTCTCAGGTTTTCACATTTATCCACCAAGTAGCGTGGATTCGCTTACCCCTAGAGGTTGTTCCCCCTCCTATATGCTAGGCGCAGAGTGCCCCACCTGCTCGTCCTTTCCCAGCTGCTTTTTTCCCCAGGTCTTTCGTTAAAGAGGTCTGTTTTTCCCGAAGATGAAGGAATACTTTTTCTTCGGTTTTTTCACTCTCCGACCCTCTCGTGGCGTAATTCAGACTTTTCCTCCCTCTTGCTGAGGAGTGTCCCCGGTCGGTTGGTACACTTCCCAACCCAGGAGTCCTCTGCTCCCCCATTGCATTCGTTCTTGTAGTCTCTTCGGGGGCGGCCACAGTCTCGTGACACAGCACGCTCCCCCCCCTCTGCCTTTTCATGTTTGACCCTCTGGATTTTGACAGTTTTCATGCCCTTCCGTTGAGCCCCTTTTGTTCTCTTCCTTTTTTTTTAGTATCGCAGTGGGATGGGATTAGTCGTACTTTTTTTTGTTCCTTTGTGCTTGCTTGCCAGCGAGTTCGCACCGAGTCTCCCTCCTCTGCGGAGCCCTGGCTCCTGTGCTCCCTTTTCTCGGGTGAAGTCGTTCTCTGGCATCCTCTCCTCGCTTGTCCCTATTCTTTTTTAAACTTGATGTAAAGGAACAGCTTTCTCACCCGCCCGCCTAGCTCCCCGCACTAAAAACGAAGTCGGTTCCTTTTTTTTTCTTTTTTTTTTTGATATTACTTTTAGTGGCTTGTGTTACTTTTGTCGTTTTATCCTACCTTTTCCTTCTGACTTTGTTAGGTCTTCTTAGTATAGTGGGATTTTGACCTGAATTAGTACTCCCCCTTCTCCCCTTCCCTTAGAGAATTCTGCTCCTTAGTGGTACATGGTTTTCCCTAACTTTTTTGACCTTCGTTAGAAGAAGACGTAAACGCACAAAGTGCCACTTTCCGTCCTCCTATCACTCTCAGCAAAAGTTCGAGCGCTCGTCGTCGTTCCACAGATGTGCCTCCCCTACCACCTTCGCCAGCCGTAGCCGATGAATATCTGGCAAACTTCTTTCGACGAGCCCGCTAGCCTAGGAGGCGTCCTCTCTAAAAGATATGAAGGCAGCACCCTCTCTAGTTTCCCTCTCCTCCTCGGATGACAAGTCTCCTCTCCTTCGAGTTTTACCCGACTCCTCTCTCTCTGTTCCTTCGTTTTTTCTCTCTTTTTGTGCCCCAAAGTATATCAGATTCATTGGCTTCTCCCCCGCTCTAGCCAGCCAGGGTCCCGCCTCTTTTTCTTTTTTTTTGTAGCCACAAGACGACGAGGCGATGGGCTCGCTTCATGTGCAGAATCGCACCCTTTCCGATCCCCGGTGATCTTGAGATGCAGATTGCGCTCATCTGAGCGGACCTGGTCGGCGCTTTCCCCTTGATCTGGCGAAGCGAACGTCCTTGTTTTTTCGATTCTGGGCAGTGGACGTCGCGGCTCCCCCGCTTTAACCCACTGGATCCCCTAAAAAAAATCCTCCGGTTTGGAAGTCTCGAAGTACGTGATCCCCCAAGTACGAAGTCATCCACTGATTACGACGTCCCATCCCCCCGAGACCCTAGAGAAAAAGCCTAACGGACCTGAAAGAAAGATTTTTTTTTTTCCCCCTCCCCCTGCAAAGGAAAAAACCGCCAGTCAAGCCCCAGCTTTAACGACCCACGTACTGTTTGACTCCTGGTTAGTAGGTCCTGGTGAGTCTTTAGTTTTTCTGTTTCCCCTTTTACATAAAATCCATATAAATAGATGTATGCCCAAGTGTCACTCGTTTAGATCCTACCTACCCCCACAAAAGCGAATACGCGGATGCGACCGTCGACTTTTTCTTCCCCCCCCAGGCCGCCTACAATCCTCTTTGTGTGTCTCCTGCCCTTTTCCCTTAATACAAGGGCACCCCACTTCCGACCGCGCGCGCGTCGTCAAGATCCCCTCTGAAGGAAGAGAGGAAGGACCATCCCAACTTTGACATGCATCGTTTTCCGGATTAGCATTGAGAGCTTTCATCGCTCACCGACGATTATCCCTCCCCGAGCTCAGCCGGTGTGCTTTGACCCAGTACGTTTGCACCTCCCCTTCCTTAGCTAGAAAGATCTTTGCCCAACGATTCCCCCTCCCCCCCCGACCCGAATAAAGAGTCGTCACTTCGGTTTGATCGCACTCACGATCCTCTATGAACCCCCTTTCCGATTCGTGGCTGGCCTTACATCGCCGTTATTTTCTCAAAATTAGAGCGGGAAGCGATCCCCGACACCTCGGCCACAGATCCCCCGCGTTCTATAAGAAGTCGTTCCTCCCGACCATGATCCTTCGAACTGCGCCGCTTGTCCGTCTCCTTTCTCTCAGAAACTACGAACTCCCGATTAGTTGATTGGGGTTCGTCTCTGCAGCCAGGTTCTGTCCTTTTTCGCCGACCGATTTCCTTTTCTTTCTATGATCGGAACGCAGCGTGCTCCGCCCCACCGCGACCCCCTGGCAAACAACATAGATTTCGCTCCCCTTACCAGGAACTCTTCAAACCGGCCCCTGATTTCCCTTTTTTGCGATAGATATTTCTACTCCAATACGCTTCTGACGTCGGTCCCTTTAACCCCGGCGGTCGAATTGCGGGGAGATAGTGTTGGGCTTCAAGTGGAAGTCTGGTCTCTTGAATCTCTCGTTCCTTCACTCCGAGGTGCGCACTGATTGGCGCCTTCGAAGTTCGCTATAATCGTTGAACGAACCTTTAGCATCTCTCGAAATGATGTCCGCCTTTCCCTTCCTCCCTGAGTGCGTTTTATTTTTTTAGACTGATTTCTTCTATCCCCAAATAGATGAAGTCATCTAGGCAAGTTAATCGTTGTAGTCTCCTCTTTCTCCCTCCAGAGACCATCTCTCCCCACTGTGGTTGACCTCTCTTCACATAAGAGAACTTGACCCCTGTAATGTCCATTTATGTACGGGCCTCAGTTATTTCCTTCTTTCCTCCGGACTATTTATGGTCTGATGTCCCCCCTGACTCCCAAAATGGTCCACACCACGAGTCTTTTCGGCCCTTGCCACCCCCCCAGGCTCGTTCCTGCTTTCTATTTTTACTTTTTCCTCAAAGGTATTTCCCCAGACCGGGGAATACTTTTTTTATCTACTCGGGATCGAGGCTGAGATTCTGCTCTACCGCCTTCTCCTTCTGTAGATGGACTGTCCCACTCTCAGATGGATTTAGAAGGCTTGTGTCTTCCCTCCTTGAGAGAATGCAGCGTATTTTCTAGTTCCTGATCTCCGACCTTCAACTCCTCTTTCTTTATCCTTGAAAAGAGGCAGCAGTGTCCTTTTTCTTCTTTACCTCAGCGTGCGCTGAAAGGAATTCTCTCTCTCTATTCTTTGGGCTCCCTTGTTTTAGGAGCTTCTTTTAAGCGTTAGAGGACCGCCCCTCTTATCTCCTTGGATCGAACGAGCGTCAGCAGGATATAACCGTAGACTGGTCTCTCACTTTCGCCGCGAGCCCCAGGCCAGTTCTAAGCCTGGAATAATCCCCCTAGCTTTCATAGCTTCCCTCTGGAGGTCCCAGATGACACATTAAAGAGAAGTAGTTATCCCCTACCAATAGTAAAAAAAATTTTGAGGAGTATCTCTAGTTCCTCCTACTAAGTTGTTCTTTTTTGACTCTCTTTCGCTCACCAGTTTTTAGAGTGGGTGTGGATCACTATCAGGTTGACCGGGGATGAATCCCTCGCTAGCCCCAGCTATGGCCGACTAATA
>Ga0179591_1337709_pt1 | contig 17837 bp, 23 predicted proteins | sample CZOMad2_1_08_16f_FD_182891 | JGI IMG/M metagenome (GOLD analysis project Ga0179591, IMG submission 182891) | Vadose zone soil fungal communities from Angelo Coast Range Reserve, California, USA - CZOMad2_1_08_16fungal (PacBio error correction) | ecosystem: Environmental > Terrestrial > Soil >... | reverse complement strand
CACACTGCCTGTCCGCGGTGGTTTTTTAACCCCTTTTCCCTTTTTAGCCATTTCCCTTTTTCCTCCCCACATACTGTGAACAACCCCCCCAATGAACATCAAGATCGTCCCTACAAATACCCTTTTTGCGATCCCCCCTGTCAGTGGAGCTTGAGCGTTCAACTTGACTTCCGTCGCGCCCCTCCCTTCTTCCTTTTCGGATCTATCTCTTCTTCACTTTCGGCAAAGAGAGAGTCCCTCCCCAAGCCCTTCCCCTTTGCCCATGTTCGCGACAGCGTTTTCTCCCATCGAGATTACTTCCTCCTGGCTTGTAATTTGGCCCCTTTTTTTTGGACACGCCGGTTTTTTTCCCCCTATCCAAATCCATTAGAACTCAGCAAATCCCTCTTGATTTCCTCTTTCAGCTGCTTCGCTTCATCCCCCGTTTTGCGCTGTCTGGCCGATCACCAGGCTTTTCTCCTGTGCTTTCCTGACCTTTTTTGGTTCACTTTTCCCCTTAGTTGGCGCCGGAGAACCGGCCCCCCCTTCTTTAGTGCATCCTGCCGCGTTTTAACCGGATTGGTGACCTCACCTCGTCTTCGGCAGGCGCACGGATTTTCTCTGCCACTTTCTTTCTTCCGGCAAATTGGACGCTTTTTTGACCTTGTTTTTCAGGAGGAATGTGTTGATTTTTCCCCCACCATTCCTTCCGAAAATATAGGACCCATTGTAAACCCTCTCCTTTTTTGATGTCTTCCGCGTCCTGCCCCAAGATGAAAGCCTTTGAGTTCCCCCCTCTCAGGTATTCCTTTTCCCTCTCCCCTCTTGACATCTCATCAGGTCACGGTTGTAGCCCGAGACAAGTCCTCCAGTCTACCTGTGCGTACGACGTTCCCCCACCCCTGACGCTCGAACTGATGTTAATTCCCCCTACCCGCTGAGGAAGTCCAGTGTGTGCCCACTCTATGTCGACCCTGTGAAAAATGTGGCCTTTTGTAGGGCGTTTTTCCCCAAACGGCCCCTCTTTTCTTATGATCACTTTTTTGTCCCTCGGCCTCTCGTGACCACTAAGCTCACCCCTTTCTTAGAAGTCCTTTTTTATTATGTAATCACCGACCGTAGGCGAGGTGTGAATTTCTAGCGAGCCTTCTGGTTGCTTTTCTACTTTTCCACATTTCGCCTTTTCCCTTGTAGGACTTTGAGAAGATTTGATCTTCGCGATTATTACTGTCCCCCCTTCCCTTCAATCGTAAGTCCTTTCACATAGATCTCCTTGTCTGCAATTTCCCCAGTTTCATAGTAGTAGTTCATCGCTGATTGTACCTCGAATTAGCTCGTCAGTCCTCCTTTTGTTGTTCACCATGAGACTTCCTATAATCGCATTTTTTGCTTTATCGCGCGCCATGTGCTGTTACCCCGATTGCGGACATGTCACTTTCTTTCGCTTTTTTATTTCACCGTCACATTCCCTTATTTTTTGAGCAGGCAGACTTTTTTGTTGACTCGCCCTTAGGAGTCCCGATAGGAACCCTGATTTTTTTCTCCCGAGTTCAGCCCGGTCCGCTTCACCACATTCTTGTCCACACTTGCTGGTGCGGCATCAAATTTCCTTAATCGGACAATCCTTTTCTTTACTTTTTAATTCCCCTCGGACGACCCAATCCAATCCTCGCGCAAAATATTTTCTCAGAGCCACTCAGCCCTCCCTGTGGATTCTTTCTGAGTACTTTTCCCCCCGACAACCTCTCCTCCCCTGTGCGATCCCTTTTTTCCTTAAAGGCTTTTACCTTAACTAACTGCTTCGCCCCCAGTGAGAAATTAATTCTTCCCCCCCTTGTCTTCCCCCCCTCGCGCATCTTACGTTTTATACTCCCCGTCTCTCACGTGACTCCCTTTGTTTTTCCCGAGTTGATAGTCTTTGTTATTTCCTTCTCCCAGACCTCCCCTTTTTCGCTTTGCATGCTCCGACTTTTCCTCCCCCCCCTTCGACAAGTTTTCTTCTGGTGACGAGGTGACCCCGATCTCGATCCAAATTGTGTGAGCGCACTCAGCCATTTATCCCATAGCTTTCCCCGAACTTGAATTCCACCCTCCCTTCTTCGGACTTCTCTTCCTTTCTCCATGGTACCTTTGACGAATATGATGTTTCCCTACGAATTCTTCAGCCCACTGCAGACGCTTGACCACCCCAACCTACCCGAACCCCACCGTATTTCCAGAGACCGCTTTTTCGTCTTTTCTCCCTCCTCCTGTTGATTTTTTTTTTTTTAAACCCCACCTACCAGAGGCTCGAATGTGCGAACGCCCCAAATCTTTATCACTGCGTCATCCTTGGATCCCCGTTTCCGTCATGGAGTAGATGGCGTTTTTGATCTGTGACATCACAGTTGGCTCACGAGTTCCTCTCTATCTTTTCCCTTTTTTGTTGTGATTTTGGCTTGACTTACCAGACCGGCTCTTCTCCCCCCTTATCCCCCCTCACTCCCCTCCACCTCTCTCACAGGTGATCCCCACCGGTTTCCTCATTGATGTCCTTCTCATTTTTTCTGTCGGCTTTTTTTACGCCTGCTTTTAAAGGTGAGACCCATCCGCACCATTCTGTTTTCTGGGCCCCTTGTTTATTTGGAGTCTCTCCCCTTCTTTTCTACCGAGTCCTTCTTTTCCCATGCGTCCGTTGGTCTGAATCCTGCGGATTCCCATAATTTGTCACTGGTCATGGAGCTATTTGTTTTTCAGGCAGAAGCGTGGCCTCTGACTCCAATTCCCTTCTTTTTCATCTTCTGAGTTCTCTTTCAAGGTTTTATCTTAGATCGAGTCAGCTTCCCGCCCCCATTTTTCTTTCCCTGAACCTCTCCCCTTCGCCTGCCGGCTCGCCTTTGAACCGTCCCTTTTATGGGTCTTGTGAGTCTCTTCTTTTCAATAACCACCTTCTTCAAATCGGTGACCAGCGAATGCTCACTTTCCCCGATTTTCACCCCCAGTGCGGTCTTTTCCATACCCTGGCCCGAATTAGTGCTCTTCCCCTTCGAATCCTTCTCTTTTGGTGCGGCAAACCATAGCCGTTATGCGAGTTACCAGGGCCTCTCCCCACGGAGGAGTTTTTTTGTAGTACCATCCTCTCCTCCTTTGCTGGTCGTAGTGGCTACTAACCAACTTCTGATTGTAGCTTTTCTTTTCCGTTACCCAGTTGCCGTCAGTCGGGGTTTTCCTCCAAACTGTTTTCCTCTTGCGAGACGATTCGTGAGGGTCCTCTTTTCAAACTTCTTTCCTCGACCTTTGATATTCCTTGCAGTCCGACACAGCTCCTTATGAATTCTTCCCCCGATATCCGATGCCAGTTGAATGTCCTGGTAGGAATTGGCAGGCCTGGTCTTATGCAGACCCTTAGCTATCTTCCCTTTTTTTCTTTACTCACAACTTCCCCTCCTTCTCGCATAGTGTCGATGCAGAGGCCGGCTTGGCCTTCTTGGCAAAAACCCCCTTCCTCCGGACCGAAGCTCTTCCCCGAAGTGTCGCGCATCTTGCTCCTAACTTACAGGCCGTGAGTTCCAGATATAGAGTGAAGCTTCGGCTGGTCCTTTCTTGACCGGTTACCTAATCGGCGGAGATTCGCAAGCTCCTAGGAAAGCTTCTTTTTTGCACTTGTTCCTTGACCCTTCTATCCCCTTTGCGCACTTGTTATGGCTTGACTCCTTCCCTTCCAATTAGGCTTAGCGAATCCCACCAATCCGCCTCCTGATACGCGTGTTTCCCCCTTTTTCCCTGAGATTGACTTTAGGATGGATGTCACTTCTGATATTTTTAAGAATTGTCCCGTCACGTGTCTCTAGATGTCGCTTTGACAGGCACCTTTTTTCCGTACGCCGTGGCTGACCTTTCCGCGCAATTGCCCCACCTCCTCTCTGCAGTCACCCCCGCAGTTCGCGCGCCTTTTGGCAGAGGACTTTACAGGTTCTCCGTTTCCGCTTTTCCTCTGCCTCACGATGATGGCGTCTTTCAATCGTGTCGTCCTTCGGAGTTCCGTTATTACAGTATCATTTTTTCCTAATGATGCGGCTTTGCGGCGCTCCCTTTAAGACTTCCCGTCCTTTGTGACTCATTTTGTTCTCTTTGTGCGCCCGGTACCCCCTCCCTTCCGTCTCTGATCTGTATTTTTCAAATCTCCTTTCTTGCAGAAACCTGATCGACTCTACTCTCTCTCTTCCATTTCGTTGCTTCCACACTCCTTTGCCGGCTGCTTTTTCTCTCCTGCGTCCTGGTCTTCCCGGCGCCCACTCAATTTCTTCAACGCTCATTAGTAACTCTTGAAAACGCTTGGTTTTTTTTTTTTAACGGGCTGAGCCAACTGGTGAAGCGACACTACGTTATCTTCCCCTTCAGAAGTTGGTTCTTGCCGGCATGTTGCTCTCGGGAGCTTTCATGGACCACCCTGACTTTGGGTAACCGTTTTCGGTTCAGCCCACCTCTTCCCCGATCGGTTTATATTCCCCTTGCCTCCTCTGTTCGGCATAATTGTCTTTTCTTTATTTTCTTTTCTTTCTCTTTTCCGATGTTTCATGCCAGGCCGATGTTTCTATCCACACCACCACCTGACTGTGGTACCGCTCCTTCAGGCGCTCTTAGAGGTTTATCGCTAGGGTATTATTGTTCGACATCAGGGATTCTTTGTTTCCCGTATTTGCTGAAAGGATGGATTACAAATTTTTCCCCCGTGTTTTTAATCCCCTCATCTTTGCACCCCCCCCCGCTTCGGGGTTCTTTCCTCCCTTTTTTTTCCAGATATGAACCCCACGATTCAAGATGTTTTTTTGCATTCTTCGTGCTTAACCCCATGAACTTTGTATACATCTTACCGGTTTAGCCCCTTGGAACCCCCACCCCAGACCATTTATTTTCGTTATCCCCCTGTACCATCTTTTTTAACCCTTTCTGACTGGTCGCGTGAAACGCTCTTTCTTTACATCTCGAACAGGGCAGGATGATTGTTTTGACATTTCCCCCCCACTCTGCACGTTTCACTCAAAGTAACCCGAATTTCCCCTCTGTCCCCTTTCTCACCTCGCTAATCCGATCTTGCTTCTAATGTCATGCGGCACCTACGCCTGACCCCCGTCGGGGTTCCCCCCTCCTATCAAAATCGCCTCTTCCTTGCAAAACTTATCATTTTCTTTTATTCAAGTTTTTAGTTTCGGGCCTCCGCCCGCAGGCTTTTTGTCCTCCCAGTTCTCATACTGCGCCGGTTCTTTTCCCCCCTTTAGTTTGGATCCCTTGCCGGCTTCGTTGCTCCGGACTTTGACTCCTTCGTCCGCGGATCCCTTTTAAGGTTCTGCCTGCTCGCGGGCTTTTTCCCGCCCATGTTAGATGATCTAAATCCATGTTTTTCCTGATTGAATGTTTATTTCTGCCAAATCAGTCCCGACAATCTCTACACAGTGTTTTTCAAAAGCTGTCTTCCTGGGTCAGCGTGACCCCCATTCCTCCTTCTGGGAACCCCCCCTCACTTTTGAAGGTCTCCACCCCATTTTCCCCCTCCGAAATCGACTTTTTGCCCTTTCATACATTCCGGTCATTTTTTTTTTCTCCTCCTTCCCAAGTCAAACGCACAGGCGGCTTCTCCCAACTTTTTTTATCAGCCTTTTAGTTGTGTTGCCCCCCGCTTGTCGTTAATGCGCCCCTTTCCCCTTCTTCCAGTTCCTTTTCGCAAAGATCCAAAAAAACCACCGCCACCCCCCTTTGCGCTTTCTCCTTACGCGCCTTCTAGGAAATTAATAACTTCTAGTTTATGTAGCCGAAGTTCAACTTTATGCGCCTCCCCTTAGAGAGTTTTCTTTGTTTTGTGAATTTGCGATCCTCTCTTCCTCTTCCTTTTTCCAGGTGCCTCTCCCTCTCAAGGTGGACCCCGCTTCTCATTCCCTTTTCTGAAGAGATATTTTTTCCCCTTTTCGAATCTCGCATTATCTGGTCAAACGTTTCCGGGACCTTTCCTGACTTGCTTCCAATATCTCTTCGGCTTCACGTTCACATCCTTCGTCGGTTAGCTTTCCTTCTGTTCATCTCTTCTCGAGCTTCTCTCGTCCAATGGTTTTTTAGCAATCTTTCTTGATTTTCTTCCCCTTCGCCCCTGCATCATTTTTCCATGTGTGCCTCCATCTTTTCTGTAACTGCAATTCTGAATCATCAGTTTCGACGGACCCTTCCCCTCTGATCGGCTCCTTCCTCAAGTTTTGATTTTAATGAAGTTCCCCCCCCCCCCCCCCCCCCCCTTTCTGCAGTAACCCTTATGCGTTGAGACCTGGCGATTTAAACAGTCATTTCCCCCCCCAAATGTGTTTGCCTAACCATAGTCCCGTCCCCCTTTTAATGGGATTTCCCTTCAAATCCAAGCCTCGTCCCATCATACGGTTCTTTTAACTCCCTATGATTAACAGCCAGGTATTCATTTGTTTCCCCCCCCCTCCCCCCTTCCTCCTGATTGGGATCTGTTTTCCTTCCTATGCTTTTAAGCCCTTTTTCATAAGCGTCCATTTCTTCCTCTCTAATATTCCGCCTCCCCTTTGACCCCTCTGGCAGCTTTCCCCGGTTTCTCTCGTTTTTAAGCTATTTTTACTCTTCGACACACTCCCCGATGTTTTGTCCGTCAGCGTCCTTTACTTTCGCCTTCGAAACTCTTTCCTGCTGGTGACGTGACTGTCCTCTCCCCAAAAGTTTTTCCTCTTCCCTCAGCCGCTATCTCGCTACCGAATTCACCCCTTCTTCCTCCTCTCAGTCTTCCATTGACCCTTCCGAAGATGGAATCAAGACGTGACTATCCAGCCCACTTCTCTTACAACCAGTACTCATTTGGCGGAGTTCCTCAGCCAATCTACGACCCATGACTTTACAGCCCCCACCCTTTTCTTAGAATCTCGTCCTTTTTAACACCTAAGATCCTGAATGTCCAGCCCGAACCCTCTCCCATTAATCATTACTTTCCCCTTTCCTCTCATGAGTAGCTTGGCGTTTAGCTGATTAGTTGACCTCCATGAAATTGGCTGCCGCCCTTAGAGCGTTCTCTCTTAGTTCCCTTTTTGAAGATTCTTTCATCTCAAGTTTTAGTTTTATTCACACGCTCTAACTTTTTTTACACCTTTGTTCCATTTCTCCCACGTTCTTTCTTCATTTTCTTGACTTTTGACGATTTGGTCGTTTGCCCCCCTTTTAAGGCCCCCCGAAGTCGGGGTTCCTCATCGTAGTCCGAAGTCTCGCGGACTTTCCCCTTTTGTCTTTTTCCCTTGTTAGGCGTCTGGTGCAGGAGGACCCTTTTTTGTACTGCCGTGTGATGATATTCCAATAAGTATCCTTCCTTTGCGTTGGAGATATTTTTCGATGTTCTTTTCGGCAAGATTTCTTACCTTTTGGTTGGAGTCTCTTTTTTTTCCTGCCTCTCTCCGCTCACCTCTTTCACAAGCGGTTTTTCTCCTTTTTTTAGCAAGTGCCGACCCTCGTCTTTAGGAGCTGACGGCTCGATCCTCCCCTGTTATGGGTCTTTTTTTCCTGAATAAATCAACAACTTGCTCCCCTCTTTCGTTGTCCCTTGAAGTCGGCCTCTTGTGCAGTGATTAGGAAGTTGCCGGCTCACCTTTCAGAATTTTAGTGCGTTCCCTAGACATCTTTCTCTTTTTTCAGGGCAACCCGATCTGATATTTACACTTTTCATGAGTGATCTTTGTCGGTTTCTACCACAGATTACTCCCTTTTTGTTACTCTTAGTGGCGTAAATACAACCTATGTCTTCTCTGGATTGGCTTTTGACTTACCGCCCATATGAGTTTAGTTTTTTGGCCTTCCATGGAGCATGACTTGTCTTTTCATGCGCACGCTTTTTTTTTCTAGTTGACCCCCCCCCTCATTGCTAGCGCAATCTGTTGATGATATTCTTCCTTTCTCCTTCCCAATTTCTCACCTTTCCATAAGTCAGCGGTTAATTTCCGGGTAATGAAGGACACCTCTGACCTGCAGACCATTGCTCATTCTCCATATTTATCACAAGCCCACACTTTTTTTCTTCTCGTAAAAGGCTCCGTTTTTGTTCAAAACCATCGCTCCGTAAGATCTCTTCCCTCTCGTGTTTTCTCTCCTCCCCCGATGGGACTACGCCTAGTTCCCTTGAACTTCCCTCAGGACCTCTCTGCTTCCTAGTCTTGTATGTGTTTAAACATAGGGACCATCTCTCCTGGTCCCTCTATCGTTTTTTTTCTCCCCCCTTTTTCAATTACCCCTTCGAACGAGTGATCAAAGGTCCCACCTTTTTTATTATTGTTCTTTCTCTACCCTCACCGGCAATCTGCTTCTTTTTTCTCTTATTCACAACCTTAGTGCCCCTCCTCCTTGTTGCGGACATTCATTCTTTGAAAGTGCTGATTTTTTTCCCCACTCTCCCTTGCGCGTTCACAGAGCCCGAGAGACCCCTTTTTTTTCCCAGGTTGAGGGCCGCACGTTCTGGAGCGTTTGGCTCCGCCCGAATTTTTTTTTCCCCCAAACTTCCCCCGCTTCTTGCAGGAACGCCCCTTTCGAGCCTCCCTTTTTGCACTGACCCCCAGTAGTCTTTTTTTCGACTTACTTCCCTGATTAGGCGTGGTCCTCCTGATCTTTACTTTTCTTTCCCCGTTTTCCCATTGCATGCCGGTCTTTTTTTTTCCTGCGATACTCAACTTCTCTTTTACACTGTCTTTCGTCTTCTGTAAGCATCAGGGAACCATTCCATCCGTACAATGTTCCTTCATCTCCTCGAGTGAAGAAAATTCTCCGACTCCGTGTACTCTCCGACTACGGTCCGTCTTTTCCCCCCAATACCTTGCCTTTTCTTTATGGAAACGTCTCCGATCCACGAATCATGACCCTCTCCCTCCCTCCCAAATTATCACCCCGTCCCAGGTTGTATCGTCCCAGCCCGTTTCCTCTTCCCCCCCTTGGATGAATCTCTTCTCTTCTTTTCTTTTTCTTGGTGGATGTAGTCTTCCCCCCTCAGTCGGGTAGTTTTTGCCGTCCCCCAACTTCCCCTCTCTTGATGCTCCGATGAGAACATCTTTTCCTGCCTACCCTTGAAGGATTGTTTTTATCTGCTCTTTTTCCTAATTTTTCGGAGTACGATTCATCGGACTTCTGGCACGAATCCCAGTCTTGCCTCAAAGGTCTCTTTTTTATCGCCCCCACGATTTTCTACCGGATTTTTCCCTTACGATCAGGGCTTTATGTGGTTTTTTTCCCTTGTTCCACCTTTCTGCTACCTCACCCTTGTTTAAGCACGAAGTTTTTTTGCCAACCCCCCCCCTTTTTTTCCTCCTTGTTGTTACTCTCTTCTCTCTTTCCCTCCTCCGTTGTTTTACTATTACCACCTTTGTTTTATGATTAACCCCCTTTGTCCACTGGCCCCCTCACTTCGCCCCATACTTTCACCACCCCCCCAATTATGTCATGCACACCCCCGTTTTCCTTCTCCTTTCTTTTCCTCTTGAAAGACCCGGATATCTTACCTCTCGTCCCTGGCCGCGTATTTGAGGATCTACCCCTTTCTGCACTTTTACCTCTCGTCAAACCGGCCTTCTCCTGTTAAGATTGCACCTCCTCCTCTCGGTGTAATGTTTCCATTGCCTGTATGACGCCGTTTCCGCTCTGTTTTATCCCCCCCCCCTTCTCCCCTTCGATCCAGGTGAAATAATTTTTTACGATTCTTTTTTTAGCTTCATGACCAGCTCCGTGTTAGCCCCTGATTCACCCTGGATTCCTTTCTAGAATAACGGCTCGTTTCCGGCTCTTCAAACTATTTTTGCGACGGACTTGCGCCTTTTCAGCGTTCCATAACGTTACCTTCTCTGATTTCCACGGCGCTCTCTTTTTCTTCCTCTAGTCCTTGCCCTTTCCAATGCGTACGTGTCTTTGACGCAGACATGGTTTCCTTTGTAATGTTTGATTGGTCCTTCACCTAATATCTTACCATGCTTCCCCCCCTCTTTTGTCGACGCCGGATATGAGGTTGGACCAACGGGTTAGTTCTTTATACAGGTCCTGACCTTTCCTCTTACCCATAAATTATTCGGTTAGTAGAAGAGACAATCCCCGTCAACGTTCTTCACTTTTTTTTCCTCTTGCCCCCCCAGGCGCTCCATTTTCCCTATTGGATTTTGTGGTTGAATTTTTGACTTTTTCTTCCTTGAAAGCCCTTTGAGCGAACTCCTCCCCCCTTCAACATTCTTTTTTTTTTCTATTTTTCTCGGTGTGTTACCCCTCCCTCCCCTCTCGTGACCCAGCCAATATCGCACCGATTTTCAGTTTAACCTTCCCTCCCAGCTGTCGATTGGCTGAGGTGGTTCATGGCGCTCCCGAGATCTTCCTTTCCGGTCTGTCCCCCTCCCTCTCCGGTTTTTTCGTTGGTGCGGCGCCGTTACTCCGGCCCTTCTCTTGTCGTCTCCTCCTAGTCTTTCCCCCTTTTTCCCCCGGACACTTGACTCCCTTTTCACAGAGCTTTTTTCTTCACAGTTTCATCAGTCTTTCTCTTTCCATCGCCTTATCCTAGTGATAGCTTTAATTTTTGAAAAACCTGCTGCTATCCTCAGCCCTTAATGCGCATTCTCTCAGTCGCATGTGTGTTATTAATCTTTCTAATTCTGTCCCTTCGCCCTTAAGTGTACGGACCTTTCTTTTTTTGGCTCGGTCAGTCCCTCCCCCTTGGCTGTTTTGCCTTCCTCGCGTCCTTCTTAAGATTGCTGATCTGACCCGGACGATTTTTACAGGCCTGCCAAGCTGTGTCCCTCCTCCCATCACTTTCATCGACCCATTTACCCCTGACCCACCCTATTCGGAAGTAAATATCGTTTACCCTTTTCCCCTACTGTGGTAAGAAAAAAGTATTCCCCTGACCCCTTTTTCTTCCTTTCTCTCTCCAACCCCTCCCCCTATCCTTTCCGTGCCTACGCCCCCCTTGTTTCCTCCAGCTATTTTTTCCATAAAATTCTGCGAACTGCGACAATAATTACTTTATTACATCGCTCCTTTCTTACTAATCATTGCCCACCTGGCTTCCCTATTTCCCTTTCTCTGCTGGGTGGATATTGTTTATTTTTTCGCCTTGAAAGAAATAAATGTCGTTCACGATTTTCCGCGCCTCTTCCCGCCCTTTTTTCTCCTAGCCAAGTGTGGTTTCCTCTGGTGAAGCGTTTCTCACTCTCCCGCCTGATCCACTGAATGTTAACCATCAGTCTCATTTTCTTTTTCGGATACCTCTGCCTTCCTCTTCCCCTTTTTAACTAATCATTTTTTACTCAGATTTCTTTAATCCCCCTCTCCTCTTCAGACCAACTGAAGATGAAACTTCCTCCCCCTGCTTCAACCTCGTGATTCGTCCAGACTGATTGCTTATTTCTTTTTCCCAGCAATTAAACGGTTTTTCCTTGGTTTCTATTTTTTTCCCCCCCCCTCATTTTCAGTAAGGCCTTTATGGCCGCCCAGTCCCCCCCTTTCTCATAATTCCCCCTGATACGTTGGTAAACCTGTTTAGTCTGCCTCTTTTCCTTTTTCCACCCTGGTGCGTTCTAGTCGTTCGTTTTTCCTTCTCTCTTTCCCTCCTTTTTGTCCAGAGCTGGCGACCGTTCCTTCTCGCGGCAGCCCTCTTTCACCCCATCACGCTACCGCCCCCCGTCTCCTTCAATTACGGATTACCTTTGACCGTTTCGTACGCCGATTTTTGCAAAGGGAAGTCGGTTTTCTCCTTCCTCTGACCTTCGTAGCTCGCAACTTTCTTTTCTCCAAGTTCCCCTTCTTCCAAGCTGTATCTCTGACGCGTCACTCACTTTTGTTCTCCCCTGGTTTGCTTTTTTCAAACTCTTTATCATTCACTGGTCCTTTTTTGATTTATGACGGTGTCCTTTTTTGAGCGGTGTATTTTCTTCGTAATAACCTTTCCTCCCCCCCCTATGAGTCTTTTCTTCTTTTCCCCCCCCTGGTTGGACGGCGATATCACCTGCTCACCCTTTTCTTTTTTCCAGCAGGCGCTGAATTTCTCCCTCCCGCAGGTTATGGTTGTAGGAATGCCAAATCCCAAATCGAGTCCCTCGTGAACGAGCTCAAGGTTCGCGATTCTTTTGGCAAGTTCTGCTGCCGATTCCGCATCCTTTCGATTACTTTTGCGAGCTTGGCCTACCCCCCCCCCCCCCCCTGACTGCCGTTGAATAGGCACAGCTTCGATTTAGGTTTATTACCAGAAGAATGTACCTCCCCCAAATGGATTTTAGTCGTTAAAGTATGATGTTTTTTGATCTAGCCTTGCAGGTTCCCTCCCATTTGGGTTGCGATTGTGTCGATGATTTGTATTGTTACCCCCTCTTTTTTCACAAGTTCCCTGCCCCCCTTCATTTTCTGCTCGCTCCTCTTTTCGCGCGTTCTGAATGCCCACATGCATTCCTTATGTTATTTCGCTACGTCTGAACCCCTTCCGCTGAATGCAGACTTGACTTCTCCCCACTCTCTCCCCACTGCACATGAGACGAGACTCTCCTCAGGCGCTGAGAGCCTGCACACTTCAAAACACTTTTTTCCCAGTTTTCTCTTTTTCGACAGCCGATTTTCTAATGCCTCTACCTTTCAACGTTGAAGACTGATTGTGGATACTTTCTTAGGTTCTTTGTTTGAACATTTCCCATCTCGGAGTGAGTTTATCATTTAAAGTCCTTTTTTTTGAGGCGCACACCTTTTCCCCCCCCCTTCCTTCTTAGGATATTTTCAAGGATCTTCCTCCTCAGAGCGCCCTTCACCCTCCCCTCTAGGGAGTGAGTTACATCACACTTTTCCCCTGCCCCCCCGCTGCACTTCCGATTATCTGTGTTGAAAAGTAGCTTCTGTCCCAGGTCTGACACTACAAGTTCCGAAATTCTTGGACGTTTCTCCCTGGCCCTCCCACCAAATTCCGTTTTTCCTTTCCTCCTGATCCCCCCCCATGTTTTTGAATTGCCACGTCTTTTCCCCAAGGACCCCCCCCCCCTCTAGCGAATGGGTTTCCGGCTCCCCCTTTTCATACGTTTCTCTATTGCGCCTCCCATGACCTGCTGAATTCATGGCCATTTTGGAGTCCTTTATTGTACTTTTTTTTTCCCATAATGCTCCCCGCTTTATCCTCCCCCTCTCCTCCGGCGCTGCAATTTTTTCGAGATCGCCTCCTGGTTCTCAAAACACCTTCCCCCCCCCTGCCCCATGTTCCGCATCCTTACACTTTTCCGGCAATCCGAGCTGCAGCCCCTTTTCTCCCTTTTATACCCCCATTACCGATTCCCCCTGCCGGCTGCTGGTTTTTGGTTCCCGGCAACTATTTTCCAAGACTTTAATTTTTTTTCTTGCATCCCCCTTCCACAGCCTGGTTCTCGGAGCCCCCATCCCCACCGTCTTGAATCCTCGATGCATCCTCTTTTGGGTTCTGATGGCGATTTTTTGCTTCTTCCCCAAGAAGAGTTTCTTTGCCTCCCCTCAGTATAACCATAGGTATGCGCCCTCGGTCCCCGTGATCTGTCTGCCCTCTTTGACTCCTTTCCCCTGGATTCATTACAACAACACCCTTCTTTCTACGGGAAAACCTTTTGCCACCTTCTCCACGTAAGACGGTTATCTTTCAACGATTTTATACCCTTGTGCATGACCTTTTTTTTTTTGTTTGTTTGTAACATTTTCTTCACCCTTTAATTCTCAAGTTAACTGTGTTTTCCTCCTAGCCTGCCACCCCAACTAGCTTGGTGTCTCCTTTTTTCCTTTTGCGAGCCTCCACACCTGGTGGGGTAAAGTAGTGTTTTCAACACTTGCCTTTAGCAGTCCCCCCTCCCCCAAAACCATTCCTCCTGAATTATTATACCATCTTCCCCCAGTGTGTTCTCTTCTGAGTTACCAGTCCTCTTTCCCTCTAACCGGCAGGTTTGATTTCTTTAATCTGCGTTAAAAGCCCCCCCAAAAGCATCAGTTTGACCAAGATCGCAATCGAGATTACTAAGTTCCTTTGCTTTTCCGTACTTTCGGCACGCCTTCGATTGCCAGAGCGGTTCCACCCAAATTTCATTGCTGCAGAACTGCGTAGATTCAGGAAGTTTTTGCCTTTAGCCGTTGACTCCTGATCAAATTGCATCACTTCGATGCCCTGACACTAGCGTCCTGTCTTTAAAGTTCCGGAGACCTTTCCCTTCTGAGTGCAGCTTCAAGGCTGTTTTCCCGCACGTCCCGTAGTTTTGCTCCGAGCGTTTGCATCTCTAGGATTGTTCCCAATCTCGGCAGATTTCTTCTGTGTTTGATTTGCCGCCCCCCCAGGAGGTGAACCTTCCCCCCCAAAATGCCCACTGCGCGGGAGGTTTTTCGACGTTGGCTGGTCCCCCATCCGGGCTAAACTTTTGTAATCATGAACCATAATCTTTCTTGTTCGCGCGCAGCCGACGTTTTCGGTTAGTACGTTTAAACACAGGAACTATACTGCTTTCTCCCCCCCACGCTTCTTTGGCTTTGGTCGAATGCCCCCCCCCCCCCGGTCGCATGGTCTCCCCTGCTCAACAACTTATATTTTGCGCTTTATAAGTTTTGTGTCCCGCGCCTTTCTCAAATTCCCACATGGTGAGCCCCCTTTTCCCTTTTCTGAACGACGCCAGTATTAGAGAGGCTTCGTTTCCCCTTACTCGTCGCTCATCTCCTTTCCCGGTTCCCTTTCTTTCCCCATAAGAACTTTTAACCGTAACTTAATTGTTTAGCCTTCAGATTGCCTAGGATCTTTTTCACTTCCCGATTAACTAGTCCCCCTGACCTTCCCTTCCGGTTTTTTCCAAAGAGATCTTTCTGTACACGTTAAACGTTAAGCCTCCCGGTTTCTATTCCACGCTGCTCCGACTTCTTCGTCGTAAACCCCACGGCTCCCTGATCCCTTTTCCATGTGATGTAAAATAAATTGCAATTTCCCCTCAGTCGTGATCCAATTCCAGGAAAGGACTTCCCTCTCTAATCTGGTCAGCCTTGTGGTTCAAGGACCCAGCCCCCAACGATCCTATCAGACCGTTCTATCCCCTTATTGCATGCTTTTGCCCTTAACCCCTCATCTCCCCACCCCCCCATTTTTCACTATGCCGTTTTTTAATCGCTGCCCTTTCTGTAAGCCCCCACTCCATGGGTCTTTCTGGTATTCCCCTTCTCCTACTTTTAGCCTCGTAAATCTCTACGGCCCCCGGTTCTGAGCTCGCGCATTCACTTTGCCGCCTCTACACTTGCCGATGCATCTTTTTCCCAGGTGTTCTCTCTTTCTGCCGTTGATCCCCTCTTTTTCTTTTGAGCCTTCCTTTCATAACCAAACCTGGCCCTTTTGCGCCTGTCACTCATTCTCTGTCCTTTGCCGGTGACTGCCCAATCTTTTGAATACATACAGCACCCTTAGCGGACCCTGTTTATTTTAGTATTCTTTCCTTCCTGCTCACTATTGAAGCGATGCTTTTTTTCAATTCCGGAGCCCCCCCCTTGAATTGCTTGAAAGCCCTACCTCCCGAGTTGACACGGATAATTCGGTTTGCGCTACCCCCCTCAGAATGTTGCGTCGTCTTCCGGTTCCCCCCGACTTCGGTGCAGCCTCCCCCTTTCTCTAATGCGGAATAACGTGTGCTCAAACTTCCCGCCCTTGAGGTCCTCTGGTTTCTGCCCCCCAAAGGTGCCGTTTTCTTATAGCCTTTGTTGTTGTCGTATAGCCGGTGGATCGAACTCTCCGCGCGCGCCCACTTCTATCAGATCAACCCGACCTCACTTCTTGTTCTTGATCCTGTTGTCATCTTGAGTTTTCCATTTGGGAGCTGAGCTTCCCTTTTTGTTGCGTAATCCTTGGAAGATGCCTGTCCTTTTTTTTTTCCCTCCCCGGAGGTTTTTTTTTTGCGGTCTGTGATTTTCCTCCCTCAGTTTTTCATCCTTCTTTGTTTTCTGTCTGAGTCTTGAGAAATAGGAATTCCAACCCTTCTCTCTGAGGATCGAGGCGATTCACCCCGGCTATCTTTTAGTTCAACTGCCCTCCAAGGCACATTTTTCGAATGCGCCCCTTTTTTTCCCTCAGGCGCTCTTCCGTTTTTAATGTGTCGGCATTCAATAGTTAATCAATCGGGACAGGATCACGGTGACCCCTGGGGGCGTCTTCAGATTGCCATTTTTTCCATCACTGGCATTTTTTCTGTTTTTTCTTTCCACACTTTCCCCTTTTTTGTGGACCGGCTACTTCTTGAGATTCCTTACCAGCAGACTGCCAGTTTTTGGGAAGAGTGTGGCTTTCCTACCCACTCTGTCTGCGCGGTTGCTGCCCCGGTACTTTAAGCAGTTTACCTGTTTTTTTTTCCAACAGTGAGGCCTGTCCCTCGGCCTGCCCAATAGTTGCCCTTTTTTTATTTAAGGCTTCTTCCGGTCACATTTCCCTGACACTTTCTTGCATGTATCACTCCGCATGTTCTCTGGCAGGCTGTGCGACATTGCAGCTTCCGACCTTAAAAACGGCCATTTTTTCCAGACTGAATGAGAATGAAGTCTCTTAGTTTCTTCTCAGTGGGTTCCTTTTTTTTCCCCACCAATTGGAAGATGAAGCTCTTTCTTTTTTCGAGTGCAGAACGATCGACTATTTTCCAGGGCACTGAAAGACCTGCTGATCTTTTGTTCTTTCTTTGGGTCGTGACGTACCCCCTGAGGATTTTCCCACCCCCCCCCCACCCAAACCCCCACCAACCACCCCCCCCCACAACCCCCAAACACCACCCCCCCCCCCCCCCCCCCCCCCCCCCCCCCCCCCCCCCCCCCCCAACACCCCCCCCCCCCCCCCCCCCCCCCCCCCCCCCCCCCCCCCCCCCCTTCCCCTAGGCAAGCTCTTTCCCTTTTTTCCATGCCCAGTCCCTTTTCTGACAACTGTTCTTTCTTCTTTTACTTCCCCCTTGGCAAGGCGCTTTGCTTTCCATTCCCCCCCAGATACTGGTTCTTCAAAGTTGCTTGGATCCCTCCGATGGATGTGTTGAGTTGGCCCTTAGGAAGGGGTCCCTCGTTAACCGGTCAGCAACTTTTTCCCCCATTGAGCGGACGCCCAGAAAGGCTCCGATGTGTTTCCCCATTCCGCCTTAAGAAACAATCTTTTCTCTTTTAGTGACAGCAGCCCCCCCGACGCCTCCACTTTTTTAAATAGGACTAAACCCAGCCGGTAGGCTGTTCTGTCTCAGACCTCCCCCATCGATATGTCAACCCTTCCCCCTTGACCCGGACCCCCCCCACCACCCGTATTAACTATTCCCCTAATGAAGGACTTGATCCCTAGCCAGCACGAGGACCTACCTTTGTCAAGAATTTTTTTCGATTTTTGGCTCCTGTGGGCGAATTCCCATGCCGCCATTGAGGTGCCTTAGAGCCTCCCCTGATCCTCTCCGTACTTTTAAATACTGCCTTTGGCACGCCCTTAATGTGCAGCTTTTCCCTGCCTCCTTTTAAACCTGCCACACGGATTCCACCGGCATTTGGTGCTCTGCCAGCAGTGCCGAGGTCAAAATTTCCCGACGCGCTACTTCTGAAAAATGCATCCTTTTTGGCCCTGTCGCCCTCTTACAGATGGCCCCCCCCGCGTTCCCGGTTTTTCCTGCAATCCTGCATTAGTAGCTCCCCTAGAACTTTACCTAAAATTGTGCTGCCCCTCTTTTGCTCCCCCTCCCGCGTCTTAAGACTCAAACTATGAATGCTGGAGTTTCACTCCCACGGTTTTATTTTCTGCATGAGGGCCCAGATGTGGCTTCGATCAGGCCTTCTGGTGGCATATGGGCCTTCTCCCCTTTTAGTTTTCTTTGCGCAACCCCGCTTGAGCTTAGGCA
>Ga0179591_1313844_pt1 | contig 17840 bp, 28 predicted proteins | sample CZOMad2_1_08_16f_FD_182891 | JGI IMG/M metagenome (GOLD analysis project Ga0179591, IMG submission 182891) | Vadose zone soil fungal communities from Angelo Coast Range Reserve, California, USA - CZOMad2_1_08_16fungal (PacBio error correction) | ecosystem: Environmental > Terrestrial > Soil >... | reverse complement strand
TGTTCCTTCTTTGGACAGAATCCTTTCTTCGATCCCGATGCTGTTCCAGTTGCACTTCTACGGGAGCTCACGGTCGACCCGATCCCCCTCGTAAGTGGACCTTTTGCCTCAATGTCGGTCTATAGTCAGCATCTACGGTACCTCTTTGTCCCTCTGCTCCTTTGGTATTTTTTTTTGGTATCCTCGTTGCCCGTTGGTCCTTTCCAACCCCCTTTTCTTTTTTCCTTTTCCCCGCCCCCCGGTCCCTCGTTTATGCCGGGTCTTACTTAACTCCTTCGACTGACATTTCCCTCTTCTACCACATCTGTAGACGTTCTTCCCCTTACCCGACTTTGAAACTTCCCTCTTTCCCGACTTCTTTTTTTAGTCTCTTACCGGGAGAAACCCTTCCAGGAGGGATTTGTTTTTTTTTTTCCCCCGCGGCAGAAACCCCGATCTTTCTCCCTGCGGTTTACGCATCCCCCCTCCTTCTTCCCCCCCCCTTTCTCATTCCTTTTCCCATTTGTTCCTGAAGAGTTTTTTTGTCTAACCGTGGACAGTTTCTGATTTGGCCCTGTTTTTATGGGTTTCTCTTTCACAGAAAGTCATCTTTTTTTTTTTTTTTTTTCTTAGTTGTTCCTGATTTTTCTTGTACCCCCCCCCCCTGTTGACTGGGTAGTTTTTGTGAGTTCTTTTTCTGAGTTGGATATAAAACGTGTTTACCATTCTCCTTTTCCCCTCCTTTTTTCTTTGGTGTTTGTTTGTTTCAACCAGAGGCATGCCCCCTCTCATCTTTTTTTTTTCCAAACCCCACCCTTCCCAGTTCTGAACCCCCCCCACACACCCCCGTTTTTTTGGCGCCTACCCTTATATCGAAAAATATTAACGGGTTTTCCAATATATCTAAATTTCTTCATGTTCTGGTCCACCCCTTTTGTCCCCCAACCCCTCCTCTTTCCCGGATAGTTAGCCGCCCCCCTTGATGAAGAGCCCTGCGTCCCAAGATGCTCCCCTCTCCCCCTTAACACTGCCCTCCCTCACTCCAACTTCTCGTGCCTCGGCGCGTATGCTGGTCACAGTGTGCATGCCCCCCCCACCTTTATGTTGACTTCCCATGAAGAAACGGTTTCGTGATTATCCACTTATAGACCAAAGAAGCTCCTAGCCCCTCCCCCTTTTTCTCCCCCCCCTTCGTAGGCTATGACCATTAAACAAACTAACCTAGTCCGCATTACTCGCTGGACCCCATACCGACAACCTTTTTTTTTTTTTCTTCCCTCCTGCTCCTTCTCGTCACAGGACACCCTTGTATGCTGCCATTTAAGGAACCAATTTTAGCTTTGCCTTCAATTTGTGTTGTGCATTTTTTTTGAATTTTCCGTAGTAGTGTTTTACCATTCCTCGCCCTCGGCCCAAGGTTCCCCCCCATCTCCTATTTTCGTTTGATACAGTTAACTATCGATTGGCCCTGGCGCAGTCATTGGAGTGTTGACAAGCGTAATCAAAGTGTTTTTCTGTTTTCATCCCCCATCTTTTTCCTCTCCCTCCCCCCCCTTTTTTTGTTTGATCTCTATTCTCAACAAGCCCCTTGATGACCGCTTTTCGTGCTTAAATGATTTCCCGCGCCCGTTTTTTTTTTGCCCCTCGTCTTTTTCTGTTTCCCCCCCCCTTTGTAGTGTAAGTTTACCCGCAAGCTCTATGTTACTGCCGTACAATCGTGAAGAGACACTACTCCGGGGTCACCCCTTCTTCATGCCACCCCTCTTGTTTCCCTTTCTATCTCAACATTGAAATCCAAAGCTCGATTGGGTACTTAAAGGGGCCGCCAATACTTTTTTCTCAATATTTTTTTTTTTTTTCTGCGCTGCGTTTTTTTTTTCCGTCCTGACGTTTCTCTTCCCCAAGTAGAGCTTGTCTCTGGGCGTTAGTTTTGTTTAAGATTCAGAGTGCAATGACCGTTTGTTTCATTCTCCTTGCTATAATATACATCTTCGTCCACCCTCCTTTGATAACATTTCGGTTCCCAGTTGCTTTCCGCCCCCCCCTTATTGCAGGCTATTCCCCACCATTTAACTCCCCCGGTTCACAGAGGAACCTCGAGATTTATTTGGTGGAGGTGGGAAATTTTGCCGGGGTGCTCTACGTCTGCTTTTTTTTTTCGCGCTGTTTCCTCCCTTGTTTTTCATCCATTTCATCCGGGGGCGTCTAGCTACGTTCCCCCCGGTTTCACCCCTCCCTGTTTTTCGGTTTTGTGTTTTTGTCCAACCTTACAAATTGCTAGATCATTGGAATCGGTTACTGTTCCCCGATTTTTCTTCCTCTCCTCCCTGAAACTTCATTCCGAAAACGGCCCTGGAAATTGGTTTTCCACGCCTGCTTTTATTGTCTCGTTTTTTCCCCTGTTGTTCTCTCCCAAAACCCACACCCCCCCCCCTTAAGCGTCACCCCGATCACGTGCCAAAAAAACCACCGGTATCCCCCCCCCACCCTTTTTCCTTCCCCCTTCCATATCCAAAAACTACGACAACGTTTCTTCTTGGTAACGAAACAATCGAAGACAGCCGGGGGGGGCGGGTTCTGCTTGTTTCCTTTTGATTTGCCAACCCCTCCCTTCCCTACCTTGGTCCCCCCCATCACTCAAAACTGTCTCCACGTCAGAAACTTTCCATTTTTGGTACCCCCCCCCCCCCCTTGCCACTCCCCGGCGAAGGTGTCATCCGTTTTATTCTTCTAAAACAAGGAGGCTGTTAAATTTTTAATAACTCCCTTATATGGTTCGGTTCTCCGTTGTTGGACCAACAAATTGCCCATCTGGAATTGGTTTCTTCGAGGTATGAACCCCACTTTCTCGTTGACCTCGCCCTTTTCCAATTAGTACCCCCCTTTGGTATCCGTCCTCTTTTACGGTGTTGAGGTTCCACTTATTCTCCAATAAGTTTCCCAGTTTAAGACGTGCTTTTTTTTCACCTCCACTGCCTTTTCCCCCCCCTTCGTGATGAACCAAGAAGCGTTGGACCTTCCACCTTCCGAGGGGCTCCCCCCCCGAAACAAAATTGGAAGCTGAGTCAGTTCATTCTTCTGTGCTTGCCTATATCCTACCTTTCAACTTGATGGGTCCCCCCACCTTGTGGAGCGGGCGATCACCCGTTGTTTGCCTTCCGTGGAAAGGTTTCCACCAACTGGGACCAAGCTCTGTGTTATTCAGGGCTGTTGAAAGCTTAACTCTTGCTTCTAATTTCGGTGGATTTTTTAGGCACTTCTTATTCCGTCGGCCTTTTTCCAATTCCTTTGCGTGATTAATACTGCAATTAAATTACCCCACAAAATAAGAAATCCGAATGGACCCTCATTCAGGCCTTTTGCCTTTGGTTGTGGGTTGAGGGGGGAATTTTCTCCCGGTTGTGACCAAAGACGGTTGAGGTCTTCTTTTTTTTTTCCCTCTGCGGGGTTTCGCTGATGGATTTGTTCATTCCTCCCATACGGACGATCCCCTCAATGACAAAGCCCCCACCTTCCTTTTCGTCCCCCACCACAATAATGTGTCCAGCGCTTTTCCGTGCCTTCTCCGTAGGATACAACCAAATGGGCTTATGTAGTACCCGAAGAATCATTTTTCTAAAAAGAACCTTCCTTTTATCTGCTAGGGAGTCCAGGACTTGGGCGGTGCTCCCTCGCCCCCCTACTCGTATCGAAGGGTTCTCCATCATTATGGTTTGTTCTTTTTTAACCTTACGATTTTCCCGGTGCCCCTTGAGACAGGGTTTTGTTCCCCTTCAGCCCACACTCTCTGTACCCCCTTCCCCCGTTATGGGGTTTTTTTTGGTTTTGCGATCCCCAAATCCTCCCCCCTGGACTCCAGCGTTTTCTTTTACTTCTTCACATTGCGTTCCACCGGTGAGAGGCCCCAAAAAGTTGGCGCCTGATGACAAACAGTCACCTCCCGGCAACCACAAAAGCCTTCCCATCAAACGATGGACTATAGGACGATCCTTGTTTTTGTGTTCCTTCTTTTGCAACCCCCCTTCCCCCCCGTTTTTCCAAAGTCACCGGAAGGAACTGCAATCTCGGTGGGTGGGGTTTGCCTCTTTCAACCATGCATGTTTTTTCTTTTTTTTTCTTCCCCTTGCCAATGCACCAATCTATCTCTGGGCTTTTGTCAGGCCATTTCCTCTGGGTTTTATCGCTCTTCGGACTGCCCGAGCAGGACGTGAATCCATGTTTTCTGCCGCTCTTTGTTGCCGCACCATGATCTGCTGTTTGGCTTAACCCTTTTCTTTCCTTTCACTGCGCAGTCTTCTTTCAGATTCCCATTTTACCGAAATTGATTTGACTTTCCGCGGTAGGGATGACCTTATTCATCTGGCCATATTGTTTGCCTGCGGAATGCCGGGTCCTTATGTTTTTTCTTTCCTCTTGTGGGGTTCACCACAGGTTCTATTATTTTGGAACAAGTCTGCTGTGAACCACCAAGTTTCTTTTTCACTTTGTCCTTTCTAACCGCCCGGCATTCTAAACGAAAATTTTTTTCCAGCCTTCCCACGTTCCTTTGATTGGATTGCGTCCCCTGCTTTGTCGAGTTGACGAGAACGTTTACCGTTTTTTCCCGACCTCCTTCTTTCCCCTACCCTGTTTCACACCCCAAGCGCACCGGTTTTTCTTGGCGACGAATGGGTTTGTTGTTACCTGAGCCCGGGTCGTGGAAGTGTCCAGGGGTTCCGGCCTTCCCCTGGAAGAACTTTTTTCCTTCTGGTTTGTTACGGGCCTTTACCATCGGTCCATTGTGAATTGGACGCTTAACTACCTCTTTATTGACCCCTGGTTTTTTCCCTCAACCTTTTCTCCTCCCTTTTTTCCCCAAGTCCCCTGTCTGTCCAGTCAAAGGTGTCCTCCGTGAATTTCCCCCCGCAAGGCCGTGTTTTTTGCGCTTTAATGTGGTTTCTTTTCTTACTCCACCCTTGGAGTGCGGGCGATGGCCAACTTTGATGCTTGGAAGTTTAGCAGACCTTCTTTGGGTTCTCCCCATTTGGTTCCCCCCCTGTCCAGAACCCCCAGCTCTTTTTATTATCCTCACTCTGGCGGACGTTTGAGGGGGACCTGTCCCCGATAGGTGGGGAAGAAGGCTGCGGTTTTAGTCCCCTTTTCATGCGTCAGTACCCCCCCCCTCCTCTCTTATGTAGGTTATTTTTTCTTCTCGTACCCCCTCCCACTTCTTTCCCAAAAGCGCTTTTTTCTCAACCCATGATATTTCCCCCTGTTTCCCGCCTCTTCGTACCCCCCAACCGAACAGGTCGGATGTGCTGTGTTTTGAAGTGGTTTCTCAATCCGCTTTGAGGCGGTTTCTTTTTCCAGGTTTTTTTGTTTTTCCCTCTCTATCTTTCTTGGTACCTTTGGCATTCCAACCAAGAAACCGGCGGGGCCAAAACTATCCTCACAGCGGGCATTCGTGAAAATCCTCATTCCACCATCATTTTTTTTTTTTTGTTTGAGCGAGATTCCCTCCCGCCTTTTTTTCTTACTTTTTTCGCTTCTTGGTTGGAATCCTTACCTACAGGGAGCGATGGGCCAATCGACCAGTGAAACCTGTGCTACGCGGATTAAAACAGACTCCCGGCCCTTGCTTGTTTTTTTTTGCTTAACCTTCCCTGCCCCTTTCTTCCCCTTTCCTCCCTTCTTTGGAAAAAGAGCTTGTGTTAAGGGGATTTCCGGGACGAACCCCTAATGACTCTTTTCGACCCCCCCTCCCATTCTCTGGATTTTTCGTTCCCCCCTTTTGGCTTATTTCCCCAACCCTCTTGGTTTTCCCCCCCGTACCTAAGAGTCCTCCGGTGAGGTGATAGACGCCGCTCGTTGGAGGTCCATTGGACCAGTTGAAAAAATTTTTTTTTCCTTGTCCATGTACTCCCCTCCCCCAAGTTCCCCTCCCCGTTCCTTTTTGGGTCCCATAGCCCCCCCCCCTGCCGCTCACTTCTCAGCCCTAAAGCCCCGGGCATTTAAACACCATTAGCTTTTGGCACGTTCCCCCCTTTCCCCAAAAAACATTGTATTTGACCTTGTGCTGGCACGGATTATAAAGAGTTCTTTTGGGCACAATTTTTTCCTTTCCTGTTCTCCTCCCCCCCTCTTTTTTCCTCTAATACTTTCGCTGGCAGGCGAAAATAGACCAGCTTTTTCTCTGAGGGCACCACTTTTGACATCCCGTCGTCGCTTTCCCCCACCTTTTCTATCAAAAAACCCCGTCGAGTGTTTAAGGTTCGGTCCTTCATGCAGTGTAACCCCCTTCCAAATTTTTTCTTCCCCCCCATTTCTTCCCCCAGATTCTCAACTTATGACAACAAACGTGGGAGGGGATTTTGGTAAATTTCCTTCCCTCATTTCTCACCCTTTCCTTCCCCTGGAACTACCCCCCCCCTGGTGGTTTTTCCGTCGTTCCAACCGACTTTGGTCCATGCCATCCCCCCCTCCCCCTTTTTTGTTTTCACCCCCCCCCCCCCTTTCTTACCTAACCCCCCTGCCGTACCCCCTATAACCCCGCCAGGCGGCGGTGCCCTTTTCTGTAGCACCTTTTGAAATTAACGGCCCTACATACCCCTTCCCACTCCTTTCTCCCAATTTGGATCCTTGAAGGCGGGTGGGTTGTAATCAGTTGAGCCCGGATTCGTGGCCCTTCCAGAGTTGGTTTTGGTCCTCCCCTTGTTATGTCACCGTAATGCCTTTCCCTTTCGCCCCCCTCTGCTCAGCCCAGCTCCCCAAGTGGTCCTGCCAATCCACCCCCCTGTCCTTTTTTTGTCTTTCCTTCCCCTGGTTCCCCCCCCAAGCAAACAGGAAAAAGGCATTTCCTCAAGGCCCCCCACCCCCCCTCACCCTGATTTTGCCCGGGCCCCCCCCCCTTTTTCAGTCTGCTCAAACCTTTCTTTTTTGCACTCCTAAAGCGGGCTGTTCTTTTCTTCATCCCTCGCTGTTCCCCCTTGTGTTAGTTTATTTTTCCCCTTTCTCCCCCTGGCTCCCCAAATTTTGGCTAGGCTTTGATGAACTTCATTGAGTCTCCCTTGAAATGTTCCTGTCCCTCCCTTTTCCTTTTCCTTTTTTCCTCTGCTGATTTTGCCCCCCCCAAATGCGGTAAAAACTCCTTGAATAAACTTTTTAAATGCACCACCGCGCCGTTTTTTTTTTCAAGGTTTCCCCTTTCTGCTTCGTCCCCCTCCCCCCAAAACCCCCCCCCTTTTTCCCTTTTTGAGTTCCCTAGATCGGAGATTGTTGAGACGCCCCCTTCCGTGATCTCCCTCCTTTTTGGTCTTTTTCCTTTTTTCTGAAACGTCCGCTCTTTTTTTGTTCCCCTAAGCCTGGGTTGAGAGCCATTCCTAGGTTGTGACCCTGACCCAACTTCCTTTGACCCTGATTTATTTTCCTTCTTCCCCCCTTCTTGTGATGTTCTATTTATGGGGGGACGTACTTCACCGCCACCGCCCTTTTTCCACCCACTTCCATTCCTCTTTCCCCATTCGCAAAAAAAGGTTTCCCCCATCTCCCTTTTTCCCCCCTTCCCCCCCCCCCAACCCCCTTGCCCGCCACGTGTGATCACGAAAAGTCTTCTTCCCCACTTCATTTTTTTTCGTCCAGACCCTACTATGACTTTAAACCTTTTTAGCGATAAAGCTATTGCCTTTCGGAGACACTTTTCGTCTTTTATTTGGCGTCATTTTTTTTCCCTTGCTATTCCCCCCCCCTTCCTTCCCCACGTGGAACCTCTTCCACCTTCTTGTCTCGCCGCCGCCGTTGATACCCTCAAGGTTGTTATTATAGTACGTCAGACCCTCACTTTCCCCCCCAACGCCCCCAACCCCCTTTTTTTTTTCTTTCTGTCTCATTCCTTTTCAATTTGTCCCCCCCCTTCATTTGTACAGGTTCACTTTTGGGAAGTCCTGGTTTTTGTTTACCTTTTTTCAACTTTCCCCTTTTTTCCCGTTCCAAATTCTTTCCTTTGTTCACCCCCCCGTCGAGTTTTGAACGAAACCCCGGTTAATAATTTGACCAGCCACTAGTTTGGTGTCCCCCCCCTCCATTAATCTCCACCCCCACTTACGAGGGGCTTTTTTTTTCTTTTTTTTGGTTAACCCCCCCTCTTACTTGACAAACTATATAGTTACAAAGTTATACCTTTCCTCATCAGTCTCTCCCCAGTGGCATGACTTCCTTCTTCCCCACTTTTTTTCTTTTTCTTCCCCTCTGGGAGTCCCCTCCCCCTTTTGGTTCGGCTGTGCCCTGCGCAGTGGAGGTTTGCTCCATTTTTTTTCCAGAGACCTCCCGTTCCGTCTTTTCTTTTTTTTCCTTCCTTTCGTCCCCCTTTGTCACGTGGGCTTTTTTTTTTGATTACTTGCTTGGAGTTTGTCCCGGTTTTCCTTGAAGGTCCCTTTTTTGTGTCTTTTGGGTTGGTTTTACCTCTCACACACTTTTTCCCCCCCCCCCGACTTCGAATCGCGGTTTTTTGGGAAAACAAAATTGCGCTAAACCTTTTTCTCCATTTTCCCCCCCTTCTCTTTCAGACCCCTTTCCTTCCACAAAGTCCCCCTTGAGACAAATGATTATATCAATTTTTGACCCCCCCCGGCACCAACCCCCTCCTTTTTTTCCTGGATTCTTAAGCGCCCGGTCTTCCCCGATTGCCCCAAGCGAAAAGATTGCGTTTTTCTCACTAGCATCATGTCCCCCCCCCCCCCCTCCCCTCTTCCCCCTCTTATACTCTTTTGTTCCGACGTATGCTGAACCCGTGGACTTCCAACCCTATGGTCCCTTCCGTCAGTCAACCGGCGTATCTGCTCCCCCACCTATAGAATCTAAGAATTGCTATTAGCTTTTTCGTAAAAACCCTTCTTTTTTCTTGCTGGTCTGATGACTTATTTTTCCCCCCCCCTCCCCCCCCATGTACCCCCTCCCCTCGCCCGCGGCCTATTTACCAGAACTTACAGAGGAGCAGCTATCCCCCCTTGACCAACCCTTTACTTCTTCCTGGCCCCCCCTTCCCCCCTCTTCACCTTCTCCCCTTTCCTCCTCCTAACCGCTTGGCAGGTAAAACGTTTTCTTCAGTAGTCCGCTTTCCCTTTTTTTGTATTTCGGTAAATCACGTCCTTACACCCTAGAATTCTTGCTTGGATACCTCTCCCCCCTAATCGATTGCCTCTTCAGCATTGATTTAGCACACGTACTTTCTTTCCCCTTTGGTCCTTCCCCCCCGGGTTCCTTTTCCCTTTTCTTCCCTCTTCTTTCCTTCCTTTTCCCCTAATTTGGTGTTGTTGGTAGAGTTATATATTCAAAGCCCCTGATGACTTTTGTTCTTTTAGATGCCAACTTCCCTTTTCCTCCCCCTTGCCCTTTTCCTCTCTTGGTGGTTTTTAACTGTACCGCAAGATATCTGTTCCCCTTTTTTTTTTCTTTCTACAAATCTTTTGCTGCTCCTGCCCCTCCTGGGAACCGTTTTCTTTCCCATGCCAAACAGCTTTTTTCTCGCCTACCTCAGTCACCCAATCCCCCTTCTTCCTATTTTTTTCCCTTTTTTCCTTGTTCCCTCAAATCAATTCTTTTTTTTCCTGTTTCGAGTAGCTTTTATTCAGGCTTTTGTCCCATGTCTCCTCTTTTTGGACTCTTCCCCCCGTCTCTTAGATTATTTTTACGAGGGTTAGTTTTGTGTTTAAGCTTGATTTTTTTTTTTCTTTCCCTGTGCCCCCCGTGAAAGTTCCTTTGTGACCTTTCTCGATTCCTCTTTTTTTCAACTTTTAGATTAATTATATTTTCTTTTTTAATATCTGAGGTGTTACCTCCACTTCCTTCCCCATTTCACTTGCTTTCCTCCCCCCCTTTTTTTTCCCTATGACGGAGTTACCCGAGGTTCATACGAGGAAATTCAAAATTTCAGACTTGAGTATTGTTTTTGTTCCCTTTTTTACCTTTTTGTCCCCCTCTTTGCACGCATCTTTCATGTCATAATTTCATCCGGGATTCCACCCGATTCCCCTGCGTTTCCTGTACTTTCTTTTCTCAGGCTTTTAATAATCCTTCGTTTCGTGGGTTCCCCGTAACCCCAGATAACCAAATTGAAGAGTATAAATTCCTACCCTAAGTTTTTTCCCGTCCCCTCCGCCTTCCCCTCTCTTTTGTGAGCCGACCCGTAGGAATGCAATGGCCACCCCCACAACCAAGGGGTCCGCCCTCTCTTTTTGTTCTCCCCTTTTTTTTTTTTTTTTCCACACCCACGCGTTATGAGTTCATTTTGGTTCCATTTTTCCCTTTCCCCCCCCCCACAACCCCCCCACTTCCCGCAGAAACCCCTGATTAATAAGCGTGTTGTCCCCCCCCAAAAGCTTCCCCGACCCCCTCTCCCTTCCCTTAACCTGACCAAACTCATGAAACCCCGTCCCCGCTGTTTAAAGAACACTCCTTCTCCCCATTTCCCTGCTTTCTTTTCTGTTGCTCTTTGCCCTTTGGTCGCCCCCCCTGCTCCTTGAAGGGCCACATAACTCGGTCGAACTGTTTTTTTTTTTAACCCGGTAAGACCCCCTTTTTCTTTCTTTTTCTTTTCCCCCGTGGCCCAAAATTTGAGTTCCCGGTGCGCATTGTATTTAAGGAATTTACTCTTACCCAAGTGTAACGGTTTCCCCCCTCCTCCCTGTCCCCCTTTTTTTTTTTTTTAAAAATTGGTGTGCCAATGAACTTCCCCCCTGATTTTTTGGGCTTCTTTGTTTTCTTTCCTGACTTGTGTCCCCCCCCAAAAAAAGCTACCAAAATCCACTAGGAATTTTTTCTTTTGTAAACTTGGGCCCCTTCCCCCCACCCAATCCCCCCCTTTTCTTCCTCCTGACTTTTACCTTTCCCCCGGTGGATCCCTCTTCCTTTTTCCTGACCCTGGTTTGTTTCGCCGTCGGGGGAAATTACTTCCTGTCGACGGGATTTGACCCCCCTGCTCCCTGGATCCGATGGCCTACTTGAACTGGCGGCAACCCCCCCCCCGGAAAAGAAGCGTGTTCCCCCTCCCCCCCCCTTAAGTCAAGTCCACCCCTTTCATACAACACTTTTTTGCAGCCGTGGCCTTTTAAGTTCCTTTTTTTCCCTTTTCTGCTGCCTGCCGCTAGACGACCGACCTTTGCCGGTCACTTTTCCTTTGACCCGGTCCGATTTCACCCAAAAGTGAACTGAAGTCCCCCCCCCTGTTCACCCCACCTGGTGTTCAAACCCCCCCTTCCATCGTTTTTTTTTTTTGACTCAGGGGACCCCGTCAAAGGTCTTCAAAGTTATACTCTTTTGATCCCTGACCTTACCTCTCCTTTCCCTTTTCAGTCCTCCCCCCTTTTCCTTTCTCCCCTCCCCCCTATGCTGATTAAATTACCTTTTAAACATTTCATCCCCTTTCCCCTTGCCGACCATGCGTCTGCCGGGTTTTTTGGACGTTCCTGTTCATATTTGACCAACCTCTTTTTTTGATCTTTTTTGCCTTTTCAGGATGGGCCCCATTGTCGAGGGACGGAAGATTTTTATTTTTTTTTTAATCCAGCACCTCCTCTCATCAAAGAATTGAACAACTTTTTCTCTTTCGTGTCCCCACCCCCTCTCCTGTCCCCTTTTATTTCGTTGGTCACGCTTTTAGGAGGATTTTCTTACAACAGAGCTCTTGTTTAACCCCCCTCTCTTTTCCCCAATTGAAACTTTCCCCGCGCGAGGTATTCGGCATTGAAGTCGTGTTTTTCCCCCCAACCCCCCCAATCCCCCTCCCCTATTGTAACGTTCTCACCCCCCATTATGGGTGTGGGAGGTTTTTTTCAAGATATTTTTTACCTTGCCCCTTGAATGTCACGGCTGTCTCTTTTTGTTTTTTTTTTTGGGCCTCGTCTTTGCCTCCCTTTGCTTTTCTTCCCCTTTCACTCCAGTAGGTAGGGCTGGTGCCCTTTTTTTTGCAGATACCCCTCGTCACATCTCATTTATTCCAGAGTTTTTGCCTTTGGAAGTCCCCAACCCCCTTGTGCCTTCATAACCTGGTCCCCCCCCACTTTGTTCCAAATCATTCACCAAAACTTATTGGAGACATCTACTTCCAGATTCAACTCCCCCTTTCCCCTTGTGTCCCCCTCCTTTCACCCCTTTCTGAAGCAAAACCCAGATACGGCTTCTTTGAGGAACTTTGCAACCCCCCCTTTTTTTCCAACTTTGTTTCCAAGCCCCCTTTTCCCCCTTCCTTACAACCCCACGTGTTGTTTCCTTTTGTCATGATTCACTTTGCCTTTTGAGGGGGTTCCATTTTTTTTAACCTTCTCCCGGTCATCTTTCTCTGTGGCTTGTTTTAATGACAACTTTTCTCTTTTTTTTGCGGGAAAGATTTCTTGTTCTATCTTGATCTTTTTTATTGACCTTACTTCATACCAATAAATGTTTATTTCCGGATATTCTGCCAGCTTCCCCCCTTTCGTTCTCTGATGAAACATTCCTTTCCCGAACCCTCTTCCCCATCCCCCAAGTCTTTTCCAATCAACTCTGTCCCCAAAGATTTTCGCTTTGGCGGGTCTTTTGGCCCCCCTTTTTACTATTTTGGGGGCCGTGGCGCGGATTGGTTCGAGTGATTGTCCGGGACTTTTCTCCTTAAACCTCTATTTTTCTTTTCCCCCACCCCAGTTCTCTTTTCCACTCCAATTTGTTGTAAAAAGTTCTTTTCGTAGACAGTCCACCCCCCCCCCTTTTTAACTTTTCACGGAAGTTATTTTTTGTACACACTCTTGCCCCAGACCCCCTTTCCCTAAGTCCAGTGTATCAGAGTTTACCTAGTTTCCCCCGCTCTTTGCTCTGTTTTCCGATCCCCTGTTTACAGTTTTCCCCCTGACACCATCATATGGCCACCCCGCCCTCCCCAGCGACCTTTTTTCTTTTTTTCAGCAGGACTTTTGCACCAAACGCGTGCCCCTTAACTTTACAACGGTGGCTTCCTCATAAATTTTTGAACTATGTAGGATTTTGGTACTGTGCCCTCACAAATCTCCCTTTGACTACCCTCCTCCCAATGTTTTCCCCCTTTGTTGCGTCAAACCTTTTTTTCCAGAAGTTTTCCCCCTGCACCCCCGGTACCCCATCATTTTTTTCCTCGTGAATTCAAAATTGCCCCCCTACGGTGTTTTTTTCTTTCCCCCGTGTTTTTTTTTTTTTCTTTTATTGGCTCCCAACTCTCGAAAACCTGTTGCCTTATTCTTGAGATGTACAACCACAAAAACTTTTTTTATGATGTCAATTTTTTCGTTCGACGGCGTTTCTTCCCCCCTTTTTTTTCCAACCTTTTTTCCCCATTCCCCCCCAACGATACTGGAGATTTTAACCCCCCACTTTTTTTCCTTTTGAGGTGTCCTCTTCTTCACTTTTCACAGAATTTTGTATTACTCGCCAGGTCGGTCCCCATCTACTTTCTTCCAGCCCTCTTCCCCCACTCGTTCTGAGGTTAGGTTGTCCCCCTTTTTTAAAACCTTCCCCCCCAAGGCGTTTTTACACGTCTAAATGGATACGATTCCGCCCCACTTTCGGTCAACAACGCAAAGGTAGTTGATGCTTTTTTTTTCTTTTCCTTTCGCTTGCTGCGGACCTGGTTCAACGCGTTGCAAGTCTCCGTGCTTGTATGGTTCTTGGTCCGGGCCCTTCCACGACCCGCGAACGGAACACACTATCCCTACCGTCGCATTTACCTACTTCCTTATTTTTCCCCTTTCCTCCTCTTACCTCTCCCGTTATTTGTTTTTTTTTTTTTTTTTTTTTGTGAAGCTTGTCTTTTTATTTTCGAATTGCCTTGAGTTTCTACTTTTTTTTTTTTTCCGTTTTTGTTTTCTTTTTTTTTCCTTCCCTTTCCCGCGCGATGTGAAATCGTCACCAGTCCCCCCGGGGTTCTGTCCTCCACTTTATTGACCCTCCCCGCGACCTGGGGGCTTTCCTAGGCGACAACGTATCCAAGTCTCCCGTGTCCTCCACACCTCCTTTGTTTAACCGTAAATTCCCGGGAAGACGCAACGTCATAATGGTCCTGACTCTTATGTGCTGCGCCTTATCACCCACACTTATTTTCCCCTCTCTTTTTTTTTTTTCCTTTAGATGGTTTCCTAACCTGGGTCTTGGTTGAATGTGACTTCAGGACACGACGTGTCTGCGGTACCTTGGACCAAAATTCAAAGCTCAGCGCCGGTCGCCACCCCGACCCCCCCCCCCCTTTCCCCCAGAAGAATTTTTTCAAATGATGGCCCCTTTTACTTATCAGATTCCCCTTTTGGAGTCTCCATCCTCATTCCCCTGGCCCCACTTCTGCACCCAAAAACCACGGCCCCTTGTGGGGAAACGTCTTCCCCATTGACTGTCAAATGTGTTTTTTCCATTCCCTTTTCTACAAGTTCGGGCCTTGTCAATCGAGGAAAGCCGCGGTCAGATCCTTTATCTTTGGTCTTTCAGCTCCAAAACCCCCGACAATGTTTGTCTTTTTACCCCTTTCCATAGTCCGGCGCTTTGGTCAACCCATTGAGTCTGACTGTTCCCAAACGGCGCTGTTCACAGCTTAGTTCCCCCCCCATCCTTCTTTCTTCCCACCCCTGCCCCCTTTCTCCGTAACCCACCTGACAGCTTGCTAACAGTTTTCTGAGACAAACGTTGAGGCTCTCCATTTCTTTGCCTGTAGGACCTCCGTTTCATCCCCCTGTTTGTTTTGTTTTTTCCTTCCCCCCCCCCGCCCTTTTGTAAAATTCTTCATTTTTCACAGAAAATGTTTGGTGAACCCACCACCCATTTTTATTCCCTACCCGGCCAGATTCATACAACGTCGCGTCCCCACACTGTACCCCCATCTCCCCCGGAGAACTACATACCTCACATTTAATCTTTCGTTGCAATGGGTTTTCCTGTGGAAGGAGTGGTTGCGTCGTAATCGTTGCAGCCCATCCTTCCCTTCCCTCAAGTTCGAGTTCGAAGACCCCAGTATGAAGTACCCCCGGGCTCGGGCCCCGCTACTCCGGTGCACCCGTCTCCCCCCTTTTTTTTCATGAAGAAAAACCCACACGAGTATTGGCCCGGTTTAAACCGCCAACCCGCTTTTTGACATCTGCAAAAGGGCAAACCCCCAGCACCTGCGGATTTTTTTCCCCTTCCCTCTAAATTTTCCTGTTTGACCAACACCCATTAGCTCGGTCATATTTTTGCTCCATTTGAGTTCTTTTCTTCTTCCCTTTGAGTCTCTTCTGGGACCCCGCGGGAGACCAACTCTTGGTTCCTTTCTTGGCCTTTTGCTGTCACGTCCTCAAAGAAACAGGCTGCACCCTTCTGATGGTGAGGTTTTGATCTTTCCCCCCCCAAACATCACTGCCGTTTAAACTCGGAATACCTTTTTTTAATGAACCACCGCCAAGCCTTTCGGTCCCTTTCCTGGTGATTGCTCGTTTCACGCCCCCCCCACTTTGATTTGAGCCCTCGAGACTGATTGTGCGCCCCGGACTTCGGTGATTTGTTTTTGGCGTCTTGCGCTTTCTTTTTTGGAACGTCTTTTCTCTTATTGGTCCCTTTCTCCACTACTTTTTGTTTTCTAGAGAGCTCCCGGGCAGGAACCACCGGCGCTGAACCAACATCTTTTTTATAGGTTTGACACCTGTATTGCTCGTTTCTTTCGCTATCTTTCCCACAGTTACTCCAGTCCAAGCCGGCAGGAATGGCCCAACCATTAATGCAAACCATCCTTGCCACCCACCATGTTCACCAGTCACCCCCACACACCCCGGTTTTGTTTTGCAGTCACTCCCGTTTTTTATCAGGCAAGGGTTCTTACACCTTCCAACAGTTCAATGGACCCACTGCTCCCGTCCGATTTTATTTTTCGCCGGATTCAAAGGAATGGCCTCTGTCATTTTCACACTAGTAGACCAGATGTATTGATTGATTTTTCAATCCCCCCCCCCCCCCCCATCGTCCCGATTACCAGATCTGTCCACCTTAACGGCGGTTACACCCGCGGCACCCGGTTTTGCCCGCGCAGCCGGCCTTTTTGACTCAAGGTCGGTCTATGGTCTTTTCGTATGCCCATCCACGTAAATTTTCCAAACTGACTTCACGCTTCCAAGTTGTTTATTCCTTTGTTTTTTTGCTGTCTCGTTCCTTTTTTGACTTCTCACCCCTGCTTCTTTTCCTTTCTCCCCTCCGGGTCATCTCATCGACGGTTTATTTCAAACTCTTTTGAATACCCCTCCTTTCCTCTTTTTTTTCCACCCCAAACAGTCCTGGAGCACGGTAACCTCGTTTTACCTATTTACCAGTGCTTCACGATTCTGGTTTTAGAGCCCCCCTTTTTCCCCCCTCCAATCCAAACCCCCCCCCCCCACGCCCAGAGAGTCTTTTTCTTTTTGGTTCCCGCTGACCGCACCCCCCCATAGATCTTTCCCCGTTATACCTCTTTTCTTCTTCAGCCTCCCGATGATGACCAACCATTTTTGGCCTTTGACATGTTGTCCTGGTAAAAGAGTGAGTTCTCTAAAGTGACAGTCTCTTTCCTCTGGGCCTTGCTGTCCTTTCAGAGGTTGATCCTCTTTAAATACTCATAGACCCGAGTAAGTCTGTTGCCCTGGAACGTGCCCCAAGGCGGGGGACGTGTTTTTTGGCTTCAAGGCGTTTTGGCTGTTTTCCCCGGTGATGGGAGGGGGTCCGACTCTTTCTTATTTTTCTTCCTTTCACTTACTTCCCCTTCTTTTCTCTTGGGTTTTTTTTGGTGGGCCCCAACCAAGATCCCCACTGCCACCCACGCCTCAAGAAACCCCCTCATTTTTTTTTCCTTGAACCCCGGACCAAAACCAACCCAAATTTGCACATGGTTTTTGCTAACCGTTTTGGCTTGCTTCTACTTCTCTCCGTGAAACCCATTCAAAATTACCTTTTGTAGGTTTCCCCCCCCACTTCCTTTTATAATTTTTACATTTTGGTGACACCCGCCCACACCTTATTCCCGTCTCTTTCCCTCCAATTTCTCTTTTTGTGAAAGTCTGAAATCGAAGAAAGATGCGGCAAATCAACGCCACTTAACTTGCCCCCGTGCCAATACTTCCCCCCCCTCCCTTCTTCTTCTTTTTCGGCAATAGTTTCCCTTTTTATTTGGAACAATGAAAACTGCAGGAAGGCGGGTAAAGTTGCAACTGCGAGATGATCAAATTATAGAATATCCTGAACTTTTTCTTCTCTTCGCCTGCTCCCAACCCCTCCCCGCTGTCTTTTTTTGTCATTGTGCAGGACTCTTTTACACCAAACTAAACTCGGACGCAGGCGAACCTCGGCGTGTATCTTCCCCTTACAACCTGCTATCCTCTCCTGCGGAACACCCCCAGAAAGTTGGTCGGCAATTCCTTCCCCCCCAATTTTTTTCGTTCTCCTCTTTTTTGCTCCACCATTCGTTCCCTCCCGTTTTTCATGCTTTTTGGACACGTTCCGTAGTACTTTCGCTTCGGATTCCGGGACCCTACGGCAGTAGAGTTTAAAAGAGATTTCTTGTTTGGTGGGGGTGTTGGGTTTTTTTCTTTTCCAAGTTACCCTAATCGATGCCATGGCGTCTTCATTGGCCCCAAGACCGTGTATTCAAAGGGGCTCCCTCCTTCTTTTTTCCTCCATTCCCCTCCAGTTTTTGTTGTTTCTTGTGATTTCCTACCATGAACAGGGCTTGCCCTCTTTTTCTTTCACAATGTACCTTGCGCCAGGCATTCCTAGGGGTAAGCAAGATATTTTTATGCAAGTTTTTTCTGGTTTTCGGCTTCAACGTCCCCTGGACTTCCCTCCGGTTGTCCAAACACCTTTTTTCGTTGTCCCAATCGAGTTTCTTTTCCAGAGGCCTTCAA
>Ga0179591_1257762_pt1 | contig 17841 bp, 26 predicted proteins | sample CZOMad2_1_08_16f_FD_182891 | JGI IMG/M metagenome (GOLD analysis project Ga0179591, IMG submission 182891) | Vadose zone soil fungal communities from Angelo Coast Range Reserve, California, USA - CZOMad2_1_08_16fungal (PacBio error correction) | ecosystem: Environmental > Terrestrial > Soil >... | reverse complement strand
CGTTTTGTTTATTCTTTCCCTCCGGGTTCGAGATTGATTAAATCCATCCTCCCCTGTCCTCCCGCTCCTGCCAGTTTCCCCCCCTTAACCCCCCTTTTGATTGACCCTCTTCGATTGTGTTGGGGTTATGTGCACAGCTTTCCTCCGTCTACGATGTTCCCTTGGGTTTCTATGAAGCAGGCCCAGGTTTTTACCATTTCCCCAGTATTGCTTCAAGCTGAGGCTCCTATTGGGCTTCGTCTCCCTTCCAAATTCTCTCGCGGCTTATATCTTTTTTTGAAAAATCAACTCCAGTCGTCCGCGCATCCAGTTGACATTTTTTTAATATTTCCAGTAATGAGATTTGTTTTTTTTTTTTTTGTAATCGTCGAACCCCCGTATGGGTTGTCACTCGTTTTTTCACGCTGTCTTCGAGTGTTTTTTCAAAGGGGATGCTGGGTGGTGGTCGGGAGTAGTTTTTTTTTGACGACTCCCCCCTTGCTGGCGAAGGTCGCATGAAGTCTCCTTATGCAATGAAGTCGGGTCCTCCCCAGTTTGATTTTTTTCGGTGGAGTTTTTCCTTTTTTCCCTAGCTTTCCTCTGTTTCCCCCATTCTTTTTCTTCTGTTGAGCCAAAACCTTCTCCATTATGCCCCCTGTGCGGCATTGACCACATTGTGCCCCCCCCTCCGTTTTCATGTTTTTCCGTCAATAATCGCGCGCCGCGACCACGTATCGCTCTTTTTAGAAGTTTTTGGTGAACCCTTTAGGTTTTTTTCGTTGTTCCCTCATACTAGCTCTTTGCACGGGCAACCCCCCCCGTGTCTTCTTACATAATCGGCACTCTGCTGTTCGATTTTTCTCGCTCCCCAGGCTATTTTGTGTTTGCCCTTTTCTTCCTTTCTATCGTTTTGCAAGCTTTTGCCAACGTCCCCTTTGAAAATGTTCCCCTCAATGTTTTGGAGGTCAGGTTTGCTTCGGGGATGAAAACACTTGGTTGCATTGAGGGTATTTCTTCCCCCCGTTTTTAAGTCGTTTTTATATTTTTGAGATGAGTCTGACTGAACAGTCAAAAATCCCCAAGTAGTTTCTATTTTGTGGAGAGATCCCCCCTATGCCTAGATATGTTCTGAATTCCTAGATGCGACATGAAACTACGTGGGTTGAGGTCTTTTTCTTTGATTCAGCAGGACTTTATTAGTTTATTCATTACCTGAGACTGTTTTGACTCTAATTTTGGCCTTGCTTAGGAGTTCCCATGGAGATTTAGTGCTTTATTTTGATTGGTGGGCGCCCATCTTGAATCTGTTTTCTGTTTTCAGGCCTCTCTTTTTTTAAACGGGGTTTGTTTTTGTTTCTTGGGCCCGCCCTGTTCCTGTCGTTGTCTGCCTGTGGGCCCGACAAACTTTTTTTCTTCAGTCGTGCCCGCCTTTCCAAAATTTTTCTCACGGTTCCCCTCTTTTTATTGCCACCCCTTCACTTGACTAATCAGTTTGTTTCCCCACGCGCGTTGCTTGGTTTTACTTTTGGGGTTACCCCTGCTTTGTCCAGGGCTGATGTACTTGAGGGAGCTCATTCCCAGCACCGACTTTTGTTCTCTTGTGACTTTTTTTTGCACCTTTACTTATCCATTCCTGAACTCCTTTTTTTTCTGTTCTCCAGAATTAACAGTATCTTTTTACCGTTCCGTTTGTCCAGTTGCCCCTTGCCCCCCCCCGTGCTTTGACAAAGTCGCCTTTCCGCTTGGCGTGTTTGCTCTGTTTGGGCTGCCTGCTGCTTGATTGATAGTTCTTTTATTAACCAGAAGGGCGCCTTTGTTTGGGACCCCTCCAAGACACCCACCCAAACCCGGAGGTCCAACCGTCTTCAAAATGGGCATTCTTGCTTTCACCAAGAAGATGGACTGCCTTCTCCCCCTTGGAATTGTTGACCCCGTTCCAGGATTGAGAGGGTGTATTTCCCGATGTTATTGATGATTTTTCTGGTGGAAAGGTCAGCAGTAAGACTTGTTGCTTCTTTCATATCTGAGCTGTTGCTTCCTTTTATTGAATGGCTCTGGCTCAGAAATTCGTTTTTTACCCTCTCCCCCATTTTTGTTTGAAGTCCCCCCCCCGTCGTATCTCCAGTGACCAGCCCAAGATTTCTACGGTTTGAAGTTCTCCTTTGATTGTACTTCCCTTCGTTTTTTTCCGACTAAGGAAGCTCCGTTCAAACGTTGGAAGGTTCCTACACCTTTGCCTCCTTTGACCCTTCCCAAACGCCTCTTGGCGGCTTTCCCCCTGGTTTTTTTTTGTTGATGTTTTTTAACCCCCATACAGTTCCTATTTTCCCCTCCCGACGTCGACTTCTCCTCAAATACACTATAGCCCTTTTTTATAACTGGTCTGCAGCATTTTTTTTACCCCCGTTTTGCCCCCTCGGACACGATGCCCCCCCCCCCCACCCCCACGCCATCATATGTTGATGGTTTTTTCCTCTTTAACGAGGAAGGAATTCTTGCCCAGACCGTCCCAACCCCCCTTAATGCGCAACGTCCAGCTATACTTAGTTTGTTTGTAAAAAACCTTTTTTTACATTTTGGTCCAACCCCCTCCGGCCCTGTCTCTCCTCCCGTGCCCGAATCATGTGATAGCCCCAACTGACCGTGAATGGATGTCCTTCAGGTGGACCCTCCGCTGTTACCCCCCCCCCTTGCCAATACCCCCCCCCTTCCCCTCACTTTGGTTTTCCACGGGGTGGTAACCTGGGTCCTCAGATTTTTTTCCCCCTCTTGTAGTGATAGTTCTTCCCGGCTGTCTTTTTGGTCAGTTTTCCTTTTCCAACTTTACAAACCCCGCGGACCACTCCCCTTCTATCCGGTATTAGCTCGTCCTCCTCGGTCATTCTTCACAAAACCAACTCTGCCACCTTGATCTCAAGAAGTGAAGTCTCCAATTTGTTTTCACTTTTCCCCTCCTAGAAAAGACCATGCCAGTTGGTAACCTGCTGGACAACCTTCAATCGTTCCTTTCCCTGGGACGGCTGATGACACCCTCCTGGTGCCCCGCCTCCCCTGGGCCTCGCACCCTCCTTGTGCGGGCGGCGGTTTTTTTTTCTTTTGAAACGCTGCTGCAGATCCAACACTCCCCCTTGCTTGGTTGGCATTTCCTCCCACATCCTCATTACTTGGCAAATGTTCCTCGCTCTTCTTTATCATTATTCAAGGAGGGTTTCTCACATGGGGCTTTTTGTGCGCTCCCTCCAAGTTTTCCCGATTCCTTCTTGATTGGTTTCGTTGTTGTGTTTTGTTTTTGTGGGTTTGCCCATTAACCCCTCCCAGACGGAGTCCTCTTGAAACCATGTTGAGTTGGTTTTCCCCAACATACAAGGATGTAAATGTTTGCTCTGCCCCTGATTGCCCCCTGTTTGCCCCCTCTTGAACTCATCCATCTCCAAGGGACACTCGAGGTTTCTTTAGGAAAAAAAAATCCAGGCACAAGTCGTACCCATTTAAACTGAGATTTTTCCAGTAGTTCGTCCCCCTAATATAGCTTTCTGCAGATTATCTCATTGGTATTTATTCTTTTTTCTGCCTCGTCCCAAAACACAATTTCCCAGGCGTACTTTTTGTCGAGGTTTTATTGCGGACCAGTCTCGTTGGACCCTACAGCCAATCCACAACCCCCTGCAGGCTGGCCTGGTCTGGGGACCCTTTTCCTCAATATCGCCGGAACTGAGCCTTCCCACCTTCTCTTTCCGAGTGGTTTTCCCCAAATTTAGCAACATTGGCCGGCCTTATCTACCCCCCCTCCGTCCTGTTCCTGAGATCTCTGATTTCCGGATTTGCCGTTCAGTCACGGTACCTTCTTCTTCACCTCCCAGACTTGGACCTTGTTTGTTTCCTTTCCCACTCCGTTTGCCTTCGTGCGGCCCCCCAGACTTAAAAAAAAGTCCTTTGTCCTCTTTTGTTCGTTTTTTCCCCCTCCACGACCTATCTCACTCCTCCCCGTTTTTTTTTTTTGATCTCTCGCGGGACATGGGAACCGTAATCACATAAGAATTTGCCTCTAAAGGCGCGATTTGAGCTTTCCTCCTTTCGTCTTTACCCTTTTTTCATTCCCCGCTTCTCCCGTAGTCCCTTGGTACCTGAACGCGTTTTTGGAATCTCCATGTGTTTATGATTGCCAACCCACTGTCCTCTAAGTGGTTCACTTATCCTGTCCTTTTCGGGTAACCCCCCCCCACATACCCGGCCGCCTCCCCTTTTGGATTGTTTTTTTTTTTTTTTTTCTTAGCCCTTTTCCTTTTCGCAGGCACCCACACCCCTCCTCCCTTTGACGGATCTTCGGTCCTTTTTTTGCCGAATTCCTTCATAGGACTTTATGTCCCCTGCACGAGCTTCTGCGTGACTGCCCCTCTTTGTTTCTCGGTGCCCATGTGGACGAAGTTGGGCCTATGTCCCTTTACTCCTCCCTCTTTATTAGCCTGCCTGAAGTTCTTCTTCCCCTGAAATCTGTTTTTGACATCGACCCCCAGTTTCTATTTGCTTTTTTCAACCCCCCACTTTTTTCTGCACCACATTTTCATCTGTTGTTTTTTTTTTCTTCGTGGTGGGTTCTCCTGCCTAGCCAGTATCACCCTACTACCTTTCTTTCCTTCTTTCGTGGTGAGGCCCCCCCCCCGGGGGAGCAGGACGTCTTTTATCGATCCTAGCAGCTTTTCCAGTCGAGCTTCCAGGTCTTTCCTCCCCAAACTAGAATTATTTTTTCTCAGTATTTTCTTCTCTCTTAGGGCTACATCCACCGTTCTCTTCTCAGACTGGGACGATGCCCCCCCCGTCTGATGATTAACCATTTTTCTCCCCGGGCGTCAACCTTCCCCCTTCAATTTTTTGTCCACCTTTTTGTTACGGTGCCGCCGGGACCCACCCCGGCAACATCCCAGTCCTTACTTTCGATTTCTCTTCCCCTGTCGTTTGCTCCTTTCCTTGGTGAGCTTGGTTTTTTTCTTGAAGGACGGCTGGCGGCTTTTTCGGTTTCATGTTTCCCTGATCTCAGTGATCGCTCCGTTTTTTTTCCGTGTCCTCGCACGTTGGAGCAGAGACCCCTGCGGAATCGTTTCTTTCCCCCCCCCGCACCCACGTTTCGTAAATCTCTCCTGATTTTTAACATGGTCACCCCTTGTCTCGGTACTCCCCTTTGATTTCCTTTTTTTCTTCTTTCCTTGCGGTTACGTTAAGGTCCCCGGTTCTTCCCTCTGCATCTGATTTATCCACCAATTTTCCCCCCTTTTTTCAACCTGCCCGGCTTATTTACGTGCGTTCTCCTTGATTAGGATGGTGCCTACCTTGCAAATTGTCAGAGTACCCCCAAACTATGAGCTTTTTTAGGTTGAACCTTTTTGTGCCCATTTTTGTTTATTCCTTTTGGGTTTCTTCCCATGTGAATACCAGTTCTTTCCCCTCCCATAAGGGCTCTTTTTCCCGGCGACGGCTCGTGGGGAAATCTGCCCTATTCTTTTTCCAATTGCCCGCAGGCTGCCCCCAACCTGTTTTTGGACCTGGAAAAGCCTCCACTCGGCGTTGTATTCCTTCAGAGGCTTCATAGGCCCGGAGGTTAAGTATTAGCTCCTATTCCGGACAATTCAATTACAATGTCTCCCCAGTTAGTGGTTCATTTTTCCGATTGTCCGATATGCCGGCCCCCCACAACTCCCCTTTCTCTAGGTTGAGTAATTAGGTCCATCTCCCCCTTCTTGGAATCCTTCTCCCTGGCTACAGTCCAAAGAAAGGAGTGGTAAGATTTTGCCTGGCCAAACCCGTGCCCGTTCCCACCGATTTAAACCGAAACTTCTTGTGCCGTTGCCTTTCTGCCCCGTAACCGTATCCCCCGTGGCTGGGAAATGGTTTGAGGCCCTTCCCCCTGGCGAGGCCTTTTTTTAGCCCCCGCCGCCCACGGATTGACCATTTTCGGTGCTGACTGATTTTTGAGGTTCAATTCCTCGCCGTTTTTTTTTAGACAACCACTCCCCCCTAAGGTTATGGCGAACCATCCCCCTCTAACTCCAATAAGTCTTTTTCCCCATGGATCGCTCTTTTTGCCCAAACCCCCCTCCCCCTTCACCGGCCCTTGAATTCCCGTTTCTTCAACCGCAATTGGTTTCATCTGTGCTCCTGTTAGTTTCCCCCACTTAAGTCGCCAACCCCGTTCGGGATTGAGAGCGCCCCGTCACCCCCTCCCCAAGTTTGACGGTGAACTTTTTTTTTTTTAAAGTCTTACCCCTTTTCGTGCTCGGATGATGACCTCTCTACGGGGAAATCGCCGCGGGAGGACGCCCCCATTTGAGGCGCCCATTGCTGAAACCCCTGCCAAAGGTTTTTGGGTTTTTTTTTCTGTTGGTGGGTGGGGGGGTGTGGTTTGGTTGGGGGTTGGGGTGGGTGGGGGTGTGGTTTTGTGGTGAGGGGTGGGGGGGGGGGGGTGGTGGGGTTTGTTTTGGGTTGGGTGGGGGGGTTGGGGGGGGGTTGTTGTGGGGGGGTTTGGTTTTTTTGGGGGGTTGGTCCTTTCGAGCAGTAACCCAAATTTGGTCGTGCGCTGGTTGGCACCCCCCCACTGAACACCAGCCAACATCCCCCCCAAATCTCTTCTTACCAGGTGCCCCTCCATGGCGCAGTCAGACCTCCTATCCACGCGCCTTTCTGGAGTGCTCAAGCCGGCGCCTCTCCCGACAATTGACGGCGTTCCCTTCCTCATCCCCGACGCTTGCTTCTCTCCTGCAACTTCGACATGGGTCTCATAGAGAGGGCGTATGGCACCCCCCTCCTTTTTTTTTCGGGATTTCTTTGGCGGTGGCGCCCTGATCCTGCGGACCGACCAAACCTTCAGGAAGGGCCACCCGCCCTCTCCCTCCCCTTTGCCTCTCTTCCCCCACCTATTGCCTCTTCCCCCCCCACCCCCCCCCACCCCACTCCCACCCCTCCCCTCTCATCCACTAAATCCCTCAATTTCTTACCCTTTCACCACCTCCCAACAAACGTTGCCCCACACACCCCCTCCCCTCTCCCTACTCTCCCACCCCACTCGCCCCTCTTCCCTCCCTCCATTTTCCCCCTCCCTCCGACTCCCCCCACCCCCCCGCCTCCCCCCTTTTTCCCCCCCCCCACAATACTTCCTCTCCCCCTCCACGGTTTATCCCCCCTCCCCCCACACCCTCACTGCCCTTGCCGTCTCTCCCTCCCCCCCCACCCTCCGCTCACCTTCTCTCCCTCTCAGGCCCCTCTCCCTCCTCCCCCCCTGCTCCTCCCCCATTCTCTCACCCCTCCTCCGTCAGTCCCCCCTTTCCTCTCCCCCCATCACCCGCCCTCGCCCTTTCTCTCCACCTCTTTTACCCCCAACCCTGACCCTCCCCCCTTCTTCCCCCACTCTTTCCCCACCCTCTACCCCTCCCACCTTCCCCCCATCACTACTTGCCTTTCACCTACCCTACCTAAACCCCCCCTCTACTCCCCGATCCCGCCTCTTGCTCCCCCTTCCCTCCATCCCCCTCCTTAATCCCCGAATCTATCTTCCCCAATTTCCCCCCCTACATCCTCTTTCCCCGCACCTTCCCCCCTACTCTGTTCCTTCTACCATCCCCATCCATCCTCTTACTTCTCCTACTCCGCCCGGTATCACGCCTCCCCCCCCCCCCCTTAACCCCCCCCCTCCAACCCCCTCTTTTCCTTTCGTCCCTATCATTGAATTTCAGCCTTTTGGTTCCCCTCAAGCCGCCTCGCGACCCCACAACTTTTTTTTTTTTTTTGTCCCCATTTTCTGGGGACCTTGAAGCAGGCTTGCTCCTTAAACCTCCATGGTGGCCCCCTTTTGACTGGGGGAGGGGCCTTCTCACTAGGCATGCAGGTCTTGACGCGTTTTTTTTTTGAGTTTTTCAAGAGCAACTTTTCGGTTACGCGAGCTAGCCCTCATTGCCCCCAAAGGTAAGACATTTTCTCTATGAACCCCCCAAGTAGAACTTACGTCGTTTTTCCTGCGTTACCTCTCTCTTGACCGGTTAAGTAGGTGACACTTCAATTATCGCTTCGACCCCATGTCTTTTTGCGTTTGACCCAAACAACCTTCTTTTCCCTCTTCTTTACTTTCCCCAGGCGTTCCCTCTCTTTTTTTTCAGCTGTGTCCTAGTTCACGGTCTCTGATAGTTAATTTTGCTCTCCCCCTCCTTCCCCCCCGGTGTCTACGGGCCACCTCCCGTTTTTTACACCCCCAGGGGATTGGACTAGCCCAGTTTTCTCTGTTTACGAGTGTTTTTCCTCCTATGCTCAAGAGCCAACTCTTTTAATCAACCCCCACCTCTCCCGTGAAAATTGTGATCGATATGCTTTTTCCCCCCCCCACATGATATCCTGGACCGGGTCCCTTTTTGCCCTTTATTCCCACCTAGCCTTCTCTGCTATGATCGAAAAGGCCGTCCGACGACAATGACTCACTTGGGCGGTGCTCTTCCTTTTTCCTGGGTTAAGGTCCTGTTCCTTTCTCGCCCACAGCCATTTTCTCCCTTCCGAAAAAGGGCGTTCGTCCCCTCCCAACCTCGCATCTTGGCGGCATCCCCCCCGAAATTACTCCTGAAGAGGGTCATTGGGCGGTGGTAGAGGATGCAGCCCTCTCCCAGATGGAATAAAATTCTTTTCGTCCTTCCCTCCTCTTCCTACCTTTTTGTGTTGCGAGATGAGGTGTTTTCTCTCCCCCCTGTCGGCATGCTACCTTCGTCTGGGCCTGCCTCTTTCTTTCATCCTAGTTTTTAGCCCAAAATCCCTGTGGGCGGCCTCCACCCCGACTCTTCCCCAGAGTTTTTGGCGTGGCTCTATTTTTTTTGGATGTGAACTTGCACGGGTGAGCCTAATGATTGTGGCTTTTTTTTTTTGGATTGATGCTGGCCCCGGCGTTACCCATTCGGCTGTGCGCTGAACGTGTAAGTTGCTTTGCCTCTTTTTCTCCGCTTCGAGCGCTTCGGTTCATCAACCTCACCCCCCCGTTGTTTTCAGTCGTGGACCGGTTTTTTTATAGCCCCTTCCTTTAACCGTTTCGGTGTCAGGAGCGTTTCTTCGACCAGCACGTTCATTTTTACCCCTCGTGGCCACGCGGGGCATCCATTTCTCTGGTTGGTTTTTTTGTTTTTTTTGTCGCCTGAGTTTTTGAAGTGAGTAAACCTGCTCATTGAGTGCGTGTAGTATCACCCCAACCCCAATCCCCCCCTTTCATATGAACGTGCCTCTGGTTTTTTTTGAGGTTGGCCTCGGCGCGGTTCAGATTTCCAGGCCGATGCCGCCGCGGCCCTCTTTGATCTACGCCCACTCCCCCCCTCCCCCTTCTTTTGCCAATTCGGGGAGCTGAACCCCCCTTGTTCCACCCGCTTTTCCTCAGAGATTTCTTTTAATAGCGCTCTTTTTTTTTAGAATCTTCGGTTTTTCTTCCTTATTGCTTTTTTTTTCTTTTCTGTGCCCGCACAGTGTCTTCCTCGTCAACTCTGGCGCTTGTTTTTCTCTTATCTCCCCAGCTTCCTTTTCCTGTGCCATTGCTTCATTTTGTCCTCCTTCACGCTGTGTCACTTTAATGGAAAACGGGGGCCCCGCACGTTTTTGGCCGGTCCTTGCGGCTTTGCCAAACTTGGTTGCATGGCTTATGGTATTGGCATTCAGATTCGCCTCTTTTACTTTTTTTTGCCACTGGTCCCCCCCCCCCCACCATCCCTATTTTCCCAACCTAGTAGCCTTTTTGATCCCTTTGCTCCTCTATTTTTACCGACATGATAGACCTTTCTGGACGCTTTTTTTTGACTGACCCTCTTTCCGTGCTGAAGTTATTGGTTTCTCCCTTTTCATTCGTGAGGGCCTACTGGAAGGCTTATTTTGATGACGTCCCCTTTCCTTCGGGGCCACCTTTCCCGCTCTGCCTGATTTCCCTTTGTGGGCGCCTCAATGAGTTGCAACCCCGTGTCCCCTGCCTGCGATTTGTACCTTTTTTGGCGGTTTTTTGTTAATGTGCCCTAACCATTGTTCAATGAGCTTTTTCCTCGGATTGTGACGGAACCTCTGGCTTTCCTGCATTTTTTTTCCCCTCGCATTTTGGTCGTTCTGGCCCCGGCGTGCGCGGATGGCCCCCGCTTTTTTTCTTGATTCCATCACGAGACGACACAGCGTTTTGCGGTTTTCCCTCGGACATGCGGCAACCAGTTTGCTTGCATGTGATTGCCGGCTGGACTCTCTCCCACTCGTGTTTTTTTGGCGCTTGCTGCCTTTTTCAAACCTCACTGTCGCCTCTCACCTCTTTCGACTTGTTCGCTCTCCCCCAGTCCGGCGGGGACCCCCTAATGATCTTTTTTCACTGGTTTTTTCTCCGATGAAGAGACTTTGCCCCCCCCCGTGGCTTTTTGTTGCGCTTGGGTTGGTGGGCCCCTCTTCGACTGATTTAGAACCCCCCCCCCCCCCCCCCCCCCCAGCGGCCTCCGTTTGATGACTTTGTTGCCCCCCGCCCCCCAACCCACAAAAATTTAGTTGCTGTTTTTCCCATCTCCACCTTGGAACCCCTTGGAATTTGCGCACCCGCCCCCCGCCGACTTGCTCCCTGATTCTTTTGTTGATACTTTTAACCGGGACGTTTTGGCTCTAAGGAGATCCCTCTGTTCTTTCCTTCCCCCTGCTTTCTGGTTCCGCTGTTTGCCAGGAACCACTTCTTTCCGTTTCTGGCTGGCCTGCCTTTAAGTTTTTTTTTTTTGGCCCGAGGCTCTGATTTGCGGTTAATTTGCTTAGAATGACCAGCGATCGTTGGGACTCCTCTTGTGATCCTAACTGCAAAGCCCCAAAACTGAACCTTTTTTCGTTTGCATGACTCCTTCTGGCAATTCGACTGGTCGCCATCCGCCTTTTTTTATCAAGCCTGCACAGTTTTGACTGCCGCGCCGGGAAGACCGTTTTTCCTAATCCTTGGCGGTTTCCCGGCCTTTTCATTTTCTTTGGCCTGGCTGGTCTCCATCCTGCCTCTTCCTTCCTCAAACGCCGCTTTTTTTGTCCGACGACAACTATGCCCTTCCCAGCTGTTCTTTAAACCACTGTAAATGCAAGCTTTGGCGTGTCTTTTCAAAAAGTGCCTTGACCCGCCCTCCCAACACTTCCGCTACCCCTCTGGAGGTGACTTCTTTTCGCCCCGGGTTTTTTTCTTCCCTCCACCCCACCTCATTCCCGTCCCGTTGCACTTAGTGATATCAGGGGCCGTGGTGAAAAACCCCTCTTTTTTTCGGGAGGCCACACCCCTTTTCCGAATCGGGCCTGACCCTTCCACAACTGAGCCGGAGAGCCACCTGGCACGGATTGGTAGTTTAGTGGGTACCTCTTTTTCTTTTTTCACCCTCGTCTTTTTTATTTCCCCTTCTATAAAACCCACCTTCCTTTGGGTTTGAGGGGATTGGTACGAGATTAAGGCTATGCTTTTGTTGTGGTGGTGTGGTGCGTGTCCCATTGGCTTTTTTGACCCCTTTCCCCCTAACAACCTTCGCCGAAAGAAATTCGACTTGACATACTTCCCCGATGGCTCCCCCCCCTTTTGACCTGCACCTCGACTTCAGGAAACACACCCCAAACCAACCCCCCCCCCCCAAAAAAACAACCAAAAACAACAAACCAAAAAACAACATTTGCCCCCCCGGGAGCGCTAGCATCTCCGCTTTTCCCCTTTGAAGAAACGCCACCCTCCCTGGTATTTGCTGTCGGTGAATTTTTTTTTTCCCCTTTTACCTATATGGGAAGTTTTTGGGACCCCTTTAGTTGCCCCTTTTTGTTAGAAAAAGCGGTTCAAACCATCCCTCCTTTGCTCGCACCATCAAGGGAATTGGGTTTTGGGTTTGGGGCTTCTCTCCCCCTTGTTTTACCGGGCAACGGGGGTCCTGCCCGGGAAATCGATCATGTCCAGAACGTTTATTATGCAAGATTATTGTTCTCTTCAAGTGGGACTCTTGGATTTATTGCCCAGGCCCGTCCCCTTTCCGAGGTTGCTGGCCTCCCCTTTTCCGGGGCCTCACGGACAAAGTTCCTTCTTTCTCTGGAGAGCGACAAGAACCACAAACCTTGTTTATTCCGATGCAAATGTTCACCGTCTCCCTTTTTTCCCCCCAATCAACCCAGGGCTGTCCCCCTGGCATGAGGTAACCCAATATTCACTTGACGGAGGGGCCTGCCGTTCCGGTCCCTCGAAGTGACATCACCTCCGCTTTCGTTCCACAACTCCCGGCATAGCCGGTCCCCCATTTTCCCCGCGCCCCCTTCCCCGTCTTTTTCGCATTAATATAGTCTCCCTAAGGGATATCGTTTTGTCCTCGTCTTTCCCCACAAAAACGGGGTCCTCTTGTTCTTTAAGCGGTTTTTCTCTCACTTCCGCCGGCTAGCCCATGCAATTCCCCCCCTTCTTCTGTAGTGTGGGAATTGGACGCAACATTCGCCTTACATGCATCCTGAAGGTCCCTTTCCCGTAGTCGTCCCGTCACTCCACCCTCTAATCAGCACCCCGCGTGTACGAGTTTACGATCCTTCCGTTGGATTTTTTCGTAACCGTTGCATTGAATCTCCGTCCTCATGTACTCCCCCACTTTCCGGTTTTTTTTCTCCCCTGAAAGCAGCCGATTTCTTTTTTTCCCATTCCGTGCATTTCTCCCCTCTTCTTTCCTCCTCCTTCGTTTTTTTTTTTGTTTTTTAGAGATTGCTGGGATTTCATTTGTGCCACTAACCTGGGAAATAGGTGGCCCTCTCCTCCGACCCCTGATTTTGAGGCCAGCCCCATTGGCGTCGATTATAACTTTTTGTTGTTACTCCCTTCTTCCGGAAAGTGTCCGAGATCCCCCCCTGAAATGGACGTTTCCTAATGAAGTGAGCCACTTACTTGACACAGACCTCTACGCTGCAAGGAAGAAATGTCCCGGACTCTTCTTTCTTGTCAATCCCCCCTTGCCCATTCCCTAATTTTTTGGACCAAGTTTCCCTTGTTCCGTCCTTCTACTTTTTTTAGATAAACCCTCACGTCTGATGAGCCCTGTTTTTTTTGAAAGGCGCCGTCATTCATTTTTGTCCCTTATTCCACTTTCTCTGTTTTTTCCCCTTTGAATAGCGGTTTTGACCCCTTGTACAGTTGCTTATTTTCGGAATTTTTTTTTCCGTCAATCGGTTTTCTTTCGACAGAGAAGAAACTATTTTGGTGGAAGGCATTCTTGGGGTACCTCTCGTGAGACCCCCCCCCCCAGTTCCTTGGTTTGTCAAACCCCCTTTTCCGGAGTTTTGCCCCTTTCATTTCTGACTCGCTGGTGGTGGTTTCTTCCTCCTTCTTCCCAGGTCTCCCTAAAGTGAATAGTCCTCTTTTGCAGAGCCCCTGAAGGGCCCAGGGTGCAATCTGAAGACAGCCCCTTTCTTTTTTTAGATAGGCTTGCGGTCAACAGGTTTCTCTCAAGTTCAGAGTGCTTTTTTTTTTCTTTCACACATGAATCGCTTTTTCTTATGAGTTTGCCCAGGGTCAGTACCAGGCGGCCCTGAAGAACTTTGTTTTCGCAATTTCTGATTCGGGTTAACCTGATTTCCACTGGTTTGCTTTCACACGTACATGTCCCCCTGCCAGATAGTGTCTGGCCGTGCAGTCCTTGTACCACATTCAAACGGGACCCCTTCTGTTTTTCTTTTTTTTTTTTCCCGCCTTTTTCCATAGCTTTTTCCCTCTGCGTTAAGATCTTTGTCCCTATTGTTTTTTTTTTGCGAAGACCCCTGAAGCGATTCCTTCCGGTACGTTTGCTGGGTGGCAGTGGTTTTTGTCCATCCCCGTGGACAAAAGAAGGACGCAGCTCTTAACCGTCCTTGACTCTTCCCTTTCCCAGGAATTAAACCCGTTCTTTTTGGCATAGAACGATGACCAAACCCTTTCCCCCTTTCCCCCCACCCCCCCCCTCCTGTTTCTCATCAGGCCAGTTGGTGGTTTTACCTTTTTTTGATTTTTTTCTGCTGTTTCATCCCCCATTTGCAAACTGGCTTTTTTCAAAATCCCCTTCTGGAGTTGCGTCGATGTTTGAGTTTGACCTTTGCGTCGACCGCCCAGATAGAGTACAAATTCCCTCTTTTTTTCTTCTTTACGTAGGGGGGTTTTTCACGGGGGTTCCCCCCACTGTGCTACCTTCTGCATTTAAGTAGCCCTCCACATATTCCGGGCTTGGTCGTGTGCCTGTGTATGTTGACCATAGTTTTGTTTTCTTTTGGTCAAGTCCCCCTTCAGAAACAACAAAAACTTTTCGGAAAGGGGTCACTATCCCACCCAAGATAAGCTTGCAGGTCCCTTAAGATTAATTTTTATGTGCCACGCTTAATTCCTTTCCTGAGCTATTTTTCGGATTAGTGGCATAAGCAACCTGTTCTGAACCAAGTATTGCTATCGAGCTCGTCTCCTGGTCAACTCCTCTCGTATTTGGAGACCTCCCTCTCCCTGCGTTGCACCCTTTCGGGTGTACTTCGCAAGGCAACTTGCGGGGTTTTGAGATTTTCAACAATTTGCAGACCACCTTTTTCTGCATCGCCCCTCTGTATTTTAGCCCGGCGGATCTTCCTCTATTAAAGCTTTTTGGCTTTTGTTTTTATCCCCCCTCGTTGTTATCCGTCCTATTCCCAAAAGGTATGAATTGTCCTTTTTTCGTGATTTTTTTTTGAGGTACTTCTAGAGGAGTGGTTTGTATACACTCCCTCTCCTTACACCATCAAGCACCCTGAAAACGTCCCGTTTTCCCCTTTCTCTTATAGGCGTCTCCTTTGACACGTCATTGTTTCGTAGTTTTCTAACTTTCCCCGTTTCCCCCCCAATTCGGGAGTTTTTTCTCTGAGGGATACGTAGTGAACACCGGTTTCCCTAATCTCCCCCCAACTGTCTTTGATGAAAATTCGTCCCTTTTAACTAACCCCCCGCTTGCCGTTCAGTTACCCGGCTGTTCAAGGAACGCTTCTGTGAATTCTCTTCTTACCCTTCTGCTTGGACTCCGCTTTTTCTTTCACTTCCGGCTTTTAAACCTGTTTTTGTTCCAAAATTGGTACATACCATGAGACCCCGTAAACCACCATTTCGTCTGGAAACCAGTAAAGACCACACCCCTTTCCCCAATGTGAGTGCTGAACATCAGTCGTGGCACCCCCCTCCCATGCTGACCCCTGCGGAACTCCTAGGCGCAAAGGGCACCCCCGTGCAGCCCTGGCTTTTTCCCCCCCTCTGAGGGTCCTCTCCCTATCCTGCCGGAGGACCAACTCAAACTAATACCCCACGCGAGGGCCCCTTTTTCTTTTCCTTGAACCTCCTTCCTCTGGCGTATAGAGATGCTGTTTTCAACCTCGTAAGTTGCCGCGGGTTCTTTTTTGTTCCCCCCTCTTGCTTCCCTGTAGTATCTCTGGCATCCGAGATGCCAAGTTTTAAAGCCGCCCTGCCCGCTTGACCACGTGATTCCCCATTCCTTTTTGTTTTTTGCAGTCATCTGTGCTCTACATCAAGCTGGCTCCCAATTGAGTTTTTTTGAGCAGTTTTTGTCCCGAATAGGTCCTTTGCAGAGGCAATTGGTCTGCACTTTTGCGTTGAGTCCCCTCTATCATACGTCAAAAATCCTTTCCCCCTAATATTTATTTCAGTCCAACAACCAGATGCCTGATTCCTTTTCCTTCCTCTGCCTCCATCTTCAGGCGTTTTCCCTCTTGTAAATCCGATGCTAATCATTCGAGGTTTGGTGTGCACAGTAATCCAATGCTTTTTACTTTTATTTTTTTTAATCTTCCTCCCTATTTTCCCCCGCGTCGGATTCGGGGGCCCCTTGTAACCCTCTTCCTTTTCTGCACGGAGGGGTCAACCACACTGAGATCGGCGCTCCTAAGGGGTTTTCCCGGACTTTTGTTCTCCACAACCATTTTCGACCCCTACCCAAGTTGCCGTCTGTCATTCAGATTTCTGAATCTTTCCATCTCCAAAATTCAACCAAAGGGCGAGGTGGTCTCTCATGGGTTCAACTTGTTTCCCGGGCCGATTCCGTGATTCACGAGACCGCCTCGATCTCTTTTCTGTTTGTGCAAATTCCGAATGACAAGCCTGCGGCCGCCCTGGTTTTTTATGCACAGAGCCGTTTTAGGATTCGCCCACTTTTTTTCATCTTCCCAGGCTGGAAACCAGAACTTCCCACCTACCTTAGAGGTCGGCCTTTTCCAACCCGTTTCCTCGACGACCTTCATGCTTCCTTTCCAGGTCGGATCTTAATGGGTACTGTCAACTCGCCCATCTTAACAATTTCTTCCCCCTTCCCCCTCCTCCCTCGCTTTGGTTGTGTTTAAGAGAGATGTTTTGATTCTCATCCCCCCCGTCGTATTCTTGCGAGGCTGCTTTTTTTCTGGAATGGCTTACCTTTACGAGCCGCCTTTCCTCGCCTTTGAGCTCCCCTTTCTGTGTGATTTTTTGCCCTTGTGAAGATTTGGTGCGGCCGAAGCTTTCACGTTTTTTCTTGAAGTTTACCTTTTTCTCTCATTCCCTGGCGTCCACAATGTCACCCCTGATGGCTCCTTTTACCCCGTGTCCTTGGCGGGCTCGCTCAGCTCCCGTTTTCCCTCGAATACCCCTCGTCGTGCTCGCGTCCAGCCTTTGACCGTTTTGTTGACATATCGGCCGGCTTTCCTGAATTTTTTTCCTCTTTTTTTTTCTGGAGAAGGTTGCTTTCTCCTGAACTCTCATTCTGTAAATGGCTTGCTTTGCGGATCCACGGATGTTGTAGTCCCTCGTTAGTGATACCCGTGTCTGGATCCTGCTTTTTGCCGGTCGCCCTCGCGGTACCTTCCCTCTGTAAGCGACATCCTTGCCTTCTCTTCCGAAGATGCCTCCCCCCCGCGGATCGTGTTTTTATCTTGTGCAACTGCAAACCTTTTTGCCCAAATGAATTGACAGTCTCTAGGAACCTTGAGCTTCCCCCTACGCGGTCGTAGAATAAGATCTCCCCCGTTTTTTTACGTCTTTCAGTACTTTTTCCTCCCTTCGGGGTTTCGAGCAAAAGCTCATATTTCCTGTTTGTGGAATTTCTTCTTGATCCCCTAGGATGCGTGTCAAATTGCTGATCCTTTTTCTCTGCCATATTGCGCGGCTGTGATTTCTTGAGCCATAAAGCTCATTGGGCTCATTGCTTTTGTAGGGTATGGGTAAATATTCTGCCCTCCCCCCCATGCCGACCAACATGTGGGGCCGAACGGCTGTGCTGAGTGGCAGGCGGCGGGCGTACAAACACCCCCTTTTGGCAACTTTGCCGGTCTGCCGTTTGCCAGACGGGGATCCGGATCAGCAGTCCCCCCCCGTGAAGACCCTGACCCCCCCAAATTTCCACCTGGTTCCAACCCTGTATGATTTTTGTCCTAGTCTCTATGAAGCCGATATAAGTTGGGCTGGACTGATAGTGACGTTTTTCCCTTTTGTTTTTTGCGCCTTCCTATAGTTTGAAAGACCCTGACTGGTCCAAAGGTCTGGTGCCGCGGCGTTTTGAAGCTCTCGGACATTTAGAGGTTTTTTTCGTTGATCCTTGCGTTGAAACGCGAGCGCAGTCTTCTTTGGAAAAGTCGGTGTTTTTACAGGGGGTCCCCGTTGGTTCCCTTCCCAGGAGATTTTCATTGACTGGTCCTACAACTGTTTTCCATCCTTTGTTGACCGGAATAATTGTTAGGTCGCCCCCTCGGTTCGATGGCCCCAAGATCAAGAGCTTCCTTATACCCTGTCGGTTAATCGGTTCTTTTTAACCGCTGGCCCTCTTGCACACTTTTGAATGGATGGCTGGTTTAAGAACCGTACTCTTTTTCGTTTTTTGCCCTCTTTTG
>Ga0179591_1402022_pt1 | contig 17842 bp, 27 predicted proteins | sample CZOMad2_1_08_16f_FD_182891 | JGI IMG/M metagenome (GOLD analysis project Ga0179591, IMG submission 182891) | Vadose zone soil fungal communities from Angelo Coast Range Reserve, California, USA - CZOMad2_1_08_16fungal (PacBio error correction) | ecosystem: Environmental > Terrestrial > Soil >... | reverse complement strand
TCACAGACTTTCGAGTATCCACCCTACGGGCACCATCTCCCTTGTGACCATGCGGTCCTGTTCTCCCCCTTTTTTCAATTTTTGGGTTTCCCTCCCCCCACCCGGGCCAAGGCTCACTGTGGACCCGAACCACGGCGTTCGTTGCAGCCTTCTCTGCCTTTCTCCAGGTCTGCCAACGGGTCCTTCGAAGAGTTCTTTCCCGATTCTTGCTGACAACTGGCTTTTCCCCCTTTTGCGGGCTTTCTCAACTAGACTCCCCGGAAGCCCCGAGGTCCCCCAGTCTCCGAAGCAAGCATATTAGCGGCTCCAGAAATAGGCTGGACCCATAATTAAAAACTGGTTTCTCTTTTCCGGGTTGCACTGAAAGGTTTCTCTTCCCCTTTGTCGCCACAGGAAACGGAAAGCCCCATTCACCGGTGTCTCCCCCCCGTCGAGGTACCCCACACCGCTTTTTGAGCGGCGGCCTTTTCCCCCCCCCGATTTTTTTTCAGCCCCCCGGGCGAGTTCATTGTTCGCCACGGGTCTTTTGAGCTGATCGCGTTTTTTTGCCAACCCGTCGTCTTTTTTCGGCTCTTCTTCACTTTGGCGGACTTCGCTCGCGGTTTAAAACTTTTTTTCCTCCTGCTGGAGGCTATGCATCACGGTGGACCCGTTCTACTCCCTGGGCAGGTTCCCGGGTCCTTTTTCTCCCCTTTTTTTTAAAACTCGATGTCCCCTAACGTAGCAGGTATCCAGGGCCGAAAACCCCCCAAGGACGTGTTTTGCGCACTTTGGGCCCTTATTAACCCCCCCCGGCCCCTCCCCTTCGAAATGACTCCCTTGATGACTGGAACATCTTGTCGATCTCGGAGATTCCTGTGTTCCCCTCCCTTCCTTGGCACGAAGTCTTCTTTTCCTATCGCTGCCCTCAACGTACTGGTCACGGTTCCGGTGGTGTCCGACCCTCTTGGACAGGGTTTCCTACGCCCCCCCCTGGGCAAACGCACTTCCCGACGAATATTCGGATTCCCTCCTGGGTGCAACTTTGATCCACCTGTGCTTGCTGCACGGTGACCTCCTTCGTTCCTCCAAGGAGCCGTCCTAGCGAAGGCGGCGTTTTCCTCTTTGAGAAGAGTGTTCTGGCGGCGACATTTTTTTTTCCCGCTCGGTCGGCGACTTTCCGACATTCATGATTTTTCCCTTCCCCTTCTTTTTTTCGAAAAAATTCGCTTTCCAGGCAAAACGACCCTTTTACTATGGGAGAAGAGCTGGGATTGGAATTCTTCTGGATTCCCCGGTTCCGACGATGGCTAGCTTCTTTTTCGGCGACTTTCTCTTCATGGTCTTCCCCCCGGGAAACCTTCGACATGATGGCCTTTTTTCTCTTCCAGATCCTTTCCTGGCGACCCTCTTCCCCCCACGACTTTTTTGGACGCTGAGTCCCTGAACTACATTCTTTTCGTTTGGAAGCACACAAGTTCTGGCGACTACCCTTCGACCCCATGCCTTGGGTTTCTCGCACCGGAGACAACCCCTGACCCCCCCGGGCCAGCGTTCTCCGTGATCGGCTGCTGGCGTTTTTTTCCGCCTACGTTGCCGACCCCCTTTAAACCGACCTTCCTTCCCCCTTCCTCCCCTGGTCCGGACGTGGAGCGCCCGTTTAACTTAAAGGACCAAGAACTCCGCTTTTTAACAGCGTGTTGTGTCTTCACGGCTCCAGTGGCGCTGTCTTTCTCAATGGATGGTCTTGAAGGCCGTGGCGGGTCTCAAAGATGGTCCCCAAGCGGCTGATTTTTCGGCCCTTGCTTCAAAAATCGAAGGAACCCTCCCCCGGCAATCCCTCCCAAATTTTTTTTTTTGGTGGGCGGGACAATCAATGCTTGGGACGACGTGCATAGTTAAAACAATGGGTTAGAGATTCCCTTAAGAATCCTTTTTTTTGGTTTTCAGTATTGGCTTACCTGGATGGTTCTTGCGGCCTGTCTCTGCACTTATACAAGCCCCAGGAGGCCTTCAGGATTTTCTTTCTCCCACCAATTAACCCCAATTGACCAGGGTATGCCTTTTTGGTAAGGATCCCGGTTGAAGACTCCCTTACCACCACTTTTCTTTCTTTTTCAAGGACGTTGATTTTTCACCCCCTGCCTTTTCCCAAAATCCACCCCCGATGAGATTCTTTTTCCTCCCACTAGGGACCCCTTTCACGAGAAGCAGGGGTCCTTCCTCCACAGCAAGGTTTTTTTTTTTGATGATGGTCTTTTTTCTTTTTCCAGCAAGATCCATTTCGTAAACCTTGTTTCAGCGTCGTTTTAAGTTTTCCGTCGTATTCGGCCACCCCCTCTTCCGCCGAGGGGTTAGTCTTCGGGCAGGTGGTTCTGTGTTTCTTTCTCTCTACTTCTCCAGTCCCCGGTTTCCCTGGTGAAACCTAGAATCAGTAGTCCGAAGTACGTTGGTGATCCCCAGATTTTCGGTACCTAGACTTCTCCGACAACTGTTGTCACTTTTGTTGGACCCGCAAGTACTTCCAGTAGTCGGGCCTCTTTTCTTTCTCTTGGGGAAAGGCGCCAGCCGGGGTTCTCCGTTGCAGTTTTGCCAACGAACCCCCGCGTTTTCATGAACCCCTCCGTCGAGCCAGTCCTTTGTCGCAGGATTCATCCCTTATCTCCATTTCGGCCTTTTTCCTTCCCCCCCCCCCCGAAGTGTCGTTTTTGCCTTTTAAAGAGAAGTGTTCTTTTTTTCCTCTCACTACGGTTGGTGGACGTCGTTTTACCGTCGCCCTTTCCCGAGCAGAAAATGTCGTTTATCGTTTTTCCCCTCTACAACGGAGTCTTTTTTCCCCGCACTTCTTTCAGTCCCTGACGTTCCCGATGGAGTTGTAGTTTCCAACCGACGCCGAACATGCCTCTCTTTCCAGTCGTTTTCCCCGAGATTAGGTCGCTCTCCCGGTTTTCCTCCACTGGTGTAGTCGGCCCGTCCCCCCATTTTCCTGTTCGTGGGAACCTCGGGGAAAAGTTGTCCATCTGACCCTTTTTTCCCCCCCTGTTGGTCACTTGACCCTCCCGTCAGGACTCTGCTTTCCCTCATGTTGAGTTGGCCCGTCTCGATCTGACCGGCGCTGTTTCTTGCGTCCTTCCCTTGTTGAAGTCGTGATTTTTCTCGAAGATACTTCCCTTGTGGGACGGACCCCCTGGTGTTGGCGCCTGGTCCATCTCGGGGATGAGTTGACCTTTTGAAAGCGAAGGGCCTTTTTCTTTGGGTTCACGTTGGCAGTGGTGTAAGAAGTGGCTTCACCGTTTTCCCTCCTCCCCCTTCCTCAAACACGCTTGAAAAACTTCTCCGTTAGCAGTCCGAAAACAGGGGGCGCCTTTCTCCTTCCTTGAGGACCGTTCAAAGCAAAGTCCGACAGGTGGTTTTCTGTCCCGACACGTCCTCTTCGTTGCTAAAGGGGGCTCACATGACCCCAAGCCGCGTTTTTTCCTTCCTCCCCGGGCCCGGTTTTTTTCCGCCGGGACTTTTCGAGGATCGCTACACATTTTCGTTCGTTTTTGCCGTACGCCCTTCCCAAGTGATGAGGCGTTTTTGCTTGAAGGTTACAACGCTCGAAACAGGTTGGAGTCCCTGGGTTTTGACCGCCGGTCCCCTCCCGAAAAAGAATAATACTGATTGGGGCGTCTTGTTTACAAGCGGGACTTTTTCTTTTGATCAAGGGGCTCTCCCTGTTGGATCCTTCCATGGTTAGAGAGGCCTTAAAGGAAGTGAGTTTTTTTTTTTTTAACCGAAAATCTTGTGGATGAATCGTTCGAGCCTTTTGCAGTTCTTCTTTTCCTGGGCCCGCGCCGATGTGGGATCATTTAAGAAATGGTTTTCCCTTCCGTTCTTCTTTCCTGCCGCCGTGTTGTTGTAATTTGCTTGTCGTGTTGGAAAAAACTGTAAGACCCTCATTTGTCGTTTTTTTTGCTTTTTGATACGCGCCCCCCGACTATGGTTCTCCTCTAGTTGGCAGATTCACTGATTAACCCCTTTGTGCCCCTTCTTTCCCGGAAGAGATTTCGTTCTTGTGTTGATCGATTTTTTTTCCATCTTGTCAACCTTTTTTTGATGAGCGTTTTTTCCTCTTGCGGGCGAAACTTCGAAACAGATTTGATAATGATCCTCGTGCAGAAGTTTTTTTTTTTTCTGCTGGGAAAAAGAATGCCATCTCCAGCCCGATCTTCGGTTTCCGCGTGCCAATGTTTTGTATTTTCCCGTCTTTCCTTTTTTTTCGGTTGATGCTTGTCAGATGTCTGTCCGAGGGGAGCCTTGTTGTCGCTCGTTCTTTTGCAAAATTCCCCCTGGTTTGAATCTTCAGGGCGAGATCTGTATCTCGTTGCGCCTGGCGTTCAGTGATGTTTTTCCTTTGCGGGGGTTCCAGGTTCTTCTCTTTTCAGGGGGGCCTTTCCCCCCCCTGGCCAGGACTCTTTTTTTCTTTGGCAGATCTGTTCCGGGGTTCTTTTTCCCCGGATTTCGGGGCTCTCTGTTTCGATCTTCTTTGAAAGGGGTGGCCGGTCCCTTTTCGGAATTCACGACACCCCCGCCTGACCGGGTTGCCTTCTCAGTCCCCGGTTTTGCCAGTTTTTTTCCCCCCTATGCGGGCCTTTATCTGGCCGGGGTCTTTTTTGAAATGTCCCGTAGGGAGTTTTCCGTTCTTTTTTCGCGGCACCCTGTTGAAACACGGTCCTTTTTTTCTTCTCGAACATGCTTGATTCCCCCTGTCCGGTCGCGGTTCTCCTCTTGCCTCGTTCTCCCTTTTTTTTTGTTGCGTTCTTCCCCCGGAACGCCCTGTTCCTCTCTGCGCGTCCCCCTCCCGTTCCTTTTTTTCTTTTTCCAGGCAGTCGGGGTTGTTCACCATATGTTCACTGTGCCGCATGGAAACAACCCTCTTGAACGGATTCTTCCGATGTATAGGAGTTACCCTTCTCCCTCTTTTCGTTGTCGGTTGATTGGGGCTCCCGTCGGGGTCCTTTGCCTAGGATTCCTGCCGGGGCATGTTTTTGTGCCGTTGTCATTGACCTGAAGTTTGGTATTCTGCCCCCCCTTTTTAAAAGCGGTCTTTCGTTTTGCAAGCTTGCCATTGTGACGGAGCGCCGCCCCTGGTCTGAATCTCCTTCAACACTGTTCCCCTTTAAAGGTGAACCTCTTTTTGAACCACGGCGCCGAGAAGCCCGTCCGGGGTTTCTTTTCGGGATGAAGCCCGTGATTTCGCCTTGTCGATCCATGGCGTCTTTTTCTCCTGTGGACACGCGCCGGCCCGGGTCGCCCCCCTTTTTTCGAATGCGGGCCGGGCTCTTCTTTTTCCTTTCTTTAAATTGATGATTGATGTCTTTTTTGCTGCGCGAGTAGAAAACCTTTTGGGGAATAGACTTCCGGGCTTTTTCATGGTTCATCCGTGCTGAGGGTAAAGGAGTCCTTTTCTCATCAAGCCCGGACGTTCTTCGTGCGTTCTTTGCCCCCTTTTTTGCGGACGCACCCCTCTTGCTGATTCGCGCAACGCAACGGTTGGTTGGGTCACCTCTTTCCCGTTTTTTTTCCCGTCACACCCCTTTTCTTTCCCGGAGGCGGCCTTGATTCGGTTGGTGTTTTTTTCCTTAGGGGTTTTGGCTGAATTGTGGTCCGGGCCTCTCCCTTTGTCCGAAGTTTGCCGGCATCCTCTCAGCGAATTGGAGTTTTTCAAATTTCCTTGTAGCTTCGGCCCCGAAGCAATCCTTGCGGGACGGCGCTTTTGTTCTCCCTTGACCAGACGGTTTCGGCCGCTTTTTTTTTTTCCCTGCAGCGCCTCTCGTACGTCGCTACCGGAGGCTTTTTTCTTTCGTCCAAACCAGACGACATTGTTGAAGAAGATTGAACGCCACCTCATTGACTGGAACTTTCGATCAATCTTTTTTCTTTCTTTTTTTTCTTGTTGTTGTTTCTCCTCTCTTTGCCTTCGAAACAAGTTAAGGATGAGTTCCCTTCAGTCATGTCGGTCAAGGATCTTCCATTCGAATTTGTTGCGGAAAATTTTCGGACTCTTGACGTTTCTTTCTGCTCGTGTCGGGGACCCCTCTTCTGTATTCGTGGCCGGAGGTCCATTTCCTCCCGCTCCCGGTCGGTCCCCAAGGGGCCATCGGCGAAGCCGACATGCGTTTTTTCCCCCCAAGACCCCCCCCCAAAGTCGCTGCTCCTTTTCGGACAACTGCTTCCTTTGGACCCAATCAGGTCAAACCTCTTCCCCAACACTCCTTCCGCAGCTGTCAGCTCAGGGTTTGTGTTTTTTTGAGTGACGGTGTCTCGTTCAATTCCCCCGGGCCCCTTGCATCATGTTTCTTCCTTTGCCGGACCATTGCCCCTTCGCCTGACCAAGGACCCTCCCTTAAGTTCGGCTGTTTCCTCTTCCCCTCTATTCAGGACCAGGGGACCCCAGGGCCGGACAGCCGACTCGTATCCCCTTCCCTCCAAGGGTTCCTTCAGCGCCCGGCCCTACGCGGCATTTCCCCCCCCTGCAAAACCTTGATTTTGTCGCCTTCTTCGAAGACCCCCTTTTCTGTTCCTTTAGGCGGCGGTTTTTTTCCAAACAGTGCGTTAGGCGGATTCGTATGCCGTTCTCGAATCCTGATTTTTTTTTACAGTGGGTAGATCTTCCCGAAAAACATCACCTCTTCCCCTTTTTTTTGCGAAGTAAAACCCCCTTTTTCTTGTTTCAACCTTTGGCCAGTTATTCGTTCTTTTCCTCCCTGGTCCCTCCCGCGGAGAGGTCCATTTTTTTTTCCTCGGCCCGTAACGATCTCTGTACCCAAGCCGGGCAAGTCCCCTTTCCCCTTCATGGTCTTTCCCACCCCCCCCCCCTTGCACGGACAAGTCATTTCGGCACAGGCCTCCCTCCCTCCATTTTTGAAGGCCCCCAGATCTTCCTTTTCAGAACCCCTTCCTTACCTCGCATCAGTCCCCCCCTTGTTCCTGCGGCAGTACCCAGATTGGGGCCAACGGGTGGGCGCTACGGGTCCCTTTTTTTGAATTGCGCCTTCGCGCGGTACCTTCTTGCTGGCGACGCCTTCCCAAATCGGCCACCGGCCCCTCTTTTTCTGTCAAAGGGCCCCTTGGGAACGACTGCTTGGCCTTCAAACTCTGGACCCTTCAGGACTTTTCCCCGTGTTCTACTTTTCCCTTTTTCCCTTCCTGGCCATTTTCACCCCCCGGCCCTTTGCGCCCTGGATTTCCGCCAGTCTTGTTGCCCGGCCACTTTGATCGAAAGGCTTGTCCCCGGGCGTTTTTTTTTTTTTCCTTTCCTTCCGACCCTGCTTAAGGACCTTTTTCCACCTTGCGTCCCACCAGCAACATATCCCCGCCCGATACCCTTTTGAATGAACCCCCCGAACAGGAAATAGGAACTTCAAGTTCTTTACCTCCCCCGCCATTTCCCCTTTTCACCCCCCCCTACTTACGACGAGCTGATCTGGGCCTCCTCCACCAGTGAGGACGTGCGGGCAACCTGCCGAAATTTTCCAAAGCCTTCCCCCCTCTTTTCCCCCCCGAGCAAAACCGTTCCTCCCCCCTGCGTGGACACTCGACAGCATTCAAACCTTTTTCTTGAGACCGCTAAATTCCCTTTTCTTGTAAGCGGACGGCTTCTCGGGAGGGTGTCTACACAGGGGACGGCTGTCCTCGGCGCTGATTATGTCGCCTTTCATCCCAATTTCTTTCGAGGAGTTTTTTCCCCCCACGATGTTTTGAAGCCCTCACACCCTTTCCTCGGTCACACCCCTTCCTAACCCGGGCGTCTCTCTCGGGGAGTTTGCCACCCCCCACAGTACACCTCTTGGCAAGACCGGTTTTAGGCTTATACCCCGAAGGTCCCCGCCTCGCCTTTCCTTTTTTCTCAAGGCGTTTACTCAATCAAGCGTCTGCCCAACAAACCCTGAAGTTCTCCCTGAAACGACCAACCCCCAGGGCGGACAGTGTTTCTTTGCGCGGTAATGTCACGGGACCCCCTGTTTCGGCACCTTCTCGGCCCTCAAACGATTCGTATTACCACCCTCGTCGGTCTCTTTACCCCTGGCGGCAGATCAACCCAATCGGGGCGCTTGGCAGTCAGTTTTGCATCTACAACGCCCCCACGGCAGTTTCTTCGTCTCCCCAAGCACTCCCTTTCTGGTACCCACCCCCTCACTTGGTCCCTTTGTGAACCCCCCGAAGACACCCGGATTTCCTTTCAAATTTGTAGCGGCTCACGGGAACCGAACTTCTCCCCCCACCGGTGTCTCGTTTTCACCAACACCCTTTTTTTCCGGACGCGCGCCAAGCTTGGTGGAAGGCCCCCCCCTTCCTCTGTTCCCTGTTCTGAACCTTCGCGCCGAGAGGTCTCAGCACCGTTTTTCTTCTTTTTCTAGAGAGCGTGCCTTTTTTCCCTTTGGCGGACTGGCTCTGATAGATTCAAAATTAGTGGTCGCCTGGCAGCTTTTCTTCCCTTTTTCAACGGTTCGCTTGCCCCTGCAGAGTCATGCGTCGACCTGCGATCCCTCCTCTGGCCCCAATTCACCCTCTCTTTTGCCATTTTCCCCCCACCGACGGTGGGCGTGATGTCCAATCTCTCCCCCCCTTTCAACCTTCGAATTGACTACGCTGACTGGAAACAGCGCCTTCTTTTCGGAGAGTCTCCCCCAACCACTGTTTCCTTCGGGACGAAGCTTTTTCTACCGCTGCAACCCCCCCTTCCCCCTCCCTGTCCTGTTAACTCGTTCCCTCGGTGTCTCGGATGACCCTTTCCTCTTTTACTATGGGCCCCGTCCGGGGCGCAAAGATTTCTGGGGAACTCGTCCACGACCTCCTTTCCGGGCATTTCCGGTGACTTGGCCTTTAGGGGTTTTTTTTTCCCCCCGCGGCCCATCGGACTCTGCCGTAAACGTACCGTACTGGCGGCCCCCCTTAGGCTTCCCCGTGGAAATTTTATGTTCGTGGAGTTCTCCAGGTCACGTCCCTTCCTGCGCGGATTTTCTCCCAGGCAAGGACTCGAAAACACCTTTCGCGGGACACCACGTCTTCTTGGTCCACCAAACCAACCCAGCACCAAACTCCCACTCAAACCAACACCCCCCCAAAAAAAAACACTCCAAGTTACCAAACTCCCCTGCACACCACCAAAAACGCTGTAATCCCCAAACAAACCAATCTCCCTCCCAACACAACCCTATCCCCACAACCAAATCCCACCAACAAACCACACACACCAGACAAAACCCCCCCAAAACAATCCCCACAAACCATACCACCCTTCACACCCCCCACCTCACACAAACCCCACCCCTCCCCACAACAACAAAACACGACCCACCAAAATCACCCCCCCCAAACACCCCACTTATAAAAAAACACTCAAACCCCCCTCCCATACACCCCCAAAACCAAAACCCCCCCCCACCGTACCCCCCACCCAAGACCCCCAAAAATCCCACCACATATTCACAACATAAAAACTCTACCCCCAACAACCAATCCAACACAACTGATAAATCCACCCCCACTCCCCCATACCTATCAATTCAACCAATCCACCACCTTCCCCCCCCCAAAAATCCCCACCCCCGCCAACTACCAACACCAACAAACCACTCTACAGCCCAAAAACCCCCCCTAACCAAACACTGAAACAAACCAACCCAAACCACACCCCACCAACACAACTACCAAATAACCCCCACCCCCTCCCACACACAACTACTACCCCCCCAAAATAAATCACCACCTCCAAACCACTCAAATATAACACCAAACAATCTACAAAAACAAAAACACATCCTTCAATTTCACCCACTAATTTAGAAATATACCCCCCCCCCTACCTACATCCCATTAACACAACCCCCCTAACCACACCAAACAAAACTATACGAAGACCACCCCAAACCACCCCAATAAAAATAATCCCCATTACAAACAACAACACATAAACAAAACCTTAAATTCCACTCCAAGTACTCAAAAAAACCCCACAAAATAAAACTCCCGCAAAACAATCCCAACCCAAAAAATACAAAACCAAGAAGAAAGTACACCCCCAAACAACCCAAACCACCCACTTTTGAACCTTCTTCAGGGATCCTTCCTTTGTGCGGACCCCGGCCCTCCTTTCATCGAACAGGAGTGCATGTACTGGCGGTCCACTCTTTTTAAGCACCTCTTCCGACCGACTGCCCCTGGCCTCGGCCCAGATTCGGTTTTCATGGCGTCTGCCGGTCAGGGACGGCTTTTTGCCACGTCCAACATTCTCCGGCGGCCCCCGACATCTTTTTTTTCTGTCTTTTGGCCCCCCCCCCCTCTTAGGGCGTACTTCCCTTCGACTGTTCCCCTGGAGCGGTTGGGCCCGGCCGGTATTTCCCCCCCCCTTTCCCCCCCACAGGAACACCCGTTTCCCGCTCAGGACCTCGTTTTTTTTTTGAAGAATAAGCGATCACCACGACCCTTCCTTCCCGGTTTTTTCTCCCTTTTCTTTTCCCTGGAAACTTTCAACCTCCCCTCCGCGATCGCCCCCTCTTTTTTTCTGGGAGATCCACGGAGGCTTCTGTCAGTCCCGAGGTCTTGATATCGTTTTTTCCCTTCTGGTGTCCTCCAAGACCTTGTGACAGACGCTTCCTTCGTCCCCCCCCTGAGCATGACCGACTGGCCATACATTGGCCCTCCCCCCGTCGTGGGGGTTAATTTGGTGGCGTACTACCAGGTGGGGAGGCCTCGGTCGACCCATCAAGGGTCTTTTTCTCCCCCCCTCTTTTTTTGTTGTCCGGAGAGATCCCTGGATTGTTTGTAGCCGATCAAAAAGGCAGTGTATCCCAGGCAAAAATTTCCTTGGACCTTCCTGATGGCCGGTGCCCCAAGGATCTTGTGGCCTTCTCCCTTCACACCCTTTTTTTTCCCCTCCCCGGTGACTTCTGCCACCCTCGGTTTCAACTCATTAAGTGCGACACTCCCTTCCCCATCAAGCTTTTCCAGCACGCTGTTAGAGTCCTCCTTCTGTTTTTTTCTTTTCGTTTTTCTTGTGAACGTTCCCTCCCTTTCCCTTCCGCCGCGAAGTCCCCCCGGTACTGGTTAAGGACGTATTTCGTTGCCGGTTGATCTTCGTTCCCTCAGCAGTTGCCTGATTTTTCAGGCCGCTTTTGGGCCGCGTTGTTTTCCTTTTTTGGTTGTTTCCTCCGTCCTTGCACAGTCCAGGATCCGGGGTCCTGTCGCCTTCCTCTTCCAGAAACTTGTTGGTGGCCCCGACATCAGGACCAGTAGAACGCCCTCCCGAAAAAACATGTTGTTCCCCTTTCACGGTTGTTTTGGAAAGTATTTTCTTTCCGTCGTAGGGAAGAGGACTGGCCGGATCCGGCCCCCCTTGAGAAGGACCGTGTCTCTCGTCCGTCGTCCGCCCATTCGTGAATGACCCTTTGAGCTTCGAACAGGCTTCAGAACTGATGCCTCAGATAAAGTTCTTGAGTCCCCCCCGTAAACACAATCCGATTTTGCCCCCTTGTCTTAACAGAGCCCTTCTTTTTCCGACGGCACCCCAGTCCGTCGCCCATCGGGAAAGGATCCCCTTTCGCCCCAAGACGAGAAGCAAAGCCATGTTTTCTCCTCTAAGCAGCCGTGCCTTTTTTCTCAAGAGTCCGTTGAACGGCCTCCTTCGAGGACTTAGGTTCTGTGACCGGAAAAAGGGGGAATGAGTCACCCGCGAAAAATTTTCCGTCGTTCCCCCCCCTCTGGATTCGTGTTCTGGGGCGTTCTTTTCCCCAGAGCATGTGTCGTCCGCCGATCCATCCTTTTTTTCCAAAAGCGTCTTCAGGAAAAACTTTTTTCCCCGGGAAGTTTTTCCTTTCCCCTTTCGAGGATCCCTCTCAAACTTTTAGTCACTTGTCTCACGAGCGTCCGACCTCTTTTTTTTCCAAGACGGGTTCCCCCTTGATGATACGACCGGACCCGATGTTAACAGTTCCCTTCTTTCAGCTAAGAGGAGGTTCAGGAGTGCCCACGCTCGCCGGCCTAGTGGGAGTAATAGATCTTCTACTTAAATGGTGTCCCTCAAGTAGGTGTGTGTTGGCCGACCTTCCCCCCAGCTCGGGGGCCCCCTGATGTTTTTCCCCCTTTGAATTATGGGGCGTGTGTCGCTTTTCCCGCTGGAAGGGTAGTAGAACGCTTTCCCCCCCCCGTTCTGCCTCCGATTCCCCTTCTTTTCCAAACGAATTCCGTCGAGACGATTTTTCAAGGCATCCCCTGCCTGATAGGAGATCCCGCGATCAGAAGTCTCTTCGCTTTCTTGGGGTTCTTGTTCTCTGGTTTTTTCCTCGACCGCTGTCGGCTACCCGGGTCCCATGAAACGTTTTTCCAACCTTGCGCTTCGTCCGGCCCTTCCTCGGGGTTACGCGAACGGTATACACCCCGGTTTGACAGTTAGGTTACTATCACCCAAGTTGATTGGACCCCAGGGTCCCTTTCAACCCCTTTCCTCAACCCCCTAGTTATGGGGTTGTTATGAAAGCGCTTTTTTTTCTTTCCCCCTCCCTCCCCGGAAAATTATTGATGGAGCAGTCCCCTTTTCTTTCGACCTGATTCCCCTCGGCTGGATTTCCGAGAGCAGATTTCACCAGGTAGAGTGACTTCCCGCCCGGGGAAGCCTTTTTTTTTTTGGCGAACCAAATAGGTGCCTCTTCGGAGCCACCTGTTTCCCAGGCCGGCCTCACGTGATGAAGCCTCCCCTGTGTTGGATCCAGTGTGAAGCCGGGTTTCCTGGGTTGTTTTTTTTCTTGAGTCCCTAGTTCTCAGCCGAATTGTTTCCCAGATGATGTTTTTTCGCACCCGTCTTCCCCTTTTAGAGAGACACGGGCCTATGGCAGAAGAGCAAGGGGTGTAGTAGGAGAACGGCTCCCCTTTCCCCACCCCCCCACTCCTTACCCCCCACCCACCCCCCCCGCAGAGAACTAGGCCGAGTGCCTCGATACCGTAGACAGGGGTTTTCGTGAGCCGAAGGGGAGTGGACCACCTCCCTTCCGGGGTTTCTTTTCCCTTCCCGACCGGTCCTGGTTTTTCTGTATCAGTCGGCATCTTTGGACTCTTGTTTTTACTCCCCAACGTATTTTTGCTGGATACTTTCCTCCCGGTGCAAGACAGGCTTGTCCTGTCAACGCTCCTCCTTAAGGCCTCCCGAGGCCGAGCCTTTTTTTACGTCGACACCGGAAGAGTATTCGTCTTGGCACTCCTTTGGCAGAAGGTTTCTTTTTTTCTGCTTGTCTTGCCCTTGGCTCGGTTTTTTTTACCATGATTGTGCCTCGTGTTTTAGCCCTGTTTTCCGGCGGTCCGTCTCATGATGCCGTTGCAGGTCCCCCCCCCCCCCACCGTCTTTGACTTCCTTTTTTTTTCAGTGGAGGGTTTTTGTTGTTGAAGTTTTTTTGAGCCTCCTCTTTTCCCAGAATCTCGGATTGGTATCCGGGTAGTTTTTTGTACCCCATGAAAGGACGGTTTTTTTCTCGTGGAAGAGATGTTCCTCTGTACCCACTCCTTTGTTTCGAAGGGCGTTTTCTCAGGCCCCGAACCCCCCAGGGTTTTCCCCGTATTTTCCTTTCCGGGGAAGTCCGGTATATGAGAATTCCCTTCTCCAGCGGGGTGACCATTGGACCGTAGGGATCGGTCAGTTTTTCTCCGGTGAAATTAACAGCGATCTCCCCTCTTCTTGTATTCCCTTAGCGGCTTTCCGCCTTGTCTTTTTTCCCCAGTTTTGGCCGATGTGAAGATCATCGTTCTCCAATTTGCCTGTCGCGGGGTCCTTTGAGTGAATTACCTCGTCTTTTCTCCGCCCCCTTTCCGTCACTCCAGCGGTTTTTTGCCCGTTCACAATTATTTTTTACTTGACGCCTTCACCCCACTTATGTCCCCCTGGTATAGGTTTTGTTCTTATCGACTTTTTTTTTCGTCGTGTGATTCCTTCTTGGAGTCCCTTTTACGGTTTTGGGGGCCGACCGTTCCGGGGAGGGGCATGTTTTTCCTTTTGTCCTTTTTCATGACCTTTTTCTGGCTTGACGGCCCTTGACCAGTTTCCCCTTCCTTTCTTGCAGCTTTCCCCCTTCCCCCCCGAAGCCGACCACTTGGCTTCTATTTCGAGGACCTTTTTTTCTTCCTGAAACTGGACGCGACGTTGTGAACATTCAGGTTTTTCACTTCCGGCATTGCCGTAAGTCTGTTTTGCACTTTTTCTCCTGAAGATGCCCTTTTTCAACCGGCCCCGGGCGAGTTCCCTCTTACCACTGGCACTCTTCACTCCCGCTTGCCTTTTTGGTTGAAGCCCGCCTCCTTCCGCCGTCGTTCTGGGAGTGACATTTCTTTCTGATTGGCCCCTTTTTCTTACCAGGTCTTATTGGGCCCCCCGACGTAGGCTGGCCGGACTTTTCTGGTTCCCTTCCGTTCTGTCCTTTCCCTCTTCTCGCTGTTCGGGTGGTCCCTTCGGGGACTCTTCGGTGCCGAAAAAGTCTTGATAGGGTTCCCCCCCCTCGGTCTTAACACCTTGGAAAGAGCGGAAGCCCTTCCTTCTTTTCAGGCGATTTTCCTGATGGTTTCCTTTTTTTTCCCCTTTTTTTCCGCCCTTTTCCTTTTCCCTTTGCGTACTTTTCCTATGCAACCGCAGGTCTTTTTTTTCCGGACGATTCCTCCCGGTTCTCCCCCTTTTTTTGCTCTTACCGACCCCTTTTCCACGAAGACCTTCCTCCTCCCCTGATGGTCGACTGAGCATTCGCGCCTCTTTTTCGTCGCTTTTTCCTTTTCCGGCCCCCTTCCGACATTGTGAAAAAGAGCTTTTTTCCCCCCCGCATTCATTGACTGGAAAACCTTCCTCCCATTTCTCTCTATTCCCCCTCTCGAGTTCTTTTTTTGTTTTTGAGTTTTCAACCCCCCAGAGTGTCTTTTTCTTTTCCTTCTTATGCGTTCAAGTCTTCACATTCTCCCCTTTTTTGCGGAACTTTTTTTTTTTTCTCCGACCGCTCTGTCTGTGTTCGACCATCGGCCTTTTCTTCTTTCTTTTTCCCCTTTTTTCCAGCGTACCCGGACCTTTTTTTCTTTCCCCGCAGCGACCTTTTTCTTCTTTCACCAGATCTCTCCTTGGCCGGCGGGGCCCCAAGTGTCGGGCCGGAACCCCCCCTTTTCCCCTTTTTTTCTTCCCCCACCGCTCGCTAGTTGCTGCGTCCTTCTTCTCGTTTCAAACAACCCCCCTTTGCCGGTGCCCCCCCCCCCCTAATATGTTCGGCGCCCCCTTCCTGAAGTTCACTCTTTTTTTCTCCCCGAATTGATCCGTCTACCCCCCCCCCCCCCGGATGGACCAGGACCCCTCTTCCCCCTGGCCAGGTCCTTCCCCCAGAAGGGACGGCGTAGGACGCGCTTCCCGCGCAATCCCCCTTGATCGTCGACCCGGGTTCGAAGACACCTTCGGTGGCGGAGGGCCAACCCTGTGCGGCTCGGGGGCGTCTTTTTTCCCCCCTGGGATCTTACAGATCTTTCCCCTTTATGCTCTCACTCACAACATCACACCCCCGCAATTGGCTCTTCGGCGGACTTCCCCCCCCTTTTTTTCCTGGCCCCCCCACTTTAGAAATGGTGACCCCCCCTTTAGGTCCAGCTGGTGATCTTGGCAGGTCCGCCCTCTCTGTAAGATGTTCCCCTCCCGTGCATCCAGACCCCCTTCACACCGTTGCCCCAACATGCCCGGCCTTTTCCGGCATACTCCGTTCACGCCGCATACCATCCTCATCATCCTACGGCTGGTACTGACTTTTTTCAACCCAGTAATATACCTAGCAATCCTTCCCGGTTCCCCTGTACCCTTTTTAAAAGGGAGGGGTCCCTCCCTTGGACGGGAACTTTTTGAAATTGGAGCGCCCGTTTCCCTAGGTCAAAGAATTGAGGGCTACTCTCCCCCCCCCTCGGCAATCCCGTTCACGGGCCGTCCCCCCCCCCTAAAGAGAAGAAAGCCTTTTTTCCTTCACTTATGGTCGATCCAAAAGTGAAGATGCCCCTGACCGATCCTCGGTTAACCCCAAGGCACGTCCTTCCCCCGGGACCTTGCCTTCAGTTCCTTGTTGGCAAAACTTGCTTTTCATCGTAAGGAAAAACCCCCCCTTTTTGCGGTGGTTGATTCCTTCCTTCACCGACTTCAGGACTTTCCACGAGTTCCTTGTGGCGCCAACGGAGAGTCAGATTTTACTGACCCCCCCCCCCCCCCCGAAAAGGTTTCCGTCGGACAATGGTATTCCCAAGGAAGCTTTTTTCCCCACGGGACCTTTTTTTGGGACATGGCCCCTTCATAAACGGGATCTTTTTTTCACAAGATTTTCTTACCCCTAGCCCACCTCTTCTTTTTTTCTCACAAACCCTTCTTCCTCTGACCCCCCTTTACACTCCTTTCAAAAATGATGCTGGCGCTTTTTTTTTTTTTTTTTTGTGTTTTTCATAGTTTCTTCACGAGTCCCTCGGCCTTCAGGGGATGGGGCTACCTTCTCCTTTCGGCTTTTTTTTCACCCGAGATTGCTCTGCACAATTTCGTGTTTTCCCCCTGGCAATGTGAAGACGCTAATAACTTTCGCACCTTCCCCGGCGATCTCCCGTCCCTGCGCCCACCGTCTATGCCTCCTTTTGACTGCCTGCCAGGTGTTTTTCTTTCTTCAAAAAATTCCTGCCTGCACCAAGCATTCGATTTTTTTTCGTGTACGAGTTCCTCTTTCCCCCCCCCAACCACGGGAGCCCTCTTTGACCGCCCCCCCCCTCCCGGCAGCATTCGTTTCTCGTAAAGAAAAGGGTCCTCGAGTGCTAGACGTTTTTACCCCGATTCGTTTTTTGAAAACCAACCCTCGTTACGGATCCCTTCTGGATGACAGATTCTCCCCCCCCATCGAGAGGGTCTTTTTCGCAGTCGAGGCATCCCATAGCGACCCAGAACTCCCCTTTCTGAGACCAATAACTTTTATTCCTTTGTTTCAAAACACCCCCTGGTTTTTGTCCCCCTTTCTTTGACCTTTGGAGTCGTCTCACAATTCAGTAATGGTTCCCCCTGAAAGATCCCCCCTTCTAGAACCCCCCCCTTTCCTTCCAATTAGGCTGCCCCGCTGGACCCCCCTTTCAGCCCCCCTCTTTCATGTTCGCCCCTTGCTGCGACGTAGAGGGTCCCTCCCGACTTCTTCACGGTCTATCAGAGCGGTTGGCATTTTTTTTTTGGCGTCCTTTTATCGACGTTCACTTTTTTCCTGAGGTTTTTTGGATTAATTCTCCCTTTTTTTCACTTTTATACTACTTCCCTAGTTTCCCTAGTATCCCCCCCACCTGTAGGGAGTACTTTTTTTCCTCCTGAACAGGGCGGCGAACACTCGTGGGCGGGCCTTCCCATATCTTTACTAAACCGGACATTTCGACGTGACTGTCTCTCGACTTTTCTTGGAGACGGGACGCGCCCCTGCGACGCCCTTCCCTGCCTGCTTTTTTTTGACCCTTTGGGGGTCCCCTCCACCCCGTCACTGTCTGGATGTCGAACGGATGTCTTGGGAATAGTTCCCCCCCCCACCTTCACCCGCCTGCGGCCCCCCGAATCTCGTTTTCCGGAGGGCAACCTCAAATGGTTCTTTTTTTTGCTGGGACGGTTTTTTCTCCGGCTCCCTTCCTCTTCAGTTTTGCGGGCAAGCCTCCTTTTTTTGTTCACAAAGGCTTCTTGCCTCCTGCATGCTCGGGCGGCGGAACTTTTTTTTTCCCCCCGACAGTCCCTTTTTTGCAGTCCCTTTTCCTTCCCTGATTTTTTACCCCCCAGTCCCCACTTACAATTTTTTTTTGCGCAGAGGTTTTCCGGATTGATCTT
>Ga0179591_1219433_pt1 | contig 17843 bp, 20 predicted proteins | sample CZOMad2_1_08_16f_FD_182891 | JGI IMG/M metagenome (GOLD analysis project Ga0179591, IMG submission 182891) | Vadose zone soil fungal communities from Angelo Coast Range Reserve, California, USA - CZOMad2_1_08_16fungal (PacBio error correction) | ecosystem: Environmental > Terrestrial > Soil >... | reverse complement strand
CTATGTGGTTTTGCAAAAGTTCATCATTTGCCTAGACTCATCCCTCACACCCCCTCCACCCCCCCTCCTTTCCGGGTTTTTTCCTTCATGAGATGCCATTTAGTCATCTCCCTTAAGCGCGAGCCATAACACTTTCCCTCCCCGTCCCCTCGCCCCAGGGTTTTCACACCGCCTTATTTTTCACTTATTGTAATCCAGTTGCATACCCCCCTCTCTGGGCGCTTTGCCAGGCTGGTTCGCTTCCTACCTCCTCTTGCGGCGCGCCCGCTTGTCTTCCCTCTAACGTGGTTTTGATGGATCCCCTCCATCTTCAGGCCTCTCAACTTTTTGGCCGTCCTGGCGCCTCGGGACTGTCTTGCAGCATCGACAGGTAACCCTACCTCCCCTTTTTGTAGATGCAGGTTGGTTGAACATTGACACTGCATAGAGCCGGCGGGCTGTCGTCCCCCTTTTTTGCAGCTTTTTCGAAGCAAGACCTTGCTTGATTTCCACCCTGGCCTTCAAAGCGCCAGGCGTAGCTCCGTCCTCTCTTGCTCGCCTTGCGTTGACGGGCCGTCGTCAGGTGGGTCATACCGGTCTGTGATGCCGAAACTTCCCTAACAGAGTTTTCCCGGATTGTTGGCGACGCCGTTTTTTCTGCCTGCGTCGATTCCTGGCACAGGTTTCGCGGACACCAGTTTCCGATCATGTTCGGCACCGGACTTTCCGCACCAGTTCCCCGAGCGCGACCATGTCCTGCGGCATGTTTCGGAGTGGTCTTGGCGAGTTTTAGTGACGCTGAGGCGATTGTTTTTTTATTGCAGTTTGCGGGAACGCGTGGACACATGTCGTATGGCTCTCCGCCCCTTTTTTTCTTCTGTTTTAACTTGCGGTCTTCAGCATCCCGCGGTCTGTCACTGAGCGCAGCGAATGCTTCTGTATCTGTTTCCCCCGCGCCGAGCGTGTGGATTCTTTCTCTTGCGCTGCATTTTTCCTGGACAACCTTCTTGAAGTTGATGTAATTACAGCAGCTCGTTTTAATTCTTCGCTCGTTTGACGGGAAATTCCATGGTGCCGGTTTGTTCTGCGGTCCCTTGAGTCTTTTTACTTTTTTACTCCGAGTGCGTCACGCGGCCAGGTGGTTTCCGTCAGCGGCGCAACAGGCCTTCAAGGAGCGGCCTCTGGTAGGCGTGGAATGATTTTTTTTCCAATGGATTGGGCCTCGGTGCATTGGGCTTCTTGTGCCCTTTTTTTCGAGATAGGCTCAGCCCCTTTTGCAGCGCCTGTGACGATCATTCTCTTTCGATCTCGACTCTTTTATTTGTACGATCCATCCGGGCGATTGACAATCACCTCTTCCGACTAGTTCGTTTTGTGACAGGCCGTATTGTTGAGGTTGCCTTTATACTCCTTCGCTCTGTTGGTGAACCATCGGCCTCCCCATTGGGTATCCAAGATTTGTTATCAGTCCTTTTCCCTGGAGTTCGGCAGGATCAGTACTTATCTTCGTCGGTCGAGACTTTTTTGACGTCTTGACCGGCCCTTTTCTGTTTCTTCCTATTTCTGTGGTATGGGCTTTTTTTTCCAAGTCATTAGCCTTCTCCTTTGACCGCCCCGGTTCATTGGTGTGCATTCTTTGGTGATTCTTTTCGGTGTATTTCACTCCCCTCCTTGATTATGCGGCGCGAGATTTTGTTGTCCCCATCCACTTTAGTTTCCTTATAGCTGTTGATGGGTCCTGCTTTTCAGCCCGCGAGGTTGAGGTTGTAGGCGATGTCCCCCGCTTTTCAGCTCTCGCGGCTCCGATCCCGTCTGAACGAGACGTGAGTATGTGCCCTTGTCGGCAGGATTTTTCCTGACCTGGCCCCGGAGCCCCATTTATCTCTTCCCTCCCAATTGTCACATGCTGCTTTACATCATTTTCCACTTTTTCCCTATTTTTTTTGTTTGAATGAACATTCTCCGTCCTCACCACTCCCTCATCGGCATCGTTTTCACGGTTTTTCTTTCCAGTTTCATGGGTTTCATTGATGCCCTCCCCTTGCGGTGGATCCGTCCTTTTTTTTCCATTCCGGCGCCCCTTCGGACCATCGCGGCTGTAAGACCGAACCCCTACAGCCCCAGACTCACGCACAAACCAGGTAGGCCCCTGGCGTCAATCCGACTTTTTCTCTGACCCGGGTACGCGTGACAGTTTTTTTTTTTCTCCCATCGCCACGACCCCTGCTGGCCCAGTATCATGGCCCTTGTCAGCCGGCAGGCCCTCCGGCGGAGGTTCGTTTCGCTCCCGGGCTCCTATGCCCCAGATCATGGACTCCTGCGGGCTACCCCCTTCGCCTGCTTCGGCTTCTCCTCAGCGCCGTTGACGTCGCGGATGCCTTGCCCCGACGGAGAGGTTTCCTGGATCATAGAAGTCCCGTCCGATCCTCGGCGCTTTCGCGCCCGGGACTGCCCTCGCCTTCCAGCGCCGTTCCCAGTTCCGGTCTCGGCGGCATCTTCCCTTTTACTTTTTTCCTTTTTTACCAGCCCCCCCGACAAATCTTCCGTCCAGCAAGGGACCTGTGCCCACTGCGCCGCCTTTCTTTTCATCCCTTAGGCAGTTGCCTGTGCGTTCGGGTCTCCATTCTGTCGATCTCCATTAAGGCCGTTTTTTTGCAGTTCGGTATTCCCCCGCCAGCAGTTACATCATCCCTTATGTTCCCAGTGTACCGACCGAACCCAGCGGGCCAGCCCTCCCCTCGCTGCAGGCTTTTTCCTCTTCGGTTCACACGCCTCTTCCTTCTTCGGCCCGACCAGTCCTTAGTTTTGAAACCACTGGTTTCATTATTTTGAAGTTTCTTGCTTTTCTGAATGGAAACTTCCCTTTTCCGAAAAGGCGTAGTTTCCCAGTTTCCAGAGAAACGTAAATCAGAAGGACTTCGGCATTTCATTTTCCGTTGTTGTTTTTGAGAGCTAGGCCTAATTGTTTTGCTTCTGTTTTTTCTTCTTTCCCCTGGCAATCCTTTTCTGGACCCTTTTATTTCTGCATCCCCCCCCGGGCACAAATCTTGGCCCGCCGCTTCCCCCCCCAACTTTCCTCTCATGTTCCTGGGCTGGCATCCGCCTTCCAAGAGTCGTTCCTTCCCAGCGTGCATTTCCTCTTTTGCTGCTGCGCGCTGGTCTTTTCTCTGCTGCCATTTTTTTGAAGGCTGATGAGATTTTGGCCCCCGTTTTTCTCCCCGTCAAATGTTAACACCGGCTTTGAGTTTCCGATCGACCGCCCTCTTCCCACCAATAACGTCCTCGGCCGCGCCATTTTTATTTCTGTCTCGTGCTACGTTGCCTTCTCCTGCTGCATTTGCCGCTGTGTGTGGGTTATGGGCTTTTCCCATTTGAGAACTCCATGATGCCGCCGATTTCGCCGGACTTTTGACCTTCGCTGGAAAGCGCGCATGCCGCAACTTGCGCGAGGTGCCCTTACGCGGACTACTTATTACTACCATCCCCCTGTAGACTCTTCCGAGCTTTTCCATTCTTTCCGGATGAGGCTCAGTCCGCGTTTTTAGCCGCCTGCTCATTATTGGGCATTCTGGTTCAAGACGACTCTCGTATGCCCTCCGCTGAGGATGTCCCCCTTTTCTTTCTTCCTCATAAGGGAAAGTTTCTGACTGGGCCAGGCAGGTCTTGCCGCTTTTTCTTTTTAAAACCCACCCCCCGTCCACTCCTTTAATTTCTCGGAGGTCTCCGGCGTTCTCCAGATCCTTTTGACTTTTTTCCGTGTGTAGTATGGGATGGTGCGGTTAGTGCTACCCGCAGGCTCTTTTGGCCGAGTGGTTCCTTTTTTGTTGTTTTTCCCAATAGGCCCTTGCCGTAGGCATCGTCGGTCGCCCTGCGTTCTCCCCACCCGTGGAGGCCCTCTGCCGTCTTGAGCAGTTGTGTCGGTTAACGGTTCATGTTCAGTTGCCCCCTCCCAAAAATCGCCTCCACCGGTTGAAATCTTCATGTTTTCGCACTCCCTTGGGGTTCACATGTCGTCTCCCCCTTCTTTTGTCTCCGGTAAGTTAAAACGTGTCCCATCACCGGCTTTCACATCCTACTTCTCGTTCCTGTTGTCTTCGTTGCGCCCTAAAAAGGTTAACTTCTTCAACCTACAACCTCCACCTGCCTTTTCACGCAGGCAGCTTTACACATCGTCCCCTACTATTCACGCCGATGTGCTGTCCCTTAACAACATTCCGCCTCTACCTAAGGGACCAGTTTCTGGCAGCTTACACCGCACAGGCCAAAACTTCCCTCCGAAACCCCCGATCCCCCCCAAAGCTTTTCATTCCCGGCCCGCCCCTCTTAATTTCGGCCCATACCAGTACCTTTTGTTTCGGACCAGGGTGGTTCCCGGTCCCCCATTAGCCCTTGCTGCCCGGACGCATGATCCCTGCACGCTTTCCTTTTCTTTACTGCCACCCTTTTAGACTTCCGCTGCCCGTGTTACCGGGACGAAACTTTTAAGGATTCATCACCCGTTTCGCTACGTGGCGTTTCCCCGATACGAGCTTCAATGTGACTGTAAAGGAGCAGATCTCCGAGCTCTTAGCCGCGATGATATTTCCACCCTTCTCGGTGCAAGGTATCGACTATTCGCCAATCAATGTACAATACCTCCATCGCCGGCACAATCCTGGAGACCCCCGGCTTGCGGCGACGCCATACCTTTCTGCCTTGCCTTTGTTTTTTTTTTTTCATTTTACCCCAAACCCTGCCACAAGAGTTTCTCACTTCTTTCTTGCGCCATCAAGTCTTCGTCTGCCCGTGGCCATTCAGAACCACCCACTTCCCCTGAACCGTTCCGTAGCGTTTCAAGAAAGACTTTTCGTAAGAGTTTCCTTCTGCACCCCAAGCGATCCTTTTCCACCCTTTTCCCTTCTGCGCTGCAACGGAATGACTCGCCCCTCTCAGTGCCTGGGGAAAGCCTCTCCATTTCTTCGGGTCTCCTCTAGTGTTCTCCCCTACCCGTTGATCCGACACCCCCTTATTTTTGATTGGCCCCCCGGACTCCCGAAAAGTCTATGTGTCCCCTTCGTTTCCCCTCAACTTTCGAACACCACCATCTCCAGAACCGCCTTCCAACTTCCGGCCCATGCCCCCACTGCGCCCAATGAGTCATCTTGTCTTGTCTCGCGCCTTTTTCCCCGGCCTTTTTCTGACTCCGGCAAGAACATGCTCCCCTTTGTTGTCTCCTCCCCTGTGCCAGGGCCGCGCCCCCTCGGCATTTGCTGTTTTTACGGGAGTACTTCTGGAATCCCTTTCCTGCTGTGCCTGCTTTTCGCACTCACCTCCCTGGTATTCTTTTTTCCCGTTTTGTTACGTAAGGCCTTGCTCGCCTGGGCCGCATATTCGTCGTATATATGAATGGCGTGATTTCCGTCTGGTCCGTCTCCTCATTGTTTTCGACAGATGATTGACAGGCCGTTTTCCGAGCTCTATCCATTTCCGTTCCATTCTCAATCCAAAGGCGTTGTATGTACCTTTACCCTGCTTCCCCCTTAGCATGTCTCAGATACAGCGTCTCGGGTCCGGCTCCCTCCTCCCCCCGGGCCAGCTTTTCCTGGATGGAAGAAGATGGCGTTTCCGCTTCACTCTTCTTTTTTTAGAAGCTTCTCTAATTCCCTTTTATTTCCTGATTCAGCTTTTAACTCTCCCAGCGCTGGTTGGGCAGTGTGTTTGGGCATGTTTCCCCCTTAGCATGGCTGTTGAGTCACCGCCCTTAAGCTTTTTTCCCCCTTTTTCTGGGGCCTGTCGAGTTTGGTGTCGGCTGACTTAGGAGATTTCTACATGTTCTTTTTGATCTTCCGACCGCCTCAATGGGGGCGGGGTGTGGTTGTTGGATTTGTGAATTCTCTCCACGTATGTGCAGGGCTCTTCCACCCCCCCCCAACATATCTCTCCCTAATTGTGATTTTTTGAGCTGTTGATATGTTTTTAAAAGCTGCCCTTCCCCCGTGGCTAGCCTTAATCCCTCCCCCCACCCCCCCTCCCCTCCATCCATGGCTGGCTTTCGGCCTCGATTAGATGACTCGTTTCTCCTAAGCGCGCTCCAATCCCTCCCTCAGTCCGCCAAGGTTTCTTTTCCGAAAGCTTAGCTTGCGTGTTCACAACCGCTTAGTTAAATGTCCATCATCCCATGCTGGGCTCGTTTCAGGATGTTTCTCTTCCATCCTTGAGCGTTTTTTACTTCCGCGACGCGCTGCGCCTTCTCCTTTTGACCGTGTTGCCTCCCCCGTTCTGCGTCAGGGCCCCAGTATGACAGCTGCAGATCAATGACCGCGATCCTGGCTCGTCCGTAAACAGGAAGCCCTCGCCGTTTCCCCCACTCACAGGAAGATTGGGTTTGTATACGTGTGGGTGAAAGGCATTTCTTGAGCGGCGCGTGCTGTCCCTCCTGACGGTATACCAAGTTTCCTTTGCGTAACCCGGCCGCCCCTCCTTAAAGGAGAGTCCCAGCGGCTTAGAGAGGCCTTCTCGGCGAAGGCAGTTTTAGTAGGTCCTTATGGAACCGCCCTTCCCATTCCTTGTTTCTCCGAACAGGGTCCGCTCCCTTAAATCCCGCTGGTGATATTGCCGGCATGGACCCGTTCCTTCCTTCTTTCGTAACTGCCAGGGTTCCCTTCAACACATTTGCCTATCCTTTTCGGCCCCGTTTCCGCCTTCCTGTCTTTCGTTTCTGGCCTCCCGTTTTGGGGGTGTCTTCCTGGGGGTAAGTTTAGTGAAGCTTTAGTCTATGGGGTTTATTGCAGTTGGCGGGGCAAATTGGGCCACAGATACTTTTATTGCGGCCCTGTGGCCCCGCCTTCCTCGCGCGAAGTTCCGTCGCCTGCCGTTTACTTTGCTTGTCCGTAGCAGCTTTCTGAGGCAGCTTTCCCCCTCTCCTCGAGTTTGGATTCTTAGCTTCTGAGCTTGTTTGAGCAAATTTCGCGCCCTTTTTGCCTTCCCCTCAGTTTCAGCGTACGTTCTTTTGACAGTTAATGTTACTTGGTCTTTGTTCTTCTTCCTGGCGCTCGTATTGTCTTTCCTCCCCAGTTTTTTCCAACTCTGCCGGTGGTCCTTCCCCAGCCCTTTGCGCAATGAGCAGATGTCAGGCCCACTCCGGGATTCGTAGCGCCTCCTGGGTTCTTCCGCCAGGGAGGGGCCTTCTTGCATTGGGATAGTGGCCCTTTTGTTCTTGTCTTGGTTTCTATTCCTAGATTAACGATGAAGGTTTCGATCGCTGCTTTACGCGATAGGCGCTCTTCTTTTCAGGGTACATTTCCGGTTGTGTTCCCCACGATTTCAGACTTTTCTGTCGCTTTGTCCCGTCGTGTCTCGTTGCTTGACTGTTTCTTACTCCCTTCCCATCGCCAGCCCTGTCCTGGAGCGCCTCTTCAGGGTTGCCTGCGTCGGCGTTTTGAATGTTTTTATGGAGTGTAGGCTCATCCGTCCTGGCTTTCTTTCTGCTTTGTGCCGATTGCCAGCGACCTTGTTTCTCACGATTTTTTTCTGGGTATGGGCGAATTCATCGCGCCTTTTATGGAAACGGTGTCCTCTGTTTTTCGTACCCCTGCTGGTGTGATGTAGGGCTTTCCTGTTAGCTGCCCTCACTTATTTCTTTTTGGATTTTTATGTCCATTCACCTCGGCGTATTGCGGACCTTTCTCCCCTTTTGCCGATGGTGTCCCATTCGCGCGCCGCCGAGCCAGTTTTTTAGTTGTTTTGATGTTGCCGGCGTTTCCTCCTGTATTCGCTGCCCCATCCCCCCCCCTGGCCCCCTTAACTCGCACGTGAGGATGTTTCCTTCATTGATTTTGCCACTGGCCGTGAGAACCCCCCCCCCTCGGTGTAGAACGCCTTACCAAACTTTGAGTGCGGACATTTCCAGATTCCACCTTGTGATTTTTTTTTGCCACTGCATTCCCTCCTTTTTTCCTCCCCTATAGGCAGGTCTACACGGTTTTCAGCAGCGCGGCGCGCGTTTGTTGGTGGGGGGGGTGCTGCGCAGTTTCTTGGAAGCCGGCTTGCCTTTTCCGCGCACCTCTTTTCCTTTTTGCGGGCCTAAGAAATAGACTCCCTTCAACCATTTTTGTCTGGAGGACCCCCCTCTACCTTCTTCATTTTTGACGTACGGTTAATTTGGGTGTTCGCGCACCTATGCCGAGACCTTCCGGGCCCCCTTCTCATTTCCCCTATGGTAAGCCCGGTGGGTAATCCATGAGGTCTCGGACGTCGTCGTGCAGGTCTTTCTTCCCCTCTTCCCCATTCCATTGGAGCAGGACGGGACCATGCGCATCTCCTTTCTGCCTGCCCCTCTTTTTCAGCCGCGGCATGAAGGACTCCCCCTGTTTCAGGGTTTGCTCGCTTTCGCCCAGCGATGCGCATCGCCTGCAAGTTCTTTGCCTCCGACGCTAAGCTACGCCTCCGTCATGATAGTCCCCCCCCCGGAATCTTATTTAGTCTTTCTCAGCGCAGACCCCTAAACCACTGCGGCACATGCCACAAAAACCCGTCAAGCGACAGTTCACGAGGACTTCTGACGTAGATTTTCTCCTTTTATACCTCCTTTTTTGCTCTTAGGTGCCGATGCGGCTCTTCTCCCCCTCAAGGGCCGTTTCGGTGTTTATACGCATTCCCGAAGCTCCCATTCCATTCGAGCCCTGATCTTAACCCTTAAGTGGCAACTACACAGACCAGCGTGCGCCAGCCTACCCTCCCCCGATTGCCTCTTGCAGTCCGGACTCATTTTTTCTGCCCCTCCCTGCCTTATGACACTTTTTTTCCCTCATCAGGCTTGCCCTGCTTTATGCCGTCTTCCCCATGTTGACTCGTTTCCCCCCTAAAGTGCTTAGTTTCCTCCAGCAGACCTTCCCCTAGACTTTTTATGATTATCGCTCATCCTTTTTTGTTGTGCTAATGCTCATTTCTTTTCTTATTTCGTTCTGGTCAAATGGAAATTTTTTTGCCTTTTGGTAACTGATTTTTTTCCCATGGAGCCGCTTTTTCCCTTTCCCCTGCTTGTCCCGCCTGACCGTGCCCCAAAGGTGTATAGGGCATTCTTTCCGGCCTCTTTCTGTTCCTCATCTACCCCAGTCCCCCTTCATCTTTTTCTGCGTCCGCCGCTGGGGTCGTGGCTGGAAAAGGCGGTTTTGAAGAACGGCGCTGCTTGCTTCTTGTCTTTTTTAGTTTATAACCCCAAGAAATGAATCCCCCACAGTGCCTGTCCCCTTGCGATAGAAGATCCCCTGCCCCGAACGAAACGACTGTCCGGCCGTCCTCCAAGGATCTCGGTTTAGCTCCCTTCCGTTGCGGTGCCCAGATTGTCTGCTGGGTCTTTTCTAACCAGAGAACTACATTCTATGCCTCCCGATCTGCCGGCCTTGACCGCGCGTTCCTCTCTGCTGAAAAGTTCTGAGCGGTTATTCGCGGGACTACGGCGCAGAGCGTCATTCCCCCTTACTCTTTGATTGATTTTCCGCCCCGCTCCAATTTTTTTTTTTTAGCCCTTGTCCGAAGCGATCGTTGTTTCCTCGCTGCTCCCACTTGCTCTGGGATCTTTTCCACACCTTCTTAGTCCCTCGCGTCGTGCAACTTCCGGTTCCGCCTCCAGGGCCATGAGGTGGTCCTGTGCGGCAGGTATTCGATTTGCGCTTTTCCCCCCCAAAACTTTTCCCCGTATTAAAGTTTTGATTCTTCACGCCTTTTCGACATTTTGTCCTTGAGTTTTTTTTTTATTTTAGGTTCTCCCCTATTTTTTCTCGGTTTACTTTACTTTCCCCCCCTGGCTTTCACCTCTCTTGATGCATGATTTCGGTCGCTTAGCACCAAAGTGGATTGATCCCGTCATGCCTTCTTGACTTTGTGAGGAACGGCTGTTCAGTTTGCCCTTCACCCACAAAATCGAACAATTTTACATGATTGTCCGCATCCTTTTTTTTCCTTCGTTCGAACACTATGGTGTAGCCACCGAAAAACAAACTGGTGGACCTCCGCCCTTACCCGTTCACCTCTCCCCACGTCTAGTTATTTGACGTTTTCCGCAGAGATTCTTCACCGCCGGCAACCTCCTCCTACACTCAACCTGGGCCCCCGTTGAAATTTTAGATTTACCCACCTCGCCCTCGGACTTTCGCTGCCTCCTGGACCAGATTTTTCTTTCCCCCTTCACCACCATCTTTCTCCGACCTTAAATCTGTGATGACACCCCAAGTCTACCCTTTACCCCCACTCCTGTACCTCCAACCTCTCCGCTTTCCATTCCTGTCGCGATTGAACTTTCTCCATACCCCGAACTTTTTGACCTTCGCACAGGGCTCCAGTCTCCTCGTGCCCTTCCGGACTCCTACTTCCCCTTGAACCATCAGTTCGGCCGGGTAGCCGTTTCATCCATTCCTATCCGGCCCTTTGCCGCCGACCTATTCACCTGCGACGAACTGATCACTCCTCCACACCATTCCTCTACGTCGCCCTGTTCAATTCTATATTTCCTGAAATCTTCCTGTGCCCCGCCCCCTTCGACCATGAAGCCAGATCTCCGCGTAGGCGCGTTTTCCCTCCGTTATTTGTTTCACCAGGGCGCTGCAAGGGCATTCTTTGTCTTTCTTAGCCCACAGAACACGGTCCTAAATCCCTTCTTTCGCTTCCCCCACTCCTTCCCCCCTGCTGCGTCGACTCCCCCCTCTTGTGCATGCTCTACCCCGTTGGGTTTGCCGGGCTTTGACTGTGCCCCCCCATTCCTTTTCGCCTCGTTTTTTTCTTGTGCCTCCATCAATCTCTGAGCGCCCTTTGCCCGCCTGAACCACCCACCTTACCATGGAACCCTGCCCCGTACGTCAGTCCCAGAATCCTTTCCTCGCTGTCCTCTTATAATATCGCCTTTTTTCCCATTTTGTAATTATTTCCCCCGCGAAGTCATACCTACCCTCTCTTCTCCTTTTTTTTGCAATTTTTTCCTTACCCAGCGAGATCAGTCGTGCTCACGCGGGACGTCCCTCAAGAACCCTTCTCTCTACTAGCCCCCTTATCCCTTAGACCTAGTCTTTGTCCACCAGCTTTCCCCCTCCCCCTCAATTCCACCATTCCCGAAGTTATTTACATAAATTGCCAATGCCGCCCCCCCCCCCCACTTCGCCTCATTTTTCCGTCTACTCTTGCCTAGGTTGCTGATCGGGGGCCTTAACTTTTGACCGCATCTTTTTTTTCGTCGACCTGTGCCGGTCCACTTAGCCTCCCTTGCATTGACGTAACTGTTCTCGCCAGCAGGCGGCTTAACTTACCTTTCTTTCCGTCCGTGTCTTCACTTTTCAGAAATGTTAGACGGTTTCATCGCCTTTTCTCCTTGAATGTCCGCCTGGCCTCTCCTATATAGATTCATTTCGCTTGTAGGGCTTTTGCGGCGGGTGCCATTCGCCTCTTTTGAGAAAACCAGCCTTGGCAGCCCCGCCCCTTGCGGCTCTATGAAAGGGTCTTTTTTCCCCCCCAGTCTCAATAACGTTTCGGTTCTGTAACTTTGTAGATGCGCCCCAAGTCTCCGATCCCAGCCTTGCGGATTCCTTTATATCATTTTTTGACTTCTTGTTCCTTCCCTCGGATGGCCCGTTGGTCAGAGTAACCCGCCTGATCGTGCTTCCTCCTGCGCGCATCCTCCGCTTCTGCAGCGCCCCTTCCCCTTTGACGCCCAATAGTATGGTTTCCAGTTAGGGGGCCTGCTGGAGTACGCCCTTTCTTTTCCCCTCCGCTAACTCTTTATTTTTTCCTCCCGGTGGGAATTTATGAGGGGTTTTTTGTGGGTTCTCTTTTTCCTCTCTTTCTGACTAACTCGTTTCCCATGGATGGCTTTTGTCTTTGGTTTGTGTTCGTGATCTCAGTCTTCGCCCTGATTTGCATTCTCTTTCTCCCAAAAACCTTATCGTTCCCCTCTCCTTTGTTTGTTTAGATGCAGATATGTGTTGTTCAACCAGTCTCCCTTTGCCTTTTGCTCTATCATCCCAACAAGGAACTGGCTGGCGTCTTCTGCAGGTCTCTTCCCGTCATCTACTCCTTTTTCCCTTTCAAAACTCCCCCCCCTCAGTCCCTGAGGAGGGGCCTCACAAGTTATCGTCTTGCTCAAACGCCATTGGTTCCCCTCCCTCATTCCCTACACTGTCCATCCTCTTGGCTTTTCCCAGTTCTCTGCAGAAGGAGCGGGCCTCATGCGTACGAGCAAGATCACTTGCCGTTTGACTTGCTGAGGCTCACTCCCCCTTGCTTCCTACCCACTCCCCCCCCCAGCTTGCCGTCTGTGGAGTTGCTCCCTTGATCTTGTTTTTTTTCCCTCCGGCGCAGCCCACATTCCCTCCCGCGCATTGTTTTTCTCCTGTTGGTAAATGGAAAGGTATAGATCGCTCTTTTTTGCGTTGGTTTCTCTTTTCAAGTCCACCCCGGGAGAGCGTCCACCTCCCCCAAGTCTTCAAGGCTAGCTACGCTAGATCGGAGTTTTTATTGCTTCTTTTGGCCGTGTCTGCGTATTTCCCCTCCCCCCCTCACTGGTTCGGTTTCTCTGAACACGGCCCCAGTCCGGAGGATGCCTCCCTCCTGGCTAATCCTGAAAAGTTTTCCTGAAGCAGGACCCGGCTCCTTATGGCCCATTTTGTTTGTTGAGACACCAGGTCGCCTTCTTCGTCCCGGCGTCGTCACCTTGAACAGTTTCCCTCCGTCCCCGCTTTGACCTTGGGAATGTGAGTGCCTTTATGCTTTCCTTGGTTGGTAGGAGTTTGTCGGTCAACCTCTGGGACCCCGCTCCGTAGTTTTTTTTTTCCCTCTCTATTCCTGAAGGTCTGATTCCGTCCCCCGGTGGTCTGTCCCCTATGCGCCTAAGACCTTAGCCGCTTTCCCATTCTTGGTGGTGTCTTTCTTCGCTGCTTCTACTCCCCCCCTTTTCACATCTCCTCCTTTGCCCGAATTAGAAGCTATTCTGGTAATCTTTTTTTTTTTTTTTTTTCTTTTTTTTTTTTTTTTTTTTTTTTTTTCTTTTTCCATCCGCTCCCCCATGGTTTTGTTCAATTTTGTTTTTCTGTGCAGGTCCCCGCTTTCTTTATCTGTGGCGACCATCAGCTAGGCGTGAGGGCCGGTGGTCCAGTCCCGTCCCTCTCACATTGCCCGTCTTGCTCGCCTCGGGTCGGCTTCCGCGCCTTTGGTGTGCTGACCAGTTTGCCGGAGCGTTTCTTCTTGTTCTTGTCCCTGACTCCTGAGAGGCTTGCCCTCCCTTGTATCATCAGCGCGTGACTCTCGGCCGGACTTTCAGGTCCCTTCCTGTCGGTGCCCCCTCACGATTGTATTCTTGACTCTAGGCGTTTTGACTGACTACTTCAGTTTCGCTGTACACATCTCCTTCCCCTTCTTTGCTAAGTCTTCGGTATTCGGTTGTCGGCGCCTGGCTTGTATTAATGCCGTCTCGGCGTCTTTCGCAGTCTTTTGCGACTTTCCTCTCTTGTCTTTCTTTTTCCATATTGTTGGCCTGGCCCAGTTCTTCTTTGGTAGGACCGTTGAGGTTGTCGTCCATTCTTTTTTTTTTCTGCTTGGCTTTGTTATTTCCCTTACAGTCCCTGAGTTTTTCAGTACGAGGTTTTCTTTTCAACTCCCCTCTTCTTACTTTGCGACTCCCGCGGCGATGGTTTTATAGGCCTTTCGTCTCCGCCCTCTTTTTTTTAGTTTTTTCGGCTCTGTCTTCGTGGTGTCTAGTGCGTTTCACCTTAACGAGACTTTTCCGTATGTGCTGTCCCGGCCTTGATCCTTTTTCCCTGGGAGGAAACCACTATTTTGCTCCCTCCATGTCCCCCTACCATTGGGTCCTCCAGTGTTTACAATTTTTTCTTTGTTTCAATGAACCTTCGCCTTCCTCACCCACTTTTCCCCCCACGGTTGCTACAGGGGGTCAGTCATCCCTTTCCGCCTATCTGCTGTCCTTCTCTTTTCATCCGCGTTGTTACCGTTCAAGGTCCCCACTCACATACCGCCTCGTGTAGCCCTACCAGCCCAACCCTCCCCCCCCAGACCCTACACCGTTCTTCTCTTTACGGAACCCTCCTCTCCTCTTCTTGATGTAGGTTTCAAAGTTGGTGTCGTCCCCAAGGCAAGACCCCGGGGCCCCCTTCCTCCTTTACATGATGCGTCAGCAGGTCTGTTTCCAGCTGCCCCGAGGCTGGCGATGAGTACGAATTCCTTCTGTTTCCCCTCTTCCAGATCATTGTTCCTAATCGTTTTTTCCCCTCAACCCCGTTTTCGTCTTCCCTGGCCTCTCCCTCCCCCTCTCCTTTTTTGACTCAGCGGAAAGACTTTCAGCCGCTGCCCCATTTATTTTCTCGTCCTCCTTAGTTCCCTTTTGAGATCCAATGCGTTGGCGGCCTCATCTCTTCCAGAGCCGGTTCCTTCCGTCATCTTCTGCCGTTTTTCCTCGTATAGTTTTCTCCTTTTTATCCATTCCCTCCCCTTCGCTTAACTTCAGCTTACAGGTGCCATTCCCGGTCCTCGAAGAGACCCTTTGCTCTTCTTCCCATCCCTTGTCTTTTCGGGGAAGGATGACGTTCGATCTCCCATTTCCCCCCCCCTGCTTTTTTTTTTTTGTTTCCCCCCTTTTTGCACCGCCCCCCTCGAAATCCTATCCCATCTATTCCACGACGTGGCCCCCAATGAAACACTTCTCCCCTCCAGCCCTTCTATTCCGGCCTTAGATGTTTCTCCCCTCTTTTTCCTGGTTTCAATCCATCAATGATGGCCCCTTTTTTTCCGTATATCGGCCTCTTTGTTTCTGCCTTGACATGTGACCTCCTTTTTCCTCAAAGGTCGAGTTTCCCATTTCCCTCGTCCCCCCCTCATTTTTCCCTTAGGATCTTTATACCCCTTTTGTTGAGATCGCCCATTGCTTTTCTTTTCTTTTCGAGACCACTTGCCCACTCGCATTTTATGGCACCCGATTTCCCTGTCTCTTCCCTCCCTTCTGGTCTCCTGACTTTTTTACACCCCACCCCCCCACCCTTTTTTTTTTTCCATCCCTTCTTTTGATGTGCCCTCCCGCCATGTAAGACTGCCTTTTCCGCCTCGAAGCCCGCATCGAAGTTGATGATTGCGCTTTTTTTCTTTTTTTTCCCTTGGGGTTTTTGCAGGTAATTTCCCCCCCCCCAGTATTATGACGATGGAGATTCTTGTTCCCTTGATGAGCCCCTTGAACTTTCTCCCCACCGTGCATTTCCAGTGGGCGCTCTCTCTGTTTGGCCCGAACAGTGGGACCGTTACTTCCCCCCCCCCGCTCAAGTTATTGCTCCGTCGCCTGTTTACTGTGCGCTGATGCAGGGTTTGCCATGTCTTTTTCTTTGTGCCCCCCTTCCCTACTCTTTCCTCTTCCTTACGATCATATTCCTGACTGGCGCTGTCCCGGCTTATCTTGCTCACTGGCCTCGGCTGAGCTGACTTTCGGGACTTTCTGCTACTCTCCAATACATTGTCGCGGATGCACCTTCTCGTCCCTTCTTCACCGGCTGGGAGGCGCTCCCCCCGAAGCTTTTTTTGGCCGCATCTCTTTACTTCTTTTTTTGACCTCCCCCACCTGTTTTTAATACTGAGCTTCCTCCCCCCCGGCGTTTTTTTTCCCCAGTTCTTCTTTCTCCTCCCTGTGCTTAGTTTTTTACCGGCACTTTCCCCGATGGTTTCATACTTTTTAACACCTCCCAACTTCCTACCTAATTCTTTGTAAGTTTTCCGCCCTCCTCCCTCCTGTGGACTTTCTTTGGGGTCTTTTTTCTTTCTCATCCTGTATTGGGGCCCAGGTTTTCCTCCCCCGGTCCGTCCCCACTCGGCTCTTCCAACCTCCGCCCTTTGTTTTCGTTAGTACGGTCTAGCCACCTTTTGCTCCTCTGCCTCTTCTTTCCGTTTTCATTTAGGACTTCTTTTTACCTGTTTTTCCGACCAACCCTTAAGGTGTTTCTAGTCCCACTCATGTGTGTCCATGGTTTCGTTCTTCCCTCCTTTTTTCTTTTCAGTTCCCCTCCCCTCCAATTCTGGCCGTTCAAAGTTTTCCAAATTTCCCTCGTCTCTTTTCTGGTTCTTTGTCTCTGCTTGCGCTACGGCGTTTACGCTGCAACATCGTACCCACCCCCCTTTTCTTCGGCTTGCCCCCTCCCCTCTTCCCCTGCCGCCTCCCCTCCCCCCCCCCTTTCACCCCTCCGTTTTTTTCTGGACCCCTCCACATTCGCGCCGCGCCTTCCTTTCAATGGAAGTGTTTGGGCTACCTCACCCTTTTTCCTACATAACCAACGGACCATGTTTTCCCGACAAACCAGATCACCCCCTCTTTTCCCCCCCTCCCTTCTCTTTAGAACTTTCCCCTCACAGCCAACCCTTTCCCGACTCTCAAGGGTTTCGCCCCTTTCCGATCGGCAACCTCTCCCCCCGACTGCGCGGCCTGCCGATCTTGACCCGCCAGCCTTTTCTCCCCTCCGCCTTGCATCCCGTTAGTGCCCGTTAAGGGTTCTGCCGCTGTTTTTTACGGCGAAGAATGTACGGCCTTCAAAAACAGTCCCTGCTACGTCTCCCGAGTCAGACTACGAGTCCGGAAATCTGATCCGCCCCTTCCTTCCCCTTGCTCGCCTTCTCCTCGTTGCGTCTCATAGACTTGATAGTCCAACTTCGTGTTTGCATTGGCTAGATCATAGCTTCTCCCTTTCACAAGTCCCCCCTCCCTTTTCCCCTTGTCCCGTTCCACCCCTGGCCCCCCCCTTGTGACGGTCGCAGCTTAACGCGGCCTTCTCTCTTCTCTTTTTCGCTTTTTTCTGGTTTTTAAACCCCCACCGGTTTTCCTCCCCGTTGTCTGGTTGGGCGCATCAAGATCCGAAGCTCCGCGGTCCAGCTGAACCCCCCCTCCTGGTCCCCCTTCCGTCCCGCCCCTCTTCAACCCCCCCGCAATTCCCCGCACATTTGACTTAGCAAGCTCCTTTCCCCGTTTAATCTTTTTTTCGCTTTAAGATCCCTCCCTCCGGGAGGGGAAATCGTGTCAGCTTTCTTCTCACTGTTCTCCTCTTTACCCCCAGAACCCCTTTTCCGTCGATTCGTAGCTCAATCTCCCTTGTACAACGGCTCCCTACTCTCTGGTACAACCCAGTCGTCACGCAAAAGGCATTCCAACCCCCACCTCGCGCCTTAACCCTATAAAGACCACTCGACCACTCGACTACTCTCCTGGTAGGCCCCTTGATTTTTGCAGGCCTCCTTTTTCTCCCTTTTCTACCTTTTGTATTTTAAACTGTCCCTTGCCCCGAGACCGGGCCTTTATTGTCCCGGCGTAGAAATCGGCCTTTTTATCCTGCCCCTTTTTCTCGGTAGGAAATAACTTTCAATGGTCTGTATTTTTCGGTGATCCCGCTTACCTGGGATCGTTTTTGCGCAGGCCGATTTCTCTTCCTTCTTTTTCCTGTGCGTCTTTGCTTGTTTCCTGGCTTTTTGCTTCTCCTTGTTGCTGCGCCCCTTCGCCTTACCCTAGCGGAAGTGCTCTCTGCCCATTTCCCTTTTCACCAACCTTTTCCCCCCCAAGGTTTTTCTTCCCAATTTGCTATTCCCTGTTTTTATACAGCCGCTTTCCTCCCCATTCGGCCAGCTTGCGATTTTTCCGAAGATGGGGTGATTCTCCTCTCCAAATGCCCTGATCTTTTTTTTTCCTTTCCGTTGCGCCTCCCGCCTTTCGTATTGCAGCGAACCGCTTTTTTTTTTTCCCTCGCACAGCGGATGAGGGGCAGTGGTTTGATGGGACCTCTTGCGGTACGTGGAGGTTTCAGAAAGCCGCTTCTCTTTTCTCCCCCTTTTTCCCATTGTGTCGGGGTACTGAGTTTATTTTTTCG
>Ga0179591_1295775_pt1 | contig 17846 bp, 19 predicted proteins | sample CZOMad2_1_08_16f_FD_182891 | JGI IMG/M metagenome (GOLD analysis project Ga0179591, IMG submission 182891) | Vadose zone soil fungal communities from Angelo Coast Range Reserve, California, USA - CZOMad2_1_08_16fungal (PacBio error correction) | ecosystem: Environmental > Terrestrial > Soil >... | reverse complement strand
TTTTTTTTTCCGGATTACGTTGGTTCTTACGAGGCCATCCCCTGCCGTTTCTTTCGACCCTTTTTTGGCTTTCCTTGGCCAGACAGATTAACTCCCTAGACGGTTGCCGCCATGTTCTCAATGACCTCCAGGTGAAGCGCGAAAACCTATTCCTTTTCTTTCATATAGCCCTCTGATCTCCCTTGTAAGAAGTTCTCCCCCCCCCCCTCTCCCCCCGGCGTCCTGCTGTCAGGTTTCTTTCTTTTTCTCTGGTCGAGAACGATTGGAGGCTGATAGACCTCTTCTGTTCGGTATCCTTCACCCTTTCACCCCCTTTTCTCTCTTAGTGGTTTTTCCTCTCCAAGCATCCCCCTGATGCAGATTTTAATACGAGGCTTTTCCCTCTACTTTTGCCCCTTGTAGCCCTTCTTTTCTCTTCTCTTTTCTTGTTTTCGTGCTTGGTCCCGAACCGATGATGTATTTCTCTCTAGAGTTTCCCCGGCTCCCTTGATCGTCTCCTTCGTTTTATAGATTCGTTTCACATTTTTCCCCAGTCAACGCCTGGCGAATCAGACCGCCATTGGCCAAGACCCCCCCCCCCTAATGACTGCTTTCCTTCTACCCCTTCCTTTCGGCTGAGTTTCCTCCTTCCCCCCCCCCCTTTAAGCGCTCCGAGCACGTCCCCGGCCGGCCCTTCGAGCATTCCCATGAGCCCGGAAAGAGGTAATTATGGAGCCTTCCCCCCCCCATTTTCGTCCAGCCTGTTTTCAGCGGCTTTAAAATATAAGCTTCGCGCCTTAGAGTCACCAGCCCACTTTAGACCGGATCACCCCCCTCGTCGAGGGGTCCGTCCGCACCCATACGGTCCATCAAGACACGTGCGGACCGTCTTACACTGCTTGGCCCTGGTTCCCCTCACTCTAGCTTCTCCCCAGGCACAGAGGTTCTTCCCCTCTCGGTGGGGCCGATTACCAGAAAAATTCTTCTCCCTCCCCTCCCGACCGCCACTGACTGAACCAGACGAATCTGGCCTTCTCAGTCAGCTTCCATCCCATGTGGATTCGGTTCTCACAGAGCCGCAAGGCAGAAAACTGGCTTCGTTTTTATACATGACTCTCCCCCTTGAAGGTCCCTTATAGGTCCCTAAAATGCTCTTCCCCCCTTTCTTGCGGAACCTCGTTATCCCCCGGCGCCCCCTTGCGTGGCCAAAAATTATATCTTTCTTTTTACTTTTTGTTCTTTTTTGTCTTTGCGCAGGAACTCCTAGCACCCCCTTCTTCCCCCCTTTTAATCTGCCGAGATGTACCGGCCGAAGGGGGTCGTCTTTTGCTGAATTTCTTCCACTCCCCCAGCCTTGCAGGGCGATCCCCGCAGCTTGCCCAACATGATCGGTTTTTCGGCCTTTACCCCCCGCCGGTTATCTTTGACGTGGAGTCGGCCTCCCCGCGGTTAAACTTTCTTTCCTACTGATTCCTTACGTACACCTTTTGTCGAATCGCATCAAGTTTCCATTCCATCCCCTGTGAGTCTCTTTGGTTCGCAGTGGGCAAGTCTTTATAATTTCATTTTTGGATATTTCCCCCTCCCTGAGGCCCCCTGATCTTCCATTACACCTTCTTTTGGCCTTTTTGGAGACAGACTTTCTTCCTCAAACCCCGCTCATGGCTTTTCATGGCGACGAAGTTTCTTCTCTTCTATCTTAAGGCATCTTCCTTCTCTTCTTCCCCCCCCACCCCCCCCTGTGATAGAACTCTTCTTGGGTTTGGTCTTGGCGCGGGACCGGTAGGGAACTTCCTTGGTAGGTCCGTAAGTCCTGCCACTTTTGGCTCCTCCTTTTGATTGGCCGAAACTTCCGCCGCCCCGCACCCCCTTTTATAACAGCTCTCTCTAAAAGAATCCCAATCGATTCCGGTTCCTCCTAAAGACCTCTTTCATAAGGGTATTTTTGGCACAAGGACTCTCTGTCAACACTCCCTGCCTCTGGACCGGTGTGCTTTTAGGAAGAGATTAAGAAATTACATAACACGTCTGTGTGTTTTTGTCTTCTTCTATTCCAAATTCTGGTAGTCACTTTTTCGCCGCGATGTTCGACATCACCTTTTGACATGCAAGATTTTTAAAGCCTTGGTTTCTCTTTGCTTTCCCCCTTTCGTTGGCAGCGTTTTTTTTCTCCTAAATGTAGAGTTTGCGAATTGGCTAGCGCCCGCGAGGCTGAGGACTCACCTCCCTTTCGGCCCCTTTTCATGATTTTTCCTCCTTACATCCCCCCCCCCCCGGCGAAGGACGGCCGGCTGCGTTATTTCGGACCGGCTAGGCAATAGAAAGTCAGAAGAAGGCTTTTCACGAGCCTCCTTGATTAAGAGGACTTAGTAAGTTCCTCCCTTTCAGTGCCACGGATTCCCCCCAAACCCTTCCTCACGAAAGCCCTTCTGCCTTTTTCGCCACGATCACCCCTCTAGCAGAGCGTCCCCCCTCCCCCCAAAGCCGCAGACACGGTCCCCTCCCGAATACCTTTGGGCCAGCAACCCTCTCTCAATTTTCTCTAGCTGCCTGCATTACCTAGGACCCCGCCCATACGCGATAGGCCTCCTACTGCGACGTTTTTTTCCCCGTGCCCTTAGTATTCCCTCTTCTCATTGATAGCTCTCTTGTTCTGGAGGCTTTTTGCGATGAAGTTTTGTATTCATAATGCTTCGCGCCAGATCCGGATCGTTTTCAGCCCTCTCTTCTAAACTCTTCCTCCCTTCCCAAGTCTTCAGGAGCCCCCCGAGCGACTCCTCCCCTGAATTTTCCCTCGTAAAGCAAGTATAGTTCCTCCCCGAGATCTAAAAATCCATTCCAACGCACTCCCTTTCCCTCCCCGGTTGCGGTTGGTCCCTCTTACTTAAACCTCTCTCTTCTCGGCGCTGATCCGCTCTTATTCTGCCCTTGCCATAGTGGTCTCGATCCCGGCTCGCAGCAAGAGACCTCTTTGCTATCTTCTTTATAGTTCCCTCCCGAGCCTTCATAAGTGTTTTTTTTTTTCCCTTTAACCTTAACATAACTCTGGCTCGCCAGCCCCCTGCAAGGAACTTCCTCCCTTGAAAAAGCTTTATAAGGCTTCTGTCAACCGAGAATTCCGTGTCATTCCCCGCGCTCCTTCACAGAAGCCCCTTCTCCCCCTGTTAGTGTCCCCCTCTTTTTATAAATGGCTTTCCCTACGAAACTCTTACTCTCTCTTCTTTCCTTTTCACACCTCTTTTTTGTGAGTTATAAAGTAAGAGTTCCTCCACGTTAATTTTCTCTTTCGTTTTCGCTCCCTGGACTTTCGTTTTCTACCCTTCCATTTAGTCTTCTCCCAGCCCCGCCTTCTTACCCTCTGTTCCCTGCGTTCATTGGCGGGCGGCCATGAGGTCATGTCCCCGATCAGACCCCCTATGGAGTGGTGTTTTTCCTTCCTGTTTCCTTCCTTTCGCCGAGGCTCGGGATGCCCGTTTCTCCGTCCTTTTTCGACCGCTAGAAGGGCTGAGAAATCTGCCCCTCGAGTAGCCTTACTCGTGGAATCCCCCCCTTTGGACCTCTCCTTACTTTTTGACCCCTTTCTTTTTTTTAAGAACTTCGGGATGGGCCTCGCGCTATGGAAGCATACCCCCCTCCCCTTCCCGTCCGTTTCATCCCCCCATGATTATCGGTCTTCAACGGTTCATTCCTCTTTACTTTCGGGGATCGGGTCTGACCTTTCTATGAGCTTCCTACCCTGAGAAGGAGCTGGCCCCCTTTATTTGCCTCTTTCGCCAGAGACACAATCCCCCAGACCCTACGAGCCTCCTAGTTCCTTTTTCTTTGCACCTCCCTACTATCTCCTTGCGAGGTTCCCTCTGGATTGTGACGGAGGACAGCTTCCCTCCTCAAAGCCCTTGACTCTTTCTGGTGTTCGTGAGATTGAGAGTCCTTTCTGCTGGGAACGTTTTCTAAATTCGGAAGGGCTATCGCCACCCCCCCCCCCCCCCCCCATTTCCCCTTCTTTAATATTCTCCTCCTTCTCTTTAGTCACGTAATATACGACATACGGAGGTGTTTTTCCCTGAAGTGATTTCTTTCCCCTTTAACTTTCCTCAATTTACAGATGCTCCAGTTCGCCCATCTCGTGATTGTGGTTACTACGTGGTCGTGGTAGACCCGGCGACGAAGTCGGATGAACCTAATTTCCCGATGATACTCCCAGGCATGCTTTTTCTCCCTGCACCACCATTATCTGGCCTCTCGGTCTTTTTTCTTCATTGAAGAAATTAGGAGTGTGTCGAAGCCCTCCAATCTTTCCCCACATTTAATTTTTCCCTTCCAGACTTTTCTTACCAGCACTCCTCTTCCTTCTGTCACCCTACCCGAATAAACTTCTGTCGACAAGGGTCGGTGAGTCCCCCCTCCCGATGCGACCTTCTGTATCCGGATTTACATTCCAGATCCCCCCCTCACCGAAACTTTGAATCTGGCTGTTTTTTTTACTCGGATCTAAAATGACTCTCTGATATCCTTAATTTTTTATTCATATTAAGTATGGGAGACTTCGCAGGAAAATGGACTTTGTAGAGTAGAGTATAGTACCGTTTGGCTTCCCCTGTACCCTCCCTCGATGATCGCTTTTGATTCGCCCCTCCGAATTCAGTTATTCTAAGTAGACAACTATCTCCTTAAGCCCGTCCCCCCCCCTTAGCCTTCCTCTTTTCCGTCCACCCCCCCGCCCCCCCCGTTTCGATCCTTCGATTCGGCTCATCCTCCCAGACTCCCTGGTCCCCTTCCGCTGGCACCCCCCGAGCGGAAAAGTGTTCAGACCTTATCCTCCCAATTGCCTCTGAAAGCCCCTGTGTCTGCTAAAAATAGTTTTTTTCAACTCTTTTTCGCGTTTAGCCCCTTCCACTTTAGACCGCTTTCCCTTCCCCAACCGCTTGCCCACTGCGTCGATACGGTATTTTTTCGATTGCGTTCCGCATTCTATGTCCCCCAATTGGTCGTCCTAGGGGACTCCTCGCGTTTTTCTGGGGCTCCGCAAAAACTTCTCGAACGCAATGCTCGTCCGACCCTGCTCCCGGCTTTCCACTCCTCACGAAAGTACATTGTGGGCACGCTCAGCTCCTCTCCTGGCCTCCCCTTTGTCCCCATTACTTTCCTCCCCTCCCCCCCCTGACCGCTCACGGCGCTTGTTGCCCCCCCTAGCCCCGCCCAATTGCTAAGGATTAGCTTCACTAGGTTATTTTCCTCTTCCGTCTTCACTTTCTATCCATATATTCTTTTTTTTTGTTGTCATAAGACCTGGGGAACTACTGCAGAGCACACCAGAGGCCCTCATTGAAATACTGCTCCATAAAGGGAAGCTTTTCTCTCCCCTTAGCTAGTTCATGAGTCTCAGAGACTTTTCATGATTCGTGATGATCATCTTTTTACAACTCTTCTTTGTAGATTGAGCTCCACTGACTGGATAGTATATGTGCTGTCCCTTTTCCTCTACACCCCAACTTTTCCTTCTCGTCCTCCCCCCCTACCGTTAAATTTGTTAGAAAGTTCTTGTCCACTGGTCGACGTGCGATTTTGCCCTAGTTTCAGAAGTTTTGGTTACTTGCGCCTCGGTATAAATTCTAATTTTCTTTCTGAGATTTCTTTTTTTTTACTCTTTACCTCCCTGATGGATTCGGCCCTTGTTAAAGCCTTAGGTAATAGTTTCTTTTCAGACTCCTTTTTTTGCTAAGTCCTCCTATTCCTCAGTACTTGCGACAGACTTCTTGGTAGACAGGCCTCCCGACATGCTCCGGTTTTTTTTTTTCCTCTATTGACAATTGTACCCTCTTGAAGTCTCTTTCCCACCGTTCAGACTCTTGTGACATGTTCCCCTTTGCCGACAAGAGATAAATTTCCCCGGACCTCCAGACCCCCTCAGAACAACCCAGAACTCGATTACTTTACCTATAACTTTCCTTGGATCCGGCAGAGGGTCGAGCGGGCATTTTCTTAATGTAAGACCACCCAAACGTATGGTCCAGAAGGCCTTACATCCATGTTTCTGATCTGTTTTTTCCTCCTACAGCCGTTCATTCCCCCTCTGTCCCCTTCGGAGAGTGCCCTCAAACAAAAATTCCCCCCCCTTTCAGTGTCGCCTCTTCTTTAGTCTCCACTTCCGTTTTCCTAGCTCCTTTCTTTCTAGTGCTAAGGCCCGATGTCGTTTCACGAGCCCCCCCCCTTTTAAATTCCTTCCCTCACTGGAACTTTTCTTCGTCTTCACAGCAGATAATGGAGGCAATTTGTAGATTTTAGAATGATGTTTCCTTTCTCAAGCCCTTCTGGGAGCCCCTGCTCAGAGGCTTTTACTGCCCTTTTCCCTTTTCCTCCCTGATTTAGTTCCGGCTTTAGCCGCCTTTCTCTGACCTTAACCACTTTGAGACCAGGCGCTACGGTTCCTTTTTTCGACACTGAAGTTTCCCCTTATGTCCTTGCTCTATGAAATGTCGTTTGCCTTTTTCAGTTTCCTCCTTTTCCGTACCTTATGTAGACCCCTCCCCCAGTCGATCCGGTCCTACGATAGTTTTTCGGCATTTTTTACCACTTTCCAAGATCCTGGGCGCGCCGAACTCCCCGACTTCCTTCCAGAACCAAAACCCTCACACTGATTCCTTCCTGATCCGACTCTCTCCCCCCCCAGACGTTCTTTATGACTACTACAGCGAAAGGAGATTTTCTCCAAGATTTCCGTCCCCCCTACCCTGACCTTCCGGACTCGCTCTTTCTAGTCTCTTGCTTTAGTCGTTGGAGACCGTAGTCTCAGGGCCTCTTCGCGTCGACCCCCCCCGTCTTTTATGGTCCCTCCCTATAAATTTCCTTTCCCTTTCGATCTCCGATCAAAATTCTGACCTATGTTTTCCTCCGCTCCCCTCGCCTCCGTTCTGAACCCCCTTCCCCCGCCACTTTTTTTGGTCAACCTTCTCTCTCCCTTCCACAGCCCGACTTTCTTCTCTTTTCTAGGACGATAGGCCCCTCTTCCGCATTTCCCCGGTTTCTCGCTTCCTCCCTCTTAGACATCTCTAGCGCTTATCCGCAGCCTTCCCTCTTCATAGACCCCCTTAAATCCTTTTCCCTTCTACTTTTTCTCCGTTACGGGCTCTGGCCGCACCTTTTTCCTGTGTTCCTCTGAGTTTTCTTTCCCCCTTGCCCGCTTTGTCCTTTGCTCTTTCTCGAGGAGAAGAATTCTCTGCTAAAGAGACAACTCGAAATTTTCTTGCCTATAAAACCCGCCCTTTCGAGAACGGTCAACTTTCTTAAGTCCTTTCCTAGGTGTTTTTTTTTGAGCCACTTAAGAGTTTTCGTTTTCTGCCCCCCCCCTGCCGCGCCTTTCCTCTTTTCTCCTTAATTGGATAGGACACCCCTCGCGTTCGAGCAGTGGTCTTTCGCTTCTGGGTCTTTTTTTTCCCCCTTTCGTCGGCTTCCACTCATCTTTCCATGTTCTTTGGAGGTGGATTGTGGAATTCCCTTTCCCGTCTGCTTGGAAATAGATGTAGGACAGACTTTTCTGAATTAATTTTCTTTCGTATCGCTCGATTTTTTTTTTAATTCGTCTTTCTCTTTCAAGAGTTATCTATGGACCCCCGTCATCAGTCATTTCCCTCCTGATATCTCTCATATTTATGAAGCCTTCACGTCCCCTATCGTTTTCATTATTTGTCGCGCTTCTGCTCTCGGCTTCTCCTAAGGCGCGGGCGTCCCTCTTCCGGTTTGATAGCCCCTTTCTGACAGTGGCGCTTTATCCTTTTTTTCAAAGCTTCCCTGATGATTCTTTCTTCTCAGTCATGGGGCCTCCACTGCATGAGCACCTTCCCTCTATCACTTATCTCAGATATTTTTCTCTATATTTCTCAAACTTCTTCTACTTCGCCCCTCCAGGCCTCTGGAGGATGTTATTGGTGCATTATTTTAAGCTAGCTTTCGATCGTTTTTGATGGACGCTTCATTCGCTTTTCTGATTTTGCAATTTTAGGACCTACACTTTATTGACGGCGCTCGTTTCCCTTAAGGCCTTTGATCACATTTCTTCTTTTCTTATTTATTTGTCGATCCTCCGGACCTTTCTTTCCATACCTCCGGAGCAGGGATACCTTTTTCCTGGGGTTTCCTGACCTGCGATGCGCCTCCCCTCTCCCAGCTTTTTTCGTTTTCTTTGCACTCTGGAGTTCCTTCCTCGTGAACGATTTTCTCCTCTATGATAGGTCTTTCATCGGGCTTTTTTTCTGAAACAAGCCCGTTCCCGCCCCTTTTCAGCTAGGGTTTCCAACATTTTCGCCCCTTTTCTGAGACCCTCCTCCCAGGTCATTTTTCTCCTATGACAGCCATCCTTTGAAGAAGCTTTCCCCCTTTCTTCAACCGGCGGTTCTCTCAAAAGGATTCGGGCCTTTTTCCGATTTTTTTTTTCCGACCGAGACCTTTCCCGCGTACCCGCGGGAACCCTAAAGCCTTTTTCTTCGTTTCTCTGAAGGTCTTTAGAATAGGAAACTGCACCACTTTCTTTTCTCTAATATAGTCTCTATGCCCTTTTTTTCCTGGAGAACTGCCTTTACTTTTCGGTCGAGTATTTCGGTTGATTTTTTTTTCTATTGTGTATCTGTCAGTTGTTTTTTTTTAAACGTCGTTCCGTAGTTTCATATCCTTTCACTTCTCAAGCCCAGCCCCAGTTCTTTTCCTACCGGGTTCGCCGTAACTCTACCTCCCGGCCTTTCTGCGCCGTTTCTTTCCCTGCCCGTAAATTTCTTTCTTCCCGTTTTTTCTTTCCCTCCCCCCCTTTTTCTAGGCTGGGGTTCCAGCATAACTGGTGGCGACCCCTCTCATCGTTTTTTTTTCACCTGGGGAAGCGGTTTTTCTCCCATCTTCTTCCCCCGCCCCCACTTCCCAACTTAGACGGACATCATCCCCCCAAGTCTTCTTCAAACCCCGGGCCTCCTCTTCCCTACTCTCGGACAAATTTTTTTAATGATATGACGTTCCCTACCCCCGAGTCGTACCATCCAATTCGGTTCAAGCCTTTAAGATCCTTCCTGACCTCTCCTTGCTATTTTTTTTCCCTCCGATGCTCATACTCTGCCGCACCAACTTCTTCCGGCAATAGTTAGAGAAGATGATCAATGAGCACGATTCAAAAGTTTTTTTTTTAACTTTATAGCCCGGGGCGGCTTTACCTCTCTTCGGACCTTAGATGTCTGATTTGCACCACTCTCTATCTCTTCGGTTTTTCTCCCTCTTAAGGTTCGCGTCGCGGTAGACCCTCATAGTAAGATCAAATTTTTCCCACTGTCCTCTTTACTCTTTTCTCTTGAGTTATTATTTATCATGAGGCTGTTCCAATTTTTTTCCACGTTTTTTTCTTGAGGATTCTCTGATGCTCCCAGTGCATTGATTTTTTTCTCGTCGCTCTCTTCGGTTGAAGCTTTTCTGGACCCCCTTCCAAAACTTTCCCATCCGTCTTCTTGGACTCCAAATCTAAGACCTTGCAAATCTCCTTAACTCTTCAGCATTCTCCGTGGGGGAATTTGAAGTCCCGATACTGGGTCCCCCCTATTGGTTACGTCGTGCTTTATATTTTTTTCCCCCAGTTCTTACGAGATTTTTCCTTCTCAGTTCCTTCCTACCAGGTTAGGGCCCTTCTCTAATGGTGTTTTTTTTTCTCTCCCTGCACTTCAGACTCGGCGTTCCGCCGGACGCCAGCTGATGTTAGTCCTTGGGGGTTCTGGCTTTTTTCTGAGCTTTCGGAGACGTGCCCTTTTTTTTCCAAAATTTTCTAAGCATCTTTCGCCATCCCTCTCCAACCCTGTGGGATCACACTTGGAATTTTTTTCCCGCGCTCCCAACCCTCAGATATCCCCCCACGACCACCTTTCCGTCTATTCTTTTTCTCAGGGCCAGCAATCGTTCTAGTTTTTAATTAATCCCCCCTTTTTGTCCTTCCAAGTTTTTCCCGAGGCCCTCTTTTACCAACGACTTTTCCCTTTCTTGTGCCTTTTCCCCTGGGTACGTCGTGGGTCTACCGCAAGTCAAAATCGTTCTTTTCCTCCTCCTAGTTCTCGGTTCAAGTCCCCTATTTTTTTCTTTTTTTCATGCTTTTCTTTCTTGGAAGCGTGTTTTGCGCACGCGCATTCTGTTTTGGCTGCGCGATTTTCCTAACACTTTGCCGGTTCTTCCTCCTTCGCTTCGTGGCGTGAAGTATATGCGGTGGACCTTACTGCCATCCCCCCTTTTGGGTTTCTTCAGGCTTTTCCTTCTTTCGCCAGATTTCCTCCCCTACAACGCTTCTTTAAAACACTTTTCTACTGAGGTTGCTGCGCATAGCGGAAGGTCCCCCTCTAAACCTGAATTTGAATGATACTTTTAGATCTCACCTCCCCTCAAAGAAGCGCTTTCTCCCCGATGGTCTCCAGCTCACAGGATAAGCGCTACCTCTATATTCGAGCTTTCCCCCATTAGCATTTTAACACCCCGATTTGCGCCGAACTCCTCCGGCATGTTTCCACCCCCCAACCCCAAACGTACTAACCTCGCTCAATCAATCTTTTCCTAGATCCCCCCCCGTCTCCTTGGCTCCTGAGTCTCAAGAGGGGTATAAGGTGATTTCCCCACCCTTTACCCAGGACCGCAGCCCTGATGGTTCTCTTTTCCCCTCTAGATTTTTGCCTGGCCTGCTTTCTCCGCCCCGCTAGAATAGACTGACAAGCTTCGCAGCTCTTTTGCGTTTTCAAGATCCTTTTTTGTCGTTTATTCAGCCTCGCAGGTAGCAATCTGCCTGACCGTCGACTGTGTATTCCGCGACCTCCTAAACTTTCCCGCACGTTTTTTCTCTTTTTGGTCCCCCCTTCCCTCTCCTACACCCTTCTCTTCAGCGGCGGAATCTTTCAGATGCTGATTTCCTTATGCATAGTTTTTTGACAGGTGCTTCGTCAACCCTAATTTGTTTCCTCCTCCGATCTCCCCCTCTCTTCCCCCCGACACTCTTTTTTTTCCGACATCCTTTTCCAAGGAATTGACGAACTTCAACTTTTTTTTTGCTGTTCCTTTTTTTGGAGAAGTCCCTCTGGACTTTTCCTCCACTTTCCCAGTCGAGGCCCTTTTTCGACGCTTTGTTTCCTCCACTTAAGTCATGGCTTTAAATGTGCGCGGTTTCTCCCCTTTAACTCTTACCTTTTATTATCTCTTGTTTTTTCCTAAGTTTTTTCCTAAACGTCCACATACTTAAGGTTTTCTTCCAAGTGGCTTTTCTCTCTTCTCTGCAGGTTTTACAGGAATAAGGTGCTTTTGTTTTGCATCTTATTTTAATTCCAGGTTTTCTTTTCGCAAATTCTTTCTGTAACGATGCTTTTTTCCCCCGTCGATTACCCAGGCTGTCGTGGGTTCTGCAGCGGGAAGTCGGCTATAAACGGATACGACTTCCTCTTTTTTTGTATGTATCTTTTCCGGCTTTTCTATGGTCATTCCCCCAAGACACCTTCTCTGCATAAACCCTTTCCTTCGCTCGTCCCCCTCCCCCCGTCCCAAGACTTTGCGGTGGGAAGTTTGGAGGTTTCCCTTTGGTTTCCTCCGATTTTAGGCCGTTTTTTGCAATGGTTTCCAGACACCTTTTCATGTTTTTTGACAGAGAGCGGGCCTCCCCTTCTCTTCATGGATTTTCTCTCGTTTACTTGAGCCTTTTCTTTTCCCCCTGATGGCCCCGACGCGTCACCCTCCTGAACCCCCCATTCTACAGCTCTAGAGCCTCTAAGAGAATTCTTTGTTGTCCCCCTTTAGTTTTCTCCCCTGGGCGGCCCCCATGAGAGTTCTTTGCTTTTCCCCCCTAGTAGGCTCTTCAGGCGATCCGCATGACGTCCCTCTAGTGTTTTTTTTTTTTTTAAGGAGTCGAATTTTTTTTTTTCTTTTCTTTTTGGTCGTTCCTTTAGATAGGCTATTCGCGTGGTTTTCCCTTTAAGGCGTACGTCCTATATAAGTATCGACGGCGGTTTTTATTCTTGAAGCCTTCTTTCTTTTTACCTCAATGCCGACCCCCCCTCTAGAAGATTCTTTTTTCTTTTTTTCCCGGAGTGGTTTCCTTCCAGCAGTCGCTTTTCCTTTCTTCCTCGGCTCCCCCCTCCTCAGATGATAGGTAGGCGAAATTTGCCGTCGGTTCACCCATCTGCATTACTCAGTTTCTAAGCCCCGTTTCCATAGACTCCCCCCTTTCCCATTAGAGAAGGTAGATAAATTTGGTCCTCGCCCCCCCCCTTCTCATGAACTCTATTCATCCCTTCCAAAGTCCCCCCCCTCTCAGAATCCCCCTTCTTTTTTCCCCGAAGGGGTTCCCTATAAGAGGCGGCATGAGAACCCGCGATTTTGTCTCCTTCTCCGAACTCCCCCGAACCTCCCCCAAGCCACCCCACACCCCCCGACCCCCCCTTTTCTTCATGACCCTTCCAGAACTCCCTTTCTGACGGGTCTCCCTTTTCTGTTGGTACTTCCTTAATAGAAGAGATGGATGGACTTTCTAGTCAGTCTTCTTCTGTCTCCTTTGTCCTTTCGATGGAGTTTTTTTCTTTCGCCCGTTCCCTAGCTTCGTGTCGAAACGCTCCATTCCTATGTCCCTTTATTTTTCATCTCCCTTACCATCTTCTTTTTTACTTCCCCTGACTCCCTTCGAAAAAATTCGTTCGATAACGGCGCGCGTAGTTAGCTTCCCTTTCCTGCATGTCCCCTTCGCGCACTTTTTCTCATTCTTTTTTTTTTCAAGATTTTTGCTAACCGCCGAAAGCTACAATTGCAAATCGGTTTCAGCGATCTGATCTTTCCCCTTTGTAGTCCTATTCCTTCTCGCCGATTTCCATCCTAACGGCCCCCCCCAAAACTTCTTTCCCCTTGCTGAACCAAACCCAGTGGCTCCCCCCACGAGATTGCGCTCTCTTCGTTTTCTCCCCCTCGTCAAGTTCCCTTTCTTTCTTTTTTTGGGGACCCCCATTGATAGACCGCCCACTGCCTTCCTTCCCTGAGAAATCAGTTTCGAGGGGACCTCTGGTCTCTCACTTGCCTGAAGTTTCTCTTGATACGCTTTCCTCCCTCGGGCCGATCTCTCCGATGTCTGTCGCAGCGTTTCAACAGGTGCGTGTATTTCCCCCTCCCTTCTCCCCCTAAAATTTGGCGCAGTCCTTTTTTCCCCCCCGTTACCCATTTTCTTTAGAGCTCCCATAACCGTTTTTTCCTTTTAGCTAGATGGGCCACGGCGTGGTCCCCTCTCTTTTGATTCCTCAGCCCTCTCCCCCCTCGAAAATCCCCCGATTCCCCCAGGAAGCTTTTCCTTTTCCGTCAGTCTCATCGGGAGAACCAGAGGACCCTCCTCTTTTTTTGCGTTTTTCTCCTTTGACTTACCGGCTTCCTGGAGTCTTCGTTAACTGAAGCGAGCGTTCCTAATGCCGGGCAGTTCCCTTTTCTTGCGGCTTTCATTGACGGAAATCGATACTTCCTATCTGACGTCCCAAATTTTATACATTTCCTCACTGATTGACGCAATCTCTCCCCACCTTTCTTTTTTTTGAAGGACTTCTTTTTTTTTTTCATGATGACTGGTAAAGGGGTCCCCTTGGCTCTACCGCGGGATTCGTCCCTTCCTTTTTTTTTTCTCTTAAACCTCGACTATTGTCCCTTTTTTGAAGTCTCTACTCTTCCCCAATGATCTTGTCTCTGCTTCTGCCGGCTGACGTGTTACCTTCGTATCGATTTTTCGGAATGCAGTTCCCCCGCTTCCCGACCCTTCTCTTTTCGCATTTTTGTTTTATTGAGGTTTTTCTCTTCCCCCCCTTAAGGAGCCTTATTGGAGCTGTGACTTCTCTTTCGGTCTCTTTTTTCTTCGACCTCTGACCTTTTTCAGAAAAGCCCACCTTTAGGTAATCTCAATACATCAGTTCGGACCAACCACCAGTCCTCCTCTTCTCCTCTTTGCCCAAGTGACTCCTTTCGCAAGGTCCTTTTCCTGAAGACCCCTATATGTTCTTGAAGATACCTTGGAATTTCCTCCCTCTCTCACATCACTACGTTTTCTTACTGGTTTTCTCATTCCAAGAACAGCCGAACCACCGACACACCAGGATCCTTCCACTCTTCTGATCTTAGTCAAAGCCTGGTTAGTGAGTGGCTTTTAGTTCTTTCTTTTCTCCTTTTCTTCCCAGATTTTCCTTTTCCAGGCATCCTTTTTTCCTTCCTCTCAGGACTTGCTCTCCTCTCTTGGCGGTCTTCGCACAGCGAAATGCTGCAATTTTGTTTCTTTCCGAGTTTACCCTTTTTTTCCGCCCAGATCCTTTTTTTTTAAGGAACTTCTGTGCAGGCCTATCCGGCTTGTAGGGTACTGTCGCCGCGTCGCATTGCACGATTTTTCTCCTCCCCTTCCTTCCCGAAATGGAAAAATTCTTTCTCGTGCTTCCCCCCCAGAGTGGTTTTGGATTCTCTCGGATTCTCCTCCTTGACTGAATCCTCTCTTTTTTTTTCTCCGGAGTTGTCGCCAGCGAAGTTATTCTTCCTTCCCCATTTTTCTCACTCGAGAGTCCCTCCTCCCTGCTTTTCTTTCCGCCCTGTTAAAGCGGCAACGAATCCGGATCTTCTCTGGAACATCCCCCCCCCAACCTCGTCTTCACTTTAGTACTTCCAAATATCCCTCACATAATCTTCTTTTTACTACCCAGAGAAAGTAGCCTGCGGCTTTCCTTCAGGACTTTTTTCTTTTTCCCATGACCTTTCGATATACTTTTCTCTTCTGGTATGGATTTTTCTGATGATTTTTCAAGTATAGGAAAGGCTGTACTTTCTCTCCTACCCCGGACCGCTTTTCCAACGCTTTTTCCCTCCCTCCGATTTCTTATTAAGCTCCTGTTCCCGCAGACTCAGAGAGGTCGAAAGCCTGACTACTAACGCCGATTTACCTTCCCCCCCATCCATTTTAGACCTCCCCCTCTTCCGAACCCCTTTTTCCCCAATCCCTTCGTTCGGAAGTTGTTGATTATTGAGCGGAGATTCTCGCATCTGATGCGATGACGGCAATAAGTTATAGAATGCCCTCTAGCCCTTCCCTCGACATATTCCTTTATAAGAAGCCGTAGCAACACAAGGACATCTTCCGCCACTTCTACTTTTCCGGGCCTTCTCACTTCCCCAAAACCCCCCCCCTTGCACGACCCCTTCTCGTTCCCCCTAGGAGCTTTTCTTTTTTCCTTCCCGCGACTTTCCGCGCGAACGCCCGAGGGCTTGCACTGACTCCCCACTTTGCTCGCCTTTCGTGCCTCCCCCTATTTTTTCCTGAGCTTTTTTTTCCCCCACTAGACCTCTTACGCCCCCTCTCTTTCTCCTTTCTATAAAACCTACCAAGACTTCTCCTGTTTGCATCGCCCCGAAGCGTTCTTTGACAGTAGTCTTCGCCTCGACTTTCTTTCTTTTCCTCCCACAAGGACACGGAAATTTTTCTTCTCGTTTTTTCCTCCCTTTACTCAGATCTTTCCCTTCGTTCCGATTATTCGGGCTTTTTTCCAGTTCCAGTTTCCCAATCTCGGTCGGACCAGTCCCCAACAAAAAACTGTCCTTAGTTGTGCTCTTCTTCGTCTTTCTTCCCTTTCTTCGAGAGCTCTTAGCCCCCCCTTTCCTGTGGCCCCCTTCATACCCATAGACTCTAAATCTCAATAGGTTTCAAGCGCTGCCGTCCTTTTCCCCCCCGTCCTGACTGTCTTTGTACTTGTCGGGATTCCCTCTTTCTTTCTAGCCGCCCTTTTGGGTAGAGTTCCACGTCCTTTTCCGGCTTGAAGAGAATGGCCTTGTAATGGATCGATGATCAGATGGGCCCTCTGTTTTCGCTACTTTCCTTCTTGGCTCTTCCCCCGCGTCCTTCTTTTTTTTTCTTGGACAGCTTTCCCCCCGCGAATGCATCCGAAAGACCATCTCCCTCGTCTCCTTTCTAATCGTGCCTTTCTCTCCCTTTGTTTCTTTCCACTGAATTTTCTCATCTCTTTTCCCGGCCTGGATTTTTTTGGTGGAAGGCGGCGATGTAAGGCAGGCGGAGTCACTTCTCTTTTTCCTTTAACGTTCCCGGCTTTTTCTTTTTCGGCCTCCTGAGCTTTTTCCTTTAGTTCGGCGGAAATCGGTTTAGTCGTCTCTTATACTCTAGACCTTTTTATCTTTCATCCTTTCCTCATCTTCCTCCAGTCTTCTCGTAATTTCGAGTCTATGACGCGCGGAGAAGGAATCTTTCACTTCGTCTTGTAGAACTGACGGCCCTTCTTCCCTAGTCTCTCCCATTCTCCTTTCCTCTCATCGCTCTTTTTTTGACTTTCCTTCTCCCTTCAGAACATCGTCCCCTTAGGCTTCCCGAATCTATTTCCGGATCCCCGGAGGTTCTGTGGCTTGACTCCTTTTTTCCCCCAGAATATAGTCTTCCTCCGGTCCGCTACTTTCCTGCTTTCCTACGGGGGCCTACGTTCCTCCCTCGTACCTGAAGCGCTGGGCATTCCAGCAGACCAAGAGAACAGCATGACATTTTCCATAGCACCCGCTCTTCTGTGACGAACGGTTCCGCCTTTCCTCCTTTAGAAGAACTGCTTCTTCCTTTTTTGCTCCCTCTTTCTTGCATAGCCATCTCTTTCCCCTACTGTCAAATCGCCCCATGACTCCTTGGTGAGTCGTTCCTGGCGGAGTTCATCCTCTTCCGCGGGAGGAACTCACCGTCTTTGTTCTGACAATGCTGAGGCTGGCCCTATCCCCATCGCCCGTAAATGCAGAGGTTATCGTCTTTGAGGGTTTTTTTTCGATCTTTTCCCGCGCGTCGCCCAATTTTTTCTACCTTGAGAGGATCTCTTCTAACTTTTAAAAGCCTTAACTCTCTCCCCAGCCGGCGACGGCCGCTCTGCTCACGCGCCACCACAGCACCGAACATTTTGAGTCTCTCCTTCTCCCCGGCACTCTCCCGGGTACGCGATTGAAGCTTGGCAAGGAGGCTGTCACCTCTTCCCACCATGAGAAAGTCCTTGTAAGCTTCACTCTGACTCCTGCTCCCCCTCAGGCGGCAGTTAGTCTCCTCTGTTTTCCCCCACTCCTTCAGGCTCCTCTGATCAGTAGAGACAAATTCCCACTTTAGACCGACTTCCCCCCCAAACGGAGATCGGATTAACGCGCGGCTGACGTTCCTCTTTCGTCCCTCTTTGCACTTCCAACGTGTCTGGGACGTCAATCTTAGTACGGATGACTTCGCGTTTTTGGGGTTAAAAATGCCGTCTCCTGCCCTCGCCCTTCCCGGAATGAACCGTTCCCCAAGCTAATCCCGCATAAATGTTTTTCAGCTGCGTGTTAGAATCACGTACTCAATTTTTTCCAGTCGGATCTCAAGCTTTTCTCGCGAACTTGGGCCGGGTAGGGACACGGATCAGTCTTCTTTTAAAAATGGGTCCTTAGAGGCGGTTTTCATCGGTATTTCCTGTCCCTGCGTTGGCCCCCATCCCCCTCTCCTCCCTTGATTTGGAGATATAGAATTTGTTTTCGACTGGAAGCTTCCCCTTCTCCTCCTCCCCTTCCTCAAATTTCTCCGATTTTCTTCCCTCGGCGCAGTTTCGGAGTCAGGGCTCATTCCTTCGGACGAACTTACGTCCGAGATTGCGCACCAATCTGTCTTGTTTGCGCTTGTGTTTATCCCACCGTTTTGTTGTCTTATCGCGCCTGTCCTAGCAATGCCAGAGACTCTCCCAGTAGCCGTTCACGTCGTGCTCCCCGCTTTTCATCGCTGCCGGTGACACTGGTAGACTTTCCTCGCATTCTCCCCAGGTGTTCCCCCCACTGCGGTTAAAATCACGCCCCAAATTGTGTTATTCTTCCCC
>Ga0179591_1334279_pt1 | contig 17847 bp, 18 predicted proteins | sample CZOMad2_1_08_16f_FD_182891 | JGI IMG/M metagenome (GOLD analysis project Ga0179591, IMG submission 182891) | Vadose zone soil fungal communities from Angelo Coast Range Reserve, California, USA - CZOMad2_1_08_16fungal (PacBio error correction) | ecosystem: Environmental > Terrestrial > Soil >... | reverse complement strand
TTACAACGCCCCCCTGATCTGCTCCACAAGAAACCAAGAAGCACAGAGGTGTGACGCAATCATGCATTTAGCTCTCCTTCGTCGCAACCTTAAGTAGCGCTCCCCGTCGACCGTTTTCCTTCCCTTATTTACCCCAACCACAAGCTGATAGGGTTGTTAAAAATGGTTCTTGTCCCGGTTTTGTCCCACTGACCGTTAACCGCCGCGGACGGGCGCTTAGAGGTATTGGTTTCGATCAAGAGGCCAATGATACTCATTCTTAACCTGATCACCGGTTGGTTTTTCGTTTTCTTTTCCGACTTTCGTCTGGAGTTGTCTTTCGACTCCCCCTGCAGATTTTCCCCTCCCCCCCCCTGCTCCCGGTCTCCCACACCCTCCTCCCTTTTACGGTTCCCGGCTGCGCAAGGAAAACCTTGGTTGTCTTCTGCAACCCCCTAATTCTGCATTTCCGATTTTTTTCTTCGTTCTCGTGGCCTCTTCATCACTCTGTTTTCCTGTACGGACCTTCGTTTGTTCGAGATCAGGAGAAAACCCGTCCCAAACCCTCACTCTCAGGGTGACCCTTTTCCTTCCCGGCAAGCACGGCAACAAACTCAGCCTTACTTAACGCGCTTGCGGTGCCGTTCTCCGAGTTCGTTCGCCAAGCGTCCCTTCGTGAATTCCCCTCAAACCCGCCGGTATTTACCCCACCAACCCTACCCATCTATTCTTTTTTGACACTTCTTTCCTCTATTTCTCTTACCCTTCTTCCTGGAATCCGCCTAAATTACACTGCAGAAGCTCGAAACCAGTTTGACCCCCCAATCTACACCCTCTCAGTCCTGCTTCCTCTAGTTTCTTCCCAAGCAGTGACCTCAAACACGGCCCTTGATTCCCCACGGAAAAGGACACCAGTTCCGATTTGTCGAACCCTCTTTCCCCCTCCTTTCTTCCGTCCACGCAGTGGGCATTACTCTCTTCTTTTCCAAGAACTCCCTTCTTGTGAGGAGTTAATCAGAGCCTAAGAGATGGACGATAGTGATGAGAACGTTTTTTTGTCAGTTCGACTGGCGGCCTGTTCCTTCTTTCTGCGTTTTTTTTCTTCCCTTTTTGCTGTATTTCTTTTTTAATCATAGTTGTTTTTGTTGACGATAAGTGACCTACAAAGCCCAGACTTCCTGCTTTTTCTGAGCCAACTTGTGTCGACCGACACCCCACCCTTGCGGTTCCTCACCTATCTCTTTTTTCTTCTTCTATTTGCGCCCCCCCAGTGTTTGAATCCCCTTTAGGATTGCGTTTCCTCCGACAGCAGTTGGACCTGACTGACCCCTCTTTTAGTTAGTCCCCTCTTCACGTTTTCTCCGTTTACGTCCTTCACCCCCTTGGTCTAGGCTTCACTTTCTACCAAGTGCGAAACCGCGTTAGAACTGAAATGTTTTGCTTTCCCTCTTCAGGTCATTTTTTTATGTTCCTGATTCCTCCCCCTCTCTGGTCGAATCTGTATCTTATCGCCCCTTTTCCCCTCCCGCGTGTATCAAGAAGCGTACGTGTCGGAATTGATTCTTGAAGTTTGTCGAGCCTCCCATCGGCTCACTGACCGTCTGCGTTGAAGATTTCTATGTTTTCGCTGATGCCGGAGCCGGAAATTTTTTATCAGTTTTTGAGTGTTTTCCGATCTTCCCTCTCTGACAAGACACTCTCCTTCTTTTCCCCCCTTCTAGCACCTCCTTTTTCCCTTAGAATCTCCTCCTTCTTTTTATATGACTTTCCCCCCCCCCCCCCAATGGAAGAGCGGGGTTCCTCCTTATCGACTTGAAGATACATTTTGCCTTTTTCCTCCCTGTGAGATGCGGGTTTTTACCATGGATGATTGCTTCTGACTAGTAACCTCGTCCTCCTGGTCTCAAGAAACCAATAGCTCCATTATGAAGACTATAAGGGTAGAACCCTGTAACGTTTCCCCCTCCCTTCCTCCGTTCTGCGTTCTGTCGAGACCCCCTTTTCTTTTGTGAAAAGAAGAAACCTTAAGATTTGTTTGTTTTTGCGTTTCCTTTCCGGACGGACCCCAGTTCCCATCCCTCTTACCGTTTCGATAGAAGATGAAGCGAAACAATTTTTTCTTTAGAGCATACAAGCCCCTGCTTTTCTTTTTTTGATACTTTTAGAGTTTCTTTCGTAGCCCCTTTTTTTCTTTTTTGCTATCGTTATTCCCCTTTCCCCGTGAGGACTCTACTCCAGACATAAATTTTCCGGGTTTTCCATCCTCTCCCAGTTTTAACCGCGGGAGCTGTTTTGTTACTTCCTCCTCATCTCCTGTCTGTCTAGGTTACTTTTTTAGCAAGCATAGAAGCGGCCTTAAACGTTTTTTGAATCACGTAGAGCCCCTGACGCTACGTTTTCTTGCTATTCGGCTTCTTCTTCTCTCTCTTACCCTATCACTACGTTTCATTTTTCTTTTTTTCGGAGTATCCGAAGAGTCTTCCCTTTCTTTTCTCTGGACAAATAGGTGGTTCCGCGTGTATCGGGAAGGCCCTGAATTCTCAAGTGATGTCGGACTTCCCACCTTCTCCGGAAGTAACTCCCTTTTGTCCGCCCCTTCGGCTGTCTTTCCCTACCCTTTTTCCTTCCCCAGCCTTCTCATGTTCCTTATCTCAACAAGACTTATTCCCTCTTCTAAGTCCCTCCCTTGCAATTTTTTTTTTTGACGGGTTTTATCCTCGAGATACTTTTTCGTCTTTTTCCTTTTTTTGTTCTTTTCGTTTTTCACTTCTCATTCAACATGCAACGGAGTTCAGGCACGTATGAGGATATGACGAGAGAGGAGAATTTGTCTGATTGGTTTCGTTTTTGTGCTGATTCCCCTGCGTCCCCGAGCCCCCCCTGGTTGGTAAGCAATCCCCTCTTCTCTTTCTTTCCTCTCTCTCCTTGGACCTTCTCTGACGTCTGAAAAAGAATGGCAGTGATTTTTTCGGCAAGAAAGAAATTCCTTACCTCCGACAGCTCAACTCCCGTTTTCCCTACGTCGATCGCCATCAACCTCTTCCTCACTTGCATGCTCTCCCCTATGATAAACAGCGACTAGCTAGAAATTCACCACCTTTTTTTCTTCTTCTTCGAATTTCCATCCACTCCAGAAGCAGTCTATTCCTCTCAGTTGTTTCCTTACCCTTTCCCTGAGCTGGCGCGACAACCACCAAGAAGGCCCAACCGTGAGAGAGACGAGAGGCTGACCTGTTTTAGGTTTTACTCGAATACTCTTCTGTCCTCTCTGCCCCTGAAAGCACTCTTCTTTCTTCCCCCCTGACCGTTCCTAGTCTAGTCCCTAATTCTTCGCCGTCCTATGATGAGAAGGGCGGTGGTTGAGAAAGAAGGACCTAAACCCGCACATCGTCCAATCCCCCTTTTTATATTCATTCTCAAACAGATTTCTTTTTTTTCTTTTTTATCATAGTCCCCGTTAGACTTGTCTCTCCTCACCCTTTTTTACCTCATAGAACGAAGAGAAATTCGTTGACTTCTCTTGTTTAATATTTCTCTTTCTCCCCCCCCCTTCTGTTCTTTTGTGTGCGTCCAGTTCTTAGTTCAAATAGATCTTTCATCCACTAATTTCCCCTCCCACTAATGTCGTCGTTCCTTACTGTCTTTTCTTTTGAATCCCCCCCTGTGAAGGTGGAGCTGAATCCTCTTGCCGGATCTTGCTAGTTCCTAGAATTTTTTATTGTATTCTGGTGTTTGTGAAAAGATTATAAACTCAGTTCAGTACTCCTCCCCTTCGCTGACAGAGAAAGGTCTTCTTCTCCTAGTCAATCTGATCACCATCTCTAACCTGACCTTCCAAGGATAAGTCCTTCAGTTCTAATTTCCCTTCTCTTTTAACGGTATACATACGCATTGAAACCCTTCCTTTCCCTCCCTCAAGTTTTGGTCATTTTCTTTGCGAGAGCCTTCCTTTCAGAGGAGAGATTTCAGAAGTGAACAGAAATGTCACTGAACTTCTCTCCTTAATTTATTCTTACTTCGACTCTCTTCTAACACGTTCCCTGTAGTAGAGAAGCCGGACCAGGTGAGCATCCTCTTCTTTCATACGCTTCTTACTCCTGAAATGACTATGTTGAATTCTAGACTCAACTTGGTTTTTCCCTGCTGGAATACCCTCTTATATTAGTTTATTCTGCCATAATCTCCCCGTGTTGTTCGTATCAATTCCGCTTTCCCCTCGGCCCTATTCTCCCCCAATTTGGGATTCCTCCTCTAGGGGATCGGCATGTAGGGATATTTATCCGCCCGCAGAACAAAGTATCCCCCTCACCTTTCCAGACCCGGCGCACGCTTTTTCTTCATCTCCCAAACTCCATTTTTTACCCGTCACCTCCGTTGCCCTCTATTTGGAAGGAAACCGACAAAGAAAGGCTCCCCTACCACCCCCTTAGCTCGATCCCCCCCCCCCCCTTCTTTTACGCCATCCCCTGATTCTTTCTTGTTTAGCTGCTGCCCCCCTGAACATAGGCCGACGGAAGACTGAATAATAGAAGTTCCCGGCATTCCCCGACTTTCGAGTATCCTCGACATGTCTGACGGCCCAAGCGTGAAGTAGGCTCTTTTTTCAGCTGTTCCCCTTCCGCTTTAATCATACTTCCAGGTCCCTTGTCCTCGGCCCCTGAATCGAAACATTAAGAGCCCAACCCCCCCTCCGTTGAGTCACTTCGTTTTCTAAGCTCCATTCCATTTCGTCTTTTATGGACCTTATTCCTCTTCTCTCTTTCCTCTTCTCTTCCAGACACAGAGAGTGATTCGAGGCCACAGGGTTTGATCAGGGCCCAAGTCTGCTCTAGGGTCTTTTTAGTCCAACTTTACCTCTTTTTTCTTGAGATGCCTTCTCCTTTTTCTCCCTCGCCCACAAATCCCCCCCCGGGTCTTATTTGCGCGCTGTCCGCACGAGCTGAGTTAGTTGTCGATCCCTAACTGTTATCCTTGCTTCACCTTTTACCACCTTACCCCCCCTCTCCTCATAAGACTCTCCCCTCTTCCCGTCCTAGAAAGGTCCTTGGCACTCTCGCCAGCGCTTGCGTGTGTTTAGAGAATTTAGAAAGAGCGTCATATCGCCGAATCGTTCAACCCCCCCAAACGATCATCTGTGTAGTCCCCCGGGTTTCGCTTCTTAAGGATTCTAAGAAGGAAGAGTCTCCCTTATGCGTCTGTCGAGATCCTTTATCGGCCTTTCCGTCTGACGACCTCCACCTTTTTTTCTTTTGGAAAAGCCCGGACGGCAATTCTCTGGCGGTAGTATATCGATCCCTTTTAGAAATTTTTTCCCCTGTCGCAAACAGTCTTTACGGGATCTCCTTTCCCCGTAAAACGTCTTGTCTCCCCCTCACCCTTTCTCGATTCTAGTTATTAGTCCCAATTTCCGGAATATAACCCTTCTTTACTGATCGTCGCTTCTTCTTTTCTCTCGACCTTCCCCTCCCACCCTTCAACCCGTAACGATACCGGGCCTGCGTATCCGGTAAGCGAGGACCCCACTCTCCTCTCTTTTCCCCTCGGTTACGCTTCTCCTCATTCTCCTGCTTCTCTTTTCCTCTCCTTTCCCGACGCCCCTGAAGAGTAGGGTAAATCAACGATGGAGTGTGCAACTTACTTATCGATCTGGACAGCGCTTAGTGATGCTCCCCTTCACCTCAATGCCGCAAGAATCCTTCCTCTCCCACCTATTAAATTTCATTTGGCCCCCTAAGCAGCCGTTGGAGTCCTGAATGAGAACCCCCTTCCTACTTTTTTAAGGACTCCCCCTCCGACTCCCTCAGGTGCTATTCTGTTTCTCCCCCTCATCTCATCCCTTTTTTCCCCCCCCCCTCCGTATGAGCCCCGATCAAAGAAGATGACCCTTGGGAGGCCCCCATAGCCTTACGAGATGTCCTCCCTCTGCTACCTGTGGTTTTTGATTTCGGCTCCTTTTTGCGGTCGACCGCCACGTGAATTGTAAGTCTTTTATCTCTATACCCTCCCCCCTTTTTTTTTCTCTAGAGCCACTCACCTGACCAAAAGACATCCATTTCCTCTGACCCCCCCCTCACTTCTCTTCAACCTTCATCCCCTTTGAGAGGTCCAAGATCGTTTCAGCTTTTCCGAAAGTGTGCATCGCGTTGTCGAGAGATAATGAATGATCCTGTTCCTTCCCTCAATTGATATATCCTTTTTCTCCCCATCTTCCTTCTTCCTTCGTTCTTTCCTTCCCCTCGTGGTCCGCTACTGAAAAGGGGCCAAGACGGAGCGAAATTCTGATGCTTGTTGGCCTGGTTCCCTTGATTTTTTAAAGCTTTTTCTCCCTTTTCTTGCATGGACTTTGTTTTCCATATTCACCTCCTTCTGTCCTTTTTTTTTCCCTTTACTCGCTTTCACAAGCCCTCTCTTTAGTATTGCGACTTGTAGTGTTAATGGGAATAATCCTTGCTTTTGGACCGCGTTTTCCTCTTCTTACATCACTCGGCCTAAATTTTAAAAGCGCTTTTCAAGCTATTCTTCGCTTGAGCATTTCCGCTGCCCCCCTCGATCGCGGTAGGGGTGTTGTAAGAAGGAGGACCTTGGACTCCTAATCCAACCTCCCTCCTCAGAATGGACCACCCTTTCTTGCCAGTCCCTTTTCGCCATCTGAATAATGCTCCTCTGAGGGGTTTGACTGTAGATTTTTTCCCTTTCTCCTACGGCAGTCCCCTTCCAGAGTTTTTACCCCTTGGACTGCTTCCGAAATGGCCGCTTTTTCTCTATCACCCTCACCCCAGTTCGCCGGGTGGCAATACGGACCAGATTCCGAAGCAGAACAGCGGTCTCTCCGGACTGCTCCTCCTCCTCCCCGCCGCTTTTTTTTCGTCTGGCCGTCTTTCACTAACAACTTCTTCTCCCGAGACCCCAGTCCTCTTTTTTGTCTGGCATTGGAGACCGGCTAGATGAAGCTTGCGAGAGGAACCCTTCACTGATCCCTCGATGAGATCTCCGCTGGTTCTTCTTTTGTGTGTATACTGTTCGCCTTCTGTAGTCAAGATATAGCTTATCTTTACGAGTGAGTTTCATGCAAGACAAAGCGGTTTCGTTCTCCTCTTTCTCCCCCCTCCCCCTCATAGGAAGGTTCCATCCCCCAGACTTTTCACCGCTTCAGGTTGTTACTAAGTAAAGGATGAAGATATCTCGTTCTTCCCCGTACCTCATCCCCCACCTCCCCTCTCACCATGTAACTTCGCCTCCTCTCGTTTCCTCCTTTGCCTCGTGAGTCGAATTAGGCAGTCATCCCCCCATCGTTTCTTTTTCGACTTGAGCACCTGGAAAGTAGGAATTATCACCCTTTCCCTATGGCCCTCCTTTTGCGTGATTATTTTCGTTCCCCACCTGTTTCTGAATCTTCTGTGATGCATTTTGCCCTTAAAAAATGGTCCTGACGCCAGCTTCCTCCCGTCTACTATTCCTCTCGATGTTTGCCACTCTTAGGACTTTTCCTTTCCCCCCTCGGGACGTAGGATCTAGAGACCAAGACGCGGCCCAATTTAATAGCTTAATGGTGGTTTCCCCTTTTGTCTTTTTTTTCTTTTGGGTAATTCTCAGCCAGTCGTCCCTTCTTCTCGTCCCCTTCTCGGTCGTTTTCCTATATGCCTCAGCCGGTGTATGGATGCGTTCTGTTGATGATCTTCAAGACAATGGCTTGATGACCTCAGAATGTGATTTTCCTCCCCCCCTATATCTTCATAGATTCTCACCTCCCTTCGTCTGATCAGTTTCAAAGAATATACACTCCTTTCAATCGACCTCCCCTCCCCGCGCCCCATTCGTCTACGAGATATCTACCACTTTTCCTTTGTAGACTGAAATTGGACCAATGATTATAAACGATGCCCTGTTTCCTACCCATTCCATTTTTCTCGCAGGCTTGACTACCTTTCACGCGTCCTCTCTCTTTCTCTCGTTGATCCGTGAGACTTTAACGCCAGCCCAAAACGTTCTGAGACCTGGGGACTGTGTTGATTGCTTTTTTCCCTGCCTCTCTCCCTCCTCCTGCTTCAAGTAGAGCACCCTACTTCCTTCTTCCCCCTTTCTCAAGCCCATTGTAAGAAGGTAGGTTTAGAAGAAAGAGAGGTCGATTTTCTAGAACTCCTCTTTTCTTCCACCCTGCTTCACTTCTCCGTGAACTCTCACACATCTTTTTTCGCTTTTATTCCTATTCCCCCGTCAGCGTAGTAGGATCCCCTCATTTTCCATCAGAAGGAAGACGCCTTCTAGCTTGAGGAGAGTGGTTATTTTAAGACTTAGTGCCGGTCTTTTTTTTGATTCTTTTCCCACGCTCCTCCTCACTCTCTTCTTCAGGTAATTCTTTTACCTATTGTTTCTCGACGCCCATGGTGTCCTTGATCAACGGCGAGCCCCTGAGGCGTAAGTTGTTAGAAATTTTTTGAGGTTTCTTTGCTTTGGTGACGTTGGTTTTTTCATCCCAAGTCCGTTCTCTCAGATGATCTTTTTCTTCCCCCTCTGATTTCACGAGAATAATTCGAACTTGATTAGAGAACTGAGAACGAGGTTTGAGACCTTATTCCTGGCCTCGGTACTATACCCTCTGCCTGACTTCTCCGAAGCCTGCAAGAGACTTTCCCTCCCTTTTTTTCTTTGGTCTCGTCCCTCTTTCTCTAGAGGATTTTGAACCCGTTTTACCGAGCTGTGCTTTTCTCCCCGGGCTAAGTTTTTTTCTCCCCCGGTTGGCCTTGTTGATCGTCCCCCTTTCAGTCTGTTGTTTGAGAATCCTTTCTCTTCCCTCCCTCTTGTCCGGAGGAAAACCGTTGAGATTGTTTTGTTTCATGAAGGAGGGGGGTGTATAGTGACCATGCTTGTCTCGGCTTTTCTTTTTTTTGACATTCCTCGCCACGTCGGTGTCGTTCCAAGTGAGCGTTTTTCCCCCCCCTCTCCCCCCGCTTTCCCTTGCAGTGTGAAAGTTCGTCTAGTAAACTTCGAAGCAACTGCACGCATACTCCTGCGACGTAAGCCTTATCGCTTCATATCCTACCCAATCCTACGGAAGCCACCCCCTCTTGATACTTTTTAATGATTTTATGCCCCCCAAGCAACCTGACACAAAGTCCGCAGAGTATCAAGGGTAGAAAGAATGCATATAGTGGTAGTATCCAGATTCAGTCTCTTCCCCCTCTGCTCTGGTAAGTACCCCTTCTCCTCGTCCTACCTAACCCCTTCTTTTCCGCCCAGCTTCCGGCGAAGCGAGAAGTGATAAGGAGAAGTGACTCTTTTTTTATACCGTGTGGCCTCCTCCTTCCCCCCAGGCATCGTTCATACTACCATTCCTTCCCTTTCTCCGAAACCTGCCAGCAAAACCTTTTAGGAACAGATTCAGCGAAGAAGGTGTGATGGCATACTTTTCTTTACTTTCCCCACCCCTTGAGCCCTAGTGTTACGTGCCCCCGATCTTTGCAAGTTCCCCTTTATCTACACCTTTGGCGATTTGAAGGGCGTCGGTAGTGAGTAGATTATTTTTTCTAACCTGTCCCGAGAGGACTAATTGTTTCATTCTTCTTTGCCTCCCTCTTTGTTTCGAAAAAATCAGAAGAGTTGTGAGAGTCGGATTCCGGCCTGGAGCTTTTTCGCCCTTGTGTTCCCTTCAACAACCCCCCTTTCTATTGGAATGAAGTTAAGATAAAATTAAGAGCGGATAACTGACCCCGCCAGTACAGAACCGGTGGAGTGTTTGTTTAAGTCCCTCCCCCCTGTTCTCTGTCCTTTTTTCCGACTTTCTCATCCCCCTCGCCCCTAGCTCCGGACGTTCTAAAAAAAACCCCCCCGACTTAGGATCAGGGTTCCTAGGTGTAAAGTACCTTCCTTTACCTCTCGGCCTTAGGTTTTCTTTTTTCCTTGGACCCCGCATCCATCTGTCCTGCTTTCCCTTTATCGCGGGTTTGTGATGGGCAAGGCCCGCGGAGAGGCCCTGGTTTTCGAAGAAATGCTAATGTTGTGACCGAATCCCCTTGTCGCCCCACACCCTAGTCCTTGGTCCGGGACTTTCTTTCCTTTCCCCCTTCCGTCCAAAACCCTCTGGCCATCAGGCACTCTTCAGGGAGTCTCCGGAACTGATGGCACTCGGGTCTGATTCTTTTTGTTAGTGCTTCTCCTGCGCCCCACACTTCTCCCCAGTCCACCTCTGATCTTCCCCCCCTTCCTTCGTCCCGGCCGAAGCGGAAAAAGAATGAACGCCTCTTAAGCGAGGTTGAATAAGGTTTGTCATTTCTCGCCAACTTTCCCCTTTCCCATTCCCCGAGGACAACGTTCTGCCTTTCTCCCTCCCCCTTCCCCAACCTATTTGGCGTGTTGACAAACATAGTAGAGACATTCGGACCAGAGCGGCGTGGAGATTTCCATATCTAGATTACAACCAGTCTTCAGGTCCCCTAGACCTCGCCTCATAGTTTCCCCTCTCTATTCGCCACGTTCCTCCTTAGAACACCCTTGCGTGAAGGGATTAAATGACTGACGAACGGACAGATGGTTTTTTCAAGTCATCCCTTACCGCCACTCAGGCCCGTCTTACTTTATTTTCTCCAACTCTCTATGCCCCGTTCGGTCTTTTCATCCTTCCGCCCCTCCTGAGTTACCTGATTCTAACAGGTGTTTTTGCTAGGATCTTCGCTGTGTAGAAGCGGGATCTTTGTAGTCACCTTTTTTATGTGATTCCTCTCTTTTTTTTCTCTTCGTTGCGAGAGATAAACTCACCGTGCACGTACCACGCCTACTTGATGACGACCGACGAAGACACTGCTTTTGACACCCACCCCGTGCATTGATTCTGTCCTTTCTCTTCTTGACGACCACCTTGTTGCCTCGCCTTCTTTGAGAGTTCCTGGCCGGCCTGCGTTTCTTTCCGACGCTTTCTGCTTCCGTGCGAAAATTCTCTTTTCGTTGTTTGAAGCCGTGGAGTTGATGCAGGAACTAGGCGCGCACTCGATTAGTTAAGTTTGGGGACGTTCAAGCCGGGTGGCTCTAGCTTTGCATGTCCCTTTTTCTTCTTCACTCCCTGCTTGAGTTTGACTTCTCCTTCCTGAGAGGCCCCAAGCAAGTGTTTATTGACAGAAGAGAGGGTACGGAATGCGCTGACGCGTGACTGCATAATTAACCTCTTCTCGTGAAGAGCGTGGCCTTTCTTTTTTTCCGTTTTCCGGAATCTTCACTTTTTTCCTTACGAGCTTTTTTTCGTTGTAGCTTCTCCTCTCGAACGCACCGTCAGTCATTACAACAAGGGATTAATTCGATAAAATCTACTCTGCTTCCTTTCTTTCTGTGTTCCCTGGCTCCATAGATTGTGCCGTTTTATCCGCCGGAGATCGATCAACTTCTTTTCTCAAGGGTTGCCTTTTTGGCCTTTTCTTTGAGACGAAGGCCGCCGAAGCGTTGATGGCTTTATACCACCTTTATTTCTTCTTCTGAATGTCCCCAGTGCATCCTCCTTCCTCCTATTCAAAGAGAAGACGCCGCTTCCTCTTACCCTGTCTAGGCCCCTGTCTTGCCAAAAAGTTGATAACCGATGATGTTGGTGTGTGGAATGAGGTTAAGCTTCTTTTCCTCGATAGACGTTGCGACGTCTGCTCCGCTTTTTCCACACACGGGCCTCTCTTAGCATCGCTCCACTACGTCGCACTTTTTTTCCCTTCTTGTTGAGGTTTCGCGGTCTGAATCGGTTCTTTGTAGTTAGGTAGGGTCAATGCCGGCTTTGGTGGCGTTCCTACGTGAGACGAACCGCCTTGAACCTTCATCCCAGTCTTGCCAGAAACTCTGGTATAGTTCTCTCCTCCTGTTGCAGCCCCATGGATTCCTGAAGATAGTTTTAGCCCGCCCGTGGTACCCTTAAAAATGATCAGATCCGTGGTGTAGGCTCCGTCGGCTCTTTGAGTTCCCTTCTAGATCGGTCTCACTCTTCTCATTTCTGGCCGCGGCCTCCTCTTCTTCCGTTCCTGAAGCTTTTTTCGGAGTGTAGGGAAGGTTATTAGCCCCTACTTTAGGTCTCTGGCTTGCCGTCTTCTGCCAACTCCGCTCCCCCGTTCACGTAGTATTATCACTCTTTCTCCTAGTCCTTGCTCTTCCCTCCCTTCGAGGAATTCGAGGCGGATGAGAGGGCAAGAGGACCTTAAGACGCCCAGACCTTTTTAGACCGTTTCTTCCTCTATCTCCTGTTTTTCGTCTCCTTTGCTTGGTTGGTTTCTTTCCATTTCACTATTCACGGCAGTTGCTGCCCCGTATGTTTCTTCTATATGCCCCTGCTATAGCTTCTCTGGATGGTTCTGTGAGTGTGCTGATCGTCAGACTAGACCTCACATAGTTCCCCCCCCCCAATTCCGATTTATGTCCTTCGCCTATTCCCCTTCCTATCGACCCTTACTCCTTTCGTAGACCCCCTTCCCCTTCTCAAATACACTCATGAGTAAAGACAGCGCCACTCACGTCGCCAGAGTGTCGACAAATGCCTTTTTCCTCTTCGCTCCTTTTCAGCTGTTTCCCTATCATGATGCTCCCTTTGTCCGAACCTTGCTCTACTTGGAAACCGGTTATGATCCCAGGTCTCCTACACAGCCCTAACGAAGTTCGAGCTAGTTTTTCTCTCGTTATCCGTCCAAGACCTTTCAATCTCCTGCGCTCCCACATGTCCCGGAAAAGTTTATACTCGATAGTTCCACGTCTATTATATTAACCTCACCAGTCGATCCTACCGTCCTCAGTTCCGCGTGCTCGAAGTCCCGTCGCCCTCCCTGAAGGGATTCTCATCCATAGTTAAGAGAAACTTTGTGATGAGTAACTCATTCAGTTCACCAATAGACACGCTTATTAGGAACTTGACGTTCAACGTCGGTGAGATTTGGTTATCAGCGCCCCCCCTTCCCGTAGCCCCTTGCAACTCACTCTCTCTTACTCTCGCCCCTTGAGTTGAGGCGCGTGTCTTTTATATTAATTTTACCACAACAGCTTCTGAGTTTTACAAATAACCCCAAACGCTGGCCCCCTTTCGTTCCTTGCCTTTTTCGTATTTCGTTATCCCCTTCGTTCTACCGGTTATAAAGTTCTCGGAGTTGCTTCGACAGTTAACGAGAACGTGCTGTTCGGTGTCGTTGTGTGTCACTTTTGTCTGCGTTATCCCCCCCCCCCACGACGTATCAGCTCCTCTCCCCGGCCTTTATTTCCTCCTCCGCCCTTCTGGAGAGATAGAGCAATTTTGAACTTGCTGTCCGCGTCGCGTTAGGTCCCTCTTTCTGTTCCCCTTCTCGGTAGACCCTTCTCCCCCCCCAGATTCAGTAGAAATTGTGAATGATGTCGGTTTTTGGTTAGAGCAGCTCTGAGCACTGACTCCCCCCTCCTTCTTAACGTCTTTTCTTTGAGTTCTTTTCGTTAGTTCGCCTACCCTAACCTCTTCTCTTCCCTCTTATAACGGCTCTCCGTGAGACAGGATGGAATTTGCGCATTTCTTTCTCTCGGCGATCTCGTCCTAGGGCCCGTAGTATGTAGATTTTTCCCTAGGACAGCATGTTTAAGATTTCCCCCAGTCGCATTCTCAGCTTGTTCGGTGTAGACCTTTTTTGACCCGATTTACGCGTATTGTCCTCCCGCATCCGCCTTATTTGCTGCCGTCCCGTAGGGGACTCGTCCTAGCCCCTATCATCCCCCTGAAAAAACCCCCCCCCTCCCGATCGGACTTGTATTCTGAAACGTCAACAAATACATACGGGCCGTTGTCAAGGACTTGCCTTTTCATTTGAGGATGACCCACCGCCACACCATCATTTTTCACGAACCACCGTCGCTTTCTTCTCTTTTCGAACGCCTGTCTTCCCTTTAGACTGCCCGCTTCTCCGATGAAATTTAGCCCGGATACTCTTGGGCATGCCGCCCAGCTGGCCTCTTCTCTCTCATTTTTTCGGCGTACTTTACCTTCCGATCTTCCCCTTGTCCGGCGCATTGAGGCCGATTCCAGAAAAGAAGGTCTGGGTAAAGTCCGGCTGAAAGAAGAGGTTCCCGATCTTGCCCCTGCTCCCTCCGGTCTCCCCTTTTTTTGCTCCGAGAAAAATCACCCCTTTTGACGGGAGGTCTCCCCCCCTTCGGCCGCTAATATCAACCGCGGTCACTAGAAGAACCTTTGGAGGTTGAGGGAAAGGTTTTCCGAGGCTGGTGGAGCAACTGCCCTTCTTTTAGTCCGTCTTCATGCGCTTCTTTTTGAAGTTCTTTTCTCCCAATTCGCGGTCTTGGTCTCTCATGGCTATTTTAGGCACGATGGTTCGCCGTGTTCAAGGGATGAAACGCCACCGTCCGTTCTTTCTTTCTTTCTTCCCGCAATCCCTTCCCTTTTCCAGCTCCTTTTCTGCAGACCCTCTTACCCCGTAGACCCGCTCAATCACCTTGTTCGTTAGTGGATAGTGCCTGTTCGGTGGTTTGTTATTCTCTCTCCGTCTCACCTCGATTCCTCTTTTCCCGGTCCCCCCTCAGTTCTAGTTAAACAACCCCAGACTTTTATAGGGTGGCACCCGGGTCCCCCCACGGTTGTACCAAGACCTGCCCTCGAACTGACTCGGACTTCTTCCTTGCTTCCGCTCTGTTGATCCTTTTTCGAGAAGATACAGGGGGTCGTGCTAGGGGCAAAGAGGTTTTTTTCCTTTGGTTATCTTGCCCCGCAAGAGCCATTGTCGAATCATCTTTTCTTCCCGCTCCGTTACGTGATCATTTTTCCGCGGCACCCCTCTGGCGACTCACCCTCAGGAGAGCTGTCGAGTTTCTTCCTTGAAGGATGCGTGGGTACTATAGGAGATGGGCTTTCTATCTGACGGCCCCCTTTCCCCCCTGCCGCAACCTGCACCCCCTGCTATAGCCCCTTTTTCCGGCGGAAGCAGACCTCCCCCCCGTAATGTCCTCTTCCGCTGCGGGCTGTTGTTCGCCTATTCCATGCGCCGTCCAACTAGTCTACGGACCCCAAAGAAGCGCAGGCAAGACGACAATCGTGGCGTGGTGACCTGCCCTCTTTTCGACTCCTTTCCCCCGCGCTCGTTCCAGTTTCCCATCTTTGCCATTTCCAATGCCTTACAACCAGACACTTTTAGAGAAAACAGGATTCAAGGGCACCAAGGCGATCTCGCCCAGATTGCGGGCGAGTTTCGCCCCCCCTCAATCTCCCCTCCCCGTTTGTAAGGATTAAGGAAAAGCGTGGATGGTTGAAGAATAGTAAGTCTTCCACGCAGGCCGGTGAGCGCTTCAACGCCGCGAGGTCACACGTGTTTTGCTTCCCTTTAGTGCTGGGTGACTTATTTTGATCGAGCCCTTTTTTTCTCGGCTCGTATTAGGTATTAAAGTAGGAAGTGGTCTTCCGTGTCTGTGGATCTCCTCTTTTCCCTACCTTTTTTTTGAGTCCCCACCTTCACAGTGAGACACTCCTCTTTTACGTCGACCTGACACATTAGCATCGAGAATGAGCGGTAAAAGAGAGTAGGCGATGATGCCGTATTGTGACGTTGAGTTGTAGGCGTAATGGCCTGGCTTAGTGGCGAAAGAAGGGATGTCTTTCCGTTTCGAAATATTTTTTTTTCTTCGGGTCCGTGTGTAGTACTTCCCTCTTTTCGCGGATCACTGGTAAAAATCAGAGAGAATATGCTGATTAGTTGTCGCCTTTTTTTGAATTGGGGGCTCGATCTTCTGAAGGCCCTTTGCTTGCTTTTAACCTCGCCGCTGTACGTTAACTATCGTCGTCAGGTAACACCACAGCAGGTAGTATGACAGAAGCGTAGTGGTGGATGCGTTGATTTAGTTGCTCGCATGACTACGGCCGAACTCACCGCCCCTTTGAATCCTTCCATTTCCGTTTGAGGAGACCTCCCTTTGCTTCTCGTTTAGGTAGACGTATAAGAAGACACTCCCACACGAGAAGATCTCACACAATTTTCCGCGTAGTCAATCATTGACTTTCTCCTTTTCTCCTAATTAATGTTTCTTCCCTTTCTTTTTTTCAGTTGGTGTAAGTCAAAGGAGTAGGCTGTGTTCCTTCGATCGGTCTCCCTTCCCCCCTTGCTGCTACATTCTGACCCCTACGAAAACACGTGCAGAAGGGGGCGTTACGACTCCCACCCCGGTGATCGTCGTTCCGCCGAATGCTTCTACATGGTACTTTCCTTCCCGCCCATCAGCCTAAGGCCGCGCACAGGGTCTTGACCCGAATTCACACGTTCCAATATCCTTTTTGTTGTGTCGACAGAGCGAGACCGGCAGCTTCCGCGCCCTCGTTGCGCGATTCCCGTCCCACACTGGCATGGAGAGATCCAGCACGCTTCACCTGTTTGTATTCTTGTGTTTCTCCTATTCGTTTTTGTGCCGATCTTGTGTTGCTTTCGTAGAGCTATGACCGCCGCCGTGTCCCCCCCGGTGGTTCATCTGTTTACTACTTTTTCCACTTATTGCGACCAGCAGAAAAACGGAGATGTTGTTAGCCTTTAGCAGGCTTCTTTTTCCTTTCCTGACTGCTCTGTTGTTCGACTAACGCCTCGAATTTGTCCCCTCTACTAACAATTTCCTCTCAAGAGCATCGGGTCGGCGAGTCGTCGGTGGGAGAATAAGGACCCCGTACCCTCACGCGAGTTCTTGTTTTTGAGCCCCTCCTAGTTTCTCTCCCTTCTTTTCCCTTTTCCCATCTTTGTTCCCGTTTTTCCTTTCCTTCTGTCAATGAAGCTGTTCGTGGGATGACAAACGAGGCTGCCGTCAGGCAACGGCCGACGTTCAAGTCGAGGACGCACCTTCGGCGCGCCTTCTCTTTGATATTCCTTCCTGAGTGACCTCTGATTCCGTAGTTCATCCCGAGGGATTTAGACGACCAAAAGAATTTTGCAGCGGGAGCTTGATACCTCCTCTTTCCGTGGTTTCCCGTTCTCCTTCTGTTGCTTCTTTTCAATCCTTCAACTCTCCCCCCTGGCCCCCTTGCTCCCAATATTGGTTTTCTCCTATTTAATCCCTCTAGCGCCGGAGGATGGTTGCGGCGTGGGATGGAAGTAGAGGACAGCTAATTGCGGAAGCACTCGCGATGATGTCTCCTGGAAGCTCCTCGCCTCGGCCTTGAAGGAGCCTTCTCCCCATCCCTTTTCCTCTGCCGAATTACCCTCCCCTCCTCGACTCCTCGACCGCGAAACTTGGCATAAGGAGAACGAGATCTACCTTTTTTTCGCTTTCTACGTTCCCTTTGTATGACGATCCGATGCTTCACCTCTTCCCGCGTCTTCCTCCTCCCCCCCCTCCCCGTTTTCCCTCTCTCGGCCTACTCCGAACACGCAGCTTCCGTGCTCAGGGGCTGGCCATAAGAGAGACGACAGGCGCGCCCACTTTTTAACACATTGGCTCGATCCCGCGGGCTGCGGCTGTGCCTTCTCGTCAGCCTTTTCTCTACTGCCTGCCTCTCCGTAGAGGGACCCTTTACCAGTGTAGAAGTACTCGTACGCCGAATTTACCCCGGCGTTCATTCAAGCGCCTAACTCTTATATCGGTTTTTCTTCTCACGCCCCAGAATTCCCCCCAACAGCCAAGCTCCCGGTATAGGGTGCATGCGCACTTAGTTGCGAGCTTCTAATCTCCACCCGTAGACGTGCGTCGGTATCACTCCTCCCTCCAGCCTGACTCTCGCTTATGTAGGTTTTTTCTTTTTTTTATAATCTTAATAATAACTTTTTTGTTGGTGTTGAGAGAGATTCCCCACGCCCCCTCCTAAAGCGATGGGTCGGCTTGAGTAGATGATGTATCCTCCCTCCTTATGTTTCTCTTGATCAAGGCGACGATTTATGTTTGCGATTGATTGAATGGTGATTACGGTTTTGCTTTTTG
>Ga0179591_1212556_pt1 | contig 17850 bp, 21 predicted proteins | sample CZOMad2_1_08_16f_FD_182891 | JGI IMG/M metagenome (GOLD analysis project Ga0179591, IMG submission 182891) | Vadose zone soil fungal communities from Angelo Coast Range Reserve, California, USA - CZOMad2_1_08_16fungal (PacBio error correction) | ecosystem: Environmental > Terrestrial > Soil >... | reverse complement strand
TCCTGTGCATGATCCTGCCACTACTCCGGACTCCTTTTCGTCTTGGAGCGGATATTTTTTTTCCTCCTTTTCCACTTACGTGTGTCCTCTTATACTCCGTCCCCTATCTGAAGCTTCTCGCGCCGCTTTTCTCGGGACCCCCGTCCTTGCCCCGTGCCCCCCAAGCTTTTTTTCCATTCCTTCTGATGACAACCCTTTTATGCCCACCTGCCCCAATCGCTTGGCAGCACTGGTTTCCACTCTAGATTTTTCCCCAAGACACTTCCTTTTTTAGTTTTTTTTTTTCGTGAATTATTGAGTTCCCCTCCAGCCGTAATCGTCGGGAACTTTTTGATTCTCCCTTTCCCTCACGACGTACTTTTTATGAATAGTCCCCTTGGAAACTCGTTTTCTTTCCCCTATGGATTTTCTAGACCTTCTTTTATCCCCCCGGAACTCTTCCCTGTCTAAATTTCCCCTACCCCGCCCCTTTGGCACGGTAGTCACTCCTCCCCCTACTTGCTGAAATGTTTTTGTCCGAACCTCACGCCTGTGGCGCCCCGGCGTCACCGGCGGGTATTATAGCCCAGTCCCTTTTTCCCCTCATCTTTCGTGCTCGGAAGCCATCTTGTGATGCTACTTTATCCCATTCCTCCCACCACGGCGCTTCGAGGCGCGTTCGTCTGCGCTCCCCCCCTGCTCTGAGACCATCTTTTTTTTCCCCCGCACCGAAAGGAAGACTGTTTTCTTTTCCCTCCCCATTGTTTTTTTTCCTTTTAGCCTTTTTCTGCTCTTCCGTAAATAGACATGTTTTACGGACCCTCTTTTCTTTTTAGGAGAAGGTCGTCCTCCCCCTTGATTTCCCAGTACACATTCCCCGCCCGCGTCCCCGAGAAAATTGGTTTGAACGTGCTTTTGATTTCGCTGACTCCCCTGCTCTGGATCTTGTCTTTCTCCGTTTGAGACTTCCCGTTGACGCCGTGATTGCCATGTCCCTTAGAAAGATTGACCCTCTTTGCCCTATCTTCGTCAAATCCGCACCTATTGGATAGATGCCGTGAGTTCTCTCGCTTCCGACTCTCAGTTTCTGTATTCCGTTTCCCCTTCGCCTCTTTCGTAGTTTCCCCCCATGACTAATATTGTTTTTCTCGATGCCGCCGCGATCCTTTATTTTAACCTGTCTTCTGAAGGTTGAACCACGTTCATTCGAGCGTCGCTTCATTTTCTTTCGTCCTGTTTAATGAGATCCGGTCCCCCCTCCGGTTCCTTCTTGTTGTCGATAACGGCTCCCCGCATTTCTTTGCTCTCAAGCCGATCCTCTCTCGGCTCGTCGCCGAGGCTTTTTCTTTTCCCCAATTCTTGATACTGTGGCTCTGTCTTTCGTTTTCGAGTTTCGTTGATCGACCCAATGTTTCTTGACTGTCGATCCTCAACTTATCTCTTCGTCGAAAATTATGTTTCCTGGACCCTTTCCTTGTCTTGCGATGGTCCGAAATTGACCCTCTTTTTTGCTCCCTTCTGCACGTTACGTTGCTCGTAACCGGATTCTCTTTGTGCGACCCGTCTTTTCTCCCCGCGCATTCTAGTCCGTTTTTTTTATTTTCCCCATGTCGGAGGCTAAACAGTGCCCTGCGCAGGCCGTTCCCCCTTCGGTCTTGTTCATTGCTCGTTTTGTTTACGCCTCGCTTTTTCAACACGGTTTCCCCCCGTCATCTTCCTTCTTTCAGTCACCCTCAGCTCTTTGAATCAGTTACCCTGACGACATGAGTGAGTTGTTTCCAGGGTCCCCAGTGGATTCCCTGGTCCCCCTTTGGCATGGTCCCTTTTTCGTCTTCCCCCGGTTTTGATCGCGACCATCCAGATGTGCATCCCCATTGGTTCACCTATGAAGGACTTGCACGCCCACGCCGTTTTTTTTTTCGCGTTTCTAGCCCGTCTTCAGTCCCCGCCTTAACCTAGATGATTCTTGTTTCTCCCATATCTTACAGGACCATCCACCTTTTCCCCCATTTTTACCTTTTAAAACTGACTCCTGCTTTTCCCTGATCTCTGCCCTGGCCCTTCGATGTTTTCCGGCACCCTTTTTCCTTCCCCCTGAAGTTCTTTTTTGCCCAAGATGTTGTGCAATGACCCCTTCTTTTCGGCACGGTCCATGCTTTCCTCTTGCTAGTTTGTTTCTCCCGAACCGACCTTGCCAAAAGGATTCCTTCCTCATTTAGCCTCTTTTCCTCGCCTAGTCTCCCCCCTTTCAAGCCTTTTTTCCGTCTCATCCATTCCGAAATTGGGCAGTAGAGTTGATGTTTCTGACACCTTGCACTAGCTTTGTTAACTCCGTGCTTATTCCGCCTTTCCTTTTTCCCAGCGGATTTTTCCTTTTCCAACCTTTTAGACCTCTCCCCCTGACAATTACGTCCCTTTTCAGACGATGTCGACCCACCCCCTTTGGCGCCCAGTTCCCCTTCCTCGTTCCTCGCGTATTTTTACGCTGTTCTTCGAGTCTTTTTTTTCGAACCCAACGAGGTTGAACACCTAACCGCCAAGTTAGGACTGCTCCCTTTTCATCAGCTTTGGACAACCGACTTTCTACCTCAAGCTTTGTAGATTTCACCAATGCAGGCCCGATTCAAATGCCTTTTTTCCTTTTTTTGTATCTCCTCTTGCTTTAGCCGGTCATTTTATGGGATTTGAGGCTGTTTTTTTGACCCTCGCTCCTGGCTGACGGTCTGCATTCGGAGACGAGAGTTCAATTTTTGATCGAACCTTTCTACTCTTTTCGCCCCCCCCCCTTTCGCGCCATCTCGTATCAATGCGTCTTGAGAACACCCCCCACCTGAGACCCCTCAAACGGGCCTTGGCCGATTAAACTTTTTTTCCCAGCAAGTCCAGACTTCTTCTTCGAGCCCAGGGCTGGTCATAGTCCCCTGAACTCTCCTTCGTGTCCCTCCTTTTCCCCCTGCGGCCTGGTCCTCACTTTTCCTCAGTCGCATTCCGATACACAAGTCCCTTGACCCCCCTTTTCCCCGCCCCCAGGCTTCTGTAGTAATGTGTCCACCCTCCATTGGAACACCAAAATCCTACGTGAGAGTTTTACCTTTTCAATGACCCCTCAATCAGGCATTCGTGAGCCTGCCCATCCCGGTGTACCGCCTCCTGCGCAAGAAAGCGCCCCCCCCCCCTCTCCACTTTCCCAGAGCTCTTTTGTTCCGTCTGCCCAGGACCCCCCCAGATTCTTCCGTGCCTGCTTTTTCGCTCGGCGTGATTTTGCCGTTTTTCTTATTTTTAGTTGGGGTCACGTCCGCTTCCTCATCTTTCGGTGCAAGGCCGGTTTAGAAAAACTTCTTCCTCTTTCGTTCCTTTCCCCCCCCCCGTCTTCCCTTCCCCCTCGTAGGTGACGACCTTCTCCTTGCCCTATCATTTTTTTTTTTTGAAATCGCCATTGGTGATTTCGTTCTATAGAGACCCCGAGCCTCACCCCGTTCTTTCCCACGAGGTTCCATTCCCTCGGGACTTTTGAAGCCCTAAGATGCGATCTGATGCCTTCCCCCCCACAAACCACTCCAAGGAGACGTATAAATACTGCCCCACGCTGATATCACCCTTCTGTCTTGGTTCCCCTTTCCTTCCGTTTTTCCGCGGCTTCTGGTTCCTTTCCCCGACCCTTAGACCGGGATTGCCGCGCCCCAACGCCGACCTTAAGGACATCATGTTTTTGATTTAGATCCAGACAAAACCCATTGGTCCAGACGCGTCCCAGCTTCTTTTGCAGCGAACCTAACAATCCCACTTTGCCGCTAGAAGTACCTGATAAGGTTCCGGTTGGCTCTTGCCACACGCTGCTGACCTTTTTCCTTTCCCGCCATGTTTTTGCGGTGAATGGGAGCCAGTTTCCTCCCCCTCCCTTATGTGGCCCCCTATGTGAGACCTACGAACCCCCTTCCGCCCCCCCCCTTTTCTTTTTCCCACCCCGCCTTGATAATTAACCCTCCTTTTTACCCTGCCGTGTAAGAGTATTTTATGGGGTTAAATTCCACCCCCCCCTGTACCTCCCTTTAAGGTCTTTTCTTCTGAGTTCTCTCGTCTTTTTTTGGCCCGCTCTTTAGAAGAATTGGTAGTTTTTTCGCCCCTTTAGCCGCTTGGAATTTTTTTTGACAACATTGTCACCCGAATGCTTGGTCCGAGGTTATCTCCCCCCCCCTCTCGGCTTGTGACCCTTTGGTTGGGCCCATTTTTGTGGTGGCTGGATCCTGCCCCCCCTTTTCCGGGTTCTTCCGCCACGCTGATCAGATGAGTTCCCTTTTTCTCGCGACCTTTTCCCCAATACGCCCTTGGTTTTGTTTTTGGTTTGAACTTCCCCCCCCCTCCTCCGGTAAGACCAGCTCTAAGGCTTCTCCTGAGATGCTGTTTCCAGATTTCACAACCCTCCCCCCGACCCTGTGTTTACACCGCTTTTCTTCTTTTTGCGGCTTCACGTTACCTGTTTCCTTGGCGCGGACAGTCCCCCCCCCCCCCCCGTATATCCTTCCTTTTTTTCCCCCGTTTTGTTGAGAGATACGTTTTCCCTTACGCCCAGGAAGCAGAGCGAGTTTTTCTTTTCTTTTCCCCCAATCCCTCGCTGGTTGACATTCGCCCCCTGTAGGTCGTATGTTGGCCCCCCCGCGGTTAAAAGTCTTTCCGAGCGGGACCGCTTTGAAACCTCCCGGTTCTGGCCTTTTTGAATTGAAATCACCGAATCCCCCTTCCCTTGTGCTTTTAGATCCTTTTTTCCCGTCGGACTTCTTCACTTTTTTTTACCCCCACCTCCCTCTTCCCGCAGAGTCCAGTTTTTGATTACCACCCAGAGCGGTGGAACGCGTCCCCCCCCCTCCGCCCCCGTGTCGGTTGACCCACCGTGCGCATAGTGGCAAATTCTTTATGTCCCTTCCACGGTGCTCTTATTTCCTTTCTCCCTCTTCTAAAGTTTTTTCCATTCCCCCCCAAGCCCTCTTCGCTCTCGAGTAATCATTGTGCCCCCCCCCCAGTGGATGGCAGTGTTGTTCTTGGAACCATTTTTATGCGCCCATCCCCCTAGTCTAGTTTGTCCCCCCAGTTTTGATGCCTTTTTACCTTTCCAGTGCTATTTATTTTGTTGGTAGTTTCTCTGGCTGTGTATTGTCTTTTTTCCTTCCTCATATCTTTTTCACAGAAATGGCATGGGCCTTTTTGCAGCCCAGCTTCCCCGCCCCCCCGCACTAGCTCCCCTGCAATGGTCTTTTTTTTTAATTTTGGGTGATTTTTTATTCCCTTTCATGTCCCTTATTCCTGGGAAATACTCTGCTTCTTTTGTCTTGTTTGGTTTATTTCAGTTTTGCTGCCAATTCCTGGCTTAATTTTTTCTTTGATGGATTTTGTAGGGAATTCTTCCCCTTCCGGCTGTTTCCCCTTAGTCGGATTTTGCGCCCTCGCCCGGTCCCCTCCTTCTCAGCAGACTAGAAGATGTCTTCCCCATTCCTTTTTTAACCCCCCGGACCCTTCCCTTATGGGCGGCCTGGGGCTTGGAAGCTAGTATCTTCTTGGAGTGGTTGGTTGCGTTTTCCCCTCCTCTTAGTTCTCAAGTCCCTGCCTCGACCCTCTTTTAAGCTAAGAAATTGCACTTTTTTCCCCCGCCCTGCCCTCCACAATGTTCTTTGCGACCTTTTTTCTCTTTGCCAGTTTTGATTTTTTCCCGTCGTCGGTCCTTTCACGGTGTTCTTCGGGTATGTTCACTTCCTTATTCCTTCCGGTTGTGTTCACCGGTCCTGCTAAGAAAGAGGTTGAGCGTTTGAACCACGCCCATAGAAAATCTCTAAGACTTCTATCCCCCCATAGACACTTCTCCATGCTTAACCTGTTTTATTCTTGATGAATTGGCTTTATCTTTCGTTGGGAGGTGGGAATTCGTGCTCCTTCGGCAAGGGATGGCGCTCCATCCCTAATGGATGTTTCATTCCTTACCCTCGAACGTATGCTTTTTATCCCCTGTTTAGTTTGGCCCTACGTTCCCCCGCGCTGTGGTGTAAGAGGAGTGATCTTACGACTTGTATTCTGTTACCTCCTAGAACTTATTCCCCCCCCCCTACCCTTAGACCCCTTGCGTGGAACGAATGCTCCATATCGGCTTTTCTTTACCGATAGTCGTGTGCTTATAGACACCGCGAATTTACGGATTTTTCCCTGTCGGGCCAGTCCTTGCCTCCAGGCCTGGCGGCTCGATTTGGGGTCTCTGGAATCGCAGTGTTCCCCCTTTCTCTGCGATGGGATAAGTTTTCCATTTCGTATCCCCAGTTACTCGTCGCCCTTTATTGCTTTTCCCGTCTCCCGAGATGCTTTCTAAACACCCACATCCCCAATACCCGATCCTCCAGCGAAGGGGTAATTGTGAGCCAACTAAGGTCTTTGGGCCGGCTCCCGCATTTTTCTCTCCCGCTCGTCCTCGTCGTAGTCCACTTGTACCCAACTGAAGGGCGAGCGCATACCCTCTCTTGGTTCTGTTTGGTTTTCTGAAACACGTTTTTTCTGTCTTGCGTCTTGAGTCCCAATCCCTCCACCCAACATGCCTCGCTTCTGTGGCGTCTACCTGTCGGCCATCGTTTTTTGCAAGACATTTTCTCATCTGAGATGCTCAAGTTTTTAGCCCCTTGTCCCCCTCCAGCAGTTTCTTCTTGGCCTGTACCTGTCCCTCCCGGCGTTACCCCGATCCCTTTTCCCCGTCTCACCACCTCTTTTTCTCGCCCCTTTCGGCTGCCTTTCTCCCCCTGGCCAAGGCTTGAAGTCATGCCCAGTATCGGGATGTAGCTTTTTTTTTTGCCTGGCTTCCTTTCCTCGTGTTTCATCCCTGATCTTTTTACGCAGCCAGCGCGTTTGTTTTTTCGGACCCCTCCGTCTAGTTTCCAAAAGTTTGGCCTTTTTTTTTCATTTTCCCTACCCCAAGTATTCCCCCTCCCACGTCTGGCAGGACTCCTGTTTGACCACCCGACTGTTTTTTGCAAAGTCCAACTTCCCTCTTCCCTGTTCTAATTACCTCCAGGCAGCTTCCTCGCGGGAAATTCTGCTTACTTCCTTTGTCTATTTTTTACCGGTGCCGTTTTTTCTTGGCCGTTCTTCATCCTTTCCCCCTGGTTTGGATTTTGTCGCGATAAGGCCCGCGTCTCCTTCCCCCCTGCCATTGATTTTTTTTTGTCGTCCTTGTCGGTCCGCCCCCTTTTGTCCGCACCACTGCTTCGACCATCGTTTCCCGATCGTTTGCCGCCTCCAAGGTAATTCGGCTGCCCCCAGTTTTCGCTTCCCAAGTTCCCTCGCTGGCTCCTCGCCGAGCTGAAACTTTCTCTCAGGCTTCGAACGAGACTCTCTCCTTTGGTCCCTTTTCCCCTCTTAATTTCCCCAAAAGCGCGGCCTTTTTTAGCGTTTCATTGCCTGACCCTTTTACAGCTAGCGCATCGTTTTTATTTCGATGTCCTTCTCCTCCCCCCCCCATGATTCAAATTCGTAGTTTTTCGCTCTCCCCCCATGTCTCTTTGTTTTACGCCGCCTTCGATTTCGGATTTACCGGTCGCTCCACACCTTTTCATGTCTTTCCCGCACGTCCAAGACGAGGCCCCCCTTTTTTTCTTTCACAACTGTTCCGCGTCTATTTTAGCTCTCCTTCTTTTGGATCGGTGCTCTCGCCTTCCCCCCCGGTTGGTCTGCCGTTTCCCGCTTAAATCCAAGTTTTCCTCTCCCGATATTGCTTGTTTTCCCCTTGCGCCTCCCGCCGGGGTTTTCGCCTCCCTAACTATTAAGCTCTCGTTCACGTTTTTTCCGGTCCTCTCCGGCTGACTCTCTTCCTTCTCGTTTGTTTTTTTATAGATCCCCCCGTTGACCTCCGAAGGCGAAGCGGGTTTTGAAACGATATTCGCGGCGATCCCTCTACCCTCATTTCTTGATGGGCGGCGACTCTGTTTAGAAAGGGGCAGGTCGCCTTTTGATTTAGCGTCCACGTTCCAGTCCCCCTGGCAGGTTTGCTTTCCTATCCGACTTCATGCGAGCGAAGATTTGCGCGCCCTTTTTTCCCCCCCTCTTGGCCTCCTTTCCTTTAGGAGTTGTGATCGACCCCCTTTCCTCGACGGATCACTCCTCGGCGGCGAAAAAAGAGAACCATTTGTCTATTTCCATCCCAACGTATACCTGAATTTTGAAGCACTTCTTCTCTGCTTTTTTCTTTGAGCTGCCCAAGGTCGTCCTCTGTAGTGCGACTTCATGCTCAAGATTTTTTTCCCAGAGAGCTCACTTTCGCTTTTTTGTTGGATTCACTTTGATTTTTCTAACGATTATTTTCGCCTGTCAAGAGAGTATTGTCCATCTGCTGCCCAAGAGATGTTAAGTGAACGACCCCCCGGTGGAGCCCCAGACAGACCGGATCCGTTCGGCACCACTCGCGTAGAAATCTTTGACTGTCCCGCCCAGAGGTTCTTTTGACCTTCAATGGAAAGACCCTGCCTTTGACTGTTTCTTGGCAGGGCAGGCTTAGCCCTTCCCAGCGGGGGAAATTAACTTTTTTTACAATCGCATGAATCTTTTTTACCCGTTACCCGGCCCTTGGTCGCTCTCTTTTTCCTTGCTGTGCCCTTTCTGCAGAGTCCCGGAGTTACTGCTTGCGTTACTTCTTCTTCGAAACAGTTTTTTTTTCACTACCAACCGTTGCCTTGTGACTTTCCCACTCACGATTTCACCAGAGAATGTTCCTTCCCCTCGCTTGGTCGTGTGCATACAACTGTTCGGCCCCTGCGGCTTTGGCTTGCCCCCACTCGTGTCCGGACTTGCAGGTCCCGTCTTTGACGCCTGACTTCGCGGCTGGCTGATCATCTAGACTCAGCCCAGTTTTCTTAGGAACTTCAACTCCTGGCTCGTCATCCAGAGTATGCCTGCACCCTCCCCCTTGCTTGACCCTCCTCTTTTCCTTGATTGGTCCGTAGATTCGCCGGTATTGGTAGCCCCCATGTCTATTCTAACGCCGTTTCCCTCGGTAAGCTATTTTACCCTTCCCCCCCCTGAAGACCTCTCTTTCCCAAAACTGAGCACATTCCCTTCTCAATGTCTTTCTTCGCCGTCTGTTCGACCCTTTCCTTTGCGCCCACATGTTTCCCACCTGTTTAGAGAGATGTTAACTCCCCTCCTCTCGTCTGGAGATTGTTTCGAACACGCTTTCCCAAATCCCCAGTTCCTGTCTTCCCCATTACTTTTTTATCTGATGCTAACCGAAGGAGTCACTCAAGATAAAGTTTTTTGAGCTCCACCTCTCCTTTACGCAATCAGTTCTCTTCCTTTTTGCACCTCCAGTGCCCTTCGCTTTATTTCATTTCTCAGTTTCCCTTTGGGATTTTGAGGTGTTTCCGAGCTCCAGTTTCTGACCCTAAGTGCAATTTTAGGAATTCCCTTGAGTCCCTGTGATCTTTTTACTCCCTTCCTTTTTTAGGAAAGCGCCTCTTTTTCCACCGGCCATCCTTTTTTTTTTTCGGCCGCATTCTCCGAAGAAAAGGAATTGCCCCCTCTTGTAAATCTAGGCAGCCCCCCCCCCCTCACGCCCCTTCCTGCGCTTGGAGGCCCCCTTTTTGGTTCCTCCTCCTAAATTCCCTCGTATTTCGGTGGCCATTCTCGCGGCAAGGTGCTATCCCCCCAGCGGTCAGAACGTTTTCAATGACTAGATGGTCCTCACTTTACCCTTCTCACCCCATTCCCCTCCTTTTCGTCCGGTTGGTCCATTTACAACGTCGACGTGCGAGATGTTTCTTCCGAACCATCCTGCAGCTTGAGAGACATACCTTTCTGCCCCGCCTTTTCCGACTTTTTGCCCCGACCCCCCACCTCCCCGATTCAGCACTCCAGCGACCCAAGGAGGACTTTCCTCCCGCAGGGTCTCCGAGAGTGATACTCGTTTTTTAGTTATTGACGTCCTTTTTTTTTCCCCCACAGACGCTCAGATCTTGCGTCTCAATGGCCGGTTGGTTTCTCAACCCCCCTGCTGGACCCGATAGGTTTTTCCCCCATCAGTGGACCCCCCTTCTGCCCGGTACGACTCACTGACCCCTCCGACTTCCTCGACGAAAGGGCTTCACTCCCTTGGATTTAGTGTGCCTTCTTCCTAACGAGGGCCTTTCACTGGTCGTAGATTACAAAGTCTTTTGGCCTCTTGGCATGTCCTAAACCCGTCCGAGCGATTGAGGAGGCGCCCCCCCACCCCCCCCAAAACTCAAGGGTCGCGATAAATAATGCAAACGTCTTCCTCCATCCCTTTCCGTTGTTTTCCCCCCTTCATCTTTGGTCCCCCCTCCCCTAGGCTCGAGGCGCCGCCCCGATCCTCCGCCCACCGAGAAACTGCCCTCCCCCCTGGAGGTGAGGTTTTTTTCTCTCACCTTCCCCCATCCCCAACCCTCTGAATCCCCGTGTCGTCGTTTAAGGCACTTACTCCCCTTCCCCCCCCCGGCCGCCTTCTTTTAATTTAATTCTAAGTTGCCCATTTCGTTTGTCCCCCTCGAGACCTTTATGACCGTCTTACTTTGCATTTCATCGGTCTTCGGGTTTGGCCGGGGCGTCCGGTTCCAATGCTTCTTGGACCTATTTGATGACTTTTCTCAGCCATTTATTTTTCCTCCCCCAGTTCGACAGGATCCCATCCACCCTTCTTCGGTTCCCCCGATCAATATAATCGGATGGTGCATCCCTTTTTCCCCCACCCCCCTTTTACCCCTACATGTATTTTTCCCAACCGATGATCCAGAGCGACTCTATGATGGGAAAAGACTGTTGCGAAGAATTTACTTTCTCTGACGAGCAGCCTTTAGCCCTCCCCCCCCTTGCCCCCCGCATGCGGGCGGTTTAGTTTTTTTCACCTTTCCCTCCTTTTAGAGGGGCACTCTGTTGGTTTAGATTTATGAAAAAGTGACTGCGTTTCCCCTCTTTAGTTTTTCAAGCCCCCCCCCTATCAGCTCTTCCCCCCCTATCGACAGCACCGCACACCTTTCACCTTTTGTTGCCGTGTTTGTTGCCCGGCAAATCCTTCCCCTCTCTACGGCGTTTCAGCTTGGCCTATCCGGAAATGATGTTTCCCGCGGTTTTTCCTCAGACCACTTTTGCCTATTGCGGTGCTTTTTTTCGGCCGTGCCCAACGTTCATGCTTTTCTCTTTCCTGGGTGCAGCTTCCACCCAAACGTCTTCCTCCTCCCCCCTCCTTTTTAGCGAAGATCCTTTTTTTCCTCTTCCCTCCCTTCAGCGCAGTCTCAGGTCTCAGTCGCAAAAGACAGCTGGTTCCCCTTTCCCTTCAAGGTAGTCTTTTGTTCACCCTCGAAACAGCATTTCCGCCTTTGGACAGTCCTGGTTAAAACGTCCCTTTATCTGGTCTCGCTTTTTTCCTTGTCACTCATTCTGCCGACCCCATGTGCGTTCTTGAGTATGAGTTCCTCTTCTCTCTTGGGGACACAACTACATCCCGTGAGTGACAGTTTTTCCACCCCTTTCTGTGGCCCCTTGTTACCCCAGCGCGGTCCTTTTTATACTTATTCTTTTGCAAAAGGGTGGATGCAGTAAATTTTCTTTTTTTCTTGCTGGTCCCAAATCTTCTACTGCATGCTTTCCCCTGACCGTCGCCTTTCGCTTCCCCTCTCGCTTGGCAAGGCCATTTGCTTTTGGCTTTTGTTTCTTCCCATTTTCTTTTCCCTCCGCTCAAGGGGACAATATTCCTTCAAAGGAACGGTTTTTTTTCCCCCCGTGCTGGTTTAGTTTAATACTGGCTTGTTTTTTTCATTATTCAGGGGTTCTACCCCTCCTTTTCCCATTGAACGGTCCCCCTACCTTCCCTCACAAAGCAGTCCTGCCCCTCCCAATCTAAATGGTAGGTTCATCTCGGGTGATATGAGCTGACGGCATGTCCCTCTTCCTGATTTAATCGCTTTCTTGGCAGTGGTTTGAGGTGAGTAAGTTGACTGCCCCCTCATGGCCTGTTTTCCGCGTTTTTTCTTTTGTTGGAATATAATCTCCAGTCTTCATTGTGTTCGGCTTTGGCGTTTCCCCTCCGTAGAATTCTCGCCGCTTTCTTTTCCACGTCCGATGCAATTCCCCCCTTCCCGTTCCACATGGGCTTAGTTTTGAGTTGGCATTAGTCTTTTGCGGTGGTTTGGTGGGGAGGCATCCTCCCCCTTTCTTCCCCCTTTTTTCTAAAGCCAACGCCCTTTCTTCCTTTTCCATTTATCCGTCCCTTGTTGAGATATAAACGTTCCCCCCCCCCTCGATTTGCGCCCCTTTCGTTCTTTCGTCTCCTCTGACGTCGTAGGTCGACTTTTTTTCTTCCTGATAACAGCTATCGCCCTCCTGTTGGTTCGACCACCTTTCTTCTTCACTCTGTCTTGAGTTCCCCGCCATCGCAAATTGACTCCTGCCTAGCAATCGCCATCCCGTTCAGAAACAACCTGTCGTTTTTTTTCAGTCCCCTGATTTGGTTTTTGTGGCGGTCTTTTTGGTCCCCGCTTCGCCGGCTTCATGAAAGGGGCGCCCCTCTGCCGGAATTTTTTGAGGTTTCATTACGACAAGCGACCTTCGTGTTTTAATCCCCATGGAGTTGGCCCCATTGACCCTATGGGGTGAAGCGTGGTCAGGTTCACTCCTTTTCTTTCTAGTCGCTTCCATGCTCGACCTTTTCCCCCCCCTTTCGAGCAAATTGTTCCCCTTTTTACGACTTCACTCCCTTACTCCTTTTTTGACTCCCATATGTTGAGATACACAGCGACGGACTTAGTGATTTCTTGCTCCCTTTGCCCTTTAAGGTATTGGATCTTTGTCAGCTAGCGTTTCCCCTTTTTCTCTTGCGGGGCTACGCGGAGAAGTTTGTCCCCCGTTCATATTCCATTAGGGACCGTACATACAATGTTAGCTATTTTTCTTCCTCTCAAACATCCCCACCCCCCTCTTCTCCCCGTTTTGCCGTGCTCGAGATTTTCACCCCAGCTACGGCATGTTGCGTTTACTCATTTTTCTTGTCCCCCCTGTTCGCTTCTTTGTCCAGACTGCCTTTCCCGAGATCCAATCCCTTGAGTATTTTTTCTCGTTTTTTTTGAAACCCTCTCGACTTCTTTCTTTATTCCCTCTTTTACCCCCATGCGTGTTTTTGGCGCAAAGACAATCGGCCCTACCTTCTTGACAAATGAGGAATGACATTGCTCCCGATTTTTAGCTCTTCTATTTGGCCCCACTCCAGACTCATTCCTCGCTTCGAGCGTCCCTCGACGGTTATCTAGCATTCCCTGGTACCACTCCGCTCAGGACTACCGGGTCTTTTGCATGATGTTTTCAGGTACCTCAGGTTCGGAAAGATCCGGGTTTCCGCGGTGTCTCCCCTGCAAAGGTTCATCCCTACACCGATTATCTTCCCTGCAGCCAGAGCCTCGCGTTTTTCTTTCCTATTTTTACAACCCTCTTTCAGTGCCATTGTCCAGATGACAGGCCTTTCTTCCCCCCCTTTTGTTCTGCACTGCCCCCCGCTGAGGAAAAACTCTCTTCCCAAAAAGTTCCGTTCGTACGTTTGCAAGCCCCCCCCCAGGCCCAGTTCGTGACTCTTTATGTGAGTAAAGCACGCCTTCCTTTCTTCCCTTTCATTCTGCCCCCCTCCCTGCGCGTTGCTCACCGCTCGACCTCTTGTCTTCCTTTCTCCCCATCTTAAATTTTGCAGCGCCAAATCTGGATGGCTCCCTTCCGCCTCGCCACGTTAGATCCCATGTCAATGTCAGGTTTTCCCTACTAGTTTATGTCCGGTCAACGTCAAAGATTACGTTCTGTGATAGGTGCAGCCCAAGCACTTCCTTTCGTGTATCCCCTGTTCCTACACCTCGCTGGTATATCGAGCTGTCCACCAACCTTCGCTTTTCCCAGAAGAAACCCTTTATAGCCACGATACCTTCCAAAACGCCTTGCTACAGGCGTTGTCGTACCTCTTAAGCCACTTCTTTCAATTTGTTTTTAGTCACTACCCCGGAAGTTTGAACGCACCCCACTCCCTTTTCGTAGCCGTTCATCTTTCAAATATCCATTTCTTTTTTTTTCCAGATCCTCGTCCTTGTTGGATTCCTTTCGTACAGAAACCATTCTTTCGCTCTTCCTAGCCTTCAAAGGACGAGTCCTTCTGCATCCTTTGCGCTCTCGGAGATTAGCCTGACTGTCTTCTGGATAGTGCTTAGCGACCTTCCTTCCTGTTCAGTGTCATTTTCCAATCCATGAGCCGCCTCCTTCCCATTTATGATCCTACGTGAGAATCCCCCTCCCCGAGGGGCTCTTCTTCCTTCCAGCCTCTATTTTCTTTAATCCTGACTTTTTCATGTCTCTGAGATCTATTTATTTTTTTCCCCTTTCCTCCCTACGAGGGTGTTTTCTATCTATTTTCCCGTTTCCCGATTCCCTTCCTCCCGTCTTTGTTCCACGGACAGCTTTGGATCCTTCGCGGAGCTTCCCCCCCCGCGGATGTCCCTTCGACGGGAGAAGCCCGTTGCCAGCCCTTTTCCCGGTTTTTTTGCATTTTAGCTTCATTCTTCCCCCGTCAAGTTGCCTTCCCTGCGGACAGCATATCCGTCATCCCTTCTCGCGCGAGTTCGGCAAGTTTTGGCTCCTGAATAGTTAGTTCTCTTGACGTCTACATAAAGGTGTCGCCGCCCCCCCCTTCTCTAAAAAGGCCTTCGGACACTTTCCCTGTCCTGTGAAGATTGATCCGGATTATCAATTTAAGATTTTTATTTACTTTTATGAGTTTTCTCTTGTTTCCAACTAGATCCAGCCTGGTTTTCGGTCCTTTTTGAGCGCCCCTCTCGAGCCCTTATTTTGGTTCTTCCCCAAAAAGGGTGGTCTAATCCCCAGATTATGTGGGCGAAGCCTCCTCTTTTTGTTCGTCTAGCTGAGGAAGAACGAGCTTTCTTTCCCTTTTTCCACGCCCACGGATCACGGAATGGACCGTTCTCGGTTGCACACGATTCTTTCAGCGCGTTTAGACTTTCTTGGAACTGCCCTGCGTTGGTCTTTTCCCCTTTACTGAATCCATGGCCTTTGCCCGGTCTGCTCCGGAGGTTGATTGGACACATCCAGCTTTGAGCTCATGTGTCCTCATTTTTTCCCTTTGAAATTCCCCCTGCCCTCGCAGCCGCGCATTCCTACAAGTTTTACCCTCCCCCGCACCCCCCCCACAGCCAGACCACAGCACCTCAAACACTCGCGTACCACACACAGGACACCCTCCTCCCCACCACCCACCCCGACCACACCCCATCCCGCCACCCCCGCGTATCTTGCTCGACACCCCCTTTCCCTTCCACAACCCTCACCCCCCCCCCCCCCCCCCCCCCCAGCCCCCCTACTCCCCCCCCCCCCACCCCGCCGCCCCTCCTCCCAGCAGACCCCCACCCTCAGTCCCTCCGTCCCCCCCCCCCGGGCGGCTACTCCCCCCCCCCCCCCCCCCCCCCCACACCCCCCCCACCACACCCTCTCCCCCCCGCGACCCCCACCCAACAGATCTTAGACCTCAACACAGACGCCACCCTTTCCCCCCCCACCATCCCTAAGAAAGGACGGTTCGTTAAAGTTTTTTTTTCCCCTTCCCTTGCGGCTTGTAAGCAGCTATATATAAGGGGCTAACTTCCTACGGAGTATCCGTCTCCAGTTTTCATCAAATATGGAATAAGTACTCCTTGGCAGAGCCGACAGGGCCGGACCTGGCCGTCGCGGCGGGGGCCGGGGTTGTTTCCTCTGTCCTGTATATCTGCTAGGTTTCTCCCTATTTGAAAGGAACAATCCCTTTTAAGTTCCTTTTTTCCCCACTCCCCCTATCATCTTATCACATGTATAAGCTTCCAGACTGCTTTATCCAGAACTGCTTGGGTCTCCCCCAGAAGGATCCTTTCGTGAGTTTTTTCCTCTTTGATAGTCGTCTGAGTTTCCCCTTTTAAACCCTCCGTTATCTCTTCGCTCACTTTTCTGTCCCAACTGCCTTGTGCTCTTACGCCTCGGATTTTTAGCACTCTTACCGTCTCTCATGAGCAAAAGCCTTCTCTTTGTGTCCATCTCGCCCTCCCTCTTTATCATTTCGTTATGTGTGTCTCGGATGTTTGCCCGAGCCCTTTTCCCTGTAAGGCCCCCTGTGAGTCTGCACTGTGTGATCGAAAATCTCGCTCTCCCCCACGCTCTAGAAGCAAAATATCACGTCCAACTGAGATGGGCTTCACCCCTCTTTCGCATCCAATCCTTTTCCCTTGATTTGCAAACGGCCCTCCCCAAGTAACGCTTAGGAGAGTATCTTCCCCCCATGTTGCCCTGTCCCGAGTATTTCGGGGATTCTTTCCTCTTTCCCTTTGTAGAAGCGGTCCCTTCTTGAGCATTTCCTGAATCTACGGACCAAATTAAAGCCCACCCCCCCCGGCGCCGTGTTTTGGTCCACTCATTTGGCCCCCACCATATTCCTTTGATCTTGCCCCGGTTTTTCAACCATCATTAGGGTCATCGGGATGCGCCCATCATTTGCTGCCTGAGACGCATGGCCAAAACAACCCGCAATTTTCATTTTTTCCGTCCGCATGATCCCGGATGATCGTGTTTCCTCACGGTATCGCGTTGCTCCTCCTTTCTTTGAGAATCTTCTTATTTTCGCCCTCCGTTCGCATCGTTCGGCGCCCTTCCGGGGTCGAACCACCTTATGGACATCTAGTGTAATCGTTACCCCCCACACTTTCCCTCGACAGCAAGAGTTACGGACCTTCCCCGGCCTATCCTTCGAAAATCGACTGGGATTTGCTGGGGAGCTGCCCTCGATTCAATTGTTCTTTCAAGATTCGGCCTCTTTTTAATTGTCCACCCTAAGAGAATTGAGGGTTCCTCCCCCACAAACCCCGGCCACAATTTGCCTGAAGATAACTCGTTCCCAAATGAACAATGCCCCCCTTCCCTCCCACTTTTCTTTACCCACTGGTTATTAGACTGGAAAGGAGGAGGAGGGTGCGGCGAAGGTCCCTAACGGTACCCAGCTTTTTTTCCCATAAGGCCCCTGCTTTCTTCTCGTCTTTTTGGTATCCTCCCCCCCACTCTTTTCCCCATCGTTCGTCCAATTTTGTCCTTCCTAACCCCACCCGCACCTAGTTTTCCCCCAAGTGATAAGGTTCCCTTTTGAACCCCCAGTAGATCCTCTTTACCGGGTCCAGTGATTGACTTCTGTATGCGGTGTGCTGGCAGGGGCGACTTCCCTGCCCCCCTTTTTTTTAACCGAGCCCCTCAGCAAAAGCTCATTATTATTCCATAAATTACCACCTCTACAAACCGTTATGAAGCCTTCCTTCTTGTTTTAAAATGCCCTCATGGCTAGCCCAAATGTTCCAACCCTCCCCCTACATTGGCCCTTTCCCCACACACCTTTCTTAATCTCGTAGGAGCCGCTCCTTTTTCGCTGGGAACAGCCTTGTCCCCCCTGTAATGGTATGACGCTCCAGACTCTCCCTTCCTGTCCCCCCCCAAAGTTGAACCGAATCATTCGGCGGTATCTCCGCCTCGGCTTTGCTTGTCTTTACGGGTGGTTTTTTTATTGTTCATATTCAAAATGTCCCCTCTGAGGCATTAGTATTACATCCCTCTTTCTAGATACTCGGCCTCCTCGCAGACAGAACTGCTCCCCCTGTTTTTCTAGTCCCCTTTGGCAAACCATCGACCTCTAACCCAAGAGCACTGTTTTTTCCGCTTTTGTCCGCTCGGCACTGCTGTTTTCCCGCTGTGCCACATCCGCCTTCCCCTTTCCCCGGAAATGTCACCCCTCTTCTCTCGTCCCCCCCTTTCCACAGCCCTCTTTCTGCCTCCCCCCTTCCAAACCTT
>Ga0179591_1379860_pt1 | contig 17851 bp, 17 predicted proteins | sample CZOMad2_1_08_16f_FD_182891 | JGI IMG/M metagenome (GOLD analysis project Ga0179591, IMG submission 182891) | Vadose zone soil fungal communities from Angelo Coast Range Reserve, California, USA - CZOMad2_1_08_16fungal (PacBio error correction) | ecosystem: Environmental > Terrestrial > Soil >... | reverse complement strand
CCTAGAGCTTTACGTACTACCTTCCCCTGGTGTTAGCGGTCATGTCTGTTTTGGTTCTTCTTTTTTTTTTTTTTTAGTTTGTGGTTTTTTTGGTTGGGTGGTTTTGTCGGCGCCACCCGAATACGAGATTTTTATCCCTGGACGCCTTCTTCTCACCCGTGCGCTGCAGACCTTTTTTCTTGCTTGAACCAGGTCGTCGTGGGCCCATCTGCTGAGCTAATTTCTTCCTTTTTTAAACTTCGGTCTCTGCGTAGTCACTTTGGGTTGCGCATCGCACACTCTTCCGTCTCCCCTATCTCTGATTTTTGTCGTTTTCCCTAACTTCCATTGTCTTCCTTCCTTTCCTACAGCTCACGTGGTAGAGGAGAGTAACATTCATACAGTCTGTCTCCGGCTTCTTCACGGCCTTGTGCGGGTTAGGCAGGCGAGGCTTCAGACTTTTTTCTCCAAGGTATTGATGGAAGAGCTCAGTTCCTTCCCTTTTATTCTTTTTTCCCGTGGAGCGAGGGTAGTACGAGGATCCCATCACGCCCTGACACCTGACTGCTGTCTTTTCCCCTTTTCCCTTGGCAGAACATGCTTAGGGACAAGTCCGGCTAAGACTTTCCTCCCAGCCCCCAACAAACCCGCAGTACCTTTTTCTGTTCCATCGAGATTAACGTTGGGTCACGAAAATTTGCGAATGCCCGATGTATTCCCCTCCATTCGAGTATTCTTCTCTTGAGCGACGCACTGCCACCAGGTTGAGCTTTTTCTTCCCTGTTCGACTGGGGAGACCGGCAGGGACCATGAGCCTTTAGCTGAGGTTGTCCATGCCCCTAAGATTCCCATCCTCTTTCTTTCCCTCGATGAAGTTGAGAGAGGTTGACAGTTTCACCGTCTGAAGCTTTCCGGCCTTTTCCCCCCTTCCTGAGCGCCCTCGTCCAGGGAAGGGGCAGTGAGACCACACTTGACCGTGTCCTCTCCCCCTTAGTTTTCCTTCTCTCGGGCTGTGGGAGGTTGTACTTTCTTCCGGGTTTTTTTTTAGCCCTCCCGATTCTTCTAGCGCTGGTTCTCGCCCTCGATCGCGACCGCTTTTCTTTTCCTAGCAGCCTTCACTCCGTGATCTTTTTTTTCCCTCCCCCCCCTGATATGGATTGACGAGTTTCCGGCGTGTTGGGATTACTTTTTGACTCGGATGCCCTCACGGTGAGTAGCCGTGTCTCTCTGCCCCTGCTGGTCACTTTGTTTCCCCTTTCTCACTTTGCCTTTCTCTTTTCTAGATAGTGAAGAGAATCATCGCAGCCGGGCACCTATCTTTGATTTTTCCAGAACCGGCCCACACCTTGCGCACTGAGAATTCCTTTTACTTGTTAATTATGAACTTCCCCGTCTCCCTCCTCAGAGTCCCTTGCCCATGGTGCTGTGAGCAAATTTCTCCCGTTGGGATTCCTTTCGAGAATCAGGGCGCAGAAAACCGAGATGACCCCGCCCCCTTCAGCTCTGGTGATAACTCTCAGAACTTTCCTTCCTTTAAAAACGTCGAGAGCGTTGTTTTTAGCACATTTGAGTGCCCTCCAGCCGCGGTTCTCCCTCCTTTCTCACGGATTGTGGAAGATTTTTGGATTCTTTTCCTCCTTGATTGGGGATGTGAAATGAGTTCGCTCATACCCCTCTCCCAGGAGTTTCCATTAGTAAGACGGCGGGATTGATGAGCGTTTTCCACGGTAGTGTCCTCCCTCTGTACACCCTGATCTTATCTTTTACTACGTGGTTGTTGGTTTTGTTGAGATACCACTTTTTTGTAGGACTCACCGAGATGCCAAATCCGGGAGGTAGGGTTTCCCATACTCCCCTCCTCCAGACGGAGAGCAAATAGTTTTGTTCTGGACGTTTTTCCCTTGAGGTCGTGGGACCCCCTCCTCCTGCACACGGCGTGAGCCCCGCCCCCTTCGTCACCAACCAGTCCGTATAGTCGACGGAATGTGACGGGAGTTGCATTTCATCCTTCGCATCACCAGCTGCGTTTGCCCTTTCTACCGGCCACTTCCCTTGAACCATTCGAGAATTCAAAGTTGGCGGCGGGCGTTTCTTTTCGCCTATGCTCGCGACGGGGAAGCGCGACTCCTAAGCCGGCACAGCACCTCACCCTCTTTTGAAAGGTTTCCTCCTCGTCCTTCCTTTATAGCTTACCCAGAAGGACACAGGGTGCCCTCCTTCTTCACTGCCGCGGCCAGTGCGCCAAGGTGCGCCGCCGTAGGTTATTACGTATCTTTGAGGGGCTATTACCTGAGGATGCGCGAGCACGATGAGCCCCCCCGACGTACCCTTTTTGCACAACGGGTACCCCTTTACCGTTGCAGGCGAAGTCCTGTGACCATCCACCCCTGTGAGGGCCTCCCCTTTTAAGGTCTCCTCAGTTTGTGTACCTCCTCAAAACCGCTAACATTCAACCTCTAAGTTTTTGGGTGTGGGGGGCTGAACCCGCGTGCCCCTGTCTCTCTTCGCGTTCTCTCTCGATTTCCGAGTTTTAGGTCCGGGCGTCTCCGACCGTCTAGGCAGACCTGACTAAGCCCCCCTCCCTCGCCATTATCCCCTCGGGGATCAAGAGCGCGAATCGGCTTTAAATCCTCCTGAACCGGTCTTCAAAGGAGGACGTTTTCAGCCCTTTCTGAAACTTTCCATAGAAGCCGAGATTTTCCCATTGCCCTCATTCTTCGGCCCGGCTCCTCCTTGGAAGTTCAGCTGTTTGTCGTCCACTCTGACCTGCTCTGTACGCTTCAGGTCGTATCCCCCTGTATCCCCTCTTCTTCTCGAGACCCGACCTGGTCCAGCCGTGTTTAGCAAAGAATCGCAACGGCCTCGACCCTTGAGCCGCATTTTGAGGGAAGTCCCCTCCTCCCCGATCATAAGTGAAAGTAATGTGTTTTTTTCCCCCCCCTGCCGGCGTATAGAATTTTCTCTTCTTCCGCGTGTCCCTCCCACAACTGCCACCGGTGATTTGATGACTGGTTTCAAGGGATAACCCCCAGTCGCGTAGGAAAGGGCTTCTGGCTCCCAGTACAATCGATTTCTTTCCCTCGGCAAAGGGACATGGACCCACGCTCAGTCATCACTCTCCCGCCAGCTATATGCTCGAAGTAGAATTCAGAACCTCAGACGTGCAGGAATCGGTAGTGCATTCCCCCGACCTGATTTTTGTTTTGATTTTTTTCTCGTTTCTGTTTTCCCCCCTCTGCATGAGCGGACACCAGGAGGTCTTTTGACTTCAAACCTACCCCCGCCCCCCCTTTCTCCTCCCCAAGTCTGATGCGCAACCCAAAACGCCGTTCTGACATACCTTTGCTTTTTATTTTCCCTTCGGGCCCCTTTCCTCGCTTCAATGGGCTCCGGCACGACGACGGTTCTTGGCATGGTGGATTCGACTTCCTCTTTTCCCCTCTTTAGACGGACGGTGAGGGAACACAGAAGCAAACCGGTCTTGGGGTACCTCGATCCTGCCCCCTAGAACCCTTTCTTTTACCCCCCTTTCGCTCTCGCAGTTCACCTTCTCGTTTGTTGTTGATATCGATGAAATGACGTCTGAGATTTCCCAGTGCCTCCCCGGGTTCGATCTGTGCGAGGTGTCTAGCGACACCCTCCAGCTTCTCTGTTGACAAAGTGTCCAGAAAATTCTTTGATTCCCTTTCATTCCCCCACCATCCCGCGTGCTGGAACGCGGTTGTCTCAAATTTGTGTCTTGCCTCCCTTTTTGAGAGTAAACCTCCTTTTTTAATGCTTTTAGACTTTTGGGTGGTTTAGACACTCATTTTGTTTTCCCGACTCGAGGTTGAGTGTAGGACCCCCCCTGGTCGCCCATCCCTTTCGTTTTCACGTTTTCTCTAGAGTGTCACTCGAACTCCCATTTATTCAACCGGAGTTCCCCCCACCCGGCGGGAAGCGGCCCTTTGCTTTTCTTTTTTTTCAGATTATGCCTTTTTTCTCCTTCGGTTCTGACGAGCTCGTGTGCATTTCAGTGTAGCCGTGGGGCGTTCTTTTGTGGTTTCGGCCCATGAACCCCTGGACGACGCGCCTTTTTTTTCATCCCTTGACCCCTTTTCAGCACTTTCCCTTCCTTCCCTTTGCATTGCAGCTGAGCGATTCTCCCCGTCCTTCCACTAAACCACAGGTCCCCCCTGAGGTCGAGTCATCGCCCGTCCTTCGTAAGCTCCCCTCCCAAGGAAGATGTTCCTGCTTTGTCGAGTTAGTGCTTGATAGTAAGCGTGCCCATTTAGGGGCTCCCTGCTTAAGCGGGAGCCGTTCGAGCAGTTAGCGACATTCCTTGATATTTCGCGTAGAAATTCAATTTCCCGACCGAGTTGCTCGAGGGGAGACGGTCATCGACTCCCTAACAGGATCTGAGGAAGTCTTCTGTTGTACCTTATCCGATAGCTCCCCTGGGCCCGCCGGTAGGAGCCAAACATTTTGCGTATACTCTTTTATATTCGATCCTCCAACAGGTTGGATATGGCTATGGATATCGTCAGTCTGGGTGTCTATTTATCAAGATCCCCTTTTTTTTTACTCAAATCGCGAGGTAGACCTGTCGAGATTTTCCCGATGACGCTTGAGTTGCAGAGCGCCTAATTGCATTTCTTTCGTTGATCAGACCTTCACAAATCTCCGATTTTTCCTGCGGGTGCTTTTTTCGGACCCCTCTTCCCCGCCTGACTGCGGAATTCACCGGTGATCGTTAAAGGTTCTGTAGGCCCAGAAAGGTGGTAAAAGTGCGGGTCACATTTTTTCTTTTATTTGGCCTCATTTTTTTTTTGTCATGCATCGTATCGCCAGGCCCCGAATCAATAGTTAGTCATAAAGAGGAGGCCCCCCTTTGAGCTTCTTTATTGCTCTTGAGTTGCCACATTTTCTCCCTGAAAGACTTTTCGAGAAGTGCACGATAGAGGACATAGCTTGTCTTTTTTCCCCTTCCATTGGCTTCGGGAGACGAGGCCCCTTTTTCGCGAGCATAAGGGCGATTTCTTTGCCCCCCCGAAAGCCGAGAAAGTTTATTCGAGGATTATCCTTGTCCCTTTGTTAAATTTTTCCCCAACCCACGTCGCGCGGCTCATGTTTTTATCTCATATCTGATCTTCAGCAGCGTTTCTCACACTGTAACGGAATTTTCTCCCTCCTTTGTGGGCTTTGCCACGCGGGATTGCGGGGTCTTTTTCAATGAGTTAGAATTCCCCAGGTCTTCCCGCAGCCAACGACGTTCGAGCGGGGGATCTTGCTCGAGGCCGACTCCCTTAGGGAGCTCTCGCTGTCTACAAACCTTTTTTTCTATCTTCTGTTTTTTCCCACTTCCTCCCCTGTTTGTCTTCTCGAGCCCAAAGGTCCTTCTTACCTTTTTCCCATTTCCCCCGGTACCGGAGGTAGGGATGTTCTCCATAGATCAGTCATCATCTCCCTGGCGCGGAAAAGTGTGGGGCACCTTGCAGATGACTTCCCCCCACCAGGGCCCCACTGAACTCCCTCACGTTTTCCCCCCCTCCCCCCAAGTCACACCAAAGTTAGTCGGACAGGTTTGAAGAACTTCTTTTGCACCGGGCCTTTTCGAGCAATTCCTTCCTTGGTTGGTCCCGAATGGCCCTTCCTTTGATAACACCAGAGAAGTTACGAACAATTCGGCTGTTGTCTCAGGGTTTTTTTTTGACTTAGAGCTTGGCCAGCGCGACGACGGCACGTCCGTGGTCTTACTCCACGAGGTGGGCAATCCTCTGAGTTCTCCATCTCTCTGTACCTGTTAAGAATGACTGGAAAGTTAAGATCCCTGCTACGGCCAGTGCGCCAAGGTTGTGCCGCCGATCTTTTTCACTTCTTCGCCAGGAGAGATCTGTTATTCAACGAGGGATGAGCGGAAAATAGCGAAAGACGGACCACTACTTTTCTTCCAACGGGGGGTACCCAATCGCGCCAGCTTTTTCATGGGAGACCCCCCTTGGCTCTCCGTCAAGGTGAAGTGTTCAATCGGCACCCATAGTCAAGCGCTGAGACGGTGTGGGGAGTTTTTCCAGCTGTCCCAAGGAGAGTATGAGCCTCCTAATCTGTAGGATAGCTTTCCCCCGCTTTATATTCGTCTAAAGCCCCCCATTCAGGTCTGACCCCCTAACTTTCCGCAGTAGTCCCCCCGACACCCTTCACGCGGGATCCCACGAGAGGAGGAACGTCCTTTTTCCTCCTACAGGAGAAACACTCCGGATCTTTGTACGGACAACAAGGCATGTTACTGCCATACTACTTTTTAAAAGATGCCCCCTTTTGGACCCTCAAAATAGCTAAAACGTCTAGGGCGTCGGTTCATTTTCAGATCCTCTACCCCCTTTCTCTTTTCCCTATCTCTCGATGCGACGGTTTGCACGGCTGAAAGCTACTACCTTTCACCCCCCCCCCGACCCGTGCCGCCGTAGATTCCCAGATCAGCAAGACCTCTTTCTCCTCCGATTTCGACTTTTCGGCGCCGCAGTTGGCCTCATAAGGGCCTTATCCTGACCAAGTTCCCGTTATTGGTCATTCGCCTCGCAAGTATACGGACTTAGCGTGCAGATAACCCCCAGCATCGTGCGTGACTTCCAGGTGATTCCCAACAATTTCCGTTCGGCCAGCTTTGTTTTTTCCTCAGCCGTCTCCCAATTTCTCTTCACTTTGTAATGAAATAGATCCCTCCTTTGATCTTATTCCCTCGCCGTTCAGTCCGAAGTACATTTGAGGAATATCTTCAGGAGATATTTCCCATTCAATCCTTGCTGGTGATTTTTTTTTCTCTAGACCCGGCCGATTGTCGTCCATCGAGGCATGCCTTTTCCCTTTCCAAGGTTTTCCCCCCCCTTCCCCCAACGCCAACTCTCGAGAGGCCTTCTTCCCCCCCCCCCCTCGTGTCGCATGACCCCCCCCCCCCGCTTCCTCCCCTTCAAGAAACAACTGGAAGATATGGTACTCGTCTTTTCCCTTTCATTCCGGACCCGACGAACGCTTTCCGCCCGCGGCCGGTTTTTCCTTTTTTTTTATCACCCCTCTAACCCCTACTTTTCTTCCCCAACAGCCTTCCCCCCCCGTATAGTTGTATTCGGGTGTCTTCTACAAATCGCACCATGACCTCTCAACCGTCCGGTCCCCAGATCTCTCGCAGCTTCTCTCCTCCTTTTGTGTATGCACGCCGTCTTTCTTTTTTTTTTAGTCATTCGAACCAGGTCGCTTTTGGCTTTCTCCCCTAATACCCGAGAACGGGTGGACCGCCTTCAGTTTTCCCCCATTCTTATTTTTCGCGGATCCACCCTCGCCGCGGTAAACGCTTCAGGTCCAGCCCATTTGTTAATCCTAGGGGCTTGCCCCAGATCTCTTATGACCCCCCTTGTTCTATTCGGCTACGACTTTTTTCGACCACGACCCCCCCCCACCCCCCCCCCCCCCCCCAAAACCCCCCACCCACCCCCTCCAACCCCACCCCCACCCCCCCCCCCCCCCCCCCCCCAACACCCCCCCCCCCCCCCCCCCCCCCCCCCCCCCCCACCACCCCCCCCCCCCCGGTTGCTGCCGACCTTCATCCTTTTTTTAGAGGGTCGTCCCCCCCTTTTCCCCTTGTGACTTTCTTCATGCCCTTTCCTGGTCGTTCGTGCCACTCGAAAATCCCCCGTCTTGATTTAGACTTCCGACCCGCTGTGCGGGATCCCCTTCCTGTGCCGGGCGCACGCAGATGATCCACGTTTTCGGATCCTCTTTTCGTGTTTTGAAAGGTGTAGCACCGTTCTTTCCAGGTGTCTTCTTTAGCTTTGCTCCAGAAGCCCTGCCGTGCTTTTTTTGTTTTTAATCCCCTCCCCCTTCCGCATTTCCTGTTGATCATCAGCTGCGGACTAGACCGAAACTTGTCACCATGGAATCGGTTTTCCATAGGGTTCTGAGGACGGGCACAAATGCGGCGCCAGGCTGTCCGGTGGGCCGTGTAGATTTTCTTCTTCTCTTTTTCTTCTCCTTAGCACAAGTCGGGGGCTTTGGACTTGAAGGCGGGACATTTTTTTTCTTGCCTTACGCCGGCACAGCCGGCATTTCGCTAGATCGGCACTTTTTTTTTAGACAAACAAAAAAAACAAATTGGATGTCCCGATGCCCGCCGACGACGTTGAGAGAGTGGAGACTCAAGAGAACCAGCTCTTTTCCCCTTGGCCGGAACTGACGACCTTGTTTTCCCCCCTCCGTCGCCCCCGATCGGCCGCCGTTCAGTGTAGCCGCCCTAACGTGCTCTTTGCGCTCTTCTGCGTCCCTTTTTTGATTATTTTGGATTTTATGTCCGGGGACTTGGGGTAGGACGGCGCGCCCTACTCGCATGTCCTTTGCGCGACGAGCAGCTAGAGCCGGGGCCATTTGCAGCCACTCTCTTAGGAGGGCCCCCTGCCTGGCCCTCTTCTGAGTAACAATTCCAGCCGTCTGCGTGATTCCACCGTTCATACTAGGTTTTTCTTCCCCAGCTAAAGGTGGGACCAGGCCATGCTCTGATCCCACGTCGGTGCGGCCCGAGTTTCATATCTCCTTCAGACCGGAGCCCAATCGCTCTCGGCCTTCCCGTAAGCTTTAAACCAACTTTTTCCAATGGGACTTTTTCTTTGCTTCTTTTCCTCTTTCATGCTAAGCTAGAGCAGTGACACTCTCGTTTGTGCCCGCTTGTCGTGTTAGCCCTTCCGCGCGGCAACCGTCGCCTTAGGCCAAGGGCGAGGCCCCAATTCTCTTCCGCAGAACTGAAATGAGAGTATCCATTTCTGCCTGGATGCCTGCAAAAAAAGTCGATCTGTCCATGGGTCCTTATGTGCCTCCCGCCCGTTCTCACATCACTGTCCGACTACGGACTTTGTACTCTTGAGTTTGACCCCTGCACTAGTCTTCGTGTCAATAATCGACATATTTGTCGACTTTTCCCTTGCATGAGGGGCTGATGCTCGCTTTTTTAGTACAAAGGGAGGTATCCCTTCTTTACCCAGAAGTGGATTCTCTTTTCCCTAATCCCGTGTTTTCTTTTCTCCCCCCGGCCCTCCGTTGGTCGAAGACAGCGGAGACCCCTTAGGGAGTTGTCCCTTTTTTAGCGTCCTGAGCGCCTCTCAGAACTTCGAAAACGTTGCGGGGACCGTGTGTTTTAATGATGCGGGCACTTCCAATCCCCTTGAGTGAAAAAAGCCCACCCCGTAGTTACGGAGTTTGACGGACAGGAATTTTTGGCTTTTCCCTCGGGCATTCCTCGCAAACCATGCGCGTGTTGCCCAAAAGCCTCTTCTTAGTTCCCCCCTCATTTCGAAAGTTAGGCGGTGTTTCAGAAGGGTTTCTTGATGCCGCGACGGTGGCCAGGACCGCAGGATTGACTCCCTCCCCCCAAAGTCTTGGAGGCCTTCCTTTCGCGTTTTCTTTACTTCAGAGGACAGTAAGTGCCACGGTCCGTTCCTTCCGGCAAGCAGGTTGGCCGCTCCTCTGAGCACGGAAGCTCGAGCTTCTTCCTTTATGTACCTTGAGGATCAGGTTTAACTCCGTCTCCTCTAAAGACTATGTATCGTACAACTTCAATGTCCCCTTTTTTTCAGGCCTCTGTTTGCGACACCCGGGCATCACGTCCGGCGGGACTTTTACACACCTACGTTTTTCCCACCCTCCCTCGGGGGAGTCTGCAAACCGATGTCACCCGCTCTTGATTTGTTTCTTCTTGCTCGCGGGCGCGGTCTAGGCGGTTTTTATCAGAGGTTTCTCTTTTCCACGTACCACTAACACAGCATCACCTTCACTGTTCCAGCTTTGTTCCGGACTTCAGTTGTTGCTCCGACTTCTACTTTTTCGGATCCTAGGGAGAGAGTTCCCAAAGCTCCCTGATTACATCTAAGAAGTTCACTTGGAGAGACGAACATTCCCTCTTTGGGGCCCCCCCCCCCTTGGCCCGTTCAGCTTAGTTTTCCTTCCCCTTCTGCGAATCCCCCTCGATGAAGATCTTCCTTATCCCTCTCACTTGCTCCCCTTCAGTCGCGAACAAGACCTCCAAGCCTCAGAATCGCCGAATTTTCCCTGTCTCGGCACATTCTCCGCTGCGGCCGCTCCAGTACCAGTTTTTTTATGATCACTCGACTCAGTTCCTTCCTGTTTTTTTTTCCGCCTTCTCTCGAAGCTGCTGATCACGGACTTCTTTGAAGACCTAAAACGGCAGCAGGACCGTCCCTTTTTTTTTTTTTCCACCAAAAAGGCCGCGCCGTCTGCCAGGGTTTCTGTCGCCCCCCTAGGAATAAAAGCAGTGCCTTCCTTCCCTGACTTGCACTATGTGTCATCATGTAGGCCAAGAAATCCTGCTTTTCCCACCCTTTTCCCGCACATTGAGGACTCGGCCTGATATCTGACATCAATTGACTTGCTGTGATTTCGAGTTTTCATGACTCGTTTTTTCGGAATTAGCATGACGCGACAAGTTTCCGGGGTGTAGTGGTTAAACCCCACCACTCTCTCCGTCGTCTCCCCCAGCAAACCCGTCGTGCCTGCCCCCACCCCCCTTCTTCCGACACCCCTTTCAAAGAAACCCTCCCTACTTCTTTCTTCCACTCACAAGAGCTCAAGATGGGCTCACGGGACCCGACTCCAATTTCAGTGATTCCGACGGCACTCACGAGTTCTCAGGTGGTGACCCACTCCGGTTCCAAACCGTTATAGAGCGTATTAGGGTGTCCTCACATAGACATCCAAATTGGTCCTTTTTTTACCTCCCCATCCTCTTCCAGACCTTTTTTTTTAATCATCCTTGTTGTTTGAGAGTGAGAGGGATCAGGGGAGTGTTCCTCCCGAACAGGTCGGGGGTCATGTGGCGTTGAGTTAGAGAGACAACCGACCGGATTGGAAAGCGGTTTGTAACCCTTAGATACCCCCAGGTGACCTTTTTCCTTTCCTTCCCCCACACGCGCTTGCTGGAACCTAGTGTTCCCCCTTCTCATCTGTCTTCTCCTACGAGCCCACGATCTTCACGGTATGGTCTCTTTTAGTAAGTCCCTTCTTTTTTTTTGTTGCTCCTCCACCCCTCCTTTTTGACGATAAAGAGATGAGTTTTTTTTGGTTTTTTCACTTTCTTATGTTCTCTTCCCCCTCGTCACGTGAGCGCGTTCCTAGCCCTCCCACTTTCTGATGTCCTTCTGAAAGATTTCCCCTTCTTTTTGAGGACTTCGTCAGGATGACGGGCGACGAAGATGATGACCACGATTTTTATTACCGGATTGATTCAGCTCGTGAGGTCCCTGTGTAGCCCGCCGGCGTTGACGTTAGGATTGTAGTCGCTTTAATGATTCCCCCTTTTCCGCTTTAAGTTCCTTGGAACCAGGTCAGCACCTGATGTGTAGTCTGCACGACTACGGTCATTCCCTTCGAAAGGCCCAGGGAACCACCGCGTTACTGAGGGCGAGGTCATTTTTGGGACGGACCTGCCTTGAGGAGAAAGTAAGATGTTCTTCCGGTTCTTTTTCTTCTGACTTTTGAGCTGACTTCGGCCATTTTTCGCGTCGGAAGCTTTGAGCCCTCGAGCGGGGCTTACCGGTCTTCTTGACTAGATGAGATAGGTAGCTCTTTTTCTGCCTCCCCCTTCCTCTGAACTTACGCTGCGCCGAAGTCCGTTGGCTTATGGTGCCCCCGTCTAGCCAGATGTGACGGGCTTCGATGCAGGTACTTGAAGAAATTGTTGTCCGTTCTCATTCTTCAAGATTCTAAGGTGAGTGACACCGTTTCAGTGGACGAGGCCGATGCTTCCTTCTTTGCTCGTTTAGGTTGTACTTCGTACGATGGGGTATTTTGAAATCTGGATACTCCTGACCTTTAAGATCCCCACCCCTCCGAGAGAGACCGCGATCGATCGAACCCTTGCACAGCGGTGCCATGACTCACACCTCTGCCTCCCAGATGGTTCCTTAGTTTTTGGCTTCCCCGCCGAATGATTGATGACATCACGGTTTTTCCTTTTTCTTGGTTACGTTGCAACGGAAGGGGAAAAGTCTAAGATCCGTCTTGAAGTTGTGCCTTGATTTCTTCCCTCCTCTAGTATTCATGACCGGAGACCCCTCATCGCATCGCGCCCCAAGCTCCCCCTTGGACATGGCATGGGAGTTGCCCATTGTCTGCCCTCCTCATGAAGCCTTTCCCCGCTCACGAGGACCTGCATTTTTGATTTGTCGTTCCCTTTTTTTGCGTTTTCCCCCCCCGCGCGATCCCTCAGGGTGAACTTCTTTGGAAGGACCCTTACAAGACTCGAAATTTTTTCTGTCGCTCTCTTTGAATGGATCTTGCCCACAAATGCTTTTTTTTTGTGAGCCACGAGGCCCTAGTGCCGCCGCCCCCCTCCTGTTTTTTTCTTTGGATCCCTCTTACTTTTTTCGTTTGCCAAGCGTTGATTGTGGTGTCCTGTGTGCCATCGACCTAGGCTAACCTTACCGCGCCACGACTTGCTTGGTCTTATGCTTCCCCCATACTTAGTCTCCCTGCGGGTACCCCCTGTTTCTTATTTCCTTGGACTCTCCTTTAATAACATCAGTTGTTGAGAATATCCACCGTAGGTCCCCTACTTCCCGCTCCAGTGACCCAGAGGGGGTTGGTTTTTTTTTTCATCGCCAGCTAAGCAGACGCGACGGGGGACGCTTAGCCTCTTCCCCCTCTTATGAAACTAAGGGACAGCACCCTTCACAGGTTGTGTTGCCCCACAATTTTTCCAAAAAGTCCGAGTAGGACAGGAAAGTTTTCCAGTTTTACCGGCCTTGGCATCGGCATCTTCGAAACCTTCCCGTTTTCTTTGGTTTGACACATATTCCAAGTTCTTGACCCATGAGCCACAGCGAGTTAGTCACTTTTTTTCTTTTTTTCTTTTCATCGCCTGTTGCGCGCCCCCTGTCCTCGACGACCTCCAGCGTTCCCTGCACCGTTTGACCCACTTTGCAAGGTACTAGCGAGCCTTTCGGTCTTTCTCCCCCCCGAAGGCCCGTCAAGGTCACGTCCAACCCCCTTGATCCTTCCCCATTGCGCCAAGTGTCTTGCCCGCTTGTACTCCGCGAGGCTATGGGTCGGGTTCCTTCCCTCCCCCGCAAGATAAGGCTCCGGCCAACCTCGTACCTTTATTGCAGGCGAGCACTTTTCTCTTTTCGTTCCATCCAGGTTCATTTTTTGGTCCCTCCTCAAAAACCGACGGCCCATCGTCAAGTAAGTTGACGGTGGGTGATTACCCGCTGTGCCGGCTATTATCCGCGCTGCCGCTCGCGTCCCCGGTTTCGGTCTAGGGCTTTTTATCCCCTCTCCATCCCCACCTTTCCAGTGAAGTACAACCTCCCACAGCTAGTCATTTCCCTTGAGTCCGCCCCGTCAGGTCAAGGTGGCAGGCTCCCCTTTTTCCGCTAACTCGGACAAAAACACCCTTTATTCCTCCTCCCCTCCGAAACAGCTCAAATGCTGAGACGGTTGAACTCAAACCTCGCTCACCCAGATCGGTCTGGCCCTTTGTTAGTCCCAACCTTTCTCGAACCCTACTTCCTCTTCCTTTTAGCTTCCAAAGGGCTCAACGGGCTCCCTCGATCTGCGCCTTTTCTTTTTTTGGACCTCGCTCACGAAAAATCCACAACGGCCCTCCTCGGGGAGAAATTTCTTGCCCAGATTTCCCGGCCCAGAACGGGCCGATGACTCGACCTAATGTTCCTTTTTTTCCTGCAGCGGTCTCGCGCAAGCTGTGCTGTCCTTTCGCTACAACGGCCAGCCTTGAAATGGTTCAAGGGCTCAACCCCCATCGGCGTCGTTTCCAGGGCGTATCTTTTCGGCCTCGACCAAGCCCTCCCTCTCCGGTCCTCCGGCTTGCTAACTGGACCTGCACACTTCAGGTAGACCGGTGTGATAATCTGCTTTCCCGTCCTTCCTCCTCCGAACAAGAGTTTTCAGGACTCGGCGTGCAGGCACATCAAGACGGGGTTTTATGTGCCTGTGTTTTCTTTCCCTTCACCACTTTGCCTCTGCGGACTCGAGCCGAGCGACGACTTGTCGTTACGAACCATAACCCCCCCAGTCTTCTTCCTTCAGCAACACGTCGTTGGAACCACCCACTTTTATACACCCCCCCCACGAACACCGGATTCGAGTTCCCAGAACCTTTTCTTTCAACTTCCCTAAGCCACGAGTCCAAGCACTGAGATTTTTGATCACTTACGAACTCTTTTTCCGGCACCGACGACCCGTTCTCGCGGGATTCGGTCCCCCCCTCGCACATTTTCAGAAACTGGTCTTGAAGACCCTTTCATATCTCAGTTCATATCTCATATGTTCCTCCCTTTTGTTGGTAGCGCGAACTGCGAGGTTCCTTCTGTTTGGAGGGTACCCCGGCCCAGGTTTCTCACTGCGAGGTGTAGTTAAATCCCCTCGCGATTAGTGGAAAGTACTTTGGCCCCCTAGTTCCTTTCTAGTGCTGAATCCACCATCGGCTTGTCTGGAAGCGGTCTAGTTTTCGTTCCGTCCCCCTACGCTGGTGCTGAAATCCGAGGTACACACGATCTATATCCTTCGAAGGGTTGGTGGGTTTCTCCCCCGCCCTCCCCATTCCCGGGTTTTCTGAAGACGAACTCCCAGAGTATGGTGGTCGGTTCCCCCACCCCCACCTGGATGTCGCTCACCGAGTCAGACAGCGGAGTTAGATCTTTTTTTCAATAAAATCCCCATTTCTTTTCTATATTCCTTCACTCCCCTAGGTTTAGTGAGTACTGGTTAGGGTCAGACGGGCGGAGACTCCAGGATCCACTTCTTTTTTGAGAAGAGGCAGTCACTGGTAGCCTTTTCCGTGATCTCTTTCTTGTATTCTCCATTCCTCCAGATCATGACTCCTTTTTTGGTGCATTAACTGGAACAGTACGTCCTGAAGTTCTTGTAGCCTTCCCTCCCTTCAGCAGTTTGCGCGAGACCGCGAAACGGCAGTCCCCACAGGGACGTTAGGGTCTTCCGGTCCCGGTTTTTGGACCGAAATGTTCTTAGGAACTCTTTCCCCCCCCCAGTGAGGCTTTTTATAGAGGTCTGTCGGACCTACGATTCCATGTAGGTTCCGAGCCCGGAATGCTTAGCACGTTAGACGTGTTCAGAGGCGAATGAGATCTCAGGTTCCTCCCCAGCGCTGAAATTAAAGCTGCTCCCGTGCCGATCCTTTTGAGAGGTTTTTTTCCCTTCACTCGCAGCTCGATGGCAGGGATCTCCGCACCTTGTGTCGTCGCCTAGGATCCGCCGCGTGGTTCAGGTAGAGGCAGCAACCCCCCCTCCTCCCTCAGTTAGCTGCACGATAAGCGGGAGGTCGGCTCTTTGGGGGGTAGTATTTTGGCTGGTTGGAGACCTCACCGCGGGATTCCCTTCCCTAGCGTTCTTTCCTCGCGCAGACGAGTCACGCGTCGCGTAGCATTTGACTAATATCAGGTGACCTGTTTGGTTCCCCCCCAAGATATTGATTGAAGAGGTTGACGCGGGGTTTTTGTTTTGGGGGGTTCGCCACTCCCGGAATGCGTCGCCCTCACCGGTGATGTCTTTGCTTTGGTTTAACGGGTTTTCCCCCGGTTTTTCTTTGACTTCCTCCGTCTAATGAATGCAGAGTTCATTTTCAGTATCAGCCCCCCTTCTCTGATACCGTTCCTCCCTTTCTTGGCCAAATGAGCACTGGCCGTGCCCTGCCGATTCTTCTTAAAATGTACAGTTTCCTGTTCCCCTCCCCTGGATTGAAATGGAACCGCTTGTTGTTTTTTTGAACAGACGTCTTTCTCCTTTTGCCCAACGTCGCGTATAGTAGAAACCCTGGAGATGAACCCTGTTCGCCCAGCTTTTTTCAACCCGCTTCCCTTCCTTTCTGTTTGCAAACACGTAGCGACTTGGTTATTTTCCCCTGATTGCCTCGATTCTAACTACTGTCTTCGGGGACGAATTTTTGTGTTCGTGTCCCCTCTTATTTGGGATGTGCCCTGATTAGAATCATCGCACTCCTTTTTGTCTTTATTTCGCCCGACTTCGAGCCCCGGCGGGAATGTTATTGCGACCCGTAACCCCGGGTATATAGCTGTAGTCCCGACGGTTTCCTCCTCAGTTTTGTTTTTTGTAGATAACACTCGCGACCCGACTCGATGGGCCTTCCCTTTACGGGAGCGCCCCTACTTTCTGCTAAGCCCCGACGTTTTTTCTGCGAACTTCGTGGAGCTGGGACGCCGAGAGCGTCGGCGCCCCCCAGGCCCATTCCCTCCCCTCCAAAGTTGGCAAATGTCCCACCCCAAGCGTACACCAGTCCCCCCCTCTTTTTCTTTGGCACGTGGCTTGGCCGGGAATTCGCACATGAGCCGCCCCGTTCCCCCCCTTGCATGAGAGTGAAATGTCACGAACCAGCTATTTTAGACCCTAGCGGTCGTGGGTCATCGCAGGTTGACTGCGCGACGGTCAAGAGCGACCTCCTGTCCTGTACCCCACCCCAAGAGGGGTCCCTCTCGTTCTGTGCACTTTCCCCCCTTCCAGTAGAAGTTTCCAAGAAGGCACGGAAAGAGCCCGCTACCCCCCAGTTGCCGCCGCTTCTGGTTCATCGGTCCCTCGAGTGATGAGGGGCCCGGGCTTGCCCTCTTTCTCGGCACGAAGTGCGACACCGAGCCCAGGTTCGTACAACTTGTTTACCCCCTTCTTGTTCCCCCTCCCCCCCGCAGGGTAAATCACCGGTGCGTTCTCAGGCTCAAAGTTTGTGGTACTCACACACGCCGGCAACTCCTCGACGGTTTGGTGGAGTCCAGCCTTTTGAACTTTAGTTTTCTCATCTCGCGGTCCTCGTCTCGGAGACCGCGGTGCGTGCGTTTCTTCCCGCGGTTAGGTATACACCATTGGACACACCCCCCCTGCCACAGAGACATAATCACATTGGTCTCTCTCGAGCGAACGGCCCCCTTTTGTCAAGGTGTGCTCCGGACCGGCGCCCGGGTTAGACCGGACAAAAAGGCAGGAAGCCCCCCCTCCTCCCCCGTTTCAAGCTGGAGCCTGTTACCTCACTTTTTTTTTTCCTCTCCCTTCCCGTCTGGTCCGTCTCTTTAGTGAGACAAACCCCTCCCCCCTCTTCAGCGAAGCTGACTGCTCTTCTCCACGGGATCAAGCACTTCATTCCCAAACCGGTTCCCCGTCCTCTTCTCCCGCCCCCTTGCCCGAACTCGCCAGGCTAGTCCCTATTCCTTTTAGCCGCATTCTTGGGTCTTTTCTTTTCGTGTCCTAGACAATACGGGAACGTGTTGCCCACTCTCCCTTGGCTCACTTTTTTTATCCCGGACTTTCGTGCAGACCTACTTCCGCGGTTTCCAGGTTTTTTATTCAACCGGCTTTAACGGAGGCCTCGCTTTCTTGTAGCTTCCCCCATCCGCCAGTCCTCCGCCACTACCATGGACCTACCTGTTAGCCCGAGTGGATCACCTTTTCTCCCCCCCCTTTTCATAACGTTCCCGCACAAGAAGGTGCAGGATCGTTTGGCATTATATCCGACATCACCGACGGCGTTGATGTCTTTCGATTTCCCATTTCCGCGTCGGACTTGAGACAAGTCAGGGTCGTGACCTTTCACCCTCACTCCCCAACCTTTTTACGGCCGCGTGCGTGCGCCAAAACAACGTATATCCCCCCCGCAATAACCACCTGAAGATCGTCCTTAGGCAATCACCCTGAGCACGTTTAATTTTTCGTTCATCCCTCAGGCGATGGTTTCCGTACTCACAATCAAGCCTTCCTCCCCCCTTGTTTTTGACAACACTGTCCCCCTTATGAGATATAGGTGAGTAACACATAGGCTAAACCTGGTAGGGAGAAGTATACCCCCCCAAGTCCTTTC
>Ga0179591_1254642_pt1 | contig 17852 bp, 21 predicted proteins | sample CZOMad2_1_08_16f_FD_182891 | JGI IMG/M metagenome (GOLD analysis project Ga0179591, IMG submission 182891) | Vadose zone soil fungal communities from Angelo Coast Range Reserve, California, USA - CZOMad2_1_08_16fungal (PacBio error correction) | ecosystem: Environmental > Terrestrial > Soil >... | reverse complement strand
CTCCTTGGCAAGTCCTCTGCCCCCTGACTTGATCTGGCTGAACCCTCTCCGCCCCGATTGAGTTCTGTTTCCCTCTTCGGCGTCTCCCGGTCGAAACTCTGGAGGTCCCCAGCCCTTCTCTCCTTGTTTGATTTTTTTCCTGTGAGCAGCCGTCCGTTCTTTTATTTTTCCCCGAAGACCGACCCCCAGCTCCCCTTTTTCATTCACTCTTCAGCCTCCCTGTGCCAAGCGTCCTTTTGTCGGGACCCCTTTTCTCGTTTCGCCCCTTTTTTTGGGCTTTTGAATTGCTCCCCTGGCCTGGGTCCCCCCTGTCGTGACGTTTTTTTGACTTCCCCGTGATTGCCAATGGGGGCGGGTAGACGCGTCCCTTTCTTTGGGCTCCCGTGCCCCCTCAACCTCTGTGCTCGCTAGCTCCGCGATTGATTCCGGGTTTTTTTTTTTTTTTCCCTGCCTGAAACAAATTAAGCACCGGTTTTTCTCCCCCTTGAGAAACACGCCATGTCGACCAGCGTCTAGCCGTTCGATTTCTCTCATCGTCCGACCTGCGTGGCCCCAGCGTCTGCCAAGATCTTGCGCTTTTTTTTCTCCCTCCCACTTTTCTTTTTTCCACGTAGTCTCTGGACCACCCCTTACCTCATTCTTACTTTTTTCTCTATTCTGGAGCTTTTCAGGGGCGCGCAGTGAAAGTTTTTCTCGTGGCTTTCCACTTCCTTTGCCGCTTTCTTGCGGTCTTTGTCTGGACTGCGTGCCTTCTGACCACCTTTTTTTTGTTGTCCCTTCGAGAGCAGACCGTAGCATCTTTTTCTTTTTTCTACTAAGGACAATCCCCTCTTTGGAGAAATTTGCCTTTTTTGTTTCGACTTTTTCATTCCTTTTTCCCCCACCAGTACCTCTGGCCGCAGAATACGCCTTTTCCCCCTACTCCCCTCGCGACTCGGCCCTCCCCAGCCAAGAGGCTACGGCACCCGTCTTCTTCCCCGACCTTCATCCGGCCGGCGCACCCCCCCCCCGCACCCATTTCCGTCCTTGCCTTTTTTGTGCGTTTGACCAATCCCCCCCCCTGCCCCGGCCGATCTGGAATCGCTGCAATCTTTGGACCGGACGCTCTCGAGTGGCCCGCCGGTTTTTGTTTCTTTTATGCCCCCTTCCCGGCTACAAGGCAACCCCTTTCCGTGACCCGTCCACCCTTTACGAAACGACGATGTGTTGAGAGACTTCGTTTTTTTCAGGCTTGATTTATGCTTCTTTCGCGCGCGGCCCTTTGGCTCTGAGTTTTTTTTCGCTCCCTTTCTCTTTCTATCGCGTTAAACAGACCTCTGTCCGCCCCCCTCTTTTATCGGGAACACCTTCTTCCGAGATTCCCCTTACATCTGGCTGTTTTATTTCTGCCCCTTTTTAATTGATTTTTGCTTTCTGCAACATTCGCGGCGCCTTTTTTTTTTCTTCTTTTTGTCTTTTTTTCTGGGAACGTATCGAGGATGAGTTGGAATCCATGGTTCTGCTTCCTCTCTTTTTCAGGCCCCGCGGAAGGTGCGGCAGAGGAAGGTCCCTAACCCCCTCCTTTTTTGTCTCTTTTTAGGGGACGTTCCTGCCATCGGGCCTGATATAATCATCCTTTTTTCAAGTTTTTTTTCCCCTCCCACCCCTGGGCGTCGGTTTCGGCACCCCTTTTCATTTTTTCTATTTCTGTTCTTCCCCTACCCCCCTTTTCCCTTTGTTTCCCTTGGTCGCCAACCCACCGACGCCGCTGAAAGCCCGTCCCTTTTTTTCCCCTTCTCCGCCTGGCTACCGACTCTCGTTCCACGGTTTTATCTTTTTTTTTTTCGCAGACAGGAGGTTGCATCTTCCTTCTTATGTCCCTTTCCTGTTCCGTCTCTTTTAGTCAATCTTGGTGTGCGTGCCATTGGCTGTCATTTTAGTCCTTCCTTCCCCTCCTAATCCGGCGGGTTTTAGTTTTTCTTTATGCACCTGCCGTCTTTATACTTTTTTTTTCCTTCTTTTTTTTGTTCATGTTCCATGGGCGTAAGAGGAGTGGAGGCTCCTTTTAGTTCTTTTCATTCCCCCGGGTGGCAAACTGCGTCTTTCTCCTTTTTTTTTTTCTAGGTGGAACTAGTGAAGTCTACCTTATCTTTCTTTCTTTCTCCTCCTGTTTTTTTAATTCTTCCTTGTTTGTATAGATCCAATCTTTTCACTCTACTTTCCAGCCGCTTTCGAGCGGACTCCCCCCCCTTTTTCCCCCTCCCTTCCTTTCCTTTCTTCCCCCTGTCTTCCTGCTCCGCCCCCTCTTCTCTCCTCGGCCCGGTGTTTCTTCTTCAGCCGGTTCTGAAACCGCTCCTTGTTTCGATCCTCTTCTCAATTTTTTTCTTCTTTTGCATTACCCTACTGAATTAGCCCTTTCCTCCCTCTCTTTTTCTCCCCCCCGGATCTTGTACAGCCTGGGAAGGGCAACCCTTCTTTTTTTCCCTCCTTGTTACTTGCCCTCCCTCTCCCCTTGAGCTGAATGATGGCCTTTAGCCTTCGATTCCTTTCGACAGGGCGAGTGAGGATTTGGTACCCCTCTTTTTTTTATTTTTTTTTTTGTTTTTGTTGGTGCCCCCCATCGTTTTTAACCCCTCTCCTTTTCCTCCCTATCACATAAGCGCGTTTCCGGACCACTTCTTTTCAACCAACTACAAGCATTGACTTTGGTCCCCTTTCACCTTTATTTCAGAAGGCTTCTCTTTTTTTTTTCTTTCTTGATGACCGCGACTCAGATTCTTCCCCCAACATTCGTTTGGGTTTTTTTTTCTCTGGGGAAGCCGTCCCTCTTACTCACAGATTTTTTTTTTTCTGCCCCCTCTATGGTCCGAATCCCCATCGATGCCGTTCCCCCGTTTCCTTTCTGCCTGAACCGTCTTCCGCTTTCTGTTCGCATTGGGTTTTTTCCACTACTGCCCTTTCTCCCTGTTCCGACAAGCTCTGAGTTTTAGGCCTTTTTTTTTCCTTTTTCTCCTTTTTCCGATGTGGGCAGATCGCCTGTTTTTTCTTTGTTTAGGTTTGCTTAAAGATGATATCCCCTACTCCTTGATATTCAGAGATGATTTTTTCCACTTCGTGAGCTATACTATTCTACTTCTCACCTGGGTGGTTTTGCACCCTTTTTATCATTTTTTGCGTCTTTAGTTTTATAATTCAGGAACGTTTTTTGGTCTTTGGCTTTTTTTTCCCCTTTCTTTTTTCTTTGGGCATCGTCCCTCAGTGCACAGTATTTCCTCGCTGGGGGGATTTCTAAACCTGTAGTTAGCGTCATTTTCATTCCTTTTTTTTGGACTATTTTTTTTTTCGGGGATCGCATTGGAGACCTTTTCTTCATTCGTTCGTGGTTTTACCTCGAATGCTTCTTTTTCCGTGTTAAGAAGTGAGTTTTGAATTCTTTGCGTCTGTCTTGACCATTCAGCTTTTATGTTCGTCTTTTGGGAGCTCGTTTTTTTTTGTGTGTTCCTATTCCGTAGCCTCCTTCATGTTTTGCCCCTTCGTCTCTGATGGTTTCCGGCATTTTCGGTGTCAGCCCATTTCTGTTCTAGAACGTTGCAGGGGCTGGATTTTTCTTTTTTATCAAGGGCCTGATCCCTACTGACTTTCTAGTTTTCCGGACGTTACGTTCTTCTTTTGTCTCTTGAGATCTGGATATGAAGGGGTGATATCTCCTGTTTCTTCCTGCCTTGGTTTTTTTGTCAGGTAGTGTTTATTGATGGTGGCCTCTATTTTTCTTCCAAGATTTGCGGCTCTTCCTCCGGTTTCGTCTGGTAAAAAGGAGTTTTTCATTTCCTGCCGATGTGGGTGACGATCCCATTTTTTTTTTCAGACGCCGTTGGTGTCGTTTTTTATTCCGGCTCGGTTATGAGCTTTTTGTTTAGGTTTTTCCCTCTTCCTTTTTCCACAGGAAGCCCCCTTGTTTCTTCGTTTGGCATCTCCCAGTGGTCTGAATTTTCTCGGGGAGATAGCGCATTTCATTACTGAATTCTTGAGAGGTCACGCGTCCTATCCTTCCTCGACTCTTTTTTCGAGGATCTGGAGGCTTTCAGCTGTGTTCGCGCACGGACTGGGCTTGGGCATTTTCTCTTCCTACTTCTCGGGCAATCGAGACGTCGTTTTCATTTTTCTTCGACCCTTGAATTCCTTTCACTTGCTTCTTTGGCCTTGATCCCAACTTCTTTTCATTTTTTTCACCTCCGTACACGGCGCGAGCGAAGATCTCTCAGACCCCCTTTTATTTCTTTGTTTTGTCCGGCGCGTTTATTTTTCTTTTATGTTTTGGTGCCCTTTTTTTTTTTTGCCTCTCCTCCCGTTCCCTGTATACACCGTAATCAGTTTTCTGGGACACCCTTCCTCCTGACCAAATGGTCTTTTTCCCGATCTTCTCGCCTCAGTAGGGTAGCTTTCTATTCTGCTGTTCGTTTTTTTGGCCTCCCTCTGTATTCGTGTTCCTCCCGAGCCTTTTCCACAACCCATTCACCAGAAGCAGAGCTTGAATTTCCGCCCGATTTCCATCGAGATCAAGTGCGGCGAGACCCCACGTTGAGTTCACCGCTTTTCCCTCCCCCTACTTTTCCCTTCCTTGTAGCGATAACGCTCAGCGTTTCTCCATGTCTTCCGTGGCCCCGGTCCTGGACGTTGGTGTCGATCCCCCCCTGATTCTTTTTTCCTTCATTATTTCCTTCGTTGCGCAGTTTTACCCGTTCAAATGCTTCCCTTCTTGACTGTTTCCTCCCTTGTCCACATTGGCGACGAAGTCCGCCTCAGTGCGGTGTTCTATTTTCATTTTGCAGTTTCCGTTTCCTTTCATCCCACTCCCGCTCTTTTTTTGCTTTCGGTCGAGTCCCCCTGGGCCGTTGCCTTACAGCGCTTGCTCTTTCCGGACACTTCTCGCCCCCGACGGTCTTTCCCCGTGGCTTTTTTTCAAGAAGATGTGTTCACTTCCCCAAGATTTTTTTTTGTTTCTTTTGCTCCAACTGCTCCCGTGCCCCGGCTGTTGCGAAACTTTCTTTTACCTGTTTTTGCTTGTGTTGTTGACTGGTCTTTTCTTCAAGTTCACTTGACACCCCAAGGTCTTTCTCACGGGATTTCTCTTTGTGCGGCCTTCTCTTTCCGTGGTTCGTTGTGATTGTTGAGGTCAAACTGGCCCGGCTGATTAGTTGCTTTCTTTTTCCCCCCGCGTGTGGGCTGCTGGTTGATATGTTTGGCACCATTCCCCTCTCCCTTCTTTTTTACTCGTCAGATTGGGAACGGTGCGAATAAGTTATAGACGCCTTTGTTTGTTTGATTTTTCAACTCTCGACAGGCTTCCCCCCCGCTGTTTTCCCCACTCCCCACCTCGACGGTCCACCCTTTTTGTTTTCATCCTACGCTCCCTTCCTTTTTCCGGGGACAGTGCCCTGTAGCGGACCATCCAGTCCTATTCCCCATTGATTTTTCTGTTTTTCTTTTTTCCGGCACTCACGTCCCTTTGCCACGGAACGCGTCCCTTTTTCGCGCCCCTTTGCTTTCTTGATTTTTTTTTCCCCATCTTATTTGCGAGAGCACGTCCTCGCTTTTCGACCCGTTTTCTCGTTTGCACGTATCTTTCCCGATTTGCGAACTGCCAGTTCCTAAGTAGGGGTTTGAGTTGTTCCAGTTTGCCTCGTAGAACACACCGTACAGGCCGTCGGCGTCGTCTGACATGTGCGAAGGAAATTCTTCCATTTTTCCCTTTCCCCCTTCCTCTTGCGTATAGATTGGATCGTGGACAAGTCCTACCTTCTTTGTGCACGGTTTTCCCCTTTATCTTTCTGCTTTTATCCGCTAAAGATGAATCCCCTTGTCGAAAGTTTTTTCAAAACACCTCTCCCGGGCTCGTTTTTTTCGTTGCTGCTTTTCGCGACTTGGGTCCCCGTGGGCTTGCAAATTCAGCCCCCTTTTTTCTTTTTTGTCTTTTTTTTTTGGTTTCTTCTCGGTGCAGCGCGTCAAGCAGATGTTTGTCCCCCTCCTCTGCTGGACCTCTCACTCCTCCATCGCATCTCACTCAAATTCTTTTTTTTCAGGCCGAAGGCCCAGGACACTTTGTACCTTTTCTGTTTTTTTTCGACCGGGTCTCTCTCAGCCGTCGTGCCGTTCTACGATCTTGTCTGCCGCCTCGGTTACCCTCTTTGCCGCGTTACCCTTAGTGCTCGATTCCTCGTTTCACGGCGGCGCCTGGTTCTTTTAATCGTTCTTTCTTTTTTTTGCCAACTTCCCCGCAGCCATGGAGCATGGCTGATCCCCAGCGTCGCGTTATTGAACGCATTTCTCCAGTCCCCTCAGGCTCTTCCAGCGACGCGAACTGGTCCCTTCGCCTTTTTTTTTCCCACTTTTGTTTCCATGGCGTTAGTCACGGCGCCCGCTCCCAGCCTGTTTTTCCGGAAGGTCTTTTTTTTTCGTCAGATCGTACTTGCCGTAGGGAAATGCGCTTTTTTATTTGCTTCCACCCCGTGCATAATCTGCTTTTTCAGGCGAAGGTTCGTCTTTCCTTCTGCCCCTTGTTCGGCGCCGGACATCAGTCCACCCGCTTCTGCCTTTGGTGTCTCCCCGCACGAAAGAGGCGTCCCGTCCTTCGCGTTTCGTGCGTTCCCCTTTACCGCGTTGTGCCCCCGAGCAGCACAGCTGCCCTCTTTTTTTTGTACTTTTACCCACTCCCACCAGTAGGCCCACCCCGCTGGTTGACCCAGCTTGCAGTTCGTCCCCTTCTTCATTGTTAACCAAGGAGCCGCAAGCGCAGCCGGCCCCCTTTCGGAACGGCCCCTGGCCTTTCCTTCTTTTTGAGCAAGGCCTTTTTTTTCCTGAAACACGAACAGGGCGTCTTGTCACGCTTCGTTCTCTTTAGACCCCACTCCTATAGGCGCCCTTTTTTGTTTTTCTTCCTTATTCTTTTCTGAAGGTGGCCGTTTGGCGACTTTTTACTCAGTTGACCTCCCCAGCGGCCCGCGGGCTTTGGCCCAGTCCCAACTGACGACAGGAGAGAAATTGGCACTCCGAACACTCCTGTTTTTTCTTGTTCCCCCAGCCAACGCCGCCCCACCCCGTGTACACTCCGCCCCCTCTTTGCGGGTTGCACCCCCTGAAACGTCAATTACGGGTCAAGTTCTTTGTTTGCCTCAGTGGTCTCCCCAGCACGTCGTATCTTTAATGTGTTCCCTTTGGGTGGATCCCCCCCCCCTTATATCGACGGTCCCCCTATCTTTTCTTGACTTCCTGACTTGTCGTCCCCCCTTGACAGCTGTTCCCAGTCAGGCCCCAGGCTCTTTCCCTATCCGGAGATCCACCCGGACGATGAGGCGAAGCTCCTGGGGACGATGCCTCTTGCGATCTCGCTCTAGCGTTTGCCGTGTTCCCCGATTTCGTTTTTCCCTTTATTCTTTTTGAGACGTTGCGTACCTGACCGTCAACGTCCCACTGCCTCATCTGCCCCCCGCCTTTTTTTCCCCCCCCCCCAAACCGTTTCTTTCGATCACAAGAACTGAGATGGTTCGTCATCGGTTCTGATTTGTTCCTTTATGTTCTCCCATTCGCGAGTCTCTCCGGTAGTGCCCGTTTCCTTGTTTTTCTTGTCGTTCTCCTTTTTCTCGGACTTGGGCCCGCCGCAGCTCCAGCGGCGGTCTTTTTTTTCTTTCTTTTCCACGGAAGCAGGCACGACCCCTGATTGGGGCAATGTTCAGTTTCCTGGATCCTTTCTTTTCCTTCCTAATAATGGCCCTCATGTGCGCGGTTTGCCTGAGCCCCTTTTGTTTTTTTTTTTTTTCGGTTTCCGTTCAAACCTTTTAATTGTTCTACTTTTTAGTCGTTCCCTACACCAGAATCTTCTTTTTTTTCCTTTTTTTTCCGAGCCGGATTGACGCACCGCTTTTAAATCCCTTCTGGACCTACGTTTTTTCATGGCTTTTGTTTTCCCTGTGTCTCTCCGTTTTTTCATCCCTGGTTTGGTTCTGCGTGGGGGCCAGTTTTTACCTTTGTACAGATAGTTCTTTTTTTGTTTTTTTCTTTTGGTTGCGTTTCTTCTTCCCTGAAGGTGCCGGTCCCCCTTTATTTCCTTTTTTTATCGCATTTTTTCTCGAGGAGGGTCTACCGGCTGGACATACCGTCAGTGGCTTGTTCTTTATGTTTTCATTCCCTGGATGCTCCTCGAGATCCTTCCTTCCGGCGTCTCTTCCCTTTCTTATTCGGAGACGGAGGGACGGAGTGGAGATATACCGGTTCTCTTCCTGTTCCCCACGTTTTTTTTTTGAGATATATTCCTCGTTTAGTTTTAGCTGGCTTACGAGTAACCCCCCCCGTGTTTTGTTACCTGCGAGGATCCGCCCCTTTCTTCCTGTCTTCCCTCTTTTTGCTCGAACGCGAGCTCCCCGTTTCTCGCCAGGTTTTATTGTCCTTCCCCTTGTCAGCCGGTTTATGACATCCCTTCCGTTTAGGTCGCCTTTTACTTTTCTCCTTCTTCTTCCTTTCGCGGGGACCTTCTTCCTTACTGAATCAGTTCCCGGGAAAGAGATCTTTTTCCAGCTCCCTTTCTTTTTTTGCCTCTTGCCAACCAAGCCTTCCCTCGTTTAAGCCGGTTTGTTTTTCTGTTTGGCCACGGCGCTGCATTTTGTTTTTCTTTCTCTGATTCCTTGAACGCGCTGTTCTTTCTCCCTTTCCCTGTTTTTTACACGTGACATGCTTCGCGTCTCGGTGGGCGGTCTTTAACCCTCTCCTTCTACAGTTTTATTTTTATCACGATTTCACCTGGTCCACACTGCGGTTTGGACACCCCCCTCTTTTTCCTGGGCTTTTTCAGTGCCCCGCCAAAAGGTTTTAGTGCCAGCCTTCTCTTGTTTTACCCATTTTCGTCCCGTCTTTGGCTCCCGTACAGCCCGATATGCCCCGACGTTGGGTGTTCGTTTTTTCCATCTCGTTTTCCGCCGGGTGACGTACTCATCTATTCGCTGTGTTCCTTGCCTTCTCTCAATAATTCTGTTCTCCAGCCAAGGCATCGTTCCCGGAACTTTTTCGTTATGTCTCCCCCTGGCCTCCACGGCCGTCCAACCGCTCTTTTTTTTTTTGTATATTCCTCCGGTTTTTCGCGGGTTTTCTATCTTTGTGCTGCTTGTTTCTTTGTAATATTTTGATATAAAATTCATTTAGGGATTCTTAGCCTATTTTTTTGGTGCCTTACCCGTCGTCCGCTTATTTTTCTGTAGTTGTTTTTCTATCGTCCAGGGGGTATTGTTTTTCTCTTTGTAGTGTTACCCGGCACGTTATGGATGGGATCGCATGGTTCCTCGGGTCTTTTTACTCCTTTAACCTCTTAGGGGAATGGTGTCAGTTTTCCCCACGCCGGGTTCTCGTGGCTGTTTTGACGCTCCTGGTTTTGGGGGCTTGTCGGTGGAACGCCACCTCGTCATTTTTTTCTTTTTTTTTGCGCGCTTTCGTTTCGTGCTGTTTCTGTTTAGACTCTGGATTTTTATTCTTCTCGGATGGTAGGCGGGCAATTCTAGATGTCGACCGTTGTCCCTTTTTCTAGGATTTTTTCGCCGGGGCTGTGGTTCCTGATTCACGTAGGCCCCGTCCCACTCCTTTCTCCGTCTTGTGGGGCGAGTTAGTTTCTGTTCGCCACCCTTTTCAGGTTTTCTCGTCTTGTTTTGCCCTCCTTTACCCATCTATTGTGCCCAGGGACCGTTTTTTCCTTTTTTCTTGTTAGAATTTTCCGCTCAGTGTGACTTGTCCTGTTTTCCGTTCCTCCTTTGCCTGGCGCGGATGGGATGCTGCTTTCGTGTGTCCTTTTTTTCTTCCCAAAGCTGACGCTGTTGGTTCGCATGCTCTTTGGTCTTTCTTCTTGTTTCCTTTGAGTAGTAAGTACCTTTTTTCCCCTTAAGTTGGCCTGAGTCTGGTTCAGCGGGGTTTCTGTCTTTGACTAACCCGCTGGTGGTTTGTTTCTTTCCTTTATGGGTTTTCTGTTCCCTTTCCTTTTCTGTGTTTTTGTTTGTTCCATCTACTTTTGTTCGCTTGGTTGTTGTCTTTTTTTTTTTTTTGTCCAAGCTTTTTCTCTGAATACGTTCTCGCTGTGCCGCTTTTTTTTCTTTTTTTCTGCTTCCGGACGACCCCAGGGGTCCGGGGTGCTTTTTTTGCCTCTACAGTCAAGGTTTTTTTTCCTTCTAAGTCTGAAGCTTCTCTTTCCCTTTTACAGTACCCTTTATTCATTCTGGCTGCTTCCCCTTCCCGCCAGGCGTTGGCTGGAGCTTTTGCAGCGTGGTTGATTTTCAGTTCGCTATGGGGACAGCTGCCCCCTGTATTCCCTTTCCTTCACTGGAGGGGCAATCTTTTTTTCGTATTTTATGTTTCATTGTTTTACTACTTTGTCGTTTCTTTTTGGGACCGTGCTGCTCAGGCTGCTCCATGCTTTTGCTTTTTCCCTTTGTGGTTGGTCCCCGCGTTTCGATGCTCGCTGACTTCTCTCCCCCCACAAGGTCTCTTAGCTTTCTCTGGTTTCAGTTGTCTTGCCTTTATTATCTTTGATAGTCTGTCCCCGCTTTTTCTTTTCCGTTTCTTATTATGTTTTAATGAGTAAACTTTTGATCAGTTTCTTCCCCGCCTGTCAACCATAAGTTTGTTACCACGGCTTTTTTCTGCCTTGTTTCGACCGGAGTCGGTACTGAGGTCTCGTAGTTTGTTTTTCTTATTCTTGGGCAGCGGCCTGTCCCCTCAAAATCCACCACTTTTTCTTCTTTCACTTTTCTTGAAACTTGGGGGCGCTTCCCCCCTTCCGAGAACGTCAAGTGACCCTTTGTGAAGACGTGAGTCCCCGTATCTCGCGTTTCTCTTTTTGATGTTTCCTTTGGAGCTTGCCTGAAACCTCTCCGCGTTTCTCCGTTTAACAAGTTTTGTTTTTGGCTGGTCCTTGTTGACGTGGTGCGTCCCCGACTATCACGTTCTGATATCCGAGGGAGCGGTGCCAGAGATGACTTTCAACATGGCACCCTTTCCCCTTGACGACGGTGAAGGCTTTTTGTTGTGTTTTCTCTTCTGGGGGGGGCCCTCTCTTTTCCCCCCCCCCTCTCACACTCTAATTCTTACGGTGATGGGTTTTTGCGGAGGAACTACTTTATGGTTTCAAGATGATCGTTTGACCGTTTCCACGTTTCGCTCGCCGCTGTTAGCGGAGCCAACTTGAGAATGCTTTTTTACCCCCCTTCCCCCAGATTTTTTTTACAGCGTCAGAGGGGCGCGGTTGACGCTTGGCTGTCGTGCCTTGCTTTTTCCTGTCATCCGTGCATCTTTTCTTTGCCCTGGATTTTCGGGTGAGCTGTGTTTTCTCGACCTGCTTTTTTCATTGCACCTTTCTCACTGTTTCTTTCCTTACAGTTCCGTGTGTTTTTACTGTTGTCAGGTGTTTTTGTGTAAAGGGCCTGTGGTTTTTTTCTCAGTCACTTCGCGAGACAATGTGGGCCGGTTCCTGTGTTTTTGGCTCTTTCTATGTACTGGATTGCCGGTCTTGAACCGTTCCAACTTTCTTGTTTTTTTTTTGGCTCTCGCTTGGGACCTGTGCCGCTACTGACTCCTGCTCCCCTCGGGTCCCTGTCCCCGTTCATGCTCTGTCCTCCTCTTCCTTTTCTCTCAACCTCGAACGGAAACCGCTTGGGGAGGCGGGGCCTCACTTTCAACTCAGTGCTCATTTTTCCCTACCTTGCCCCCTTTTTGATCGCACACTGCTCACAATGACTCCGTTTTTGCCTGTCTTTTCACCCCCGCTCTTGCCTCTCCTCACTCGTGTCTCAATGATGACGCAGATCTTTGTTAGGTGATTCATCTTATTTTCCCATTTTGCCCCTCCTTCGCTCGCGATTCGTCTTGGTCCTGCTCCTCTCCTTCCCTTCTTTTTTTTTACCAGGCCCCTTCCTGTTCGTGTGAGTTGGTGAAGTATTCTCTTTTCCCCTTTTGACAAAGTACCCACCGGCACCCCGCCCTGTCGGGTGGTTCGCGTGCCATGTCGAGTTTTCTCCTTTTTTGTCTCTTTTTTTCTCGGCGGCCGACCCTCCCGGTCCGTGGAGCCCCCCCCTTTCTGCGGGTCCCCACTGCCGTCATGAGGCCACTTGCAGTTTTTTTTTTTTCTCTCTCCCTTTTTTTCCCCTGTCGTTGACACGAGAGATAACGTGTGTTGTTGCTTTTTGCGTTCGCTCCTTCACTCCTCCCACCCATCCTTCACGCCATTTGGCCGCGTGTCTCTCTTTGGAATTTGTTTTGTGTCCTTTCGGGGTTTCCGTAGTCGCAGCAGCTGGAGGTCCTCCCGACGTACGTTCCTCCTCAGGACTGTCCTCCGCCCTCCCCTTCCCTGATACTTTTTTTTTTGAAAACCATTCAGTCCTTCTTGGTTTCAGCTTTCGAAGTTCCCGTTTTCAGACTGATTTTCCGGTTGTATCATTGGATTGAAGGTATTTGTTTTAGGATGTTCTCATCCTCTTCGATGCCCACGATTTTCATTTCGCACTTTGACCAGACCGCCCTTTGCTCAAAACCGTGTCTCGGCAATGGACGGGCTTTCCTTCTCTTCCTGTTCTCCAATTTTTTCCTTGGCCTCAAATGACCCCGCAGATGAGGAGTTTTTTTTGCTGTGGCTTTCTTTTCGCTCTTTCTTCGTCTCGTCGGAAGCCCTTGTGTACAACAGGTTTCGGACTTTTTGCTTCGCGATGTTGATCCAGTTCCCTGACTTGGCCCCCCAAGCTCCCTTCTGGTGGTCACGCGCCCCTCTCCAGTCGGCCTGCCCGGTCCGTGTGACCCTGATTGCACGAGGCCCGATTTCTTTCGACCATGGACGTGATGTCCCTCATGTTGCGGTATTTTAGGAATTCTCTAGATTGCTGAACGTCTTACGGGCTATTTCGGTCTTTCTCGTTTTTTTTTTTTTTGCCACCCAGCCCCTGCACCTCGACGCCCTAGAATTCCTACCACCTTCGGTTCCCCGCTTCGTCGCGAATCGTTGACGTTCCTCGTCGGGTTGATTTTTGTATACCCCAAGCGTGAACGATTATGCCTCTTTGCTTTTTTTCAACTACTTTTTCCCCCCACCAGAAGCACCGATCTGCCCCACAGCTTGTTTTTTTGGTGTAGTCTCCCACCGGAAGTTTGATCAATTCCCCTAGCGGCTGGCCCCCCATCTCGTTTAGCGGCCAATTTTTTGTCTATAAGCATTGATGATTCCTTGGTTCTCCCCATTCACGTGCCGCCGGCACGTGTCCTTTTTTTCCTATCTGTTTGCCTGCAAATCTCTTTTCTTCCGTCCGTTCAACCCCTTGCACACCTGATAGGGCGACTTTAGGGACGCTTTGCTACCTTACTTTTTACTTTTCCCCCACAGTCACTGTCTGTTACGCGAGGCTGCCCCATGATCCTTGCTCTGTTTGCCGACCCTCTGCGGCGACGGAGTGGTTTCGCAAATCCATCTTCCCCTGAAACCCCCGACAGGCCGAAATCGTTCCGGGGCGACACCGCACCGTTATTTTCTTTTTATTCTTTTCGCCCCCCCTCCCCCCTGTAATGTGACCGAAAGTTTTTCACTCTCCCGTTGATCCTTCCTTTTTTTCCTCCCGACACTTGGTCCCTCCCTGTCCTGCATCAGCGGCCGAGTTTAGTTTTTTATCCTATCCCCCCCCCCCCCACTGGCAGGCGTAGTGGGTCCACCCCCCCATAGTTCCCCTGAAAAGTTCCTTTTTTTTTAGAACACGACGATGTTCGCTACTCTCCCCCCCCCCGTCGAGCCTTTTCCCTTAGTAGAAAGCCCGAATTTTTTTCGTTTTTTTCCTAGTTTCCAGCGCGTTAATCCGCGCACTTGTTTGCTATAGGGTACACACTACGACCTACCTCACCTCAGCTCTTGCCACCTCGGTGGTAAAAGGCTTGCTATCCTCACTGAACTCGTTAGCTGTTCCCTCTTTCTCCTTTTTGTGGGGGGTTTTGGGGGGAGGACGTGAAGTAATCTTCGTGGGTACCCCCTTTACCGTCGGCTTCTTGGGGCTAGTGTCCGGGCATATCTGATTTTCCGTATTCTTTGTCCCCATCGAATGGGCCCCGAGCCAGCTCATATTGCCTTGTCTGTGAACTAGGCTTGATGGCCCACCGCAGTGAAGAAACCCCTTTGATCCGTGGTTTTTTGCCCGTGGTCCCATCGGGGATTTTGGTCCCATTCCCGTGGCCGGATTCCTCCTACTGGTTTTTTTTTCCACACCTTGTTTTTTCCTTTCATGCGCCCACTTCCCCCCCTTATTTCGTTCCCGGTGCCGGAAAGCGATGTTGCTATTGAAAGTTTCGTCCTCCCCACGTTCTTTTCCTAGAGAAGTTAAAATTTTGCGCACCCAACCTAAGGCAGCTCCATGGCAGCCCTTGTTTTCCAAATACCCTTCCTCCTTTTTGACTACTGACGTCCGGCAGGTTCGGGGAATCATTGGGCTTCTCCTCCTATATGCAATCAACCGGCGGAAAGCTGAAGCTTTTGTGTCAAAGTACTTTTGCTCCCCTTTCTGTTGAGCTCTCCTGTTCCTAAGCAGCTGATTTTTAAGGTCGGTGCAGGGTTGCCCAGAGAGTTCCCTTTGTGTTATCTAAGCCGGAGAACGGCTTTCTACTTTTTTCTGCGATTTTCCCCTTCAATTCGGGTGTGGCGGAAGGAGTTTTATGCTCCTCTGTAGAGCTGAGTAGGGTTTCTCAATGGAGTTCTCCTTTTTCTTCCGCTGGCGTGGAGGGTGCATCCCTCCTTAATCTTCCCTTCTGATCTCTATCTTTCCCCTGCTGAATCAGTGGTTTCCTTTTTTTTTTTCGCCCAGGTCTAGAATGTTATCCGAGGTGTATTAATGATTCCACCCTCTCCCCCCCCTCCATTCTGACGCGGGTCCCGAGAGAGCGAAGGTATTTGGCAATGACTTTTTTTTGAGGCGTGTTGCCCTTTTTCCCCTTTGACCTGTCCGGGGTTTCTTTCTTTTCTTCCGCTTTTTTATATGGCCAACACGCCGGCCGGCGTCCTTCTCCCCAACCCCTCTTCTGATCCGACGGGCCGGCACCTTATGACTCAGTCACTTGTCCTTAGGATGGCGTCAGTCGAGAGTGGACAGGAAGGGAAATTGGCTTTTCCCTAGTGACTTTTTACTTTTTTTTTCTTGATCCGTTTTCTTCTCACGGAGTGGGTTCTGTTGGCCCCATTTTTTTTCCCCGCGGTCGGTTAGCCTGGGAGAGGGATTATTTGGACCCTGTTGTTATTGTTTTTGTTTTGGTTTTCTCCCCTTTGGGGACCTCGATATGCTACCCTTTTTTATACCTTAACCTCCAATCTCTTTTTTCGGGACACAACTCCGACATGGAAGGTTCTATTCAGGGACGTTTTTTTCCATTTCAGATAGTATTTCGGAATCCTTCCCCGGTCTATGCGACGTCCCACCCGACTCCTCTTCTTTCCAAGACATCGTGGGCTTTCTCTCTTTTTTTCTTTCTTCTTGGTCCTTTCCCTCACTACCCGGTCACCCTACTAGTTAATGTTGAGGCCTCTCGCTGGTCACCATCCAGTCTCCTTTGTTATGCGCCGTTTTCCCGACCTTTTTCCCTTTTGACGATCCACGGAACTTCCACGGCACGGGGGCCCACAATCATCCTACTCTTTTCCTTTTTTTATCGGTAGGCTCCACGGTGGTCCCCCATCACCCCCTCCTGTTTCATTCAGCCCACCCCTTGTCTGTACGACCAAGGCCCGCTCGTCCTCGTTTGTATTAGGTTTATCGGTTTTTCCTGCATTTTTGGTTCACTTGGTGGGGGGGGTGAATGATTGTTGTCGTACACTGGGTGTGCCTGTCGTTCCAGTTTTCCGTTTTCAACGCCGAATCTACTCCAAATAAAGAGAATGAATTTTTTTCGATGTTTTAACCACCTGGTCTTCGCATGTATCCTTCCTCATACTCCTCGACTTTAAGATGGCGGAGATTTTTCCTTCTCTCTTTGGGACCTCCTTTCCCTGAATCCACTGTAGTGTTATAATCCGGCCGACTTTTTATGGTTTTCTTGTGGTGCCCTTAGGGTGTTTCTGGGGGACACCCCCAGTTTTCCCCCTTATTCCCCCAGCTTTTTTCCCTTTACTCTTTTAGAGGAGCATTCCTTTCCAGCTTTTGGGGTTTTTGGTTGGGAGGTTTTCTTATATTTTTCTCTCTCTTCTTTTTGTCTTGGTTCCTACGGTGTTTTTTTTTTTTTTGGACTTCTTTTTTTTTTCTTTTTGTTGGGTGCGCAGGCGATGAGGGCTGTTGGTTCCTCATTTTTTGTTTTAACTTCAGCCGCTGATGGTTCCCCCTGGCGGGGAAATTTCTTTTCCTCCTTTTTTTGTCACTTTTGGCAGGCTCTGACTTTTCCATTGTTCCTCGGTTGAATTGTATTCTTTTTTCTTGATTGTAGCCCCCTCTTTGAAAGGGGGACCGGTCTCGCGCCGACTTGCTGTTATTTGGTGACGCTTTTCGTCTTCCCTCCCCCCCTTATCTTCGTTTGATTTTTAGACATCAGCTATTATCCACTGTGCCACAAAGTGGGAGGGTCTTCTTTTTCGAATGTTATCGAGTCAGCATGATGTCACCGGGTCGTCTTGAGCCCCTTCTGGTCCTTGTCCCATTACTTCTTGTTTGGTATGTTGCCTTTCCTGTGACGCTTTGCTCTTTACGGGTGATTTCCCTTTTTAATCACCCCCTGTCTTTAGCTATTGTTTCTTTTTTAGCCTTGTTGGTATTGTTTTTTTTTTTCTTATTTTGCTTTAGGGCACCTCCAAGGGCCTCCCTTGTTTGGAGCGGAGTTCCGTTTCTCTTCTTTGACCACACAGAACATCATGTTCTTTTTCGCCTTGTTCGCACTGATTTGTAGCGTTATTTTTTTCTTCGGCGCTGAGTTCAACGTTATTTTCCGGCGCTTCTTGGTGTCGTGCGCTTTAAGGCCGGTCTCCTCCCCCCCCGTATGACTTCTTTTTCTTATCTGCTCACTGCTCATTGAAGCTTGGTTGATTTCTCACCCAGCCTTTTTCGAGCTCTAAATCTGGTCATTTCCCACTTGAGGTCAGGTCTCTATCCCGGTTTTTTCCGGGAACTTGAATATTCTCACGTCGCTTTCGCTGGCTCAGGGTCTTTCCCTTTGGGGACCGTGCTCCCGCTGGAAATGATTTTCTTTTCCCTTTTTTTTTTTCTGTGATTGCTCCTCACCGTTTCTTTTCAAGGGTTTTTCCCAGTGACTCCACTACTCCATGCCTTGCTCAGTTTCCTTTCTTCTTTTTTTTCCTCCTGTACATTTGGGAACATATTCTATTTTCACTCACGTGTCTTGCTCCTCATCTGACTTTCTTAGCAGCCACACCAAGTTGCGGGGGGCCTTTTACCCTTCCTTTCGCAGTTCCCTTTTTTCCTCGATTTCTTTGCTCTTCCTTAGTTTGTGCACCTCTTCCCCCTCTTGAGGTTAAACTGCACATTTAATTGTACTTTTCAAACTTTTTCCACCTTTTTTTTCTTCCCTTTCTCCCTGTCCTTTCAAAAAAACATTTTCCTTGTTTTCACGGGAGTTTCTTTTTTCTCTTGTGATTGCGACACGTATTGGTTCTTCGTTTATAGGGTAAATAGGATGATACGTACTTCGGGCGTATTCTTTTTCTTTGTTCTGAGCCACCGCGTTTTGTCCTGTTTTCCGCCTGACCCACATCCCGGGCACGTTTCTCGGGCAACTGTTTTGGTCGTTGGCGCGCGTCAAATCCTTTTTTTCTTGCAGATTACGTTTGTCGCCGAGGCACTTCTTCGCGGCTCTTGCGAAACAACTCACATGGGCTTCATTATGGA
>Ga0179591_1252298_pt1 | contig 17852 bp, 20 predicted proteins | sample CZOMad2_1_08_16f_FD_182891 | JGI IMG/M metagenome (GOLD analysis project Ga0179591, IMG submission 182891) | Vadose zone soil fungal communities from Angelo Coast Range Reserve, California, USA - CZOMad2_1_08_16fungal (PacBio error correction) | ecosystem: Environmental > Terrestrial > Soil >... | reverse complement strand
GGACCAGTACCGCCACTCCAAACTTATCCCACTTATCCCTCCCCCCCCCCCCAATTAATCACTTGAGTTTCTTGCAAGGAGTCATACTTCCCCCCCTTTGAACGGTGACTTCTTCCCAACGAGTCCCTCGTATGAATCCCCTTTTTTTTTAGTCTCCTCCCTTTTTCAGGCCTTAGGGTTCCCGGTTTGGCTTCTGACCTTTTTTCGATTCCCCAGCTCGATCTTCCCTGCCTTGACTTCTGGACAGCTTTTGTTTTTTTCAACCTTCTGGACCGGGAGGTGTTTCTTCTGAAGGTGACGTAGAAACCTCGCTTCCAAGCTCCTGATGACTTCCTTTTCCCGCCCTGTCCCAAACACTAAAGTACCCCCCTTGTCTTTGAATCTTTGAGTTAGACTTCCCCCCCCCTCTGGGTTCACCCCGTTTTCACCCTCTCCGCCCGCCTCGTAAAGTCCTTCCCTTTCAGCCCTTCTTCCCGGTCTTGGGTTTTTGTTTGACACTTACCCCGTACATTTTTCGCCCAAGTTTATTCTCCTCTCTCGACTACCAGCCCTCTACAAGGTTCCGCAAGGCTGGCTTTCCCCCCTGTCAGTCTGTCTTTGGTGAAAGATTTTCACCTTCCCCGTTTGACTGGCCTGCTTCTTTCTGATTAAGTCTATCTCCTCCTCTTTTGCCCTTTTTTGAGTTTATAAAGGCACACGTCTCCCTTCCCTCCCTGTTTTAACACCTTCCATACAAACCCTTCCTCGATTCCCTTCTGTCGGAACGGATTGAGTTCTCCAGTACACTTTTTTCTTTTCTTCTTTCCTGTTGAATGGCGACTATGACTTGGATTTTTTTCTCCTTGCATTTGGAAAGTTCATCTTTTTCCACCCTTCGTTATTCCTCTAGCGGAAGCCCTCGCGCGTCTCCCTTTTGCGCTAGCAGGCACGATCAAGGGACCTGTCCTCCCGCAGGACATGTCCGCCCCCAATTCTGTTGTAAACTTCTTGCACCTTCCGGTTTCCCTCCTTTCATTCCCAAGACAAAATGAGGTTTTTCCCCAGTCCCATCTTTTTCCCCTTTGAGGCTCTGAGATGTCCCCCCCCCCAATTCTGCAGCCTGGTACTACTGAGTTTTCCAGCGTTTGATGATCCCTGGATGTTTGGGCCGGTATGTTTAAAGTGATTCCCTCTGACTCGTCGGAACGCCTTTTTCTTTCTCGTCCTTGGTGGCGCCCCTGATGGGCCTAAGCGTTTGACGCCAGGTTTGGTTTTTCCTTTTTGGCGGTTTTGCGACCCCGACTCTCCTTCACGAGTGAGGGCTGATACGAGTACCCTTGCTTTGAGTTGAACTTCAAGACGGTGCCTTATCCCTTTTCCAGTTCCTTTTTCGCTTCAACCCTTGCGAGCTTAACAACGCTCCCGCTTTTTTCTCCTGAATGTACGCTTTCCCCTCGGGGACCCGTTGGCCCGAGGAAGACCCCCTTTGACCCCCCCCTCCCTTCAGAACTTCTGGGATTGCTCGCTGCCTGAGCCTTCAACTTTTTTACCTGCTTACCGGTAGTGAGAACACAGTCTATCCCTCCTTTCATCAGAAGCGACCCCTCCGAGATCTGCTTCATGAGAGCCCTCTCATTCCGATACCGCTCCTGCTCTTCTTTTTTCGGGGCCTTTCCTTCTTTAGGTCATACGAGCGTGGATTTCTTCCCTCAGGCCGTGTTTCCTTTCTCTCACGCTTCCAGGCATTGAATGTTCTCTTATCCCGCTCGTTGAAGAAGGCCCATTCTCGTTGAGTGTTTTCTCTTTTACCCCCGCTGCCTCGCCCAACAGTGACGCGGTTCTCACGGGCCTTAAAACATCGGTGTCCCGCCGCTCTTTGGTGCAAGGGATCTACATTAAGGTTTTTGTTTCTCCGCTGATACGGACTCCGGCCCCCTCCAGCTGTAGCCCTTCCCTCCGCATTTCCCCCCGGGGAAGTCTTATTGGCCCTTTGTCGACGATTTTCCTTTTTCTCAGCTCGTAACATCCGTGGTCCAAGCCCTCGTCCCGTGCATTCCCCTGACGCCCAGAACCTTCTTCCTCATACTGTCTTGACGGAAAACCCCTTTTCCTACACCCTTGGCCCGGCACGGTTCCTTTTTTTTTTTTTCCCCACCCCTCTTTGCTACCCTTTTCGCTCTGGAAAAGAACTCACCCTTTCACCCCTGCTCTAAGCCTTGAAACCCCTTCCCAACACGTTCTTTTTTTTAGCAGACACACACACACACCACTGTTTTTACAGTATCCTGACGAGCCTTACACTTTACCTCCCCCAGTTATGCTTTTGTCGCGACCCGTGAAGGAATGCAGCTTCCTCCCTTCATTACAACTAATTTCCTCTTCTTCTTTACCATCGTCGTGGCAGATCGTTTCAGGGCCCCTTTCCTCTCCGCAGTTCCCGGTTTCAAGGAGAGTCCTGTTGTTTTCAATTAACCTCGCTTCCGGTTCCTTTTCTAAGTCCCCTTGTGTCCGGGAGCGTAGTTCGTCGTAGAGTCTCCTCAGACGGCAACTGAGACCCTCATTTCGCTTTTGAGGTTTGTTCCCCCTTGCGATGTCTGATGGTTCCCTTTGAGCGGCCTTTCTGTCTCCTCCTTCAGTTCTCGGACCCTCTTCCTTTGTTTTTTTTTTCTGATGAGAAGAATTTCCCTCCGCGCATATCCTCGATGCCGCAAATTTTTTTACCACAGAATCTCTTTCCTCGCCTGCCCCCTGACAATCCCCTCCTGTCCCTGGCGGTTTTTCTTCCTCTGGACGATGATCTCGCGACCCCCAATCCGACTTTCCTTCTAGTCCCCCAGGCCTTCCGGGGCCCCCTCTCTATGTCCACCTGTACGTCTTTTGAAATCGGTTCCAGCACCTTGGCCGAGCCTCCCTCTTTCTTGCCGAGGGTCAGATCAGAGGCCCCCCTTTTCTGGTCCCTTTTCCCTGTCGGCGCCTATGACTGCGCCCTTTTGGCGATCTTATCGGGATTTTCGTGGATTCTCTTTCGGCTCCAAGGTTCCGCGGGCAGCCTTAGTTCGTTTTTTTTTTCCGCCGTCCGAGAAGGTTTGCGCGGTCGTCTCTGCCCTTTCAATGTAGCTCCCCCTTCTTTGTGGGCACGAGGAAATACATGTTTTGTTTTTTTTTTTTTTTTTTTTTTTTTTTTTTTTTTTTTTTTTTTTTTTTTTTTTGTTTTTTCTTTTTTTTTTTTTTTTTTTTTTTTTTTTTTTTTTTTTTTTTTTTTTTTTTTTTTTTTCTTCCCCCCCCACTTCGACCCTTTTTTTTTCAGCCGAAAGAGGATTTTAACCTCCTTTTCTTTCATTTCCGCATCTACCTGTACCACGCTTTGGATTGAAACTTTTTCTTCAACCCCCTCCTTTCCCTTATCCCTCGATCCCCCCCCTGGAATTTTTCTATGATGGGGGCTTCCAGCTTCTTTTCGTGTTTCTTCGAGCCCCGACCCCCACAAAACCTGAAGGGTAACATCCCCTTGCACCCGTCTGGGTGCTCTTCTTCCTAGGCGACCTCATTCACTCTGTCCGAGCCCTTTTTCCTGCCGATGAAAAGTGAATGGCCTTTTTTCCATTGCCTCTTTTTAGGCCTTCCGGACTTTCCCGCTTGAGATTTTTCCGCATCTCGAGACTCCCGACGTGGGAGGGACTCCGATTACAGTAACCGGCACGCACCCCAATCCCCCAGGATCCCCCTTACTCTTTTTTTTCAACGTCTCTCATCTACAGCGATGAGTTCTCGGGATGAGTAGCGTATCGACCTTCTTTGTTCCATACCTCCCCTTTTTTTTCCGCAAGTCCGTTAGATATCTTTTTTCAGCCATCCTTAGTTTTTCGCCTTTTCTTTTCCCTTATCCGCTGGTAAAACTGAGCTCCTCATTCGTCCTCCATTTCGGACAGTTTTGACTGATCCGCGCTGTTAGCTCCCACCTTTGAAAATCGGGGAAAGCACGTCGGTCCTACCTCCACCTCCTTCTAGAAGAACTGCACTATTGACAGTTCTCCTTTCTTCTCCCCCCCCTCCCCGTTTTGCTCCCCTCTGTCGCCGCCGGTTGATCTACAACACTGTAAGGAACCCCCTTCCGTCCCTGAGGATCCCCTACGCCCCCATGAACGTACTTCCCTTTCTCACATCAGGAAAAGAAACCGCATCCTTGCTTTCCTTCGGTTTTCGTAGGACCACGGCGGAGATTGTGGGCTCTCATATCTGCCAACATGGTCCCCAAGATTTAGAATTTGATTCTCCCTTTTGGGACCTGGATTTCAAGTCATGGTACACGCAGTTGTGGTTCCCCCTGACTTCTTATTCCATTGTCCCCCTGAGGTATTCCCTCTTCGCTCAAGTTCTAGATTGGAACTCCTCTCCTAGATCCCTTTTCCCCCCTCCTCTGGTACACAATCCAATGAACTGGCAATGTACGACTCCACCGAACCCGAGGATTTTTCCTCCCTTCCTGCCAGTTCCTATCTTTTTTTGGTCCTTCACGTTCCGTCTTGCCGTGCATTTTTAGGAGAATCACATATGGTGGGGTCCTCCATGGAAACGTTGTCTTTACTCTCCCTCAACCTCCCCCAATCACCCCCAAGGGCACCCTCTTTCCTAGATGGATCCGATTTCTGCACCGCCGAAAGAGTTAAAAAACCTATTGCGCGAAAGGCCCTTGCGCAGGGAGATCGCTCGCGCTATGCTAGTGCTCCTTTTTTTCAGGCGAGGGGTAGTAAACTCTCCCTGTGGTCAGCATTAGACTTTACCAAGACTTGCATCTTTCCTACCGTTTTTCGCATTTTTTTTCGCCCGGTTCAAAAGCCTGATGAGTTCAGGTCTTTCCTTCGGTACCATTACTAAGTTGATTTTTCTTTTTTTTTTTTCTAGTCTTTTTGTACTGGCGTTTCTTTATCTTCTTCTCCTCGTCAGGCTACTCTCCGACACCTTTTTTCCTTTACCCCCAACCCCGAATCTACCTCCTCGCCCCCCCCTCTGTCCCTCAGTCCAGCTCAGCGAGTTCTCTTTTTCCCTCACATCCCGGATTTTTCCCCTCCCCCAACCGTCCAAACGTCTGTTTCCCTACGAAAATATGGGCTCGTCCGATGTATGACGCTTTTTTGTCCCTTGACGCCCTTTATACGTCACGGACGTCGGAACACCTTCCAGAGTACCCCCCCCTATGACGGGCTGACAATGAACGTTCTCGGACTCCCGGCCCCATCTCTCTCTTAAATAATCATACTTTTTTGTTTTTCGAGAGCTTGGCAAATTGACTCCCCCCTGATCAAATATGATACTTCCCAAGGACCCATTTTCTCTTTCCCTTTTCGGGACGTCGTGGCCTTCTTTCCCCGGTCCGAAACGAGTCTCGTTTCTGTCCCCCCCCCCTTTTCTGCCTCCTATGCTAGTAAGACGAATCTGTTTCGGTTGTATTATGACATCTCTGCCTGTCCCCCCCCTTTCTCGCGAAATTCCTCTTTTCGAATGGACCTCCTTTTTTTTTTTTGATTTTTTGACTTGCTGTGGTGCTACTGAGCATTACCCGGGCCCCCCTTTTCCTCTCAAAGCTATCTCCCTTTTCCCCAGGTAAAGCACGTAAACAACTACCCGACCCCCCCCTTTGTATGGATTCGGACGCCGGACACTTGTGAACCCTTTCTTCCACCATTGAGAGAAATGATAGAGTAACCTTCTTTCCCGTCCTCAGGGAAGGCCCCCCCCTTTCTTCCCCCTGGTTTTGAAGTACCCCCCCCCCCTTTGGATACATTCAACGTATCTCGCTCATCTCCTGAGTAGTTTTTTTCTGGTTTTCCCCCTTCTGTCGCTCCCTTGAGGTAGTGGGTGAAACTCCCCTTGGACCCCTTCCCCCCGGTGACTACTGATAGACCCATCTCGATCCCTATTGAAAGTTTCTTTCAAGGTTACCACAAACGAGAATGATGTCGTTACCACTATGCCACCGATGCTTAGCGCTGACCTCCAGGAGGAGCCGGAGATGGTTTGATTTCTCCCTCCAGCTTCTTTTCTTGACTGAAGAAGGATACTCTTCCCGATGCTTTTTTATCTCGTCATTTTCCCTTTCCCCTTGAGGATATCGTAGGACTGTCTCCGTGACAGTATTCCTGCAGCCGCCTCTCCTTGGAGCTTTTTTCGCATCCCGTCCCACGTCTTTTTCACGCGCGAAGAATGCAGTGACCCCTTTAAAACACTCCCCCACCTTTTTCTTACAGATGTTGCATGGTCACTCCTGATAAAAGACCCTTTGGAAGGTTCCCGAGTGGGCTCTGGATTCCTGAGAGCTTTCCCCAACCATTAACTCGCAGTTCCTTTCTTCTCAAGGGTCTTCTTTCACTTTGCTTTTGTGCTGCAGGTCTGGGCTTCTCCTTAAGGATGCTGATCTTTCGGCTCTTCCGGCGGACCTTTTTTTCCTGGCCAGTGGTGAGTTTCTCAAAAAGATGGCCCAATCCTTGTCCCGCAAGGCCCCGTTTGGTGCGTTTTGCGCCCCCTCTCTAATGTCCAAGCGTTTCCAGTTGTGCAGCTACCAACATTCCTTGTGAAGTAAATTCCCCCTTTTCTTTCTTGTCTTTTCCTTTCCCTTTTTTTTTCCACATGATTCTCTTCCCCGGAACCCTCGTTTATTTCCTCTGAGTAGTTGAGGGTACCAGCTCTGCTTGAGGAAACTCCTGCGGGACCAAGGGTAGCCTCCCCCCCCTTCTTTTAGAGTTTGAAATTCCTAGGACCCGGGTATTGATGGAACCCAGTTCTATAGGGTTCCCTATTTTCTCCCGACCATCGCCCCTATATTGAGCGATTTTATGATTCACTCTCCCTTACCCCCCCCCTATTAAACAGATAGAATTTTGTCCGTTCATTACGGGACTCTCGGCTTTCCTTCCCCCTGCGCGCTGAGTCATCGGCCGGGAGTTCCTCCTGGAAAATCTGCAAGGCTATCCTTTTCTTGCCTTTCGAACTTTCAGACGGCCATGCCTTCTTTTCGTTAATCTGTCCCTTTGCTCGCCAATAGTGAACCCGAGGTTGGGTCCTCCCCATATCTAGGGTTTCCTTCTTACTGTGTCAAAGGGATGTCCCAATAATTTTTTTTGTTCGACTCAGATCCGGCCTCCCTCCCCCCCCCAACCGCAAGGACCAATTCCTCCTCCCATTACAGTTGGGCAGTCGTAGGGATGATGATTTTCCTTTCTCCGCGTGTTTTCCAATCTCCTTGTTACACAAGCCCGCGGGCCGTTTTTTTTTTGAATGTCCCCCCCCCCCAAGTCTCTATCATCTTCTCTTGAATGCCTTCCCCCGGCGCCGGTTTTGACGGTCCGTTTATCCCAACTAAGGTGTTTATCATGGCGCTTGGAAAAGACCCTTCCCCCCTTTTCCCCTCAAGACCCCCTTTCCCCAAACCCCCCACCTCCCCCGGAGCAAGCCTCTTTCTCCTGAGAAAGAAGCTACTTTTTCGCCGCCTCCCCCGTAAGCTGCTTTTAGCTCCGTTCAGAGCGCAGGGATTCCAGTGACTTTTCCTTTCCTTTTGTCCGATGTATTCCCCCCTCCCTATTTTTGAAAGATAGTGGATTTTCAGGGCTTGTTCCCTCCGGTTCGTTAAAAGTCCTCCTTTCACTTGATGGCACTCACCCACTCTATTTCCTTGGAAGTTGACTTGTGCTTGCGGAGCGGTTCTTTTTTCTTCTCTCTTCCTCTAAAATACAACCCTTCTCCTGTTCCGAGTTCCTTTTTTCCCTTCTTCATCCTTGAGGTTCATTCTTCTCCCTGACCTCTCCCGGCGCGGATGAGGCGGCAAGGTTCCCCCTCCTTAGGCATATCCCCTGTTGTTGTTCGATCTATCCGAATTCGAAACTGGGAGAGACATCCGCTATCCCCTTCCTCAATACCTTGAACCTCCACGTTTTTAGACGCCTGCTCGAGCACCCCCGGTCTGGCGTTCCTCTGTTGTCGTCAGACTCCTCAAAGACTCCTACGCTCGCCTTTCCCCAGGTCATATTTCCCCCTCTCGCTGGTTTTTTTTCAGAAATCAACGTAACCTTTTCCCCTCCGTCCGAAAGCCAGTGGCCCTCTACAGCCGATCTTGCCATCAGATGTTTAATTCGTCGACTTAGACTTTTCCTTCTCAGACTATTCAGCTTATTCCACTGTTCGGACTCGTTTGCTTCTCCTGGGCTCGGGCGGCAGACGTTAGTCTTCTCCTCCCTTCTTCCTTTAGGCAGTTTTTTTTTTTTAGTTTCCTCCCCCTTGTTCCAGGTTATCTGCGTATATTTCAACGTCTCCCCCCTTGAGTGTCCCCCCTCAGTTTTTCTTCCCCATTCTGCCCTTCCACACCTTTTGTTGTCAGCAGACCATCGTCCCAAATACTCGCCTTTTTTTTTCCGATCAACCTTTCCCGGGGCTGTTGTACACGCGATTTAATTGTAAACTTGCATACCGCACACTCACCCCCCGTTCCTGTTCCCACTGTTTTCCCTTGAGTATGCATGGGGATCAGTCTTTCCCCTTTCCCCCTGTAGGTAGCTCTCGGTCTTACCAACCCTCCTTCGAAACCACTAAGTCGCTGCAACATTGCTTGGCTATTTTTGTTTTTTTTTTTCTTGCTTTTTTTTTTTTGGGTTTTTTTTTGTTTTTTTTATTTGAGTTTTTCTACCCCCTGCGAGTGCCCTCTGAAGGAATGACAAGCAAAATAAGGCATTTCCTTTTCCCCCTCCTCTCACGGGACTCCCCCCTCCTGCCGCTTTAGCGTGAGTCCATGGTGCCCCCTCCATTCTTCCCCCATGCCCCCCTTCCCCTCCTTCTTTTAAAGTTCACCTGAGGCCGTGAAACTGTCCCGACACAATGACTATGGCTCCTTGTTCTTCTGAGTTTGGCTCGCACTTCCGCTGACGATTTTCCTCTCTGTCCCTTTATCGTTTTTTTCTTATCCCTACCAGGGGTACGTCCTCCTGTTACTGCTCGGGTCTTCCCCCCTCCAGATTCTCCTCCTTTTTTTTCTTCTCCTTCTTGTCAAGCGAGACTCCCTCTTTCAGAACCCCGGGCCCCTCTGATGCCGCCTCGCCTGTTGAAGCTCCACTGTGGAAAACTTCCAGGGACCTCCCTTCTGTGAAGTCGTACTAAAAGATGTTTCTTTTTCCTCACCGTCCCTTTTTCTTTTGACAGCTTAGTTTCTCCCCTCCCCCGGGTCCTTTTTCCCCCCGCTGTCTCCAACGTTGAGTCCAACTGGCAGTGCACAGGCGCCCCGGACCCCTCTCCAACCCTTCTCTTTCCCGTTCGCACAGGAAGGGCAGCCCTTCCCTAAGAACCCCCTATTTTGTTCCAAACTTTCGGAAGCATGTGTCTTTTTCGCTCCCTAGGCCCCACGACCTCATTTTGGCTTTTCTGATGATACGCGTGTTCCTTCTGCCCCCCCGTCCTTTTTACGCAAGCCGTTGAGTTAAAAATGTCCCTGCGTATGCAGGAGGTTTGATTTTTCCGATGTCCGCTTAAGTGCAGTCTTCTTGAGCCTTGAAGAGAGACTCCCTCTCTTTCGTAGACTAAATGTAAAATGGCATCCTTCTGAAAAGTCATCTGTTTTCAGAAGTAAAAGGCCGTCCTCGATGTCGAGTTTTTTCTTCTCACGCCATCTCTTTGAGAGAGTTTCTCGAAAATCATCGGGTTTTTGGGGGCGTTTTTCCAAGTTCTTCCTTTTAGTGGGTTAACCTCCCCCCCAGAATTTCACACTGCTGAGAGAGAGGAGAGGCCTCTCAGGCCGGCACCTCAGGGTGCCTTTTCCCATCTTCCAATGGGTCACGTTTTGAGAAAAGGGAAGCTTGTCGAGTAGTCGAGAGGGTATAGAGACCTTGTTTTTACCCACCCCACACCTCCCCCCCCCCCCCCCCCAACCACCCCGCCCCCCCCACCCAAACCCACCAGAACAACCCCCCCACACCCCCCCCAACTCCCCCTGAGGGGACGTTCCCACACCCTATCCGCAGCCTTCGGTCCTTTAAGACTTTGGACCTGACTATTTTTTTTCCTCTGTTTTTTCGAGTGTCACCGATGGTGGCCCGGCGTCCTACACTCTGAAAACCCCCCCTTTTCATCCCGTTTAGTCGGAGGGGTGTGGAATTGCTTGCTACCTGATGCCGCCATAAGGTTTAAGATAAGGTGCGCCTTTTAACCTCAATTCCTCCACAGTCCCTACCTCCCTTTCACCTTTCATTCCCCTTAAGAGCCATTTCCCTTCCTATCTGATTCCTCCCCCCCGCGGATTTATATACCTCCCACCCCTGCGTTTCATTCACGAATCTCAAGAAGCGTCACGATTCAACGCGAGGGGATATTTTGACTTTCCTGGATCATGGCAATGGAAGGAGTAAATGACCATATCCCAATTCTTTACTTGGTGAGGATAATGGTAAGTGTTTGGAATTTGAGGCCCATCTTTTACCCATCCCCCCCCCCCCCTTTTTGCCGTTGACTCAATCCAGAAACCCCCCTGCCTGAAATCTCCATCCCCATTTTTCCCAATAAGGAGAGCTTTCCAAGGCGTACTCGTAAAGTTTCTGACCTTCCGCTCTCCAACTGGAGTCAATCGCTTATGCCCCTCCCCCTTTCGCTAAAGTTCCCCGCCCGTGAAACGCCTTTTTTTTTTTCTTGGACTCTATTACATCCTTTGCTGTTCACATAAATTCCTCCCCCGGCACTTCACTCTTTTCTTAATGCAATCGTCGAAGTTTCGGGATACGCGGCTTGGCCTGAAGGTTTTCCTACGCCCCCCCATTCTGATGAAACTCTCGATTCTTGGACCTGGTCTCTCAACCTCCGCTAAAAACGAAATTGTCCTCCGAGGATCCTCCCTCGGTGCAACCCTTTTTCCCCATGACCCCTCTCTGAGTCCCAATGTAAAGTCTGGACGTTCTTCCCCTTGCTCGTTTTGGTTAATTTCCCTCGACCATGCGCAAAAAGTTCTCGATAGTCCGAGTATAGGACCCGACCCTTTGCTTCCTTTGCTGGGCGCCCCTTTTTGAAGTAGGTTTGAACGCGGGCCCCTTCGGTGATGAATGCTAGTCGATTCAGCGGAGGAGATTTTGGCTGGGATTTTTCCTCAATTTTTTACCCGAGTTCCCCCGTTTTCCCCTTTTCCTCCCACCCGATTTATTCCTCGACAATAATTCAGGTCGACTAGATGTTCCTTTCTCCTACAAGAGGATCTCTTCCTTTCTGTAAGTCTTTCTTTCTTCGACGCTTCCCTTTACTTTTTGCTACCCCCTATTCGGGACTGCTAGAGTAGTAGCACGAGCCGTTCGCCGCATCGTCAACGATAATCCTTCTTTTTTTTCACTTTCTTACCTGTTCAACGCAAGAGGCTCTTTTCAACATTTTGTGTCCCCCTCTTGTCATAGCCCCCCACCTTCCTGCTGGACGTCTGTCCTCTGAGGCGATAATGAGCGCCACCTCTCCCTCCCCAGTTTAGAATGAGAAAGAGGTTTTCTTTTTATTCCCTTTCTGTCGTGTCTTCCGGTTCATGTGTTTGACGTGACCCTCTTTTCGCCTGAGGACTACAGCCCTTCTTTTTCTTCCATTTAGTTCTCCCCCGGCGGCTCCAGAAATTCCCCCCTTTTTGCTTTGCTAAATGCGCGAATGATACTGCCTTTTTTGGACCCTCCAAGCTTGAATTTCTCCTCTAACCCAGGTTGCTTTCTTATACGTCACGTCCTTTCCTTTTCCCCCTTTGAATCCAGTGGCCCTGCTTAACTTCGCGGCTCCTTTCAAAAGTCTCGTTTTTCTACTGAATTCCTCTTTCCTTCCCGAGGTACTTTGATGCACTTACACCGACTGCTTCCCCCCTGTGGTCTTAGATGCGCCTTTCATTCCCCCCTGACTCCCCCTTTGGTTTTTATGTGTTGGAAAACCCTTTTTCCTCCCGCGTTCTCAAGAAGTCCCTTTCTCCCGATCTGTCGAATGATTCCCGTGTCCTGACCCTTTTTTTTTTGCCGCTCTGATTGTGTCGGCACTCCTCCTTCTTCTTTCCAGAGCGCGTTGAGCGGCTCATGTCATCCTTGGATATCACTCTGCAATTTAGTCCACTTTTTTTCTTTCTTTGAGCCCCCAAAGACGAGGCATGCTGCTTTTCGTGTCTCGTATTCAGCTTTCGCGCAACCTCTTTGTCTGCTCCGGGACCCAACAAGAAGTCTGGTCGGTTTTACTGACGTGTCAAGGGCTGTTCCATTTTGTTGTTGTTTCCCCCTCGTGCTCCGGCCATACCCTTCCATTTTCCCAGAGGCTCCCCCAGTCTACCTCATACGTGGGGGCATTCCCTCTGATAGATTGATTAGTATGACCAGAGGGTCCCTTCCGTCTGTTTTTCCCACCGCCCGTTCGTGATGCGGTTTTTCCCAAGTTTTTTTTTTCTTCCCTCTGTTCTCTCCGGAACACTGTCGCCGGTTTTAACGGCAGTTCCTTTCCTAGTCCCCCCCCCCCTCCCTTTTTATACTGGCTTCTGGAAAGATACGAACCCTTGCTCTAAGACCCGTCTCCCCCCCCCCTCCCCCCCACCAGGCTGCCGTCCCTCAAACTTTTCCCCCTTTCTCCTGCTCGCAACGTCGCCGACCTCATCCCGCTTTTGCTGTCCTCCCCGCCCCTTTTTTTGAATCATCTGCTCTGAAATTTCAGGAAAAGTCATGCTCGTTCTCCTACCTTTCTGCTCTCGTCTGCTCGACGGATTTTCGCTGGGCGGTTCCACTCGACTATTTTCCCTTCCCCCTAATTTTCTCATCTGTTGATTTGAAGGCGCGCCTTCGTCGTCTTTTTAGGGAGCCCCATCCCCCTTTTTTGCAACATCGAGAACTGCGAGATTTTTTCTCGTGTCGGATTATACTTTTTTCACTATTGACTTTTATCACTGTCACCCGTGTGAAGGATTTTCGCTTTGCAGGTTCCTTTTGATCTATCTATTTTCTCCGCCGGTGTTTTTTTTGCTGCTCTGTAAGCATTTGACTTCTTCCCCCGCGCCTGCCTTTAAACGGTCTTGCCCTAGTAACCCAGATCCCCTTCTTCCCCTCCTCCCTCGCAAACTCCGAGCCTGGCCTTTTTCAGATGTGCCCTCTTCTCCCCGACTCCCTAATCTCTCCCTTCACAAGGCCTTTCCAGAGAGCCACCGTATCGAGTGTTCCTCCTTTTCTCCTTGAAACCACGTTTCTCTCCCTTTTTTTAGATCCTCTTTTTTTCCCTCCGATGGGGATCAGAGGGACAATGACGTCATCCTACATGTCGAGTCCGATGCGAGCCCAAGGTTTTTTCTTTTCATTTCGTGAATGAGGGCGGCGGGATTCTCGGCTCACTTTTGCATTTGGCAGCCCGTTATTTTTGTGTCTCTTCTGTGAGCTGTTCCTTTTCCTTATTCATTCCCCATCTGCCCCGAGTAGCCCTTTTTTTCTTTTTTACAGGTCTACATGACTTTTTTCACACGCCCCAGTTGTTCCTTAGCAGACAGACCCCCTACTTGCTTGACAGTTCCGCAACTTCCCTCCGGGCGGTTACCCCTCTTGTCTTGACCCCTTTTGTCAACCGCAAATATCATATCAAAAACGTCCTTTCCCCACTTTTTCAGGCTGACCGGTTCTTGTTTTTTTGCCCTTAGTCCGGAGGAGTTACCCACACCTTAATGTCAACTCCTTTACATTATCGTTTTAGGCACCCCGATTCTTAAGGAGCCCTTCCCTTCACTATTGTCGCAACTGAAGGAAGACGACACTTCCCTCAGGAACTGGCTTCGTCCCCCTTTCTCCTTCCATTGCAGCCCCTCTGCCGCCATATTCAATGTTATTCCCGTCTGAGATTTTACGATGCTCCCGCGCTTTTAAGGACATCCTCATCGTCACAATGCAAGACACACTACTCTTTTTTCCTCTTTAAGATCTGTCTCTCCTCTCTCTATTTTTCTCTCCTCTTAAACAGCGTCTCCTACTTTTGTTCCCCCCCCCGGGTTCTCATTTCCCTTCCCTGGGAGAGCAAAGGAAGCGTTCTGTTTCATGCATAATTCGTGGCTTCCCCCCCCCCCCCCCCCCCCCCCCCCCCCCCCCCCGCAGACTCTGACCTTCTCCCTCGGCCCTCTTTTGTGTTATACTCCTCCTCTTTCAGCGCCCTTTTTTTGACCTTCCAGGGAACCCCTTTCCGGTGAAGCCTATAACCCCCCTTTTTCGATCAATGCCTCCTATGACCTTATCTCTTCGCCCACTGTGTCCTTGTCTAAAACTTCTCTCGGTTATCTAACCACTGGTTTCCTGCGCCTTCTTTTCGACAGAAGGAGATAGACCTGTCCTCATGCAAATTTTCCTACCCTTTTTCGCATTCCAACCCCCTCAAGGAAATAATACTCTTTCTCAGTTAGTAAACCTTTTCCAGTAACTTCCTTTTGATATTAATAGGCCCCATTACTTCCCGCATCTTGATGAACCTTGCGTCTTACCCACTGAAGGGTCATCATCTGAACACTGGCTTCCTTATCCCAAAAGAGTGGATCGTTACGTTTGACCGATCAGAATCTTGATCCTGAAGCCTCAGAGAAGTCCTATTCCGTCTCCCTCCCTTGACATGAACCTTTCTCGTCGACGAAAAAGCCTCTTCATGTCTCCCTTCCCATGCCCAGAGAGATAAGATTTGGTCACTTGACCACGACATCCTGCGTCTGCCTCCTCTTTCTGAATTCCCGGGTTGGAATGCCGTTGTTCAAAGAGGCGTCTCTTTTTTAACCTTCTACCAAGATTTCACTCGGCGCGCTTTTCTCGTAACTATCCCAGGCCCGTCACCGCCCCCTGTGTTTTTTGGTTGGGGCTCGTCACCACGACCCCATGGCTCCCGTCTTTTTCACACTTTGATCTTCCGACGTAGATCTGATCTGCTCGATGTCTCCCTTTCTGTTTCGGGAGTTCAACACGAGTCGAATCCTCCTTCACAGCCTTTTACTTAAGTCTCCCGAATTTTTTTTTTTTTTTTTTTTCTGTTAGTTTTCTTATGGGCCGTGGCTCCTAGGACAAACTTACTCCCCGTTGCGTCGGTTCTTTTTGGGAATTATTTTTTCTTATTCCATCGTCGTAAGACTTTTTTCTCTTCCCCCCCCTCAGTACCACCCTCCGATTCAGACATTCCCCGCTGCCGTTCCATGCTTTTCCCTGTCGGCGAGAGGGATCTACAGTTCCGGCATGTAATCCCCTGCCCACCACCCTGCTTTAAGTCCTTCTCCAATTCTGAGATGTTTCAATACTCGAGGGACCGTCCTGTCCTTGCCTCCCCCCCATTAAAAGGAAGTGCCCCTGCAAGCTCTTTTCCAAATTGATGTTTTTTCTTGGGCTGGTCTCTTGACCTAATTTTTTCTTGCCTGATCCCATCTCTCCCTTTCCTCATCCTCCATGTTTGTTTCTTTTTTTTGGCCGCCAAGGAACCCCAACTTGACCCCTCTCCAGCCCCCCCCCCCACCAACCTTTTTTGTTTCAATCCTTGAGATCTTCAAGTCCTCCTTTCCGTGGCGGCAGGTCTTCTTTTTTCCACCTGAGTCACCTTATGAAATGGGCGCCTATTTCGCCTTAGTGTTTCCTCCGCACTATTTTTTTTCTTTTTTCTCTTCAGACTGCTTTCCGAAAAGCTCGTTCCCCTAGGAACTTCCAAGCGGGTATGACTTCTGCCCCCGGTTGAGACCTCTTTTTTTTTTTAAGGGTCGTATCCCTTCGTTAAAAGCCCACGAGCCTTTTTTCTGTTCACGCCCCGTCAAAACCCTTGCTTCCACTTTCTTCTTTTTTTTAGAGAGGATCCCCCCCATCTCCCCCGGTGTTTCCCGACCCCCCTATTCTGCGATCGATTACCAGTCTTTTCCTGTAGAAGGCTGCGGTTTTTTTCAACGTCCCCTAGACTCCCCAAAAAGTCTCTCTGCGCATATGAGTCCCTTCCGACCTCTCAGGTTGTTTTTCAAGCTGCGTCGCGCAAGGCCTTTCCTTCTTTCATCGGAACCCCCCTTCCGGTTTTGCCTTCATCGCGATCTTCTTCGCCCTTTTTTTTTTTTTTTTTTTTTTTTGCGGGGTATCCTTTTCCCCCCCTGAGCCGCCGAACGTTCCAACGTCTATCCAAACCAGATGATTCTCGAGGAATCGGAGGGCGCTGGCTTTGTTCTTTTCTCAAGTACCAAAGATGCTCTCGGACTTTCCCTGGTAAGTTCCACTGACCACTGCCTCCTTCTTCGTACTTTCCTTTCCCCCTTTTTTCCCTTATGGACTCCCCTTTTCTGGCATCGCGGTCATCTTGACTTCTGACGTTTTTTTTCGACTGTCTGAAAGATAAACCAGCTGGACCTTGCTATTTTTCTTTTCAATGCCCCTTTTTTACCTTTGACTCTTTCCCCTCTTTCCTCCCCCGCAAAGGCTTAAGTACTCGGTTCCCTCTGGCGGATCCTTGCCCACCCTTACTTCGACGTTCCTACCTTCTCCAGTTTTTATGATCCCCTGGCTGTTTTTGAATAAGGGTCAATTTTGGGCATTTATCCTGTCTGAGATCGTATTCGAAGTCCCGCCCTGTTTCCTTCCAGTTGTTTTCCTCCAACAGGCACCTCCTTTACTCCCAATCAAAGGTTTCTTTCCTTCCTCCTCTACTTTAAATGTGAAGGTGGAGTAGAAAAGGTCTGTGCGTATCCACTCACAGCTTGCTGTACCCCCCCCCTTCTTTATCAACAATTTCTCTTTCACCCTTTCTCGGCAGACCACGGCGCCGCTTTGCGAGAATGTCAGTTGATCAGTTTTTTCCTTCTCCTTACCCAATCAGAGGCATTGTCGTCCTTCTCTCTTTCCGTTCTCCTTTTTCCCGGTCTGCGCCCCCCGTTCGTGAGGCCCCCCCCCTTCCTATCTCCCTCTTTCAATCGCCGAGAACCCCATCGTTTTCTGAGCGATAAGTACCCTCCCTAGTCCCGATATGATGGTGGGAATTTTACTTCTTAGTGATTTCCCCCGGAGTTGATGGGATGTCCCCTTAATACTGGAAAAATTTCAAGGCTTCAGCGTGCTGATTGATCGAGTATTGTCCAGGTTCCCTTCATGAGTTGCGTTTTCGTCCGAGTGCAATAGACACATAGTTTCTTGAGGTTTTTACCGGACTCCAACCAGCAGGGCGGTGGTTTCCTTCCTCCGTGTTTGCATTGCTGTGACATTTTCATGGTGTAGATCTCCTCTTGAATAAGGCAACCGCCCTCTGAGCCACAGGGTTTCCCATTAGTGTGGGGCAAAGTCGTCTGGATCATTATACAGATGGCGTTTCTTTTTAAAATCCCCTAGTGTGGTACCTCCGCTTCCTTAGTCCTTTCTCAAGTAGTTTAGTACATATTGTTATTTTTTTTTACAACTGGTTCTCTGTGTGAAGGCATTTCCTCGTCCCACAACTAAATCCATGGGCGATTGGAAAGATATCCCTCACGGTCGTTCCTCCCGAGGCAAACCCCTCCCGAACCCTTGCTGAGAACGCCGCCCCCCACTCAGTGCCGCTCTTCAAAGACCCCACCGGTCGCCGACAGAGCAACTCTGTCTGCTTCGCTGTTTCCTTCCCCAGCATGAGGATGACCTCAAGGGACTTCCCTGCCCTCTTATAAATCGAGGGCCAATCTCTTTTTTTTTTCACGTTTTTTTTGTTTTCTTTTCAACTTCGAGCGTAAGGTTGATAATGTCCCCTCCCCCCTCTGTCTGTAGTTTTGGCCTTTGACGCTAGCGATCTTATTTGTCCTTCCATCTGCACATTAGTGAATCTTTTCGTCTTTCGAGGGCGTCGATCCCAGTTTCTATGTGAAGGACAGGGATCACTGCCCGTAGGCCGGGCTGTGTCTCTCGGTTCCTGCT